>Ga0129310_1000136_pt1 | contig 102649 bp, 91 predicted proteins | sample Go1ome_2_FD_94433 | JGI IMG/M metagenome (GOLD analysis project Ga0129310, IMG submission 94433) | Western lowland gorrila individual fecal microbial communities from Wisconsin, USA - Go1022A metagenome | ecosystem: Host-associated > Mammals > Digestive system > Large intestine > Fecal | place... | reverse complement strand
TCACCAGCGAATTCAACTTAAAACAAAACTGACTCCGCTTGAATTGCGAAGCCAGTTCATTGTTTGATTTAATTTTCCATAGGGGCTTTTTTGTGCTGTACGCACAATGTGGGGCGGATCACAAAGCAGGTGCTTTTTTACACCATTAAAAGCGGAGATATAAAATATAAGCAGGAATAGCTTGACACAGAAGTATTGAAACCAGCGATCATCTGTGTTATAATATAGTTGTGTTTTCACGTAATGTATCCCTGCGGAAGGAGAAACTTAAATGAAAAAGATCATGTTTATATGCCACGGCAATATATGCCGTTCACCGATGGCAGAATTTGTAATGAAAGATCTTGTGAAAAAAGCGGGGCTAGAAGACGAATTTGTCATAGTGTCTTCGGCAGTCAGCGCAGAAGAACTTGGTAACCACGTTTATCCGCCTGCCAAAAAAGTTCTGGAAGAACATGGCATATCTGTAGGTGACAAGCATGCAGAATTGCTCACAAGGCGGGATTATGACCTCTATGACCTGCTGATAGCTATGGATACGAGCAATCTGCGAAATATCGACCGAATAATAAGGTCTGACCCCGAAGGCAAAGTGCATCTGCTGATGTCTTATGCGGGCAAATCTGCAAGTGTGGCTGACCCCTGGTATACGGGGGATTTTGAAACGGCTTACAATGATATCCGTGAGGGCTGTGAGGGTCTGCTGAGATCGCTGACACAGGGCAGAAAATGACGAGTACATAACCGAACAGATCTCCCCTGCCGCGTGAGAAACGCGGCTTTTTTGCTATTGACAGAATGGTGCTATCATGATATAATTAATATGTTAATCGAGTGAATTATTGTCAAAAATATAACAAATCTATAATAAGCAGGTGAGATGATGTATGATGTAATTATTATCGGCGGCGGAGTGACGGGCTGTGCGGCGGCGGCTGAACTGGCAAAGTACCAGCTTGATGTCTGTCTTGTGGAAAAAGAGAGCGATGTCTGCGAGGGGACAAGCAAGGCGAACAGCGCCATCGTCCATGCGGGATTCGATGCCGAACCCGATACGCTGAAAGCAAAGCTGAACGTTCGCGGAAATGCAATGATTGCTGAATTGTCCGATAAACTGGACTTTGCATTCAAAAACAACGGCGCTATGGTGCTGTGCTTTGAGGAAGAGAGGCTGACTGACCTGAAAAACCTCCGCGAAAAAGGCGAAAAAAACGGCGTTGCGGGTCTGGAGATACTTTCAGGTGACGAGGCACGCGCGCGTGAACCAAGACTATCCAAAGAGGTAAAATATGCACTGTATGCGCCGACTTCGGGCATAGTCTGTCCTTTTGAGATGACACTGGCGTTTGCCGAGAACGCTTACGCAAACGGTGTTGAGTTCCGCCTTTCCACTGAGGTAACTGCCATTGAGAAAAATTCTGAGGGGTGGAAAGTCACCACCGACAAGGGTGAAATTTTGGGCAGATATATTTTCAACTGCGCGGGCGTTTATGCTGACAAGATAGCTGAAATGGCGAATGCAGGCGATTTCAGGATCATCCCCCGCAAGGGCGAATACATGCTTATGGATAAAGACGCAGGCGAAACTGTCAGCCACACCATATTCCAGCTTCCGACAAAGATGGGCAAGGGCGTGCTGGTAACGCCGACCGTTCACGGCAACCTGCTGGTAGGTCCTACGGCTGAGGATATAGATGACAAGGAGAATACCTCAACGACTGCGGGCGGATTTGCCGAAATACGCGCAAAGAGCGCACTTTCGGTAGAGGGGCTTCCGTTTGGCAAAGTCATAACAGGCTTTACGGGGCTTCGCGCTGTGGGCGACACCAACGATTTCATCATAAACGAGGGCGCAGAGGGCTTCTTCAATGCGGCAGGCATCGAGTCGCCGGGACTGACAAGTGCGCCTGCCATAGCTGAGATGCTGAGAGAGATGCTGTCCAAAAAGACAGACCTTACACCTAAGACCGACCACATAGATACCCGTGAGGGCGTGGTTCATTTTGCCGAACTGTCGAGAGAAGAGCAGAACGCGCTTATCGCAAAAGACCCGACTTACGGCAATATAGTCTGCCGCTGTGAAACTATCACTGAGGGCGAGATACGCGATGCCATCAACAGACCGCTGGGCGCTGTGACCCTTGACGGTGTAAAGCGCCGCACAAGAGCGGGAATGGGGCGGTGTCAGGCGGGCTTCTGTTCGCCTAAGACCATACTTCTGCTGGCTGAAAAGCTGGGCTGCGGCATCGGCGGCGTGAGAAAAACAGGTCGTGAGGAGGTGCAGAAAGATGCGTGAATTTGACCTTGTCATCGTAGGCGGAGGTCCTGCGGGTATGGCGGCGGCTATATCAGCGCGTGAGAACGGTCTGGAGAATATTGTTATACTGGAACGTGACAGCGAGTTGGGCGGCATACTCAACCAGTGCATACACAACGGCTTCGGTCTGCACACTTTCAAGGAGGAACTGACAGGTCCGGAATACGCCGAGAGGTATGCCGAAAAGGTCATAGCGATGGGCATACCTTACGAAACCGACACGATGGTGCTGAACATCTCAAAAGACCGCGTGGTGACACTTCTCAGCAAGGGACGCGGAGTTGAAGATATACGCGCAAAGTCGGTCATTCTGGCGATGGGCTGCCGTGAAAGACCGAGAGGTGCGCTGAACATTCCCGGTTACAGACCTCAGGGCGTTTATACTGCGGGCACAGCACAAAAACTGGTCAACTGCGAGGGCTATCTTCCGGGCAAGGAAGTCGTGATACTTGGTTCGGGCGACATCGGACTTATCATGGCAAGGCGCATGACGCTGGAGGGCGCACACGTTGCCGCAGTTGCCGAACTTATGCCATATTCGAGCGGTCTTAAGCGGAATATCGTGCAGTGCCTTGACGACTACGGCATACCTCTGCTTCTGAGCCACACTGTCGTTGACATAAAGGGCAAGGAAAAGCTGGAGGGCGTTGTCATCGCACAGGTAGACGAGAAAAAAGCTCCGATCGCGGGCACAGAGCAGTTCTACCCATGTGACACGCTTCTGCTGAGTTGTGGGCTGATCCCCGAAAACGAACTATCCAAAAATTGCGGTGTCGATATCGACCCGCGCACTAACGGTCCGCTGGTGGACGAGGGGCTTGAAACCAGTATCGACGGCGTTTTCGCCTGCGGAAATGTCCTGCATGTACACGACTTGGTGGACTTTGTTTCGGAAGAGTCTGCGAGAGCGGGTGCGAGCGCAGCAGACTTCGTGAAGCGCGGCGGTACTGCCGACAGCACCGAACCTGTCAAGGTCATACCTCAGAACGGCGTTCGCTACACTGTGCCGTCAAAGATACACACCGCCGAACTGACAGGCGATGTACACATCAGGTTCAGGGTGACAGGCGTTTTCAAGGACTGTTCGATCGTTGTAAAAGCGGGCGAAAATGAACTTCTGCGCCGCAAGAGCCGCATTCTTGTACCCAGTGAGATGCAGGATATCATCATCAGGCAGGACAAGCTGGCTGATGTCAGCGAGGATATCTGCGTTGAAATAGAGGAGGTGTGAGTCATGACAAGAGAACTGACTTGTATAAACTGCCCGATGGGCTGTGAACTGACAGTCGAGGTCGAGGGTGACAAGGTCATCTCGGTGAGCGGCAACACCTGCAAACGCGGTGAGATATACGCGCACAGCGAGATCTCCGCGCCCACAAGGACTGTTACCACAACTGTTATTTCATCAGAGGGCAGACCTGTGCCCGTCAAGACCGCACAGCCTATACCGAAAGACATGATATTCGAGTGTACAGCGGCTATCAAGTCTGCCGAAGTGCATCTGCCCGTAAAGGTGGGGCAGATCATTATAGAAGATCTGCTTGGCACAGGCGCACAGGTCACTGCGACAAAAACTATTAAATAAGGCATTAATTTTCGCAATAGAAAGGAGGGCGGACTGATGGACAACGGACTTGAACGCCGCATGTCGAACTATGAACCGCTGTGGAACGAGTGGTACATAGACAGTTTTGCGGGCGAGAACCCAACGGGCGTTATGTACCGCCTGAAAGATAAGAACGGCAGGAAGAGCGCTGTACGTGTGCTGACGGTTGACAGCCGTGTCAGCAAGCGCCCGCTTTCTGAACTGACTTCTGCCGCCATCGGGCGAATAAATGACAAGATGCGTCTTGCGGGAGAAGCATTCATAGTAAGCGCCAGAAATTTCACGGTGAAGAACCACGAAAACATCGGTTCTGCACCTGTGGCGGCTGACATACTGGTACAGACTGACGAGTATGAACCGCTTTCTGCCATTACTGCAAAAGGTCAGCTGCCATACATGACTGCCCGCAAACTGGCTGACAACATCTGTCGCGGGCTTAGGACTGCCCACAAAGCGGGCTTCACTTTCGGTGACATCTGCCCTGAGAACATCTGGGTGGACAGTGAGGGACACTTCTGTCTGGACGCGCCATGCACCTTCGACCCGAAACGTGCTGACCCCACTTATGCCGCGCCCGAAACGCAGACTGAGGGCTTCGACCCGTACAAGGCAGATATCTACTCCTACGGGCTGGTGCTGTACCGCATTTTCAACGGCGGACTTCTGCCGCTTCAACAGCCTGACGGTGACCCCGCAGAGGCAGTCCGCGCACGAATGAACGGTGCTGCATTTGACCCGCCGCGCGGTGCCCCCCCCGAATTGCAGAGGTTCATCATGCAGTGCTGCATGGCGCACCCCGAAACGCGCTACGAGTCGATGGACGAAGTCTACCGTGTACTGCGTCAGCTGACTGTTGACCATGTGCCGACAGAATATGAAGAGTGCAACTTCTGCGACATATGCACGCCGACACCTCGTCCAAAAAAGCAGACAGTTCATCCCGTATCTCAGCCGCAGGAAGTTCAGCCAAACCAGCCGCAGACTGAGGAACAGCCCCGCGAAATAAAGGAAAGCAAGGGTATGAAGCTGTATGTCATGGTACTGCTGTATATACTGCTCTTCGCAGGTGTTGTATTTTTATTGTTCTCGATATTCTTTTTGAAATAATATTTAAGGGATATGTCTTCTGTCAGCGGAAGACATATCCCTTTTTGCGTATTATCGAAGTTTATGCGTTTTCGACTTCCATAGTGGCATCAGCCAGTTCACAGTAGGTGAAAACACCCTCTTTATAAGTCCTGAAAGTTCCTGTGACCACTATAGGCTCACCTATCTCAGGATAATCTGCGGGATAGCTGAACTCGCCCTCACGGCGGAATTCAAGTCCCTGTGAGCAGCAGGCTGCCGCATCGGCAATGAACACTGCGAAATATTCGCCGCCTGTATTCGGGTCGGCGGTATAGGCAAAAGTGCCGTTGGCGCGTACTGTCTTGCCCTCGTACTTTTCAGGGTCAGAGGTCATCTCGTAGACCTGCGCATAGAGCATATTGGCATTCAACCCTGTCAGGTCGATATCGATATCGCCGTTTTTCAGTTCGGCTTCATCTATCTTCGTGGTCTGCGGAACAGGTGAAGTTTCCTTGTTCGCCCAGTAGTCCTCAGCGGTATCCTCAGCCAGTTTAGCGATAGCTTCATCTGTCTTGTTCAGTGTGACCGTCTGTGCAGTGCTGCTGTTTATCAGTTCATCGACCTTAGATGTATCACCGCAGCCTGCCAGCAGAAGTGCGGCAGACAGCGCGAAAGGTATCAGCTTTTTCATGTCAGTTCCTCCTTGTTATCGCAGAAACGGCGGAAAATCCGAAGAAAACGATAATGTCCGCCGAAACGATGGTCGAACCTGCAGGTGTTGAGAATAGTATGCTCACTATGATACCCACGCCCGCGCATATCACCGAGATAACTGCCGAGCAGATGATAACGCTGAGAAAACTCTTGAAAAGGCGCATTGCTGACAGCGCAGGGAAAATTATCAGCGCAGATATCAGCAGCGAACCGACCAGATTCATCGCAAGCACGATGATGAGCGCAGTGATTATGGCGATAAGCAGGTTGTAGCCGTTCGCCTTGACACCGCTTGCCTTAGCAAAACTTTCATCAAAAGTCACAGAAAAGATGCGGTTATAGAATATCACGAAGACCGCCAGCACAACCACAGCCAGCGCCGCACACAGCCAGACTTCACCCTCTGTAAGGGTAAGTATCGAGGTCGAGCCGAACAGCGTGCTGCAAACATCGCCCGCAACATTCGCAGATGCCGAGTACACATTTATCAGCATATATCCGACTGCCAGAGAGCCGACAGATATCATCGCGATGGCTGCATCTCCCTTTATCTTGGTGTTCTGACCCGTTCGCAGCAGCAGCACCGCCGCGATAAGCGTGACAGGCAGTATTATCACCATTCCGTTAGTGTCTTCGAGAAATTTCGCGAAAAGGCTCTCGCCGTGACTTACCCGCTTCAGCGAAACAGAAAGCACTGTAGATACCGCCATCGCGCCGAATGCAACGTGCGAAAGACCATCACCGATGAACGAAAACCTTTTGAGCACCAGCGTGACACCCAGCAGTGATGAACAAAGCGCTATCAGCAGTCCGACTATCATCGCATACTTAACAAAAGGGTAGGAAAAATAGTGCTGCAAGATCTCAAGCTGTTCACTCATTCTCTTCGCCCCCTTCCGTAAGAATAAAACTCTGTCCCAGACGGCTGTTGACATACTTCTCTTTTGTACCGAAAAACAGCTGTTTTTTACTGCCTATGTGCAGAACATGGCTGGCATATCTAACTGCCGCATGTATATCGTGGGACACCATTATAATAGTTATGCCGCCCTTGTTAAGACTTGCGATCAGTTCATAAAGGTCGTTCTGCGCTTTCGGATCAAGACCTGTAACAGGTTCGTCCAGCAGTAGTATCTTACCGGCTGCGCACAGCGCCCTTGCCAGCAGCACACGCTGCTGCTGACCGCCCGAAAGTTCTCTGTAACAGCGCTTTTCCAAGTCTTTTATGCCAAGCTGAGTCATCGTCTTGTCGGCAAGCTCCTTGTCTTCCTTACGGTAGAAAGGGTGAAAACCGCCCTTGCCCAGACAGCCCGACATCACGATCTCACGTACAGATGCAGGGAAATCCCGCTGTACAAGTGTCTGCTGAGGAAGATAGCCTATCTCCCCCTGCTTTGACTCTGCCCACTCTATCTCACCGCTCATTACGGGTTTCAGCCCGAGAAGCGCCTTTATGAGCGTACTTTTGCCCGAACCGTTCTCGCCCAGTATACACAGATAATCACCGCTGCTGAGGGTAAAATTTATCCCCTCAGTGACAGCAACGCCCTCATAGCCCAGAGTACAGTTTTTACATTCGATCTGCTTTCCCATTTTACTCTCCTGACTCAAATCATCGATCAAGCGCGTTTTTCAGCGTTTCGCAGTTTTCCTCCATCAGCGAGATATAAGTCACGCCGCTGTCAGCCTGCGCCTTGTCAACAGACTGGAGCGAATTCAGCACAGCTATCTCGCCCGACTTGTCTTTTCTTCCGTTTATTATCGCCTGCGCTACGCGCCCGTCGCTGTTTTCTATGGTGAATATCGTTTCAGCACCTATCTCGTCAGCCTTTTCTGCCAGAAAAGCGATAGTTTCAAAGCTGGCTTCCGTTTCAGCCGAACAGCCAACAAACGCCGCATAGTAATCTATGCCGTAATCATCACATAAATACCTGAACGGGAACCTGTCACCAAAAATAAGAGTTTTCACCTTTGCATTTGCCGCCATATCAGCAAACTGTCCGTCCAGCGCAGACAGCTTTTCTGTATACGCCTGACGATTCTGCTCGTAGACCGACGCATTTTCGGGGTCAGCCTCGCCTATCGCCTTTTCTATCTCACCGCACATTATCTCAGCGTTCTTCACCGAAAGCCACACATGCTCATCATACTCAGGCTCTTCCTCAGCTTCGCCCTCTTCTTCTTCCTCAGCCTGCATACCCTCTTTGACCTCTTCTTCCTTAGCATCAAAGCCATCGGTATCAAGCAGACGGACTACTTTCATATTTTTATTTGAAGCCTCTTTCAGCGCGTCCTCAGCCCACGTTTCGCTCTCGCCGCCAACATAGACAAAAACATCACAGCCAGATATCTTCACGATATCTGCCGCTGTGGGCTGATAGCTGTGCAGGTCGGCACCTTTGTCCAATAGATAGGTCAGTTCGACTTCATCTGCCTTGTCACCGATTATCTCGCGCGACCAGTCATAGCACGAAAAAGTCGTACACACCACGCTGACCTTGCCGCTTTTCTTTGATACGCTCTCAGCAAGTCCCGCACCGTCACCGCAGGCAGAAAGCCCCATCACAGCCGCACACATTAAAATACTTGCAATTCTTTTTAGTTTCATATATTCCTCCGAAAAGTCAGTTATCCCCTTTACCGCCGCGACAGCCGCCGCATTTACCCGGCAGTACAGCACTGCTGTCTATCTCAAAGCTGTCCTCCTGCAATATCCGCTCGACCAGTTCACGGCTCGCCTCATCGTCCATATGATATAGTTTGCCGCAGGTCACACACTTCATGTGCAGGTGATGGTGACAGCTTTCACCATCAGTCAGCTGATAAACGAAAGTACGGCTGTTGCCGCGAACAGTGCGTTTTACTTCGCCCGACTCGACCAGCTGTTTTATAAGCCGATAAACTGTGCTTTCACCGGGCGGTTTTGGTATGGCGCTGTCAGCTTTCATCAGGTCTGCAATCTCTTTAACGGTATAGGCAGAAGTTCTGTGTCTGCCCAGAAAATCAAGTAATTCGCCCTTTTGGATCGTATTGTACTGCGCCACTTTCTGACCTCCTTTTAAAACTGAGAGTAAATTTCAATTTTGTATTATAGCACACCTCGTCCCCGCTGTCAACAGCTTTTGCAGACTTTTACACATTATTTACAATTGAGAGTTTCTCTCAAAATCAAGAAGACAAAACAACGGCGCCGCAAGGAGAAAAACTCCGTAACGACGCCGATGTTTCGTGGTAATTTGAATAGGATCAGGCTAATTTAAATTTGGCTGAAGGGAGGCACAACCATATAATTGTTAAATCAACTACATAATCGATTAATCTTGCGATCGATTACCTTACTCTTCCACTAATAGTTAGTATATCACAACATATTAATTTTTGCAATATGCTATTCATTGAAAATGTTGAATTTTTATATGTTTTATTTATAATTTATATTTAATTGTTATAATATTATAATCAAATCTTGTTGATCTGAAAAATTTACCGATTTTAGCAGCATAATGCTTGAAAGTAGAACTGAAATGTGCTATAATAATATGGTATTATATTTGCTTTGCTGATTTCTCTGCCGCTATGCACTTTTTTCGTGCATATGACAGTCAAAATTTCAAGGCACACATTTCAATGAAAGAGGTCATTTTAAAATGGAGTACAGATTTTCTGAAAAAGTATCGCATATCAAGGCTTCCGCCATCAGAGAGATCCTTAAGTTCACTTCTGAACCCGGTGTCATCTCTTTTGCCGCAGGAAACCCTGCACCTGAGGCTTTCCCTGTTGACGAGATAAAGCGCATCTCGGCTGAGATCTTTGCCGAAGACCCAATCTTAGCGCTCCAGTACAGTATATCTGAGGGCTACACTCCCCTGCGCGATCTGCTGAAAAAAGAACTTGAAAAGAAGGGCGAATTTGTGCCCGGCCGCGATGATCTGATAATCGTCAGCGGCGCACAGCAGGCAAACGCTATGATGGCTAAGGTCCTCTGCGATCCGGGCGATATCCTCTGCTGTGAAGCCCCCAGCTTCATCGGTTCGCTGAATGCGTTCAAGTCCTATAATGTGGACTTAAGAGGCATCACCCTCAAAGATGACGGCATCGACCTCGATGAACTGGAAGAAGTCCTGAAAACAGGCAAAGTCAAGCTGATCTACCTGATCTGCAATTTCCAGAACCCAACTGGTCTTACCACTTCGCTTGAAAAGCGCAAGGGCGCTTACGAACTGGCTAAGAAATACGGCGCGATAATCCTTGAGGACAACCCTTACGGCGACCTGCGTTTCACAGGCGAGCATGTTCCCTCCATCAAGAGCATGGACAAGGACGGCATCGTAGCTTATTCGAGAACATTCTCAAAGGTGCTGGCACCCGGCATAAGAGTCGGCTATATAAGTGCACCTAAGGAGATAATCAATAAAATGACCATCTGCAAGCAGGTCGATGATGTTCACACCAACATCTGGGCACAGGTACTTGCTTACAAGTTCATGACCCAGTGCGATATGCCCGCACACCTTGAGCGTCTGCGTGCTATCTACAGACACAAGTGCGGTCTGATGATCGAGCAGATCGAGAAAAATTTCTCTTCAAAGATCAAATTCACCAAGCCGGAGGGCGGTCTGTTCATCTGGTGTACACTTCCCGCTGACTGCGATATGACTGCATTCTGCACCCGCGCTGTCAAGGAGTTCAAGGTAGCTGTCGTTCCCGGCAACGCATTCATGATAAATGAGAGCGACAAGACAACATCGTTCAGACTGAACTTCTCGACACCTACAGACGAACAGCTTGTTGCAGGCTGTGAGATGCTGGGCAAACTTTCAAAGGAAATGTTTGGCGAATGATCGATCATAACGATAACGTTTGAAATAAGGAGTAGTAAAATGGCTGAGTTAAATTTTTCAAAAGACAAAAAGCTGATACTGAGCATGATACAGCCCACAGGCACCTTTACACTGGGCAACTATCTGGGTGCAGTCAAGAACTGGGGTCCTTTGCAGGAGGAATTCAACTGCGTTTACGCGGTAGCCGACCTGCATTCGATAACAGTCACACAGGAACCTGCAAAGCTAAGACAGAACTCGCTTCAGGCATACGCACTGCTTATCGCATGCGGAATGGATCCGAAGAAATCGGTGCTGTTTTTCCAGAGCCACAACTGCAATCACCCCGAACTCAGCTGGGTACTGGGCTGTTCAACACAGTTCGGTGAACTCCAGCGAATGACTCAGTTTAAGGACAAATCGGCAAAACATGCCGACAACATCAATGCAGGTCTGTTCACATACCCTGTGCTGATGGCGGCTGACATTCTGGCGTACAATGCAGATCTTGTCCCGATAGGTGCTGACCAGAAACAGCACCTCGAACTGGCAAGAAACATCGCACAGCGCTTCAACCAGCGCTATGGCGACTTCTTCAAACTGCCCGAGCCTTATATCCCGAAAATGGGAGCGAAAGTCATGAGCCTGCAGGATCCCACAAAGAAGATGTCAAAATCTGACGAAAACCCGAATGCCTGCATATTGATACTGGACGATAAGGACACGATCATCCGCAAATTCAAGCGCGCTGTGACCGATTCCGACACAGAAGTCAGATACGCAGAGGGCAAGGACGGCATCAACAATCTGATGACCATCTACAGCGTTGTGACAGGAAAAACTTTCGAGGATATCGAAAAGGATTTCGCGGGCAAGGGCTACGGCGACTTCAAAATGGCTGTAGGTGAAGCTGTCGCTGACCACCTCGAACCTGTACGCACCGAATTTGCGCGTCTTATGAACGATAAGGCATACCTCAAAGAATGCTATACGGCAGGCGCGGAAAAGGCAAGGATCATCACTCAGCGCACCGTTTCTAAGGTCTATCACAAGGTCGGCTTTGTTGATCCCAAGTAATTCACGAAAATTTTCGTTCGGCGTTAATATTGCTGAACCAATATCGGGTCTGAATGCGGGCTTTTTATCAGTAAAGTCCGCATTACAGCCTTTTTATCATCGGAGGTTTCGATTTGAAAACTGCTTTTCTTAAAGATACCATACGAGAAATACGTGGAAATTTCGGTCGATTTCTTTCCATTTTGCTGATAGTTTCGCTGGGCTGCGGCTTCTTTTCGGGGGTCAAAGCCACTCAGCCCGATATGGTGGAAACAGCTGCCGATTATTTTCAAAAGTACAAATTGATGGACTTGATGTTCACCTCAGAGATCGGTGTGAGATCAGCAGACGTTGAGGCAGTAAAGACAGCAGATCACATAAAAGGGGCACATGCGGCGTATTCTAAGGAAGTTTTCTACCGATACGACAACAAAAATATCGTGCTGAAGTGTATCTCATTCAACTCAGCTTTACCTGATGACAGTCCAAATCTGATGAACAAGTTAAACGTTATCGAAGGTCGTCTGCCCGAAAAGGACGGCGAGTGCGCTGTAGAAGTCAAGCTGTCATCACCAAGCACATTTAAACCGGGTGAAAAATTGACCTTTTCGGAAACTGATGATACGAAAGATCTCCTTGATACGCTGGAAAATGACACTTTTGAGATAGTCGGCATCGTGACATCACCGATGTACATCGGCTATGAACGCGACCCCACCACAGAGGGTGACGGCACGATAGTTTCAAACGTTTTCCTTCGTGAAGAAGAATTTATCACGCCGTATTACACAGAACTATTCGTGGATATCGATGGCGTTGACGAGCTTGACCCGTTTTCTGATGAGTACAAAAATAAAGTCAACAAGTTTGGAGAAGAGGCATATTCTGCCTTTGAAAACAGCGTAAACAAACGATATTCCGATCTGAAGAAACAGGCTGAAGAGAGGATATCTGCCGCAAAGACAACTGCTGATACTTTAAATCAGTACGTTGATATGGACTATTCCCTGCTCTCGGAAGAACTTCCGAAAATTCAGAAAACTGCTGCGAAATCGCGAAAAATTTACGAAGCTGAGGTCGCACAAGGAAAGAGAGCTTATCTTGAAAAAGCTGCCATGCTCAAAGCTGAAAAAGCACTGGTGATCGTGCAGGAACTAATGAGCGATAACGGCGATAAATCGGGCGTTGCGCACAAAAAATATCTGTCGCAGCTTGACTCTGCCTACAAGGAGATAAGCGATGCAGAAGCACAGCTTGCTGAGGTCAGCGAGCCTGCGATCTACCGTTTTGACCGATTTACTGCCTCAAACGATTACGCTCAGTTCAAGGGTGACAGCAACAAGATCGACTTGATTTCTCGGGTCTTCCCCGTGTTTTTCGTACTGGTCGCATCGCTTGTCTGCCTGACGAACATGTCACGCCTGATCGAAGAACAGCGCGGAAACATGGGCATTTACAAGGCGCTCGGATATTCCCGTAAAACAATACTGGGTAAATATCTGGTCTATTCGGGACTTGCTGCGATCATCGGCGGAGTGTTTGGTTCAGCGCTCGGACTTCTGTTGCTGCCGAACACCATTTACAATGGGTACAAATTATTGTACAATATTCAGAAACTCAACACACCGCTCAGACCTGAATTCCTTCTGGGTTCGGTAGGCGTTTCGGTGATTTGCATCTGCGGTGTGACAGCATTTACATGTCTGCGCGAACTACAGGCAGTTCCCGGAAGCCTTATGCGACCCAGACCCCCAAAAGAGGGCAGGCGCGTTCTTATCGAAAACAACCCGAAGATCTGGGGAAAATTCAGTTTTATGAGCAAAGTCACCACCCGAAATATGCTGCGCTACAAGCGGCGTTTTTTCATGACGCTGGCGGGCGTTGCAGGGTGTACTGCGCTGATAATCACAGGTTTCGGACTGAAACATTCCATCGGTTCGGTGGTCGATAAGCAGTTCAGAGATGTATTCGTTTATGACGGTATCGCCGTGATGAACAACCGATATAATTACGATGAAAACAAGCGCGAACTAGAAAATGTCGGAGAAATAAGCGTTCATATGCAGGCTATGCTCACCGAATTTGAGGCTTCTCACAGCGGACAGGTCTATACCGCAAATGTCTGCGTTCCTGATATGCCCGCGCAGCTGGAAAATTTCATCAAATTAAGGTCAGCAGGTGACCTGTCAGAAATTGCGCTTGATGGCAGTGGCGCTGTGATTACCGAAAAGCTGGCAAAGCTGCTTAATATAAATGTAGGCGACTCTGTCACGCTGAAAAATTCAGAGGGTCAAAGCGCTGATATCTCAGTGAGCGGTATTTGCAGAAACTATGCTTTCCACTATATTTTCGTTGCGCCTGAATTATACCAAAACTCTTTTGATAAAGAAGTGCTTCACAACATCGCATTCGTAGATCTAAAGCCTGGTACAGACTTTGATGCTTTCAGATATACGTTTCTTCGATCTGATCATTTCTATGGTCTGACTTATAAAGAAGATCAGAGTGAGGGTTATCTCAATTCTGCTGACAGCTTGAACACAGTGGTAGCTGTGCTGATATTCAGCGCAGGTCTGCTGGCTGTTGTTGTGCTCTACAATCTGGCTGAGATCAATATCAACGAGCGAAAGCGTGAGATCGCAACTGTCAAAGTGCTGGGTTTTTTTGACCGTGAAACAGATGACTATATTTTGCGCGAAAACATTATTTCGGCGCTGCTGGGAGTTATCATCGGCATGCCGCTGGGACGGCTGCTTCACTACTTTGTGACCGTCACTGCGGAGGTCGATCTGCTTATGTTCAACCGTGAACTGGCACCGAGCGCTTTACTTTACGGCGGCGTGATCACGCTGATATTTGCACTTGCTGTCAACGTAGCACTTCACTTTGTACTTACAAAGGTCGATATGGTCGGCTCACTGAAAGCGGTCGAGTAGATCAATATTTCTGAAGATTTTACATAGCAATAAATGCACAGCAAAAATCGTTAAATGTCTGTTCAGCAATTTTTGACTGAACACGATTGTACATTTTAGCAGGCAGCTATTCAACATCCATAATGATCTGTCTGCTTACGGATAAAAGTTTAAATATTAAAAAACAGGAGGTTTTACCATGAAAGACACACTGAAGACCATCTACTCCAATGAGATCGGAACACCGGCTGTAGGCTACTTCTGGAAAGGTTTTGCGCTTTTCCTGCTGGGCGTTTGCGTTGGATTCTTATTCGCACCCATCAAGAAGGGCATTCAGATCGCAAGCTGCAACGAGATAAGCAATGCAGAGGACAAGGAATGTTGCGATATCGAAGATGCTGACTATGAAAATATGTAGTCAATAATTGCGGTGAACTCGCATAATAATTTCCAAAGGAGAGTAAATAAATGAAATTAGGTATGGTAGGACTGCCAAATGTTGGCAAATCTACACTTTTCAATGCGCTGACAAATGCAGGCGCCGAGTCAGCAAACTACCCTTTCTGCACCATCGAGCCGAATGTCGGCATCGTTTCGGTGCCTGATAAGCGCCTTGATGCGCTGGCTGAGATGTATCACCCTGTAAAATTCACCCCCGCAACACTGGAATTTGTTGACATTGCAGGTCTGGTCAAGGGTGCTTCAAAGGGTGAGGGTCTTGGCAATAAGTTCCTCGCAAATATCCGTGAGGTGGACGCTATCGTTCATGTTGTGCGCTGCTTTGAGGATGACAACATAATCCATGTTGACGGTTCCATTGACCCCGCACGCGATATCGAAACCATCGACCTTGAACTTATCTTCTCTGATGTCGAACTGCTGGAACGCCGCATCGACCGCACCAAAAAGGCGATGAAAGGTGACAAGAGTCTTGGCAGCGTGGTCGAATTTCTGGAGAAACTGAAAGCACATCTGGAAGATGGTCACTCGGCACGCAGCTTTGACATGACCGAAGATGAAGCCGAACTGCTGAAAGAAACTCCCCTGCTGTCGCTTAAACCCGTTATTTACGCCGCAAATCTCAGTGAGGACGACTTCCGCAACAACATTGAAAACAACGCAAACTACAAGAAAGTCTGCGAGATAGCGGCTGCTGAAAAGGCTGCTGTGCTGCCCATCTGTGCGCAGATCGAGGCTGAGATATCAGATATGGACGCTGAGGACAAAGCTATGTTCCTCGCTGATCTGGGTCTTGAAACCAGCGGACTTGACCGCATCATCAAAGAGGGTTATTCACTGCTGGGTCTGATATCTTTCCTTACCGCAGGCGAACCAGAAGTGCGCGCATGGACTATCACAAAAGGTACCAAAGCACCGCAGGCTGCTGGCAAGATACATTCTGACTTTGAACGCGGATTTATACGCGCTGAGGTCGTCAGCTTTGATGACCTGATGCAGTACGGCTCTATGGCAGCTGTCCGCGAAAAGGGACTTGCTCGTCAGGAAGGCAAGGAGTACGTAATGCAGGACGGAGATATCGTTTTGTTCAAATTCAATGTCTAAAGCAATCATTTGCATGTCGTGCAGAGTAATTCTGCACGACATTTTGTTTAATATAACGAAATTTGTATTGTTCTATTTATCAGACTTGACGTGTGTTATATTAAATGTTATAATTATTTTAACTGTGTAGATAAAGATTTTTAACACAGTAAATCCCAATATTTTAAGGAGGCAAAAAAATGGCAGTAAAGAAAAAAGCTATCATTATACCTTTGGTAGCACTGCTTGTCGTTGGCGGAAGCGCTTACGGCATCTCGAACATGGCGAAATCCGCGAACGAAGCCATGAAAGCAAACATGAGGTACACTGTTGTACCCGCAGGTCAGAACGACCTTTCGGAAACTATCTCGACCACAGGTTCGGTCATCGGCAACGGCACAGTCGATGTTACCACGAAACTGAGTGCGACGGTCAGTGAGGTAAAGGTGAGTCTGGGCGATGTTGTCAAAGAGGGCGACCTGCTCTGCGTTTTTGACAGCACCGAACTTAAGGAGGAGTACGACGACCTCAAAAAACAGCTGGATAACAGCGACAAGAAGACTCAGTCGGGACATGACAAGAACGCCCGCGACCTTGAGTCTGCCAAAAACAAAAAGCAGACAGCCCTCGACCGCGCACAGCGTGCGATCGACAAGGCTATAAAGGAGAGGGACGATGCTTACGAAAAGTACAACAAGCTGGTCGGTGAGTTTAACGCGGCAATAGATGCGGGTGACGAGTTATACGATTATGACACCGTAAATGCCACACTTGAACAGATGAAACCAACTCTTACAACTCTTGATGATGCTGTGACAGCCGCTCAGGAAGCGTATAATGACACCTCAGCCCAGTATGATGACACGATACAGGGCATACAGGATATCATCGATGCTGAGGCGTATGACAGCACCGATAGTATACAGAAGCAGATGGATAAGATACAGGAACAGATAGACCAGTGCGAAGTTTATGCCCCACAGAGCGGCATCATCACTGTGCTGAATGTCAATGAGGGAAGTCTGCCGAGCGCGCCCACACTCATGACCATCGTAAATACCGACCAGACTGTTATCGAACTGACCGTCAGGGAAACGGATATAACCAAAATAAGCGAGGGCATGCGCGCTATAGTCACCTCAAAGGTACTGCCCGATGAAGAATTTCCTGCTAAGATAACCCGTATCGTCAACGTGGTTTCCACCGATACGACTGCCGCAGAACCTACCAGCGGCTATAAGGTCGAAGTAACACTCGACCAGCCAAATGACAAACTGCTGATAGGCATGAGCGCCACTGTAGATGTGGTCATCAAGGATATCGGTGAAAAACTGAGTATCCCCTATACAGGCATCATCGAAGAAGAAGACGGCAGCAAATATGTGTTCGTTGCCACCGAAGCTGACGATGAAAAGGGCGGCTATGAAGTCAGCAAGAAGAAGGTAGTTACAGGCGAAGAAGCAGACTTTTACGTGGAAGTGACAGGCGGCGAAGTGAAAAGCGGCGATCTTATCGTTGAACAGCCGAGCGAAGATGGTCTTGACCCCGTAGAAGAGGGAGCGAGGATACAGGTAAATGAAGAGAAGAAGTGATCCTGTTATCCATATGGACGCCATCACCAAGAAGTATTATGTCGGTGAACCGAACGAACTACAGATACTTTTTGATATCGGACTGGATATCTACGAGGGTGAGTTCGTTTCGATCGTCGGCGCATCTGGTTCGGGCAAAAGTACGCTTATGAACATCATAGGTCTGCTCGACCGCCAGACTGAGGGCGATTATCTTCTCAATGGCAAGTCCACAAAGGTTTTTGATGATAAACAGCTTTCCCGCATAAGGAACAAGGAGATCGGGTTCGTTTTCCAGAACTTCAACCTGATACCCAAAATAACAGCACTGAAGAATGTGGAGATGCCGATGATGTACGCGGGCATACCCCAGAAAAAACGCACCGAACGTGCGTTGGAACTGATAGATCTTGTCGGCATGAGCGACCGTTACACCCATGACCCATCAAGGCTTTCAGGCGGACAAAAACAGCGTGTAGCTATCGCAAGGGCAATGGCGAATGATCCGTCTATCATACTGGCAGACGAGCCGACAGGTGCGCTGGACACCAAAACAGGCAGAATGGTCATGGATCTTTTCCATGAACTTCATGAAAAGCAGGGCAAGACCATCGTGCTGATAACCCACAGCCCTGAACTCGCCAGTGAAACAGAGCGCATGCTGACCATCAGCGATGGTCGGATAGTTGCCGACCAGACAAGGGAGGTGGGCAGCGAATGAACTTTACAGAGAGCATAAAAATGGCGTTCTCCTCGCTGGCTATCAACAAAATGAGGTCTTTCCTGACAATGCTGGGAATAATAATCGGCATAAGCGCGGTCATAACCATCACCACAATCGGTAACTCAATATCCAGCACGCTGACCAATACTTTCAACCAGCTGGGACCAAGCAAACTGATAATCTACCCAGAGGTCAGAGAAGAGTATGAAGGCAAGTGGGAAGATCTGCCTGAGAATGAGCAGATGACACTTGAACAGATACAGGAACTTATAAACCTGCACCCCAATGAATTGACATACAGCTGCAACGACATGTATGGCGCTGTTGAAACGACTAATCTAAACGGAGACCCTTTCAAAGCTGTGATGCTGGGCGTTTCCGATGACTATTTCGACCAGTTCAAAAAACAGATAGTACAAGGCAGAGCAATCAACAAGGCAGACATGATGAAACAGAAAAACACCTGTCTGGTATCTGACTACTTCTGCGAGCAGTACTTCGGCACAACGGAAAATGTCATCGGCAAGACCATCAAGTACAACACTCTTTCAGGAAGCAACACAGGAAGAAACATAAAGCTGACCATCGTCGGCGTATTAGAATATACCGACCTTGAGAAAAACGAGCTGGGAATAAATCATGTTAGGAACGAGCAGGATAAACTGAACGTTAAAACTTACATATTTATGCCTTACAACACCATGCTGAAAGAAAAGAGCCTGACCGCTAAGGAAACGATACTTGATTCTGCTGAGATAGGCTGGACAAATGATTGCAGCAAAGAACAGGCTAAGGCTTACATAGAAGACTACTTTGCCCCTGTTTACGAGAAAGACGAGCAGTGGGAGATGCACATTTATGACAGTTCCGATGATCTGAAAATGATAAACACTGTGCTGAATGTGGTCACCATCGCAATATCAATAATTGCGGCGATATCGCTGATAGTCGGCGGTGTCGGCGTAATGAACATCATGCTGGTAAGCATACTTGAACGTACCCGTGAGATCGGTGTGCGTAAGGCGCTGGGCGCACTGAACACGGATATACGCAGTCAGTTCGTCATCGAAGCAATAATAATCTGTCTGACAGGCGGTACGATAGGCGTTATCATCGGCATAGTAAACGGCGTGCTGATAAGCAAGATAGCATCTATGGCACTGCAAACATTTGCGGCAGAGTATGCCGAGTACATAATCCTGACGGTTCAGCCGTCGATACCTGCGATAATAATTTCGCTGGCATTCTCGATGCTGACAGGACTTATCTTTGGTTACTATCCCGCAAAACGCGCAGGCAACATGAACCCGATAGACGCACTGAGATACGAATAAAAAACAATCGTGGTTATCCCGCTGACACACCACCAAAACGGCGTTTTTACAGAACTTAAGGTGGTTGGCGGATATCTTCCCCCCGCCGCAGGCGGGGGAAAGATATCCTGCGATCAATTATCCTTTTGTTTACCGCATTTTCAGCCGGTGTGCTAAAGGGATAGTCATAAGAACAATTGCAGTCTGAGGAATATCTCCACAGGCTGCAATTTTTGTTGTATATAAAACAGTCAATAATTGCGCTTGAAATTTTGGCAAATAAAAAAGCCCCCAGTATTCCGGGGACTAATTCGCAAAATTTGTAAAATCAGATGATCTATCTTTTGACAGCAAAAGCGATCTTTACGACATCAATGATATTGACTTTGCCATCACCGTTGACATCAGCAGCAGAAGGATCATCAAGGGGCTTGATGCCTTTTACATGTGCGCAAACAAGCGAAAGATCAGTAACATTAAACTTATCATCACCATTGACATCAGCCCAGACAGGAGCGCTTATCTGCTTATCAGCATCATCAGGTATCTCAGGCTGAGGTTCTTCACTGGTCACACACTCGGTAACAGCGTCATCATCAAGCACAGGCGCTATGGGTTCAGCAAAAGCAGAAAAGGAAAAACTGCAAAAACCGGCAAAAACAACTGCAAAAGCGGATAATTTCTTGAAATTCTCGTTGATCTTCATTCTGCATCCCCCCATAAATTTTTGTTATAATAAAAACTTATTTACTATATTCATAATAACACAGAGCAAGTCAAATGTCAACAGTTTAGTTTACACTTTGTATCAATTTACATAAACCGAAGTAAATTGTTTTGACCAATTGACAAACTGAACAATTTCATTTCTTGTTAAGACAAGTCAACCGCCAAGCCCTTGAAAAGACCGAAATAATATGATATACTATCATCATAGAGAAAAAACAAAATGAAAATAATTTAAGAAAGAAGATAAAATGAAAACAGAAAATTACCCGAAAGAGCTGCTTGCGCTGATACAAGGTCAGAATTTTTGTACAAACAACACAGGCATGTCAGGCAGTCAAGTGCTTGAAAGCAACAATGCAGTGCTGAAAATACAGCCATCGGCAAAAAGTTTCAGCGAGGAAGTCAAAATGCTGAAATGGCTGGAAGGTCATATGCCTGTACCAAAAGTGCTGTATCACGGCGTTTCAGCGAACAAAAGCTATCTGCTGATGACCAAGATCAAGGGCAAAATGGCATGCGACCCGATCTATCTGACAGCCCCCGAACTTCTCATACCACTTTTGGCTGATGCACTTAAACGTTTATGGTCGGCAGACATAACAAGCTGTCCCAGAAAACGCACACTTGATGTTGAACTATCAGAGATAGAACCAAGACTTGATATCCTTGAAACAACGCAGTTCATACGAAATGAAGGCTTTTCAAGCCCACACGAACTATTCAGATGGCTGATAGAAAACCGTCCGCAGGAAGAGTATGTACTGAGTCACGGCGACTTCTGTCTGCCGAATATTTTTCTGTGCGGCGAAAGTTTTTCGGGCTATATTGATCTGGGCGATGCGGGAATCGCCGAAAAGTGGCGGGATATATCACTCTGCTACAGGAGCCTGAAACACAATGTTGACGGCACTTACGGCAGATATGACGGCGTTGATCCCGACAGATTATTTATTGAATTGGGTATAAAAAAAGACGAGAAAAAGCTCAGATACTATCTTCTGCTTGATGAGCTTTTCTAAAATTTTTCGTAAGGAATGTAAAATGAATAAGATAATGTTTTTTGATATTGATGGGACGCTTATCCCCGAAAAAAAGGGCGCTAAAGTCCCGGAAAGCACAATAACAGCCCTTGAAAAAGCTAAAAAAGCGGGCAATCTGCTTTTTGTTAACACAGGGCGACCTGCCGTAAATGTAAACGAAGATATAACTTCACTGGGATTTAACGGATTCGTTTATGGCTGTGGAACTATGGTGGTATGTGACGGCAAGGAGATCTTCTACAAATCCATCGAAAAAGAACTCTGTGACAGGACAGTAAAACTGATTCGAGAATATGATGCAGTACCGATGTTCGAGCGCAGAGATGGCGTATTCTTTGACTTTGAGCAAAGAACTCTCCCGATGATAACGCGCATCAGGGATAGCTTCCGCGCACAGGGCAAAAATGTTGACAGATGCACTTCAGATGCAGATTTCTCTTTTGATAAATTTATCATATGCTATGATAAGCACACAAATACGGACAAATTAAAATCTTCTCTCGAAAACGATTTCTTCTGGATACACAGAGGTGAAGGATTTGCCGAAATAGTCCCAAGACCGTGTTCTAAGGCAACAGGCATCGGGCTTGTTCTGGAGCATTACGGCATGGCTTCCGAAAACGCTTTCGCTATCGGTGACAGCCTGAATGATCTTCCAATGTTCAGTGCCGTCGGGACAGGCATCGCGATGGGTAACGGAACAGATCTTATCCCACATGCGCAATATGTGACTGATGATGTTGAAAAAGACGGCATCTACAAAGCTATGGAAAAATTCGGATTCTTCTGAAAGGAAATATAACAAAATGAATATCTCAGACAGCAAAATTGACGGCGGAAGACCTTTCGACTGGGGCAGGACTTCCGAAGAATACGCCAGATACCGCGACATATACCCGCAGGTATTCTACGACAAGATAACAAGCCGAGATCTCTGTATCAGCGGGCAGAATGTGCTTGACATCGGAACAGGTACAGGTGTTATCCCACGCAACATGTACAGATACGGAGCAAATTGGGTCGGAACAGATATCTCTGCCGAACAGATAGCACAGGCTGAAAGGCTGGCAAAATCGCAGAATATGAACATTAAATTTAAAGTCACATCATCAGAGGACATCGACTTTCCCGAAAACAGTTTTGATGTCGTGACCGCCTGCCAGTGTTTCTGGTATTTTGACCACAAAATCTTAGCACCCAAGCTGTCTTCAATGCTCAAAAAGGGCGGAAAACTTATTGTTTTATACATGGCGTGGCTGCCATTTGAAGATGCGATAGCAGGAAAAAGCGAGGAGATCGTCCTGAAATACAACCCGAATTGGACAGGTGCAGGCGAAACAAGGCATCACTCATTTATTGCGTCCGAAGTGTTGGAGTACTTTACAGAAACCGACCATGAACTGTATGATGTCAAGATTCCGTTTACTCGCGAAAGCTGGCATGGACGCATGAAAGCCTGTCGCGGAGTCGGCGCTTCGCTCAGCGAAGCCGAACTTGCTCTCTGGGAAGAAGATCATTGGGCGTTTATGCAGACACTTCCAGAACGTTTTGAGATACTCCATTACGCTGATATGGTCGTGCTGGAAAGCAAAAAATAATACCATATATAGACAGATAAAGTCGGCATACAGCTATATGTTGTATGCCGACCTTTTTATTCTATCAGATAAGCCCTGCAAGGCGCACCGTCTGCGCCGCCCAAATTTAGAGGTGCGGCGTTCAGAAAGTAATTTCCATCGGGTATTTTTGCAAGACGTATGCCCTCAAGCAGCACGACCTCTGCCCCAAGCAATATCAGATGCACTTCACGAGGGGCATTTTCCGGACCGACAGTCTGGCTCTCGTTACCGATAAGCCGTATTTTCGCATCCGCAAATACCTTCGCCGCCTCAGCGGTGACAGTGCATCTGCCGCCGATCAGAATGCGCTCGCGCCCATCACCCGCGTTTTTCAAAATCGTTTTCGCATCATTTTCGGTGACATCTCCCGTGTGGTGCGTCACATAACAGCGCCCAACAAACGGTTCAAGACCCATTTGGTCAATGGTCTTTCCGTTGTCCAAAAAATGGTACGGCGCATCGACATGTGTGCCGTTATGCGCACACATTTTCAACTCCGTCAGATTGCAGATATCCCCATTTTTAAGGCTTTGCACTACAACTCTCTGCGGCTGCGGATCACCCGGAAACACACTGCACGAAAAAACTTCCTGCGAAATGTCATATATCTTCATAACACTGCTCCTTTCTTAATTTCGTTTATCTTCTATATTTCAAGAAAATTAACTCTGCCAGATATTTACACAGCTTTTTACATCTGCTGAACTAATGAACGATTTCGATAAATGCACCTTTGTACAAACTAACAACACTTCAAATATAATAGAACTAATGGACAATATTATTTCAAGCTGATATCATATAATGTTCATATTCTGAAAATTCATATTTTGCGCCATTTAATTTCCATATATTTACACTTTTTTTTACGAACTTCAAATTTATAAACGTTTAAATACTCTGTTCGTTTGTGCAAAACATATAAGGCTTTATATGTTTGTGAGATTTGCGATAAGATATGTCTTTATGCCCGAAATAATTATTTAATATTTACATCAGTCATGACTCACGATCGAATAATTTCCAATAATTTACACTAAATTTTATACTTAATCGTTAATTCAGGAGATAATTGACCGATCCTTTGTGCATGTTGCCTTTGTTTAATATTTTCAGATATCTTACGATATTTATTATTAAGCCCAACGAAATACAATGTTCATATTATAGTGAACCTGATCTGCTTTTCAAACTTATTATAAACCATGCGCTTTTGTTTGTCAATATTTATTTAGAGGTCATATTCAGCTTTGCATGTCATTTTCTCACTATGTCTTTACTTTTCTAAAAAAATGTGCTATAATTATGTAAGATATGAGATATAAAAATGCTTTTTCACAACATTCAGACCATACATATTCAGCCGCTTGTTGTGATAAGGCTATTTAAAACGTTCGGGGGATCAGTTATGAGGATAGCAGTCTGCGATGATGAGCAGTGCTTCTTAAATCACTTTCGCGGTATAGTCAGCAGACTATATAACCGCCTTGATATCATCACCGATGAATTCAACAGCGGTGATGAACTTTTGAAAAGTTTCAGATACAAAGCCTACGATTTGGTATTTCTTGACATCTAAATGCCCTCTATGGACGGCATAACCCTTGCCCGCAAGCTGAGAGAACTCAGCAGTGATGTCTGTATCGTTTTTCTTACAGGACATATCGAGTATGCCATAAAAGGCTACGAGGTCAATGCACTGCGCTACCTTACAAAGCCTGCTGAAGAAACGAAAGTACGCGAAGTCATCGACCATGTGCTAAAAAAGCAGGAGAGCGGTAAAGTCATATGGATAAAGACCGCTGACGGTGAACAAAAGCTGGCGCTGAGTGATATTCTTTTCATCGAAGCCCAGAACCAGAACGTTGTAATAAGCACCGCATCTGACAGCTATTCGGTGCGCGGCAACATCAGCGATTACGAAAAGGAACTCACTCCTCACGGCTTTTTCAGAATACATCGCGGCTATCTGATATCTCTTCCGAAAGTACTGCGCATAAGCAACAAATCTGTTGTCATGGAAGACAACACTTCCCTTCCTGTCAGCCGCACCAAAGAAGCCAAACTTCGCGAGAAGCTGTTCGCTTATGTCAGCAAGGAAGCATTCTGAGATAATACCATCATTATTACACAAAAAAGCCCTCCGCGCAAGCAGAGGGCTTTATCATTCAAATATCATTCATAGAACATTACAACAGGCGTACCCAGTTCAACATTTTCATAGATGTACTGAGCACCCTCATAAGGCATGTTTATACAGCCGTGTGAGCCGTTCCACTGGTATATATTGTCACCGAACGCGCCGCGCCATGTTGAATCGTGCATACCTATACCGCAAAGCGAAATATTGTTCCAGTAGTTGCAGGTGGTATCCCACTCTTCTCCGTCAGCATTCCTGTCCTTCATGCGCTTGTTCGTTTCTTTAGACCACAGCTTATAAACGCCTTCAAGTGTCGTTCTCGCCAGTGATGTAGTCTGTCCCGAAACGATGTAGCAGGTGTACTCTTCCTTGCCGTCCTTGTAATACCACATCTGCTGATTGGTCAGGTCAACCTCTATATAGGTTTTGCCGATATCGTCCTTTGCGCTTCTTGCAGACTCAACTCCCGTATACTCAAAAGGACCGTCAGAGTAATATATCGGGTCGATGCCCTCAACGCTCTTGCCTTCTTCCAGCAGACCTACCAGCTGTTCAACAGTCGCATCTTTCCATATCCACCAGCCGTACAGAGCATCCGCACTGGGGTCAACAGTTACCTTGCCCTGCAGGGTCGAATTGAATGTCCGCTTCGTATCGTATGTGTCATACTTTTCAGCCAGCTTATCAACATAGTCCTCGACTGCCTTTTCGTTGACCGCATAGTTGCCCATGTCGTCCATATCTATCATAGACAGCAGTGTCTTGCCTGTGATGGTTTCAGTGGTGTAATCAAAGTCATATGTTATCGACAGATTGAACACCTTGTTCAGCGCTTCGCACTGGTCGGTAAAGGTATCCGAAGTTATCGCAGGCAGTGTATAACAGCCTGTACCTGCCCCCAGTTCAACCTCAAACTCGCCCTTGCCCAGCGCATCTGTCACAGCCTGTTCCAGCTTTGCCATATCAGTGACCTTGTTGCCCTGTACTTCCTTGACTATCTCATAGCCGTCATCGGTCAGTTCAAGCCTTGCATCAGTGGTAGAAGTACTGCCCCAGTCCTGAGCATTAAGCTGTTCATCGAGCAGTGCCTTGTCATAAGTTGCTTCATCATCGAAGGTAAAATCAGTCCTGCCGGCATAGCCTGTGAACCATGTACTGCGATTTACACCGTCATACAGCTTTTTTACCTCTTCTGATGCGCTTCTCTTATATCCGAAATCTTTGGGTGAAATAACAAATTTCTTGCCGTCAATGGCAGTGACAGTTAACTCTTCGGGTATCTTGTCAGCCTTAAGCGCCTTTACAGCTTCTTCATAAGTCATGCCGCTGACATCTACACCGTTGATAAATGTATCCGCCAGAAAACGTTTGCTGTAATAAGCCCTGCCCGCACCGTAGGAGATGCCCAGCACTGCCACCAGTGCCGCCAGAATAGTGCCGCAGATCAGAGCCGACTGATTTTTAACTTTCTTTCTGCTTTTCTTTCCGCTCTCCGATGTAGAGAGTTTTTTGCTGTAGCTTGCAGCCCCTGCACTCATTGAAATTATCCTTCCTCACATCTAATAGTTACACATAATAACAAATTCCATTTACATAATGTATTATACCACAAACGGTCTTGATTTGTCTAGAGTCGTAACGCCATTTTACGACAAAATCTTTAACAAATTTTGCAGATTTATTCCCACCGTTTATGTATATTTTTCTTTTGCGGTGTAATTTTTTGTACATTTTTATTTGTATGAAGAAGCGGCTGCCGCACCACACGACAGCCGCCCGCGATCATCTGAACATGTCAGAAAGTTCGTCCATAAAATCGCCCACCGAACGCAGCGCCTTGCCTGCGCGGGCTTTCAGTTTGCGTTTGCTGCGCTGTGTCCTGCGCGAGAGTTCAAACGCAGCCGCCCCGACGGTCAGCCCGACGGAAACGCCCGTCATCAACGATTTTCCCATCATATGCACTACCTCCTTTCATTTTATGTAGCTGTTCACGAACAACAACAAATTTGATCTTACCGACATGATCTTGTCAATGAGATCACTACGGTCTGTAAAACGGTTTTTGCGGTGTGACATCGGCATAAACACGAATATATATGCCGCTTGCCGCTTAATATAGTTATTCACCAAAACCGCGTTAATACACCTGTAAAGTTCTGCCTGATTTGCCGTTACTAACAGTAAGAAAGCATCGTTAAACAAGCGTTTTGTCATAAATTCCAAAAACTTCACAAAAATTTATTTATAATTTACTCCCATCTACACTTTACTTTTGTGGTAAAATAGGGTATAATAGAATAGCATAAGAATAACTTTTTTGGTAAGGAGCAGAAAAAATATGGGTATGACAATGACTCAGAAGATCCTGGCAGCCCACGCAGGGCTTGACGAGGTCAAGGCAGGTCAGCTTATAATGGCAGATCTCGACCTTGTACTCGGCAACGATGTAACGACACCCGTTGCTATCAACGAGTTCAATAAGGCAGGGTTTACTGACATATTCAACAAAGACAAGATAACTATGGTGATGGATCACTTCACACCGAACAAGGATATCAAGGCTGCTGCACAGTGCAAGCAGTGCCGTGAGTTCGCATGTAAGTATGATATCACTCACTATTACGATGTAGGCGATGTGGGCATCGAACATGCGCTGCTGCCGGAGAAAGGTCTGGTAGTACCGGGTGACGCTGTCATCGGCGCTGACTCACACACCTGTACATACGGCGCTCTGGGCGCATTCTCCACCGGTGTCGGCTCGACCGATATGTGCGCAGGCATGGCAGCCGGCAAGACATGGTTCAAAGTACCTTCCGCGATAAAGTTCAATATCGTTGGCAAGCTGCCTAAGTACAGTGCCGCCAAGGACGTTATACTGCACATCATAGGCATGATAGGCGTTGACGGCGCACTCTACCGCTCGATGGAATTTTCGGGCGAGGGTCTTAAGAACCTGACTATGGAAGACAGACTTTGCATGGCTAACATGGCTATCGAGGCAGGTGCAAAGAACGGCATCTTCGCTGTTGATGAGGTAACTAAGGAATACCTCAAGGGCAGAACTGACAGAGAGTATAAGGTATTCGAGGCTGATGCCGATGCTGAGTACGATGAAGAGTACACCATTGACCTCAGCGAGATAAAGCCGACTGTTGCTTTCCCTCACCTGCCTGAAAATGCAAGGACTTTTGACGATATCCCCGATATAAAGATCGATCAGGTAGTCATCGGTTCATGTACCAACGGCAGGATCGAAGACCTGCGTGCAGCCGCTGAGATACTCAAGGGCAAAAAGGTCGCATCTCACGTAAGATGTATCGTTATACCCGCTACACAGCACATCTACATGACAGCTATGAAAGAGGGTCTGCTGGAGATCTTCATCAATTCCGGCTGCGCAGTTTCTACACCTACCTGCGGTCCATGTCTCGGCGGTCATATGGGTATACTGGCAGCAGGCGAAAAAGCTGTGGCTACCACCAACAGAAACTTCGTTGGCAGAATGGGTCACACCGAGAGTGAAGTTTATCTGGCTTCACCATATGTTGCAGCAGCTTCGGCAGTTGCAGGCAAGATCGCTCAGCCAAGCGATGTAATGTGATATCAGACCTGTACGACTTTTTTTCGGCCGTACAGGCAGATCATATAATATGATTTTCGGGTAATTTGCAGACTTCTGCATCACGCAGGAGCAGGATATGTACAGATCCTTCCGAAGACGGCGTACTTTTCTTTTGCGTGCGCCGAATTCCTAAGAAGACAGGAGGCGGGTAATTTGAACAACTATATTAGATATTTTTTACGATACCATATCAGGTATCATCACGCAGAAATACGGGTCAAGATTTACAGATGCACAGCGCCGTGAAAAGATCGAGGAATTCATTGGTCAGCTAAGGGCTGGCAACATCTTCACGATCGAACAGACACAGGCAATTATCGATAAAAAGGGCTTCAATAACTTTTATCCCGATTCCATCGACGGTGTGTCCTGTTTCCGCCTTGTTAAGGAAGGCTTCTTCGGCAAGGCGAAAGTTTGCTATTTCATATCCCGTACCAAAGACAAAATGGACGCTGAATACCTCGAAAAAGTCTACGAGGAATTAAGGCGGCAGGCAGCGGGCGAGAATGTTTTTAATTCCGACCGCTATATCGAATAGTTTTGAAAGGAGTTTTCATAATATGAAGGCTTGCGGAAAAGTACATAAATATGGGGATAATGTTGATACCGATGTTATAATCCCCGCAAGATACCTCAACACCGCGAACATGGAAGAGCTGGCTCAGCACTGCATGGAGGATATCGATATCGATTTTGCGAAAAACGTTAAAAAGGGCGATATCATGGTCGCTAAAGCAAACTTTGGCTGTGGTTCTTCAAGAGAGCATGCGCCCGCTTCCATTAAGGCGAGCGGCATCTCCTGCGTTATCGCGAAGAGTTTTGCGCGTATCTTCTACAGAAACGCCATCAATATAGGTCTGCCTATAATCGAATGCGAAGATGCCGCTGAGAAGATAGAAGCAGGTGACGAGGTCGAGATAGATTTCGATACAGGTGTCATCACCAACAAGACCAAAGGCGAAAGCTATCAGGGGCAGTCCTTCCCTGAGTTTCTGATAAAGATAATCAACTCCAACGGACTGCTCAATTCACTCAAAGAGAACTAAGATCATCTTCAACAAATCAGGTCGGTGCTGCAAAAGGCTATATTAAAGACCTGTACAGAGGACTTTGAAACAAAACAGGCATACACTTCGATCTGAGGTGTCTGCCTGTTATTTTTCATATTGAACATTATGCGTAACGACATCATCGTAAATATCCTTTTTCAGGTGTTTTTAAAGCGGCTGTCATTATCAAGTGCATCATGCCTTTAGTGGATATCGATCTCTTGTATCCGTGTAAGTTTCCCCGCAAACAAAGCATGAGCACCTTCATAATCAGATGCGCAGTCGGATATCATTCCGCTCTAATCAGCGATGTGATGAGGGAGCAACAATTTCAGAAAACATGAGTTTATCTAAAAATTCTGTATGGGTACTGTTCTTAATGCGGCATCATTCGCAATTTTTGGTATGTATTGAACGTTATCGGCTATTGACAAAAGTTAAGAAATATGCGATAATATATGAAAGGCAAAACTATGTCTTCATATAATTTTTTGATGGGAGATATATTATGAGTGCAACTCTTGTTATAATGGCAGCAGGACTGGGTTCCCGATTCAAAGGCGGTATCAAACAGCTTGAACCTTTCGGACCCAACGGCGAGATAATCATGGATTATTCTATATTTGATGCAGTCCGCGCAGGTTTTGATAAAGTGGTCTTCATCATAAGGCGCGATATCCGTGAGGCTTTTGATGAGATGATAGGTAACCGCATCGGCGCACAGGTCAAGGTAGACTACGTTTATCAGGAACTTGACTGCCTGCCCGCAGGCTTTACTGTACCGGATGGCAGAGTAAAACCCTGGGGTCACGGTCATGCTGTCTGTTGCTGTAAAGGCATCGTGAATGAGCCTTTCGCAGTCATCAATGCTGATGATTTCTACGGCAGACAGGCTTTCGAGAAACTCTATGAGTTCCTGACCACCGAGCAGAGCGGAGATAAGCTGAAAATGGCTATGGCAGGATTCGTGCTGAAAAACACCCTCAGCGATAACGGTGCTGTCAACAGAGGTGTCTGCATGGTCGATGAGAACAGCATGCTGGTCGATGTCGAAGAAACCTACAATATCAGGCGCGAAGCAGACGGCAAGGTATATTCGGGCAAAGAAGAAGCTAAAGAGCTCAGCGAAGACAGCTTTGTTTCAATGAACATGTGGGGCTGTCCCGCAGGCTTTATAGACAAGCTGAACGAGCGCTTCGAGAAGTTCCTCGCTGATAACGGCAGCAGCCTTACCGCAGAATTTCTCCTGCCTGAGGGCATCGACTATATGATAAAACACGGTGAAGCCGACTGCAAACTGCTGGAAAGCCACGATAAATGGTTCGGCGTAACTTATGCCGAAGATAAGCCTTCTGTCAAGACAGCCATCTCAGAGTTGATCGGATCGGGTGCATATCCTGCAAAACTCTGGAAATAAGTACTGACCAAAAATTGCGTCCATCTGTAAAAAACAGATGGACGCTTTTGTTAATTGTGGTTATCCCGCTGACACGCTACATAACAGTGGTTTTACAGAACTTTATGTTCACCGCATATTCAGCAGGTGTGCTAAAATGATTTTATTATAGCAAATAAAAAGCCGCAGAAAAGAACTGCGGCTCGGTATAATAAATTATTCGCTCAGCCTTGAGATAGCTTCTCTCATGCGGTTGACATTTTCCAGGCTGCTGCTCAGTCTTTCAACATCGCCCGACAGCTGTGCTGCGGTCTCGCTCAAAGTCGAATTGATGTTAGCGACCATAGCGTCCATGATGCTCTGCTTCTTGTTGTTAGCCTCAGCAATGATGTTTTCGCCCTCAGCACGAGCCTGCGCAAGTATCTCGGCAGCTTCCTGATTGGCTCTCTCAACAGTTTCCCTTGCGTACTGGTTAGCCCTCTCGATTATCTCCTGCTGATCAACCAGCCTGTCAGCTTCAGCCTTAGCCTCAGCGATAACAGCAGCCTTTTCGCTCTCAGCAGACTTTCTTATCTCCTCAGCATCAGCCTTAGTCTTTTCAAGTATCTCCTTGCGCTGCTCTTCCAATTCCTGTGCGCGCTTTATTTCAGGCGGGACGCTGATCCTTACCTCATCCACAAGTTCATGCAGATATTCAGCATCTACCATTTTTTTGTTAGAAAAGGGTACAGTTGCGCCGTCATCAATAGTCGCGTCCAGTCTTTCCAGCAGATCGTTGAGGGGTTTGTACTCCTTGAGTTCGCTCATAATAATACTTCCTTTCGTCATGCCCCGTACTTCGCGGGTATTATTTATCCGCAGGCAGATAAAGCCTGTTTTTTATCATTTCAAGTATCTCAGGCGGAACAAAGCCCGAAATATCGCCGCCGAAGCTGGCTATCTCCTTCACCACGCTGGATGACAGGAACATATTCTCCCCAGCAGTGGTCAGGAAAACAGTTTCAGCGCCGCCAAAAAGTCTTTTGTTAGCCAGTGCCATCTGGAACTCATACTCAAAGTCCGAAACTGCCCTCAGTCCCTTTACGATGACCTCAGCCCCGGTCATTTTCAGGTAATCAGCCAGCAGACCGTCATAGCAGTCCACCACCACATTGTCAAGCCCCTCAGTAACAGCGATTATCATTTCCATCCTCTCATTGGTGGAAAAAGCCGCCTTGTTCTTGTTCCTGTTGAAGCTGACCAGCACTATCACCTTATCAAACAGCTTTGATGCTCTTTCTATTATATCCAGATGTCCCAGCGTGACCGGGTCAAAACTGCCCGGACAAACAGCAATTCTCATATATTTACTCTTCCTCTGTCGGTATTTTGAAGATCGTCACAGCGATCTTGCCGTACTTGTAGCGCTTGTGTTTTCTGAGTCTGCCATACTCTTCGCCCAGTTCAAGTTCTTTTTCATGCTCACATACGACTATCGCCCTGTCACTGAGGTGAGCATCAAGCCCTGCCAGCGCCTTTTCTATCAGACCTTTACCATACGGCGGGTCGAGCAGTACGATATCGAACTGACCCTTAGCCACCTTAAGGTAGTCGAGGCTGTCCATATTCAGCACTCTTGACTCAGTCACAAACTTGCAGTCTGAGATATTCTCCTTTATAACCTGCACAGCGGCAGGATTATTGTCAACAAAAACACAGTGGGACGCATCACGGCTCAGCGCTTCAATACCCATCTGACCGCTTCCCGCGAAAAGATCGAGCACCTGCGAACCTGCCACATCGAACTGTATTGCCGAAAACACCGCTTCTTTGACCATATCGGTGGTCGGTCTTGTATCTAGGGCTTCCAGCGTTTTCAGCTTTTTGCCCCTTCGTGAACCTGTAATTACTCTCATAATAACTCTCCCATAACACTTATAAAGATATTATACAATATTTCTGCGATTTTGTCCAGTACATTTTTCACATTTTTAGATATTTTTCAAAAATCTATCCAAACAGTGTCAAAAAAAGAGCTTCCCGCAGGAAGCTCTTTCAAATATCGAAAAATTACTTTCTCTTGGAAACCACTGCAGCAGCGCCTGCAATTGCCAGACCTGCCAGCGCCAGACCTGCGGTAGCACCTGTAGCCTGGTTGGTATCATCGGAAGCCTTTGAAGCATCGCTTGCAGCTGCCGAAGAAGTTGTGGTAGTGGTCTTGCCTGTAGTGGTGGTGGTAGTGGTCGAAGACTTTTTGCTGCTGTCAGCTGCCTTGCTGCTGTCTGCCGACTTGCTGTCAGTCTTGCTATCGGACTTGCTGTCAGTGCCGCTCTCAGACTTGCTTTCGTTCTTTGACTCAGCACCGCTCTCAGCCTTTGACTCTTCCTCAGCCTGAGGCTCATAGGACTTGTTCATTGCCCACTTAGCAGCATAGCCGCTTCTGGTGGTGCCGTCCTCAAATACCTGAGCACCGTCATTTATCTCACCGCTCGCAGCGATGGAGATATGATAATCACCTGCACCGCTGATAACAGCATCTTCACATGCAACAGAAGTATCAAAACCGTACTCGCCGCCCTGAACGCCTACACACTGGTTCGGGAATGTAGCCTTAGCAGAAGCCTCAGTATCATTAGGATTGTAGCAATTTCTGAAGTTCCATGTTTCATCAGTCTGGAAAGCGATACCAACGTTGCCGTTCAGTTCAGCATCAGTTTCAATGGTGAAATCGATGCTGACAGTTTCACCCTCACCGGGTATGGAAGAAGGCACGATACCCTCAAAGTCAGTAGCATAGGTGTTGACAACGTTCCATGTCAGATAATCCTGATCGCTCTTGAAAGGTGCAGCATCGAGGTGATAGGTTTCGCTGCCCACTGTCAGTGTAACGTTGGTCACCTTTACAGGCTTGTCGCCCATCAGTGCGAAATCACCGTTATCATCGCTGTCATAATCATCAGCGGGGATATCACTGGTTATCAGGATAAGATTGAACTTAGGTGTTTCCTTCTCACCCTCCTTAAGTTCAACAGCGGATGCGGAAAGTGCCAGACAGGAAGCCGCAACAACAGAAGCTGCCATGCCTGCAAAAATTCTAGTAAGTTTCATATATAAAACTCCCTTCTCCTTTTAAAAGTTAATTATATTATAATGTAAAAGTATCGAAATTTCAATACACTATTTTCACAATATTGTCATCGTTTTCTTAGTAGACTTAGACAAAATTACACTTAAAAATTTATGCAAAACACAAATTTTATTAGCTTATATAATAATTTTATAAATATATTATACTGACTTTCGGGGCAAAAAAAATCATCAGATCATTATGCTGTAAAACACTTTCCGGAATTTGTCGGCACATCAGGTTCACTTTGCGCTGCCGTGTGCATATAATAAAAAAGGACGCACCCTTCACCAGATGTGCGCCTCATATTCACAGATTTACGTGGTTGTGTATGACACCCATCGGGGTAACATCGAGCCATGCGTAGCACGCAGGCTTGCCATCTCGCGGCTGACCCGCGCTGCCTGGATTAAGTATCATCATATTGCCGCGCTGTTCAAAAAAGCGCTTGTGCGTATGACCGAAAAGTGCAAACTGGCATTCCTCCTGCTTTGCCTTTTCGTATATTCTCTCGACTGAGAAATTCACGCCCCATTTGTCACCATGCGCCAGAAACATCTTCTTGCCGTCAGGCAGTACGTAGACCATGCTTTCGGGTATGTCATTGTCATAATCGCAGTTGCCCTTGACGCAGATCATGTTGTCATCAAGATAGTGAGCCTTCAGCTTGCGGAACTCAGAAAGACCGTCACCCAGAAAGATAAACAGATCGGCATCTCCGTTGCGCTTGATTATCTTGTGCATAGCGGCGTAATTGCCGTGTGTATCTGAAAAAACAACGATCCTCATATTGACCCTCCCCGCTGAGTTATGCTGACTTTACGCGCATATACGCATATCCCCATATAAGTCTAGTCTATTATAGCACATTTAAATAAAAAAATCAAGAGAAAATATGCAAGTATATTAATATTTACAAATTCTTAAGGAGAACAAACTTATGAACGACCGAGATCACGCACCAAAAGACATGCAGCCCCTTCTGAACGAAGCAGCAAAAAAACTCGGCATGCCTCCCGAACAACTCGCCCGCAGTCTGAAAAACGGTGACCTCTCACGCGCACTGAAAAACATGCCTGCGGCTCAGCAGCAGATGCTCAAAAAGGCACTTACCGACAAAGCCGCCTGTCAGCGATTGATGGATTCACCGCAGGCGCAGGCACTTCTGAAAAAATTCTCAGGCAAATGACCATTTTTCCCGCAAGGGAGGTGATATCACGGACGACCTTATGAACAAGATACAGAGCGTGCTCAACGACGAGGAAAGCATGAAGCAGATACGCGAACTTGCAGGCATGCTTAGCACCGACCAGCCATCTGCGGGCGAACAGCCTGCTATGCCTACCGCACCGCAGGCTGAAACAGACATCGACCCTGTAAGACTGATGCAGCTGGGACAGGTGCTCCGCTCGGCTTCCCGCGAGGACGACAATGTCCGTCTGCTAAACGCTCTGCGACCTCTTCTGCGGGAGGAAACTCAACTAAAACTTGATCGTGTCATCAAGCTGTACCGCCTGATGAACCTTTACCCCGCACTTAAACAAAGCGGTCTGGGAGGAGGCGACCTGCTTGGACTACTCTGATGCCAATTTCGGCAAAATGCAGGAGGAAGCCGTCCGCCGCGTTATGGAGATGCAGCAGCGCTCGCGCAGTGCAGTCGGCGGCGACCGGCAGCCGACTCCCCCGCCGCAGAAAGATCCGCCGAACGATATCTTTGGCGGACTGCTTGGCGGCATAAAGCTGGACGAGGAGAAAGCCCTCATCGCGCTGCTGATATACATTCTCCACAAAAACGGAGCCGATATCAAACTGCTGCTGGGGCTTGCATATCTGCTTCTGTAAAAGGTTTTGCCGACTGCAAATCCTTTTCTTTTTTATCTGAATTTACAAAAAAAGCACAGCCTGCTTTCGCGAGCCATGCCGAACATCTGTACAATTATGCGTACTCATTACCTTACCTGCTTGCCTGACTGCAACTGACCCGTCACCGCCAGCGAAAGACTTCTCGGCGCAAGCTGAGCCGCCTTAGCCGCCAGCCCCAGTCCCCTTTCAGGCACGATTATCAGTGTACCCGCGAACATGCCCTCGACCGCACGTTTCGCGCAGAATTCCGCCGATATCGCCTTGACCCCAAACTGAGCGTTCGCCACATCATTGAACTCAGTATCCACAGGACCGGGACAGAGCGCCGATATCTTTACTCTGCTTCCTGCCATTTTCAGTTCTTCGGAAATAGAACCTGTCAGGCTTGTTACATACGCTTTTGTCGCATAGTAAGTCGCCATCAGCGGACCTCCCGGCATAAGTCCCGCCGACGATGCCACGTTCAGGATATATCCCCTGTCAGCCGCCATAAAGTCTTTCACAAACAGCTTTGTCAGTATATGCAGACCTTTCACGTTGGTATCTATCATTCTCAGTTCGTCTTCAAGGGATATCTCATCAAAACGCCCCAACTTGCCGAAGCCCGCGTTGTTGACCAGCACAGTCACCCGCTCATCTTTCACCTCGTCGTACAGTCTGATGCACTCATCTTTCTTCGAGAGGTCGCAGACTATCACCCTGCTGTCTTTCAGTTCGCCAGCCAGTTCTTTGAGCCTTTCCTCGCGCCGCGCTGCCAGTATCACCCTGAAACCGCGCCTATCCAGTTCGCGTGCTATCTCTCTGCCGATGCCCGAGCTTGCGCCTGTCACCAATGCTGTTCTTGCCATTTCCATCATTCCTTTCCGCAAATAATATCTGCATCTTTTACAGATATTATACAACGCCTCGCCCCTGATGTCAAGCAAAAAACAGCCATAGTCCCTCAATTGTTGAGAAACTATGGCTGAAATCATTCAATTATCTTAAAATCATCGAACAGCCGAATTATGCGGGCTCGTCGGTTTCAGTTTCGTTCATCTCGGATTCAAACTGCTCCCAATCGAAGTCTTCGTCGTCGAAGTCATAATCTTCATCATCATCGTAGCTGTACTGAGAACCTGCACCCGATGCACTGCCGCCGAACAGATTGTTGTACATATCGTCACCCAGAGTTTCCTTCATCTTGTTCTGGAAACCTTCCATGTCGCACTCTTCGAGGTACTTGTTCATCTGCTCTTCGTCCAGAGCGTCAAATATCTTAGCGTCAGCAGCGGGCAGTTCAACATCAGATGCTTCTGTCTTCTTGCTGGTCATGGAAATGGTCATAGCATTCTCGCCATTTATGCCAATGTCGAAAGAAATATCAACATTGTCCTCAGTAGAATTGGAAGTTATCTCGAACCAGCCCGAATTAGCCTCGCCGTTATCATCGATGCTTGCATCTATCCTGATAGTACCGGAGAAGTTGTCACCTGCTGTCTTGACATCCTTGATATCATAAACGAGTTTCAGTATCTCAACACCGTCTTCATTAGCAGTGATGGTGTAACCGCCGTTAACAGCATCGTTCTCAGACTTCAGTGCACCGTAAACGGTCATTGCCTCGCTTTCGCCTGAGTCAAAGGACAGGTCGATACCTTCTGCATTGTCATTGCTTACAATAACATACTTGAACTCGCCCTCTTCACCGTCAGGCTTCAGGTTAAAGCCCATGAACTCGCCGTCAGCGTTCTCATAAGTTTCAAGGAACACCTTCTCGCTGTCCTCTTCGCTTATCTCGGTCTTTACCTCTTCCAGCATCTTGTCGATGGACTCTTCATAAGTAGGAGGAGTTTCAGTATCCTCGCTGCCCATAGCGCTTGCGCTGTTCATTACCTTGTCAACGCCCTGCTCATACAAGCTCTTGAGATTTTCATCGGTCTTAGCCTTTTCAAGAACAGCAGTAGCTATCTTCTGTGCGTCAGCGCTTGTTACCTCATAGCTCTTGGAAGTGTACTCATAGCTGATGCCGTCGATATCGCCGCTCTTTGTACCCTCTTCCTTTACCTCAGGGAAATTATCCTTGACTATCTTCTCATACTCATTGATGTCAGCCTCAAAAGCCTCAGCATCAAAGTCGATGTCAATATCCTCAGCAGCCTGAGTCAGTTCGGACATATCCATGCCCATTTCTTCCTTGACGTACTTCTCGACATCTTCCTTGCCAACCTTTAAGTAAGCATCGGAAAGTTCAGGTATCTTTACGAACATCTCTTCGCTGTTCTCTCTGCTCAGTACCTCATTAATAGTCATAAGGGTGCTGCCGCCGTAGGTCAGTGTGATATCGCCGCCTTCGTTGCCGCCCTTCTGCTTTGTGGAAACATTCATGCCGATATCTTTGATATCGGTGCCTGCCTCCTTAGTGATAGCTGTACCGAAGCTCACATTGAGAGAGCCTTCATAAGCAAAGTCAACCTCGCCTGTCGCGATGTCCTGCGCTCTGCTCAGGGTATTGCTGATGTTCTCAGCCATAACTGTTATCTTAGGGGAAGTGGTGGTGCTGCTCTTGGACTTGCCCTTGTCAGCGCCGTTTCCGCCGTCCTTATTTACCATGTAATATCCAACACCTGAGCCTACTATCGACAGACCCAGAACACCTGCCAGTACAGGTGTAAGTACATTCTTCTTTACCATAATGCTACCTCCATATAATTGTCATTATCTTTTTTTAGTCTGACCGTCAGCCGTTTACCTCCCACAGGTGCCGCTGACTTTTATCTTTGATATGCAACTTAAATATATCATAATTTTGCCCGCCTGTCAATAGTAAATCTATTACAAAATAGGCGGGTCAAAATTACAAATTTAGGTCATTTTCGGGCATTCACGAAAGAGTGGTGAGAGCATTATGTGTGCTTTGTGAAAGCGTGGTGAACTACTGGCTGTTCACCTCTACCCCGTAACTTCCGCACAGGGTCTTGAGTGCTTCCTTGTAGCCCAGTCCGACTGTCCTCAGTTTCCAGCCGTTCTTGTTGTACATCTCAATAGCCACTACCGACTTTTCATCTTTCAGCCCCTCGACTTCGTAACTGCATATCTCCTGACCATTACAGCTTATGCGTACCACAGGCTTGCTGACACAGCTGAATATCTGCTCTGCATTGTCGCCGTATATCGCAAAAGCAACAGCCAGTTTGCTTACATCAGCGTCCAGCTTACTCAGTTCGACCGTAAAGCATCTTGTCTTTGACGGGTGATTGTTAACCGCCCTGTCAACGGAAGCCTTCTGCCCGAAGAACACCAAGTCGGCATCACTGCGTACTTTTCCATTCGCCGCCAGTAGGAAGATATATCCGTCAATATCTATCCCCTGTTCAGCCTGATAATCCATGTCTATGACCAGCATCTTGTCATTGTAGCCGCTCAGGTCGAATCTTGCGCCGCGCACCAGCTTTATGCTCTGCACCTCAACAACAGGTTCGTTGACCTCGACTTCGTGAACTGCCTCAGCCACAGGCTCGGTGACCTCGACTTCGGGGACTGCCTCTGCCACAGGCTCGGTGACCTCAACTTCGGGAACTGCCTTAACAACAGGCTCGGTGACCTCAACTTCGGGAACTGCCTCAGCCACAGGCTCGTTGACCTCAGCTTCGGGGACGACCTCAACAACAGGCTCGGTGACCTCAGCTTCGGGAACTACCTCAACCACAGGCTCGGTGACCTCGACTTCGGGAACTACCTCAACAACAGGCTCGGTGACCTCTTCGGCGCTCTCACCCATGTCATAATCGGGCTTTTTCAGAGTTTCAGCCGCAGGTCTTCCACCGAAGACTATGCTGTCACCCATCTCGCAATAACGCCTGTACAGTGCCTTTTCGGATTTTTCACCTGCTCCCATCTGCTCGGTGTGAATTATTATCACAGCGCTGTCATGCTCTATTTCAAGGCTGACACTATATGCGCCGTTCGATGCTCTTCGCGCTGAAACCTTTATGTAGCCGTTGCGGTCGTTACGTACAGTTTCGCTGTCCAGCAGTTCACCAAAACCTTCCAGCTGTGCCGCTACCCCCGACTGCCTAGCCGCTTCCTCGCTGAAAAGCAGTATCTCACAGTCAAAGTCGTCAGCCCTGCCATCGGGCATATAGAATACATCGCTCAATTCGGCACGTTCGCCGTTCTGTTGCCTGTAAACGGAAGTTTCTGCCGCCGCCAGCCATACACCGTCAGCTATCTCAAAGGCAAAAGGCGCAGGTTCGGTGACATTCATCAACTCAAAGCCAAGACCGTTCTCAGCCGCATATTTTTCAGCACTGCCGCCCGCAACGCCTGCCAGCACCACGCCGCCGTTCACAAAGCCGTTACCAAGCAGTACGTTCGGTTTGCCGATGCAGACTTTCTGCAATCTGCCGCAGCCCGCAAACGCACCACCCGCTACGGTCAATACTGAATTCGGCACAGCAAACGTTCCGATATCCGCACAGCTTATCTCCTTTATAGCAGTCAGACCCTTCGGCGCATCGACCTTATCGGCGTACTTTACAGCCAAAGCAAGCGTACTTTCGTCCCAACGGAAAGCATCTCCCCTGTCGCGCACAGTCAGCGCACCGTCTTTAAGCAGCAGAACAGCGTTTTCCTCACTGCTCTCACCGACAATATTCAGCTGCCACCCGCTCAGCCTGCCGCCGACATAGCATTTCTTCTCCAGACCGAAAACGCCGAAGCCCGTTGTCATACCGCACTTTGAAGCCCTTATCTCGGTGATATCCAGCCGCGCACCTATATCAGTCTTGCCGAAAAGTCCCGACAGGAACGCCATCTTATCCTCCGAACTGCCCGCAAACGCACATCTGTACTGACGGCAGTCCGTCCTTTCTTCCGCCGACGGCTCACATACAAGCCTTTCAAGGGCGTCAGCAGCTTCGGGTGAAAGTTCGCACACATCACCGCCCCAAGCCGTAAATATCAGCTTTGGCAGACCGCATTCGCCGTCACGCGAGAAGATTATGCCGTCATCAGTTTTAGTCACCCTGACGCCGTACCCACTCTCAAAATTCGCGCCCATAATGCCGTTAGCCGCAAATATCTCAGCTAAAATGTCCTCACTTATCTTATATGATACGAACTCGCATCTGTATTGGTTATTCATGACCTCCATCGGTTTTGTCCTCCTTTTTTGAACATGTTTATCCAACCACATTATAACACATTTTTTACAACAAATCAATAGAAAAACAGCCAATTAAAACATTTTTTCGGCAGAAACGACGGTTTTGCCCTCACATTTATGCAGATATGTCACAATAGGCATATAAAACAAAAAACCCCGACTGATGTCGAGGCTTTCTGCGAAGTATAGAAGTATATATGAAGAAAAAATATGAGGATTTCGTTTGTTATCCTGCCCTGCTTTCCTCCGTCCCGCCAAAGCGTAAGCAATGGCAGAACGAAAGAAGAGGTGGAGAAATTGGAGAAAAAAATATATGAAAAAAAGTTATTGTCTTGTAAGTTTTTCGGTCTTTTCTTGTTCCTTTGACCTTGATTATATGATACACTCCTTTTAATTATATGATACACTCCTTTTAATTATATGATACACTCCTTTTATGATAATTATGTGAAAGCCAAACAAAATATATGCGAAAATATTGAAAAGATTTACCTTCAAAAAGCATAGATCTCCCTTTACAAATCACTGAAAATTTGTTATAATGTATAGCAGATGCGCTTATAATACGCGAGATCTGCGAAAACCTTCACGAAAATCAAGGAGTTTTTTATATGGACGACCGTACCCGTTCAAATGCTGTAAAACATTTTAAGACCATTACCCGCCATCGGCATGAGGTCATGAAAAACTGCTTCCGCGCAGGCATACCTCTTCAGGGACTTCTTCATGACCTGTCAAAATATTCTTATGAAGAATTTTCACTGGGCGTAAAATATTATCAGGGCACACGTTCCCCCCACGAGGGTGAGCGCGACAGCTACGGCTACTCGCTGGCATGGATGCACCATAAGGGCAGGAACAAGCATCATTTTGAATACTGGACTGATTACGACCCCGTCACAAGAGTCATGAGCCCTGTGAAAATGCCGCTCAGATATGTCAAGGAGATGTTCTGTGACAGGGTCGCGGCAAGCAAGATATACATGAAAGACGATTATAATGACGGTTCTGCTCTGGCTTACTTCATGCGCGGCAAAAATACCCGAATGATACACCCCGAAACTTCCGAACTGATAGAAAAATTGCTGACCATGCTCAAAGATAAGGGCGAACACAAAACTTTTGCTTATGTCAGAAGACTCAGAAAATATTAGGATAATGTGGTTATCCAGCTGACACACCACAAAAACAGCGGCTATACAGAACTTAAGGTTCTTGGCGTATATCTTTCCCCCGCCACAGGCGGGGGAAAGATATGAGGCGCTCAATTATCCTTTTGTTTACAGCATTTTCAGCCGGTGTGCTAAAGGGATAGTCATATTAGGATAATTTCACAAGGCTCCCGACTGTAAAGATCGGAAAAACTGATAATATGGTTTATATCAGCAGGAAAATGCACCGTCATTCCGATACCCTACAGGCGGCAGCAGCGGAGTGAATATGTACTTTTTTATGTACTTATATTTACAGATGTAAGGAGTGGATGCCTGTAATGGCAAAAACCAACGACAGAAACTCACAGGTGCTCTCTTCGATGTTCAACCTGAGAAGCGACATGGCAAGCTGCGATGAGATAGAAAACACTATCGTCAGCGGCGCAAAGTTACAGGGCACCAACGCATGGATACTTATGATGGCGATATTGGTGGCATCTGTGGGACTGAATACAAACTCCACCGCTGTGATAATCGGTGCGATGCTGATATCACCGCTGATGGGCAGTATCATCGCGATAGCCTACGGCATCGCCACAAATAATCTGACACTGGCGAGGTTCTCGGCAGTCAGGCTGACTATACAGATGCTCATAAGCATCGCAACATCATTCGTATACTTTTCGATTTCACCGATAAATGCGCCGTCCGGCGAACTTCTGGCGCGCACAAGCCCCACCATCTACGATGTGCTGATAGCCGTCAGCGGCGGTTTCGCGGGTATAATCGGTCAGACACGCAAAGAGAAGAGCAATGTAATACCCGGTGTCGCCATAGCCACTGCGCTGATGCCGCCCCTGTGTACGGCAGGATACGGTCTGGCGCACAAAAACTTAGCTTTTTTCAGCGGTGCGCTGTATTTGTTTTTCATCAACGGATTTTTCATCTGCGTGACGGCTGTAATAGTGCTTAAATACCTGCGTGTACCTCAGTTCAAAGAACTTGACAAGAAACAGCTTTACAAGATACACCGATCTATCGCGGTCGTAGCCGTCATCACGATGATACCGAGCATATATTTCGCTTACCACCAGATCAAGGACACCGTAGAAAATTCAAGTGCGGAAGCATTCATTAAGAACGAGTTTGTTTTTGATGGAACACAGGTGGTGCAGAAGACGGTGGATATAAACGATAAAGTCATCGAGATATCACTGATAGGCAAAGAGATAACTCCCGCCCGTCAAGAAGAACTCGAAGAAAAGCTGACCGACTACAAGCTGGAAAGCTACAGCCTGAAGATAAACCAGACTGCCGTCAAGGACGGCATCACTGCCGACGAAGTCAAGGCACTGCTGGCAGAATATGACAACGACGAGGAAGAACCCAACGTTGACGAGATACTGACGATAAAGGAGAACGAAGAACTGTCTGCCGAGAACGAACAGCTTAAGACCGAGATCGAAGAACTGCATAAACAGCTTGACGAGTCTGCGGCAAGCAAGATAGATGTTGCGCAGATAAGTGCGGAACTGACTGCCATATCTCCGAAAATATCGGGTGCTGCGGCAGCTGAGTCGGAGATATACATATCTCCCGATGAAAATGGCAGCAGAACGATAGTAACACTGTTTGTGACCAAAGAACTGGACAATAATGAGCTTTCTGTCATATCAGCATGGCTGCGCACAAGGCTCGGCAAAAACGAGATCACCGTATTACAGCAGGATCTTTCGGCTTTTCGCGGTGAGGAAAGCAGTGCAGCGGCAAGATCCCCTAAAGAGGGCAGCAGCAAACCTTCCCCCGCCGACAGCGCTGCTGACAGCAAAGCTGAGTGATAAAACATTTCTGAGCGTATCCGTTCGGGGTACGCTCTTTTTGTACAATAAAACTCCCTCGCCGTCCGGAACATTTGTTTTGCTGTACAAAAAATATACCCAAAAGCGAGATTTCAGCAAAAAAGAAGTGCTGTCCAAAAAAAGTTACCACAAATCAAAAAATATATGCTATAATACATTCACAACACAGCGCAAAGCGCAGAAGGGAGAATGTGAGATGAGCATAATATTTGCGGCGATAGTTCTGGTCATCAACGAGTATTCGACAAGAGAGGGGTGGTTCACAAGTGTGACAGTCGGTCTTTTACTGGCGGGCGGGCTGATATGGGCGGCTACAGTGTCACCCGCAAGGACTTTCATACTGTGCGTGATGGGACTTTGCGCACTGCTCGCGCTCGAACTGGAACGCATATCCGACAGTAGAAAGGAAGCGGGCAAAAAGCTGAACGAACTTGACGACCGTGATGCTGAAAGAAACGCACGCAACGCAAGGCGCGGTCTGCGGGTAAGCAGTCAGAAGTCGGTCAAGAGAAAAGCAGCGTGATATCAGTTCAGCAGATTTCGTGGCACCCAAACTGCCTGATCTAACATCTTTTGCCGAGTATGAGCATCGGCGGACACTGTTTTCAGGCATGAGATAAGTCTGCAATATAAAACTATAGCAATCCAACTTTTTAAATTCACAAAATCCAGTCGCAAAAGCTGGGATTTATGGGTTTTGTGACTGGATTTTGTCTGAATTTTAAGGCGGATTGCTATAGGTCACACTTGACAATTTTTAGTCTGCGTGCTATGATATTACAGCACAAAGAGGTGACCGAAATGAAAAAGAAAAGCCTAAGAAGGCTTATCATCGGGCTTTCGCTGACTTTGGTCATCGGCGGGGGCTTCGCCGGGGCGGTACTTGCAAAGACCGTCAGGCTGAACCACCCGAAAGGTGTGGTCGGTGCAGATATATCTTCTTATCAGGGAGATGCAGACTGGGACAAACTATCCCGAAATATGGACTTTGTATTTGTTAAAGCCACAGAGGGCAGCAGCTTTATCGATGAGAAGTTCATCTATAATTTCACAGGCGCAAGGAACGCGGGGCTGTATGCGGGCGCTTACCATTTTTTCAGTTTTGACAGTTCGGGCAGTTCGCAGGCAGAAAACTTCATAGCCGCACTGGAAGAAACGGGGCTGACCGACGGAATGCTTCCGCCTGTTATAGATGTTGAACCTTACGGCGAATATTTGAAACACCCAAAGTCAGCAGATGAAGTCATTCCCGAACTGAAAGACATGATAGACAGTCTGGAAGAAAAGTATGGTGTGAAGCCTGTCATCTACTGCACAGGGAGTTCCTACAGGCTCTATAAAGCCGGGTTTGAGGGCTGTCTTTTATGGGAGCGGAATGTGTATTTCAGACCATTTCACAACGACTGGACTTTCTGGCAGTACACCGACACAGAGGAATTAGATGGATATAACGGTGACGAAAAGTATATCGATATGAATTTTTTCAACGGCAGCATAAAGGAATTGGACAAACTCTGCATAAGCATGAAGTGAGTGTTGGTCCGCTCTTCAAAAAACGAGTTTTTTCAGTTCTGCAAAGTTGTCCGCTGCGAATATTGTGTAAGTGTATTGATTTAAAAATTAGAATTAATTTCCTGCAAATAGGCGAGTTGTTACAAAAAGTCGATTAAAATTAAACAAATTGCCGAAAATTATAGCTAACATCGCCGCTTCCCTTGATTTTTATGACAGCTTGTGGTATACTAACAATAATCTGAAATCCAAATGGTTTAGAGATATTATATTAGATTAGAAACGGAGTGTTCAAAATGGGAAATGTATTAAAGGCTTTACTCGCTATAACAGCTGTTGCAGGCGGTGCTGCTGCCGTTATGGCTTATAAGAAGCGTAAGGAACTCGAGGATTATGACTACGAGGATCTGGACGACGATTTTGATGACTGCATCGATGATGATACCACCCCTGAGGAGGATCTGGATAAGGTAGAAGATGCTGTTGAAGATGTTGACCTGTCTGACAAGGTAGGCGAGGCTGCTGAGAACGCAGCTGAAAAGGCTGAGAAGATCGCTTCCGATGTTGCTGATGCAGCTTCTGACGCTGTTGACGAACTGAAGGATCTGGCTGAAGACAAGTTCGATTCTCTGAGCGACTGATATTTCAATAAATCAAGCCCGTGTCTGCTGATGCGGGCTTTTTCTTTTATTGCCTGCCTTACAGCGTGTCGTCGGGATAACCACATATTAAGATATTTCGGGCGAAAAGTTCATAAAAATGTTATATAATAGTCAAGACATTTTTTTGAATGGGGGAATTTTTTTGGACGCAGGAATGGTGATATTAAGGCAGATAGTCATAATGTTCATAATACTGCTGATCGGTTTCGGGTGCAGCATGAAAGGGCTTATCACGAAAGAGGGCAACAAGCAGCTTTCGGCGGTGGCACTGCACATCGTCAACCCGCTGCTGATATTCATGTCATATCAGAGCGCTTACAGCAGTAAACTGCTGAGGGGACTGCTGTGGTCATTTCTGCTGTCGGGGCTTTCATTTGCGGTGACCATAGGACTTTCTACACTGCTGATAAAGAAGAAGCGTCCCGAACATGACCTTGAGAGGTTCTCAGCGGTGTATTCTAACTGCGGATTCATCGGCATACCGCTTATCAGGGGCATTTACGGTGCCGAGGGCGTACTTTATCTGACGGCTTACATCACGCTGTTCAACATACTTATATGGACACACGGGCTGATGACGATGAAGGGCAGCAAGGACATGAAGTCTTTCCTCAATTCGCTGAAAGCACCGAGCGTGGTGGCAGTGTTCATCGGGCTGATCTTTTACCTGTTACAGATCCGTCTGCCTGATTTTCTGCACACATCGCTGCAATATGTTTCCGATATGAACACTCCGCTGGCTATGCTGATAGCAGGTTCGGCGGCTGCGCAGACCAATGTGGTGAAAGCGCTGAAAAACAGCGGTCTTTACATTGTTGCCACGCTGAAACTGGCGGTGCTTCCTCTGGCTGCGTTGGCACTGCTGCACTTTATCCCCGCGCCGCACATGGTACAGATGGTCGTGCTGATAGCATCTGCCTGCCCTGTAGCTACAACAGGTACGATGTTTGCGATACAATATGACAAGAACCCTGAGCGCTGTTCTGAGTTTTTCGCGGTGACGACATTGCTGAGCGGTCTGACACTGCCTGTGGTGACTATGTTGGGCGAGATGTGGAAATAGTTTTATGGTTATCCCGCTGACACACCGCATCAAACAGCCTTTCAGCATGGGCGGCGCAGCACATCTTCGGCTATATGCCTGCATTTGAACATACAAGATAACCGTTGGAGAATGACAGTCAGGAGGCGCGGTAATGGCAGGATTTTCCGAACTTATAAAAAATTTTGAGAAGACCCGCGATTATGTGCGGGATTTCTTTATTTACGGCTACAAAGTCAGGAACGATTTTGACAAGAAAAGCGCCCGCACTTATGATGACGAAAAGCGCAGAGTCGAAAGCTGGCTGGGCGATTATCTGGTATATGATGACTCGGTCAGGGGCAAGCAGGTCGCTATCTCGGTGGACTCGGATAAGATAGCGGAAAATCCGCTGTATCAGGCATTCTACACACGCAGTTTCACCGACAATGACATAAGGCTCCACTTTCTTCTGCTTGACATAATGTGCGACGGCGAACAGTACACAGCCCGTCAGCTGACTGACATGCTGTATGACGGCTTTCAGTTCTCGCTTGACGAACAGACGGTGCGCAACAAGCTGAAAGAGTATGAAGAAGAGGGCATAATGCTCAGCGAAAAGCGGGGCAGGTCAGTATTTTTCAGGTTGAGCGGTGATTTTGCAGAGGACTGGCTGGACAGCAAGGGTCTTATAGATGCGGTCAGTTTCTTCTCTGAAACGCAGGAATTCGGACTGGTCGGCAACAGCATACTAAAAATGCTGGGGCTGAAAAATCAGCTGTTCTTTATGAAACACTACTACATAGTTCACGCGCTGGAGGACGAAGTCATGCTGACAGTGCTTGACGCTATGGAAAAACACCGCACCATAACGGTAAAAAGTTTTTCGCGCATCAGGGAAGAAAAGGGCGAAATTGCAGCTGTGCCGCTTCAGGTACTTTCTTCGGTGCAGACGGGCAGACGCTTTTTAGCGGCGTGGCTCCCCGAAAGCGGCAGGTTCTTCTCTTTCAGGCTGGACTACATGCCCATGCCGAAAGTCGGCGGGGTCTTTGAAGAGTTTGACGATGTGATGGCGCGGTACAGGGAGATAATAAAGCGCAGTTTCGGTGTGTCGCTGTACGAGGTCGAGGGCGCCGAGCCACTCAGACTGGTCATATCAGCCGATGAAGAGAAAGAACAGTTCATCGTTGAAAGGCTCAGGCGTGAAAAACGTTGCGGAACTCTGGAAAAGACGGGCGAGAACGAGTTCACTGTCACGCTTGATGTCTGCGACCCCAACGAAGCCATGAAATGGGTGAAAACTTTCATCGGGCGCATCAAACGCATCGAGGGCGGCACAGAGGGTATACGCAGGCGTTTCTACAGCGACATTGAAAGAATGTATCAGCTTTACGGAGGTGACAGCGTTGAGGATATTCAGTGAACTTTACGGGGCGTATTTCCGCATCGTTTCACAGGTGTTGACCGCGCACGCACTGACCGACAAGGAAGTGCGTGATATCGTTGCAAAAGAAGGTTTCCGCGACTCAGGGCTGTTTTTAACAGGCAGACTGCTGCCGCAGAATGACAGATCCGACTGGGGGCTTTTGTCGCGCGACAAGGCAGGCGTGCTCCACCCCGTAACAGTCAGCGAGCCGCCACATGTGCTGACTGCTCTGCAAAAGCGCTGGCTTCGCTCAAAGCTGGACGACCCGCGTATCTGCCTGTTTCTCGATGACCGCGAACTGGCGGCACTGTGCGAGCGGACGGCTGATGTCGAGCCGCTGTATCAGCCCGATGCGGTCAGATATGTTGACAGGTACAGCGACGGCGACCCTTTCACCGACCCCGAATACCGCAAAAACTTCCGCGCGATACTGGCGGCGCTCAAAGCAAAGCGTGCGGTCGAAGTGGAATTTGTCAGCAGACAGGGCAGGCGTATAATTACGAAGTGTCTGCCGTACAAGCTGGAATACTCTCAGCGGGACGACAAGTTCAGGGTGTTCTGTCAGTCATCGGGCGGCATGACGGCTGTGATAAATCTGGCAAGGGTGGAGCGTGTTAGAGAACAAGGTATCGGCGGCATAGATACTCTCCCGCGCGATACCGATGCGGGGCGCTGTGATGAACCGCTGGTCATAAAAGTCAGCACCGAACGGCGGGCAGACGAGCGCTTTCTTATGGAATTTGCCGCATACGAAAAACGCACCGAGCGCGAAGAAGGCTCGGACACGGTGACAGTTCGGCTATGGTACGACAAAAAAGACGAAACAGACCTGCTGATAAGGCTCCTCAGCTACGGTCCTGTGCTGGAGATAGCCGCCCCCCCTGATATTCGCGCTAAGGCGGCAGACAGGGTAAGGCGGCAGTACAGAATGCTTCACCAAAAACAATAAAGGCGGTACCGCGCGGGTATCGCCTTTATTGTTTAGTATATCGGAACATCGAAATTCTTTATCTTCTCAAATAAGATATCGTCCTCTGACGGTATATCTGCCGCCTGCTCTATCTCACTGCGTATGCTCAGCATCTCTCGGTCGGTGGAAGATATGACCTCAGCACAGGCGCGGAGCCTGTCAACAATTTCCTGCTCGTTATCCACTGCCTGCTTATATTTCAGCTGATGTTCAAGACTCGCCCAGAAGTCCATCGCGATGGTGCGTATCTGCACTTCAACGCGCATATCGCGCTTTTCTTCCGCAAAGAAAACAGGCACGCTGACTATAAGGTGAAGACTGCGGTAACCGTTGGGCTTTGGGTTAGCTATGTAGTCCTTGCGGGCGATGAGTGTGATGTCGTCCTGCTTTATCAGCGCATCTGCTATGGCATAGATGTCATCTATGTAGGCGCATATAACGCGGACACCTGCCACATCGCTGAGGTTATCCTCAATGTTCTTCGGAGTCATGGCAAGACCCTTCCTTTGCAGTTTTTCAGCGATGCTTGAAGTGCGCTTAAGACGGGTGCTGATAAATTCGATCGGGTTGCGGCGGTAGCGCACGTTGAACTCGGTATTCAGCACGTCGAACTTCGTCTTGACCTCTTTGATAGCGCAGGTATACATCATCATCAGTTCTTTGTATTCCACCATCGTGCCGATGATCTGCTTGGTCTGGCTGTAGACCAGCTGTACCTCATCATAGCTGAGTGCAGGCAGTTCAAGGTCACTGTTATTTATCACATCGTTGAAAAGTTCACCGAAGTTTTGCTCTTTATCAGACATTTCAGATCCTCCTTAGGGATATTTTAGTTATTATCACACAGCGTTTTGTGAGGTGTGCGTTAGTTTTCTGACTGCTCTGTGAAAAATCGGAAAACTTCCTTATTGAAAGCCTTTTCCTCATAGGCACTGTGGCAGTATCCGTCAAACATCACCAATTCACAGCCCATCTTTTCAGCTATTTCCACCGATGCTTCGCCCGTGACTATATTATCCTGCCTGTCACCGATGACAAGGGTGGGACATTTTATCTCAGTCAGCCTGTCGTAGGTATCGCAGGTGAGGCAGGCTTTTGCCATGCGCATGAACTCGGTGGGGTCTTTTGGCTTGCCTGCTTTGACTATTGCAGGCATTATCAACCTGAATTTATTGAACTTCTCAGGCGGATAACCGCGCCGCATGGAATTTAAGACCAGCCCTTCAAGGTCACCATTTTCTGTCAGTGCCGTCCATTCAGCCACAGCTTCGCGCATTGTGGGATTAGGTCGCGAAAGTGTCACACCCAGCACCAGTTTTTCCACCATTTCGGGGTGCTCCATCGCGAGATACTGGACTGCCATGCCTCCCTGTGAAACGCCCAACACGCAGGCTTTTTCTATCGACAGCGCTTTCATGACAGAGTATATCTCATCAGCGATATCCTCAACAGAATAGCCATCGGGTATATCTTTTCTGCGGTCAAAAATATAAACACGGAAATCATCGGTAAAGTCCCTGTACATGTGCGCCAGCGTGATGCCTGTGCCCCGCAGACGCTTAAATGTCAGACCGGGTATGATGACCATCGGCTTACTGCCCCTGCCGAATACCACATAGTCGATGGACATGCCGCCGACCTCTATCGTGCTTTCTTTGGTGTCGAATATCATTTGTTATCTCCTTAAAAAAATAGCTGCCGTGGATCGGCAGCTGATGTGTTATCTCTCTACGGAATAGTATTTGTTCAGCTTCGTCTTGAATATCTCGGTCACAAGATTAGCGGTCACTACAGCGGCAACCACCGAAGTGAAAACGATGATGAAAACTTTAAGACCCTTGCTCATTTAACTCAGCCTTCCTTTCTTGTTTCTTATTACTGTAAACGAACTATTTCTGATAAGGATAGTATACAACATTTTTCACATAATTTCAAGTACCCTGCGGCATTTTATGAAAAAATTAAGGGGGACAGCTTAAGACGAATACCCATATAGAAGTTTTGCCCCGAAGCGTTTATGCGCTTAGGGGCATTATATTTTATACGGTTGCTAAGATAAATCAGAATTTGCATACTAAAAATGCGCATAGAAAGAATAAAATAAAGAAGATAAAACATATTTTATTTTTCTTTTTTAGAAGATACAATGCAAATGAACCAAAAGATACTGCAAAGCATAAAGCCGAATATTTCGACGAAATATTTGATTTTCCAAATGTTCCCATCAACAATAATATACAACCAACTATTGAAATAATGGCAAAGAATATGCTGAATATCAATTCACCAATATTATGATTTTTCACTTGATTTCACCTATATATTTAAATTCCGATTTTTGTCAGTAACAATTATAGCACATCATCTCTGTACTGTCAATAAAAACACCATAGTACTTCTGACTGTAAATCAGAAATACTATGGCATAAAACTTCTATATTAGCATAGCACGTATGTGCCCCCTCTATGTTTTAATCTGTCAGACCATATATCGACATCGCCATAAGTATGCTTCCGACTATCGCACGCAGGTCTGCAACGACTGCGGGCGTGCCGTCTATGACTGCCCTGCCGTCACCTGCTTTTGCGGCTTCTTCAAGTACCCTCGCCTGCTCGGAGATATCCATAGCGCCCACCGTTTTTGAAGAACTTTTCAGCGAGTGGATATGGGTGCGGTACTGCTCGATATTGCCGCATGCCAAGCATTCTTCAAGATGTCTTATCCTGTCATCCGAACCGCGAGTGAATTCAGTCAGCATCTCGGCATAGAACTCGGTATCGTTCATGCAGTATTTCATACCGACAGCGGTATCCAGCCCGCCTGCTTCCAGCATCGACAGGAAGCCGAACACAAAATCGTTGTCATCATTGCGGTTTGTCTGCTCAACAGCAACGCCGTCATCACCGACCATGTAGGCATCGGGATCTTCGCGCATGCTGTACTCGGTATCTTCATCTATCATTTCGAGCATTATATCTGCATAAACGGGGTCGAACTGAGTGCCCTTGCCGTTTATCAGCTCGCTCTTGATATACTCCTGCGCGAAGACATCGTGGTAGCTTCGCCTTGATGACATTGCATCGTAGGCATCTGCCACACTTATTATGCGCACTTCTTTTGGTATCTCCTCACCTTTAAGACCATCGGGGTAGCCTGTGCCGTCATATCTTTCGTGATGCCATTTAGCGGCAACAGCAAGATCGGGCATCTCGGTGATATTCTTAAGTATATCGCATCCCACTGCGGGGTGTGATTTTATAAGTTCATACTCTTCGGGAGTCAGTTTTGTTGGCTTGTTCATCACGCTGTCAGGCATGCCTATCTTGCCCACATCATGCAGAAGCCCCATCATGTAGATCTTATCCTGATCCTTTTCAGAAAATCCCGCACTTCTTGCTATCTCGCGTGAATATTCCGCCACACGGGTAGAATGACCGTTGGTGTAGTTATCCTTAGCATCTACCGCGCCCGCAAGAGCCTTTACCACCTGCATCGACAGCCTTTCGTTGCGGCGGTGTTCTTCAAGGAAATCAGCGCTGAGTTTTTTCGCCTCTTTTTTGAGGTCGGTCTGTAATTTGTTCAGTTCTATGGTGTTCTTTACCCTCAGCAGCAGCACAGATGCCACAAAAGGTTTGCCCACAAAGTCTGCCGCCCCTGCCGAAAGTGCTTTTGTTTCCGTTTCGGCATCATCATCGGCAGTCAGGAATATCACGGGGATATTTCTTGCGCTGGGGTCAGCTTTCAGCTTGTGTATGGTATCAAAACCGTCAATGCCTGTCATATGCACATCGAGCAGTATAAGGTCAGGCTTAATGCCTTTGACATATTCAAGCAGTTCCTCGCCCGAAGAAAGGCAGTCTACCCTGTACCCGTAAATGCTCAGTATACGCTTTGCAACTTTCAGGTTGCCCTTATCGTCATCGGCTACAGCTATCAGATAGTCTTTCATGGTCAAAACTCCCCTTTCTGTCAGATACCCGCTTTTTTCAGCACATCTTCGAGTGCCTGCGCCTGAACCGGCTTTTCAAGACAGCCCAGCGCACCAAGTTCAGCGGCGGCTGAAAGCACCTTGTCATCAACAGTGCCTGTCATAAGGCACACCTTAGCATCTGCCGTGAGGGCATCTGCACGTATCGCTTTAAGAACGTCCATACCGTTTTCATCGGGCATCTCAATATCAAGCAGAGTGAGCGCGGGCTTTTCAGATAAGAGTTTCGCCCTGCCTTCACTGCCGTTTTCCGCACCGACTGCGGTATGACCTTTTTTCTTCAGTATAAAGCCTGCCATTCTGACAGCCATCGCATCATCATCTATAATTAGGACCTTACTCAAAAGTAACTCCCCCAAACTATCATCTTGAATGTGTCTGCACCAATAACACACCGCTGCAAGCGTTTGTAAGTACACCATATGCGGTGCGGCATGGGAATAGTCATGACATCAAATATATTATAACACATCTTTAACGGATATTCAAGCCCTTATTAAAAAATATTTTTTTAGTTAAAATATTTACGAGCACCTTCACATGTTGCCTGTCAGGTTCATTATGATCGCTATGGCGGCAAGCGGGGCTGTTTCACAGCGAAGTATCCTGCTTCCCATACCGATGACTTTCGCTCCGTTTGCGCGGCATTTTTCGACCTCTTCTTCATCAAATCCGCCCTCACTGCCGATGAAAACACCGATATCGCCTGTATCAGCGGGTACTGTCTCCGAAAGTGGTGCGCCGCCCTTTTCGTAGCAGATAAGCCCCGTTTCGTGTCTGCCAAGACGCTTTGCGCATTCATCAAGTGATATCATCTCACCGACTTCGGGCACTATGCTCCTGCCGCACTGTTTGGCTGCTTCCAAAGCTATCCGCGACAGCCTTTCGCGCTTTTTGCGGAAACTCTTCTCATCAGGGCGCGAAACGCACCTTGCTGTCAGCACAGGTACTATCTCTGCCGCACCAAGTTCAACGCTCTTCTGCACTATGGTGTCCAGTTTATCACCCTTCGGCACAGCCTGATACAGGGTCAGGCGGGTCTTCGGCTCGCCCTGTCCCTCGCCCGATGACAGCACTGTAAGTGTACACTGTTCGTCTGAGATGGTATCTATCCTGCATATATAGTCCCTGCCCTCACAGCAGACTGTAAGTTCGTCACCCAGCCGCATTCGCAGACTTCTGCCTATATGTACAGCGTCAGCCCCGCGAATAAGGGCGGTGTGGTCGTTTATATCTTCTCGTTCAACGAAAAATCTGGGCATGATAACACTCTCCTGTCAAAAAAGTGGCAATATTTTGTAAAATTTCATAATCAAATCAATAGGTTTTCACACAACTAACACATTAAGCAAGTATATTATACTTGTCGGAGAAAAACCGACGATCATAATTCGGTATGTTGGCTTTTACCCCAAGCCTGCATATATAGTTGGCAGATTTATCTGTCAGCTTCTCCCCTATATCTTTTTTTGTTTGCACCCGCGTACCCCATGCGGGTGTTTTCTTTTGTTTTATCTTACAGCTATCAGTTCTGTTTCCCAAGCGGGGTAGTAGCTTTGCTGGCGCATATAAAATTTATACCCGCCGCAGAGTTCTTCGATATACAGCGGTATATCGATATAGTCGTAGCAGCGGTGATACAGTGCACAGCACAGCTTCGGCTGACAGCGCTTTATGGTCTTGGCAGAACCTTTAAGTGCAGGGATATCCGCGCCCTCAACATCATACTTGATATAGGTGCAGTCTGCGCCGCTGAGTACGCTGTCAAGGCTTCTGGCGGCGGTGAGGACTTTTCCCTTTTCGCCCAGCCTTGCCTGTCTGCCGCTCCCGCCCTCAAAAGTCATCGTGCAGTCATGTGACCATGCGGCGGCATTGATGAACACAGTGTTGTCGATATCGATACAATTTTTTACACACTTCTGGAAATTGCGCTTCTCGGGTTCGAGGGCGTAAATTTTTTTGCACCCGCCTGCTGACGAAACGGTCTGCAATACGGTATCACCGTTATACGCACCGAGATCACAGTAAACTTCGTCTTTGCCAAGCCCCAGCAGTGGTGACGGCTTTTCATCATCGGTGAAAATATCCCGCAGATAAGAAAGTCTGCCTGTTATCTTGTAGGCTGTCAGCCCGATGAACACCCGCTTTGACTGTTCATCGGCAAGGCTTTCATACACACGCAGGGCACGCCCGCGAATGGCGAGAAAGTCCGCTTTCGAGAAAGCGATATCGCCCGCAACTGGCACATCGGGTGCGAAGAGGGAGTGCTTGTTTTCTATGGCATCTATATGCGCCATAACATCGGGCAGTTCGGTACCGAAAGCGAGAAGTACAGTGATATCGCCCGACTGTTCTTCCGCCTGCGCCAGTGAGAGCACTTTATACCCGCAGAAACTCTGCCCGCGCACAAAATCATCGCTGGCAAAAACACCGCTGACGGCTACTCCCCTGTCAGCGCACCATCTCAGCACTTTTTCGCCGCCGTTGCCCATGCCGTAAATATAGACAGGCTTGCCGATGCGCTTTATCTCGTCCTCACAGGCGGGCAGTGCAGTCAGGTCATCAAATGTCATCGCCGCCCTCCTTTTCAAGCAGTGAAAGCATTAATCCGTTCAGCTTATCCATATAGCTTTTGCGGGCAGATGCGCAGTCTGCACGCTCATTTTCTGCGGCATCTGGTGAAGTCATGCGGTCGTTGCCGCTGTAATTATCTATTATCTCCCTGAGTGCCGAAGCATAGTCCTCAGCCAGTGCTTTTGCCCTGCCTGCGGTGCGGGCATTATTTTGCAGAAAATACTCTATCCTGCATTCATTCACACTCAGGTCATTGGCACCGCCTGCATAGTTATGGTCTTTGCACTGCAAGCTGTCATTTTCCCACCTGCACACAGGGCAGATGTCGTAATCGCCTGCTTCTTCAAAAACTGTTTTGCCGCACACGGGACATTTCAGCATATCTCACACCTCACATATATCTGCAAAAAACAAGGGCTGCCGCGCCGACAGCCCCAAATGTCATCAAATTATCCTTCGATCCCGTCATCATCGAGATCGCCCTGCGGTTCAAAACCGTTGTAAAAATCACGACCTCTGGTGCGGTATCTGTCGCGGTTCATATCTATATACTTATCCAGCAGTTTCATTACCTCTCTGGGATTTTTCACCGACTTTATCTCTTTTACAGGCGTATCGACATCGCGCACGTTCATGACTATCGAGCCACAGCCGACTATACGGGCGCCCACAGTGAGCACCAGCTTTTTATCAAGCACCCTGTAAAGTTCCAGTTCGTCCTCCTGCACACTGAGAAAGCCTGAGCGGGTAATAAATTTTGACTCGGTCAGATAATATCTTGTAAAGGACAGCGGAAGTCCGAGAAATGTTCTTTTTTTATCAGTCCATACATAATCGAAAACGTCTTTTTTCATCAGGACGCACCTCGTTTCTTAACATTATATTTACAATATACCACAATTGCAGTTTTTTGTCAACAGTTTTATACAGAGTTATCAGAAAGTAATTTACCCGCGCGACTCACGGTCATCGTAAACTACCCATTTGACCTTATCAGGTGCGACATCTGACAAGTACTCGCCAGACACCGAGCATAGCAGCTGCCATTTTGAAACCGAGCCCGAACTGTTGTGATCCTGCTGTTTCAGATAGAAAGTAAGTGTACCGTTCTCTTTCACCGCCCGCAGGAATGTGTAACTCTGGTCACTTGCCGACATGTCGCCGTAAAGGAAGACGATATGGGTATTGAATCCGCCATCGTCATTATACCCCGACATCGACTGCCTGACTTCATCAAGCCCCAGACTGTCATGATAGAGGTCATAATAACTCTCAAAATCACCGAATGAAGAAAAATGCTTCTGATAGGGGAAAGTAACAGCTGCATCTGAAGAAACGCGGAAACACTGAAAATCAGCGGGGACATCTGTGAGATCGACATTACCTGCGTCGGGCATGCTGTTTATAAGCACATCACTGAGGTAATAATCGAGAGTATCACTCTCCTCATTCCTGACACAGCAGACTTCAACAGGGCTTATTATGCGCCCGTATGATATCACCCGCCCGTTGTACTTCTTCTTCACCTGCACGACAGCAGTGCCGCCCGATGCGCTCTCGGTTATCTGCATCACAGATTCATCGGTGCATATCGTTATCTCGCCTGTCGCATCAGCGGCGAGGTCGATAAGAAAATCACACCACTCGGCTGCACCTGTGCCGTTGTCGCCCATCATGATACAGCCTTTTTCTGCTGCAAGTTCGGGCGTGATCTTTTCGCCTGCCCACTCATAGTAAAAACCTTCCGAAGGCGTATTTACCTCCTGCGAGATAGGCACCTGTTCCTGCTCCACAAGGTCGGACTGTTCTTCACCGCAGCCGAAAAGAAGAAGTGCGGCTGCCAACACAGTGCCCAGCAGCTTTTTTTTATTTTTCATACGCACCACTCCCCCAAGAATAGACAATATGAACTATTCTAATTATACCACCATTCCGTCAATTTGTTAATATGTGATTTTTCTCAAATATCATGTCGCCGTTTTGGGCATATTGACTGATAGTCAGTAATTTTTAGCGTCATTTCGGCAAAAAACAACTCTCTTCCGCAAAAGTTGTACGGAGAGAGTTGTTTAATATTTTCATATTTTTCACATTCTATTTACACATATTTTGCATCATATTAACGTGATGTCCCGTACGCTGTTACTTTTTGCAGTTGGGACAGCTGCCTGTGCAGCAGCCGCAGTTACAGCTGCCTTTTTTCTTGACACAATGCACCACAGCACCGATGACCGCGGCAGTTATCAGAACTATCAATATGATATCAGCTGCATTCATTCAGACACCTCCCATAAGCATACCCACAAGGCGGACTATCAATGCTATGACCCAAGCCAGCGCGCACTGCCAGATGACCAGTGTCAGCGCCCATTTTTTGCCCAGTTCACGCTTTACGGCGGCAACAGCCGCAACGCATGGGGTATACAGCAGTGAGAAGACCAACAGGCTCGCCGCACCCAGCGTGGTCATGGCGGTGGTCACATCGCCTGTGAAAAGGACTTCCAGTGTGGACACAACGCTCTCCTTAGCCATGAAACCTGTCACCAGCGAGGTTACAATGCGCCAGTCGCCCAGACCCAGCGGCTTGAAGACAGGTGCTACCACACCCGAAAATGCGGCAAGTATGCTCTCTTCTGAGTTTTTGACCATGTGCAGGTTCATATCGAACTTCTGCAAGAACCAGACTGCAACAGTCGCGATAAGTATTACCGAGAACGCCCTCTGCAAGAAATCCTTAGCCTTGTCCCACAACAGCTGAAGAACGTTTTTTGCGGCAGGCAGACGGTAGTTTGGCAGTTCCATCACAAACGGGACGGCATCGCCCTTGAACACTGTCCCTTTATACAGGCATGCTGCAAATATCGCTGTGATTATGCCAAGCAGATACAGTGCCACGACTATCGGGGTACTTTTGTCGGGAAAGAATGCTGCTGCGAAAAATGCGTAGATAGGCAGTTTCGCGGTACAGCTCATGAACGGAGTGAGTAGTATGGTCATTTTGCGGTCGCGCTCACTGGGCAGTGTCCTCGTTGCCATGACTGCGGGTACTGTACAGCCGAAACCTATCAGCATCGGCACAATGCTCCTGCCCGAAAGACCTATCTTGCGCAGTGCCTTATCCATGAAGAACGCTACGCGGGCGATATAGCCGCTGTCTTCCAGCAGTGACAGGAAGAAGAACAGAGTCACTATTATCGGCAGGAAACTCAGCACACTGCCCACGCCCGCGAACACACCGTCCACCAGCAGGCTGTGTATCACTTCGTTGACCTCAGCCTCTTTCATTGCTTTATCCGCAAGGGCTATCAGCTTGTCGATACCTGTTTCGAGAAGACCCTGCAAGCCCGCGCCTATCACCCCGAAAGTCAGCCAGAATACCAGACCCATTATCAGCACGAACATCGGTATGGCAGTAAACTTGCCTGTCAGCAGTTTGTCTATCCTGCGGCTGCGGATATGCCCGATGCTCTCGCGGGGCTTTTTCACCGTTTCACGGCAGACTTTCTGTATGAACGAAAAACGCATGTCCGCTATGGCAGCACTGCGGTCAAGACCGCGCTCCTTCTCCATTTGCAGGACAATATGCCCGACAGTTTCAAGTTCGTTTTCATCGAGTTCCAGCTGTTTCAGCACAAGTTCATCACCCTCGATGACCTTGTTTGCCGCAAAGCGGACAGGCAGTCCCGCACGCTTGGCATGGTCTTCGATAAGATGGGCTATACCGTGTATACAGCGGTGTACCGCGCCGCCGCAGTCATTCTCGTCACAAAAGTCCTGACGCATGGGCTCTTCCTGATAGCGTGCGACATGTTCGGCATGGTCGATAAGTTCGTCAACGCCCGAATTTTTTGCCGCTGAGATAGGCACCACAGGCACGCCCAGCATAGCTTCCATCTCGTTTATATCCACACTTCCGCCGTTGGCAGTCACCTCATCCATCATATTCAGCGCCACGACCATCGGCACACCCATTTCGAGAAGCTGCATGGTGAGGTACAGATTTCGCTCGATATTCGTGGCATCAACGATATTTATGATGCCGCGCGGCTTTTCATCAAGCACGAAACTTCGGCTGACCACCTCTTCACTGCTGTAAGGCGACATGGAGTATATGCCCGGCAGGTCGGTGACTAGTGTGTTCGGGTGACCCTTTATCGGACCGTCCTTGCGGTCTACAGTGACACCCGGGAAGTTGCCCACATGCTGATTTGAACCCGTCAGGCGGTTGAACAGTGTGGTCTTGCCGCTGTTCTGGTTGCCGACCAGCGCGAAAGTCAGCTTGGTGTCATCGGGGAGCGGTTCATTCTTTTCGTGGTGGGCTTCATGATAGCGGCCGCCCTCACCCAGACCGGGATGTTCGCGGTGCTTACGGTGCGGCTCTTCCACCTCAGCCGCAATGTCTTTATCAAGTTCCGTCACCTTTATCTGCGCGGCATCAGCCAGCCGCAGGCTCAGCGAATAGCCGTGTATCAGCAGTTCCATCGGGTCGCCCAGCGGCGCATATTTCAGCACCTTTACCTCAGCACCGGGTATCACGCCCATGTCGAGGAAGTGCTGACGCAGTGCGCCCTCGCCCCCGACCTCTGTTATGACGGCACTGCCGCCTATTTTCAGTTCCTTCAATGTCATTTCTGTTTACCTTCCTTACCTTTCTGTCAACAGTATATTCGCGACAGGCTATGGTTTATGCGGGATCTCACCGCGTTTAAGTTAGTTCACCAAAACTAACTTTATTATAGCATACAGTCGTCCGATTTGCAATAGCAACCGTAAAAGTTTAACCTTTGTTAACATTTTTGACTTCAGCTAACATCGGCATGAAATAATCGACATATCCCATCTTCTTTTTGCATGCCGTTTATATGCCATTTTCTGTTAGATAGTCAGGCTGTAAGTTCACAGAAAGTCCAAAAATACGCATTTATGATAACATTATTACTAACAGCTATATTCTTATTGTGGAGTATTCATATTGACGAAAAAATATCAAAGTGTTAAAATATATAAGATAAGGAATATTTGTATATTGTAGAATATTATTTTACAGGAGAGCAAACAGAAATGGAGATAAGTGTACTTCGTCTGCTTGAAAAGACAGCAGACAAATTCGGCGGCAAGACCGCTTACGCTGACAGCGAAAACAGCCTGACATTCGCAGAAGTTGAAGAAAAGGCTAAAAGGCTGGGCAGTGCACTGTCAGAAATGATACCTCCCCGCAGTCCCGTTGCCATAATGACAGGCAGAAACGTTCTGACACCTGTGGTCTTTTTAGGTGTTGTGTATGCGGGCTGTTTTTATGCCCCGATGGATTGTACTCAGCCGACTGCAAGGCTGAAAGATATCCTGTCGGTGCTTCAGCCGAAGATACTGCTGGCTGACAGCGAGGGCATGAAGACTGCGAAAGAACTGGGGTTTGAGGGCGAGATACTTCTGACAGATGACCTTTTCGCCCACGATATCGACCGTTGCGCACTTGATGCGCGCGCAAGGTATGCGTGCGCTGATGACCCGCTTTACACGATATTCACATCAGGTTCGACAGGCAAGCCGAAGGGTGTAATAACCTCGATGATGTCGCTGATGTGCTATATAAGCGCCTATATCGAAGTAATGGGCATAGACGAGAATGACAGGCTGGGCAATCAGTCGCCGCTTGACTACATCGCGGCGGTGCGCGATATCTACATACCCATCTTCACGGGTGCGGGCATGTTCATCATACCAAAGCAGTGCTTTATGATGCCTGCGCAACTTTTCAGGGTGATGAACGAGCAGAAGATAACCGCTGTGGGCTGGAGCGTTTCGGTATTCACCATAGTGGTGAAGCTGAAAGCGTTTGCCGAGAGCAAGCCCGAATATCTTAAAAAGGTCTGCTTCTCAGGTTCGGTGATGCCTTGCAGTGCGCTTAAGGCATGGCAGGAGGCTCTGCCTGATACGAAATTCGTAAACCAGTACGGTCCTACCGAGTGTACTGCTTCATGCACCTATCACGAGATAGAGGGCATCGTCGATGAGGGCGACACATTGCCGATAGGCAAGCCTTACCGCAATTACAGGGTGTTCCTGCTTGACGATAACGACAAGGAAGTACCCGTCGGTGAACAGGGCGAGATATGCGTGGCAGGTCCCATACTGGCGCTGGGTTACTATAACAACAAGGAACTGACTGACAAGTCGTTCATACAGAACCCGCTGAACAAGGCTTTCGGTGAACTTATCTACAAAACGGGCGACTACGGTGTACTGCGCGAGGACGGCGTGATGCTGTTCAAGGGGCGCAAGGACAGGCAGATAAAGCATCTGGGACACAGGGTCGAACTTTCGGAGATAGAGAGTGCCGCGATGCGCCTTGACAGCATCAAAGACAGCTGTGCGATGTACCAGAAGGAGAAAGAACTGATATGGCTCTTCTACACCGGTACGGCTTCCGTAAAGGAAGCGGCAGTGCATTTTCGCGGGATACTGCCGGGCTTCATGGTGCCGAGAAAGCTGATACAGCTGGAAGAACTTCCCCATCTGCCCAACGGCAAGGTGAACATGCAGGCTTTGAAAGATATGATGAAATAAACTGCGCAGTCACCTGTGATACGGCTTTTTAGCGGCAGTAAGTCTGGGCTGAAAAGTCTTCGGGCAGAACGCAGTAAAAAATATATAAATAGATAAAATGGTAAAATTACAGGAGGAAATCAAAATGAAAGAACAGCTTATGGAAGTACTGGAAGAGATCAGACCCGACGTGGATTTTGAGAACGAAAAACAGCTTATCACCGATGGTGTGCTGGATTCATTCGACATCGTTTCGCTGGTAACAGCGCTGAACGACCAGTTCGATATAGAGATAGAGGTAGGCAGTCTTGTGCCTGACAACTTCAACAGCATCGAGGGCATGATGGCTCTCATCGAGAAATTGCAGGACGAGGACTAAATAATGGACATTAATACAAAGAGCGGGCTGTCCCCCTTGCCGATGTCACATGGCAATGCCGCTGATAACATCAGGCACAGCAGTGCTGCCGAGAAATTCGGCACGCCCTGCTATCTGTTCGATACTGATGTTTTCGCAAAGCGTGCGGCTGATGTCAGTGCGGCTTTCGGTGAGAGGGTCGGGCTTTGCTATTCCATAAAAGCGAACCCTTTCCTGCTGGCGGCACTGCCCGAAGTGTTCAGATACATAGAGGTCTGTTCGCCGGGTGAACTGAGCATCTGCGAAAAAATCGGTGCACCGCTTGACAAGATAATATTCTCGGGCGTGAACAAGACTGAGGAAGATGTGGCGCGGGCTTATGCTGACGGCGTGGCGATATTTACGGCTGAAAGCAGACTGCATGTGCGGCTGATAAACGACTGTGCTGTAAAAAACGGCGGCAGGGTAAAGCTGATACTCAGGCTGGCACACGGCAGTCAGTTCGGTATGGATAAGGCTGACCTCACCGATATCATCGCGCACAGAGAACAGTTTGCGGGCGTTGACATCATCGGTCTGCATTACTTCACAGGCACGCAGAAAACCAAGGTAAAGACCATCGCTAAAGAACTTGAACTGCTGGACGAGTTCTGTCAGGAACTTGAAAGCGGGTACGGTTTCAAGGCACAGCACATCGAGTACGGCACAGGTCTTGGCGTTGAGTACTATAAGGACTTCACCGAAGACAGCGACCTTGCACTGCTGGCTGAGGCGGCTGAGGTCGTAAAGGCATTTGCCGAGAAATACCCGCTGACCGTTGAGATGGGCAGGTTTTTCGCGGCGCAGTGCGGCAGTTATCTGACAAAAGTGATGGATATAAAGACCACTAATGACATAAACTATGTCATCTGTGACGGCGGCATAAACCACCTTAACTACTACGGACAGAACATGGCGATGAAAGTGCCGCCGATATCTTTGGTGAACGGCACAGACGGTGAAAATACCGCTGACTACTGCCTCTGCGGAAGTCTTTGCACAACTGCTGACATTCTGGTGCGCAAGGTCACACTGCCTGAACTTAAACGCGGTGATATACTGGCGTTTGACAAGTGCGGCGCTTACTCGGTGGCTGAGGGCATATCGGCTTTCCTGTCGCGGGCTATGCCGAAAGTCGCCCTTTACAGCAAGGCTGAGGGCTTACAGCTTGTGCGGGAACTGACCGAAACATATCCACTCAATACACCACAGCGGAGGTAACAGACTTGACATATACTTCACTGAATTACCTCTTATATGCGGCGGTATGTCTGCTGGTATACGGCGTGACACCGAAAAAGTACCGATGGTGGGTACTGCTGGCGGCAAGTATGGGCTTTTACGCCATAGTCTGCCTGAAGTACATCGGCTTTATCATACTCACTGCCGCGACCACTTACTTCGGCGGCATAAAGCTGGAAAAATACATAACCGACAGCGATGCTTACATCAAATCGCAGAAAGGCAAGTGGAGCAAGGAAGAAAAAAGCGCCTACAAAGACAAGGTAACGCGGAACAAAAAACGTATCTGCGCGGCGGTGCTGGTGTTCAATTTCGGTATACTCTGCTTTCTGAAATACTACAACTTCTTTGCAGATTCGCTGACTTCGGTGCTTAAGCACTTTGGCGGAAAAGTACCTAATTTAGGACTGTTCCTGCCGTTGGGCATATCATTCTATACATTCCAGTCGATGGGCTACATCATCGACATTTACAGAAAAAAATACACGGCAGAGCGGAATTTCTTCAAATTTCTGCTGTTCGTGTCATTCTTCCCGCAGATAGTACAGGGTCCTATCGCTTTTTACAGCGACCTCGCACATCAGCTGTACGCGGGTGAAGATGTCAGGTTCGAGAACTTCAAACAGGGCGTACTGCTGGTGACATGGGGCTTTTTCAAAAAGCTGGTCATCGCAGACAGGCTGGTAACAACTGTCACGACCATTTCGGGCGACCACAAAAGCTATTCGGGCACTGCCATACTTTCGGCGGCACTGATATATGCTTTACAGCTTTATGCTGACTTTTCGGGCGGTATCGACATCTCGCGCGGCATCGCACAGCTTTTCGGCATAAACATGGCTGAAAACTTCAAACGTCCCTATTTCTCAAAAGATATCTCGGAATACTGGCACAGATGGCATATCACACTGGGCGGCTGGCTGAGGGAATACCTCTTCTACCCTGTGGCTATGTCAAAGCCTTTCCAGAAGATGGGCAAGGCGCTGAAAGCAAAGTTCGGCATGAAGATATCAAAAGTCGTGCCTGTCAGCATCGCTTCACTGATAACATTTATAGTCGTCGGTATATGGCATGGCGCAAACTGGAAGTACGTGGCTTTCGGTGTGTGGAACGGCGGAATTATAATGATCTCGACACTGCTGGAAGATAATTTCACAGGCTGGAAAAACAAACTGCACATAAAGGAAAACAGCAAGCCGTTCGCGCTGTTTCAGATGTTTCGCACTTTCCTGATAGTGCTGGTGGGTTATTATTTCGATATCGCACCAAACTTCAAATCAGCGATGAACATGATGTACCTGTCTGTAGCTGACCTGCACATAAGCGAACTGGCAGGCAAAGCGTTCTATAAGACGATAATGCTCAGCAAGAGAGAGATAGCGCTGGTGCTGATAGCGATGCTTGTTATGCTGATAGTTTCACTGATACAGGAACGTTCCCAAACCACACTGAGAGAACAGATATGCAAAAAGAATTTTGTCGTGCAGTCGATAGTATTTCTGGTGCTGTTTTTCAGCGTCGTCATATTCGGCGTTTACGGTCCCGGAACCGACCCTGCGGACTTCTACTACATGCAGTTCTAGCAGACAGGGGATAAGGAGAAATAATGAAAGGAATATACAAAAAGCGTATACTGAAAATAACGGCTCTGCTTATCGTCATGGTGCTCATCGCAATTATCTGCGAATCACTGCTGATAAGGACGACCAGTGCCGCAGAAGCACACATAAAGAACTTTTACCGCGAACCCAAAAATTCGCTTGATGTTGCTGTGATAGGGTGCAGTGAGATGTATGCCGACTACTCGCCGCCCATAGCTTACCGCAATTTCGGCTTTACCAGCTACAATCTGGCGGTGGAGGGCGTGCCCGGTCACTTCTTCAATTCGATGCTGGACGAGTTTCTGTCGCGGCAGGATCCTCAGCTGGTGGTGTTTGAGGTCAACGGCTTCTTCTATACCGAAAAACACCTCGCCTTAGAGGGAAGCAACCGCAAATGGCTCGACAATATGGAGCGCAATGCTAACTGGGCTGAACAGATACACGACAACATCGACAAGGAAGATCAGTTCGACTACTATGTAAGGCTGAGCAAATACCATTCCAACTGGGAAAGACCTGAGGGTCAGCTGGCAAGGGTGTACAATATGTACCTCAATTACAAGGGCGAAGTATCGAAGATGAAGAGTTTCGGAACTCGCACCTCATGCAATTCCAAGAAGAAGGTCAACCGCAAAAAGCCGCCGAAACTGACCGATTACGGAAAAGAATACTTGCAGGCGACCATCGACCACTGCCGCGAACTGGGTCTTGAGAATGTGCTGTTCATACGTGAGCCGCACAAGGCAAAGATATCAGCCGAAACTGATGCCGAACTTGAAAAGATGATAACCGACGGCGGCTACAAGTACTTGAACCTTGAAGCGGTGTCTGACGAGATAGGCATAAACGAAAGCACCGATTACTACAACGGCGACCATCTGAACGTTTTCGGCAACGAGAAAGCCACGCTGTATCTCGGTAAATATATCATGGAGAATTACGACATCTCCACCGAGCATACCGAAGAGATAAACAAGCTGTGGGACGACTGCGCTGACTACACCGAAGAGGCTTTCAGCATTCTCAAAGAACGTACACTCGCTAATGAAGACAAGGTCTACAGCGAGTTCAACGACCTCAGCGAAAAAGGCAGCGCTCTGCGGGAAAAGTATCATAAGATAAAGAAACACGGTAAGGACGAGAACTTCGATGAACATGAGCCGCCTGAGTTCGGTGACGGCGAGAACTTCCCTACCGAATGCGAAGATAAAGCACCCGACAAAAAAGAATAACTGATGAAATGAACGCGCTGTCGGCTGACGGCGCGTTTTTTTGTGCGGTGATTGACAAGTTGAATGTAAAATGGTATAATACCAGTGTATGAAAAATTTCTGCCGAAAGGCTAAAGGAGTTAATTGAAATGAACAAGAAGATAACCGTTATCAAGGGCGACGGCATCGGTCCCGAGATAGTTACTGAGGCTATAAAAGTGCTGGACGCTGTGGCTGAAAAGTTCGGACACAGCTTTGAGTACACAGATATACTGATGGGCGGCTGCTCGATAGATGCTTGCGGCGTTCCGCTGACCGATGAAGCTGTTGCCACCGCAAAAGCGGCTGATGCTGTCCTGCTTGGCGCTATCGGCGGCAATACTTCAACTTCTCCCTGGTACAAGCTGGCACCGAACCTCAGACCTGAGGCAGGTCTGCTGAAAATTCGCAAGGAACTGGGGCTGTTCGCAAACCTCAGACCCGCAAACCTCTATGATGAACTGAAATTCGCGTGCCCGCTGAGAAGCGATATTATAGAGGGCGGCTTCGATATGATGATAATGCGTGAACTGACAGGCGGTCTGTACTTCGGCGCTAGAAAGACTGAGGTCGTTGACGGTGTTGAAACTGCGGTCGATACCCTCTCCTACAACGAAGACGAGATAAGACGCATCGCCATAAAGGGCTTTGACATCGCCATGAAGCGCCGCAAGAAGGTGACCAGCGTTGACAAGGCTAACGTGCTGGATTCTTCAAGACTGTGGAGAAAGGTCGTAAACGAAGTTGCTAAGGACTACCCTGAGGTAGAACTTGAGCACATGCTGGTGGACAACTGCGCTATGCAGCTGGTGCGTGACCCAAAACAGTTCGATGTTATACTGACCGAGAACATGTTCGGTGATATTCTTTCGGACGAGGCGGCTATGGTGAGCGGTTCGCTGGGCATGCTGGCTTCTGCTTCGCTGAACGACACAAAGTTCGGTCTGTATGAGCCGAGTCACGGTTCTGCACCCGATATCGCCGGTCAGGACAAGGCTAACCCGCTGGCTACGATACTGTCGGCTTCGATGATGCTCAGATATTCTTTCGATATGGACAAGGAAGCTGATGCCATCGACAATGCAGTTAAGCAGGTATTGGCTGAGGGTTACCGCACAGGCGACATCATGTCTGAGGGCATGAAGCAGGTCGGCTGTAAGGAAATGGGCTCGCTGGTGGCTGAAAGAGTTTAATATAAAGATGTTTTGGTGGGGGCTGTCATTTATGATGCCCCCATCTTTTTATAGGAGATAACTTATGGATCTTTCAGATATACTTCACGAAGTCATCTTCCCTGCGTTGGTCTGTTTTGTATTTGGTGCGGCGGGCGTTATCGGTGCTGTCATCTCACGAAAGGCAAAAAAAGAACTGAAAAAGACAGCGGTGTATGTCAGCGGCAAAGTCATAGGATATAAGAGTTATCGTAACGGGTACGGTCGTTTGGTCGAGCGCAAACGGGATATAACGGTAGTATGCGTCCCGCCTGACAGCGCTGAGGAAGTGCGGTACATCATCACGACAAGCGGACATTTCACATTCAAATACAGGTGGGTGAAGAATGTCAGGCTGACTTTTCCGCAAAACGGCGCTCCCCTTCTGCCCGAAGATGTGGGTCAGCTGAGTTTTAACGGCATCGCGGGTCTTATTGCGGGCGGCGTACTTATTCTGACTGCACTGGCGTATGTGATATGCTATGTTTTCAGAGTTGAATGAAAATGAGGTGAAACTATGCGTATTATCGAAGAATTTGTCTTACCTGTTCTGGTATTCGGCTTTGTGTTGTATGTCAGCCTGTGGTATTTAAAGAATGCCCTGCCCATTTACAGGAACTTCCGTAGAAATGGCAGGTCAGTACACGCAAGGGTCACAGGTTTCAAAGCCACTAAACTCGGCATACAAAACAGCGACAAATTCTTTGTCAATGTCGCAGCTGTTCCGCCCGACGGCGATACCGAAAAAAACTATGTGCTGTCCACATGTCATCACAAGGGCAAGCGCTACAGCAAAGTGACAGAATGCAAAGTGATATTTGTCGAAGGCGACCCTGTACCTGTACTTAAAGAAGAAATCAGACTTTGGCGCAGAGATATCATTATCAGCTTTGTTGGCGTTTTTTTGAGCCTTTTGATGATATCACTGTACATATTTGCAGCGGCAGATTAATTTTTTTCAAAAACCCCTTGACAAATAAAAAAAAAGATGCTATAATAATATAGTTGTTACAGGACATGTACTGTAACAGATGAGCCATTAGCTCAGTTGGCAGAGCATTTGACTTTTAATCAAAGGGTCTGGAGTTCGAATCTCCAATGGCTCACTTACCGCTCTCGACCTTCGGTTGAGGGCGTTGTTTTTTAGGCAGTGTTTTTTGACAGACATCGGCGGTGATATTATGCGTGATAGATGTTTCGAGATAAGTCACATCAGCGAAGGCAGTATATCGGGCTTTCTGCGCGATGACGAAAGAGAGATCTTCTTCGATAACGGCAGCGGTGAGGATTTTATTGATGACTTCATGCTGGCGGTGCTGACTGTTGCGGGCATTCACCCTGCGGTCGAGCATAGGGAGAGTTTCTGGGCTGAACTTGAACCCATGATGGCTAAGTGGGCTTTCTTCGGTTCAAATTCACGCATACGTGTGACTGTTACGACTTATGACAATTCGCGCACCGTTCAGGAGAGGAGCGAGAGCCTTACTCTTGATAAGGAAACTCTTATGCGCGATGTGGCAGAAGTTCTGGGCGAAGTGCTTGAAAAATTCGGACTGTGCGGATACCGTCACGAGTGGGGGCATGAGTTCCCGCTGAGCCTTTATTTACAGCTGAAAGATGCTGTCAGCCGCAGTGCAAAGACTTCTCTGACAAAACAGATATCAGCCAACGAAAACATGGGCATGCCTGCTGACGGCTCGGTGCTGTCGGAAGAGTTGTCCCTGATATAAATGCGGGTGTGGTGAAATTGGCAGACACGTTAGATTTAGGTTCTAATGCCGAACGGTGTGCAGGTTCAAGTCCTGTCACCCGCACTTGACACAAAACCGCGTACTTGCGTATTATCGCGCAGGTACGCGGTTTTCTTATTGTTTGTTGCACAAACGAATTGCTGTATTCTGCAAACTTTTGCACTATATTTCAATTATAGTAGACACGCGGCTAAGTTCAAACTCAGAAAACGCAAGTCCGATTTTTCACTCAGTATCGGCTATCCTAATATTTGTACTGTTCGTTATTTTATATTGACTTTTCGTCCTGAAAATGTTATAATTTAGAAACAATCTGTTTTATAAAGGAGTGGTTTTTTTGTACAAAAGGATCTTGTCAGCACTGACGGGCTTTGCTATGGCGTTTACCATGCTGGGCGCAGTACCGTCGGCTGCGGAAACAGATGTTTCAGCTGATGTAAATGCTGAAAACATCAACGGTAACGAGGTGTCGATAGAGGGCACAAATGCTCTCGGTGATATGCTCGTTCAAAAAATCAACGATGCCGAAGAAAGCGACGATATGGGCTTCACCATTCAGAATGTCGCCGTTGACGGCAAAAATGTCACTGTTGAGTACAGTTTTATAAAAAGCTGTACTATGGTGGTGGGTATCTTTGATGATGAAGGCACAGTGATGCTCGGCAAGGGTGTGGCTGATATAGTCACAGGTTCTTCAAGCGAAACTGTCACCATCGACATCGATACTATGCCTGAGCATTTTCTGGTAAAAGTGTTCATGGTGGACAGCATAAGTTACAGACCTCTCGGTGAAGCCTATACCTGCGAACTGTACACCAAAAAATTTCAGGATTTTATGGCGCTTACCACAGATGACTTCGACAGCGAGAACGTGCTGAATCTCGACGAAGACAAGACGAACAACTTCATCGTGCTGAAAGATGGCATCACCCGCCTTGATGAAACTGACGGCGAGATAGTCAGCAGTGATGACAGCGATGAGCAGTCCCCTGTCACCCACACCATAAGCGGAGCCAGTGACCGTGTCAAAGCCCTGAAAGCGGGCGACATTTTCGCGGCAGGTGACATCGAGAACATAGTTATCGCCAAAGTCGGCAGTATAACCGTTGACGGCGATACAGCAGTCATCACCGAAGGCGACATCAAGGGCGATGAGGTTTTCAAGGTGATAAAGATAGATACAGGTATTGACGATGCGGATATTACAATTGATACCAGCACAGCTGATGAGGGTGTAACATATCTTGGGCAAGGTGTTGATATACCCACAATTCCGGAAGATTACGATGGCACAGGTAAGCTGTATGATCTTAATAATATACCTGAAACCGAAACTCAGGAACTTAATGGAGATATAGTAGAATTTATAACTCCTGATAATCTTTTAAACGATCCACCTACATTTAAAATCGATTCTGAGGATTGGAAAATCGAAGATGATTCAAACAAATCTGTAAATGTTAAAGCTAATGTAATTATCTCTGTTATATTAAATTATAATATTAAACTATTTTTTGATGATGACAATGATTTTGACTATCTTAGATTAGAAACAGACTGCAGAATTGAAGGAAGTGCAACATTAGAACTAGACGGAGGTATAAAAAAGAAACTAGCAAGTATTCTATGTAAAAGTTTAGGAGTTGTAAATATATTTTTTAATCCCGAGATCTATTTTCGCGGCAAAGCCAGTATTTCCATAAATATTTCAATTGGTGTTAAATCATTATTTGAAATTAACAACGAAGGAAAATTATCAGATCAATCCCCTGAACCGTACAAAGATCTAACTTTTAAAGCTAAATTAGATTTGTCTGTTGGCATTAATCCGGGAATTGAGTTTGATTTACTCAAAGATTTATATTACTTTACTGTCGGTTCAGAGATTGGATTACATTGTGTACTTGAAAGAGATATATCTGTAAGCGAAAATGTAGTGCATAATTGTTCTATTTGTTTTTCAGGTTCAATATCTCTTGAGATTACTCCAAATATAACATATCAAGGATTATGGGAAAGTAAGCCAAATGTTATAAAAGTATTAAAATTCATAAAGCCCTTATATAGAATATACTATTCTGAATCTAATGACGAAGTAGGTACAGGTATTTGTCCACACCGTAACTACAAGTTTAACATTAAACTTATTGACAGGCTAACAAGAAAATATATTAAAGATGCAGATGTTACTCTTACTAATGATGATAACTATAGAGAAGCATGTAAAGATTATCATATGAATGAAAATGGTGAGATCACTGTTTATATGGAAGAAGGATGGTATTTAGTAAAAGCAGTTGTTGACGGTGGCGTTTATAAGAGTAGTAGATACCCCATTAATAAAGGTGACCGTTTTAATAACGTTGTTATCCCGGTTTACTACGACCATGCAGCTTCCAAGAAAAACTCATCTTCCTCCAAACCCGATGACTCGTCATCTTCCAAGCCCGACAGTTCATCTTCCAAGCCTGATGATACATCATCAAAGCCTGACAGCGATTCATCTGCGCCTGAGAATCTTAAACTCACCAAAACCAAGAAAACGCTTGATTACAAAAAAGGCAACGGCATGAAACTGCTTGAAGGCGGTGCGCCGCAAGGCTGTATGGGTTTTATTGATGATAATGATACGCTGTTTATATGGGGTATTCTTCCGACTTATAAAGAATCTGATATAATTAATAATTTAGGTTATAATTATTACAGCATACCCAATATAAAAAAAGCACAGATTCAACATCTTAAGCTAATGTTCCTTACTAAGAATAATGATTTGTATGTCTGGGACGATTATGGTAGTAATATTTATGAAAAACCGACCTTGATTGCTACAAATGTAAAAGACTTTTGTTTAGACTATTATAATTATGCGTATATCAAAACAAACGGTGATCTTTATGTATCAGGTGAATTTGGATCTGGAGATATTTCTAAAACATACGATAATCATCTTATGATGAAAAATGTTCGTTCGGTTTCTCTCGGTTATAATTATGTCGGTGCTTGTATAACAGAAAACGATGAATTATATATGTGGGGATATAATAACGCTCATCAAATAATACCATACGGCGATGAAACTTATTTTGATATAACAAAGATAGCTGATGATGTAAAAGATGTTGAAATACAATTATACTGTACATATTATATCACCAATAACGGCGATCTCCATACACGTGGCATTTATAATGAATATTATTGTGATAATACTATTGATTTTTCAGATCAGATTCGCATGAAAGGAATAAAAGAAGTAAGTTCAGCTTGTACCTACTCATATAATTCATTAATATTAGCTGAAAACGGAGATCTTTACAAAATCGGCAAAAATGATCATTTATACAATTATTCCGATAAATACCCGGAAATGAAGTCTTCTCGAACAAATGGAAATAACGATCTCATAATTACATTAAAAAATGGCGAAGAAATAACTATACCCGCAGAAGAACGATTAGATTATTTTTATAAGCCTACTAAAATTGCAAGCAACGTAAAAACAATGACTAATCTTTACAATAATGGTATGTATATTGACAACAATAACGATATATACATTTGGGGGCGTAATTTTGGTGGTACCTCACCTGATCCTAAAGTCACCGGCATCTATGACAGAAAAGGTCTGCTTTGGGATAATATACAGCTCACCCCCGTCAAACTAGACGACATCTATGCCCAGCTGCCAACCATCGAGAGCGAAACACAGACAGAAAATGCTGACACATCAGCTGTGGCTGAGGACGATTTCACCGGGCTTATGCCTGACTGCATCTACAATGTGTACGGCTTCAATGAGTACTACATGGATCTTTCAAATGAAGGTCTTGCGTATATCGACCAGTTCGTTACCGACAGCGATGGCAACCTGCCTTTTGACAAGGCAAGCGTCAGCGGCAGTGAATCGCTGTTCTGGAAAGCTGTCCCCATGACAAGGCTGAGTATCGCCAACGCAAAGATCGAGGTAAAAGACCTCAGCTACACAGGCGAAGAACAGTTCATCGAGCCGACAGTCACACTTGACGGCAAAACGCTTGTGCTGAATTACGATTACTTTATCGCACAGGGCGACAGCGCTACAGATGCGGGCGAGTACACAGGCATCATCTGCGGCATGGGCGAATACAAGGGCGAGGCTGAGTTCACCTATAATGTTACAGGCGGCGGAAAACTCGGCGATGTAAACGGCGACAACGCCATCAATGTCACCGATATCTCACTTGTTGCCGCTCATGTAAAGGGCAGAAAAGCACTTTCGGCAAACAAGTTCGCATTAGCCGACATCAACAAGGACGGTTCGGTAAATGTGACCGATATTTCAAGGATAGCGGCACATGTCAAGGGTGTAAAATCCATCAAATAAACTGTCACACAAATGATAAAATGACCCGAATGCTTTGTGCTTTCGGGTCGTTTTTTGTTAGCCGCTTTATTGACTTCGGCGGACTGTCCATGCTATAATAGGAATGGAAGTTCAGTATTTCATTCAGACAGATCGAGGTAAAAAATGATGATGAGGAAAACTGTATGTGTATTTGCGGCTCTTTCGGTCTTCTTTTCGGGGGCTGTGTCTGTTCATGCCGAAAATATTTCTGCCGATGCGGGCAGTACAGCTTACGGATATGACTTCCTTGCACAGACTGCCAACGGAGAAGCGAAACAGGCATTCTACCAAAGGCTGAAAAGTTCGGCAGAAGAACTTTTCAGCGATGACCGCGACATAGAAAGCTACAAGGGCTATAACGTTTTTGACACTGTCAGTTACAGCGGATACGGTCTGGATAAAAATGAAGCTAAGGAAGTTTATTTTACAATGCGCAACGATATGCCTCTGCTGTTTTATCTTTCGCCCACTGTGGCGGTGGAGGGCGATAAACTTTTAATGCTCGTCCCCGAAAAGTATGCAGAAGGTCAGACACGCGCAAATCACCGCACCGATATATGTGACTACATCACACAATGTTCGGACATGCTGAAAGATCTGCCGACATCGTATGAAAAAGCATCAGCATTTGAAGAAATGCTGGTGTCATCTGCCGAATTTGCATACGACGGCAAAAGACCGTCATCAGATGCAGATGCCCATTCACCTGTTGGTGTCATAGTAAACGGCAAGGGCGTGTGCGAATCTTATGCGCGCACTTTCCAGTTGGTAATGAACTGCATCGGTGAAGAATGTCTGTTTGTTGCAGGCATCGGCGGTAATGATGCCCATGCTTGGAACATCATGCGGCTGGACGATGGCAGATACTATTATTTTGACTGCACATGGGACGACATAAAAGGTGACAGCACCTATATGGCATCGGGAAGTGATAAATTCTCTGCCGACCATACCGCCTACACGCCCGATGGCACAGGTGCTAAATTTCAGGCAGATATGCCGCCGACCTCAGCCGAAGACTTTGATTATGACAAATACATAAGGCAAAACTATCATCCGTATGACACAGACCTCAGCCGCCGCACAGATGTGACCGACCTCATACGCATCTGTGCCCACCTGAAAGGCATCAGACAACTAAGCGGTAAAATTGCTGAACGTGCCGATATAAACGCTGACGGTGAAATAAATGTCACCTATATCTCCATTCTCTCAAATTATCTGAAATGTAAATGACCCGTATATCACCGTAACAAAATACCCGCAGATGCTATTAGTATCTGCGGGTATTGCTGTATCATTTTTCGGACTGTTATCTCATGGTAACAGTTACCGCGTGCCTCCCGAATGACTGCGGTAAGTGCAGAAAAAAACACTCTCAGAAACGCTCGTACAGCGTTTCCGAGAGTTTGCGGTCGTTTTTCAAAAAGGTCATCTGCTTATCATGAATTTTTGCCGATAAAAGAAAACTATAGCAATCCGCCTTAAAATTCAGACAAAATCCAGTCACAAAACCCATAAATCCCAGCTTTTGCGACTGGATTTTGTGAATTTAAAAAGTTGGATCGCTATATATTGTCATTTTACGATTTTTTTGATAGCGGAAAACAGCATGAATGAAACAGAATATAAGACCGATGCTATGCCTAAAGCGACAAATACCGCCATAATAAAAGAATATTCTTTTCCCGCCCCGATATGTTCCTCATTAGCTGACAAAACTGCAAACACAACAAAACAGATTGCTGAAAGTATCAGGCATATAACACCGTTCCTGACAGTATTTTTACACAATTGTTCTTTTGACCAACCGTAAGCTGATATAATTATAAGAACAAGTGCGATAACATTTGCTGCAATAATGCTTGCAAACAAAACAGGTTCAATCGTTTCGTTGCCGAGATTGAGCCAAAAACCAGCCAGACCATAAAGTGAAACACACAATGCAGATATCGTTATTGCAACTTTGTTCTTCATAACATCGACCACTTTCATTTTTATATATGACTATCCCTTTAGCACACCAGCTGAAAATGCTGTAAACAATAAGGATAATTGAGCGCCCATACGCCAACCACCTTAAGTTTTGTAAAACCGCCGTTTTTGTGGTGTGTCAGCGGGATAACCACGTTTTTATATGATATAATATTCAAGTCTTCACAGTCCACACCAATTCGTAACTATACTGATTGTTGTCCTGATACTTGTGTTTACATTACCATCATAGCTAAACTTTTTGTCATATAGTTTTATTAAATATAATCATATCATAATTCAAACCTGTAGTCAACAGATCAAATATATAATTATACCAATTGAATATCCGGCGGCGTTAGCAATGTTATATAGCTACCGCAACTGACTGTCAGCCTGTGATATATCAGATGACTTATATCTTCAAACTAATCCCGACTACAAAAACGCATAACGTGCGGCAAATTTGCGTGAATAGCATAATTTTAAATCAGTAACATTAATTATTTAAATTTTTTGTTGAAACTATTGCAATTTCCGTGAGAATGTGATATATTATTGTCGTAGAGTTTTGTAAGGGTTAATTTGTCTATAAATGTTAATTTATTGGTATCATTTGGAATATATAATGAAAGGACTATCGATATGAAGAAACGTGTTTTGAATGCAGTGTCAGCAGTCACAGCGGTGATAATGGCGTTTGGGTCGGTGATACCCACTGTTGCATATGATGCGAACGCAAGCGGCAGTGTTCAGGTGTACGAATTTGAGAACGGCAGTACATCGGGCGGCAAGATATTCTCGAACGGCACTGACGGTCTTAAGCGCGGCGGTGACTGGTCAGATGCTACCGACCTGTCGAATTTTTCGGGCAAGGGCTTCTCTTACCTCGACCAGAAAGGCACTACTGTCAGTATAGAGGTCGAAGTGCCTGCCGACGGTCTGTACGAGCTGACTTTCTGCTACTGCCAGCCCAGCGACCGCAATAAAAAGGTGCAGTACCTCAATGTTAACGGCGCAAATCAGGGCGAAGTCAGCTTCCCCTACAATGAAAAGTTCGCTGAAACATCGGGCGGCATCGTCCTGCTGAAAAAGGGCAGGAACACTATTGAACTGGAGGGCTACTGGGGTTACACCTATTTTGACTACCTGAAACTCGCTCCCGCGCCGGAGCATATCTCTAACCTCAGCCCGACCGCACAGCTTTCAAACCCCAACGCTTCCGAGTCGGCAAAGCGCCTTTACAGCTATCTGCGCGACCAGTACGGCAAGCATATAATAGCGGGTCAGCAGGAATACTGCGGTTCGCACAATTATAATTCCTGGAACAGCCCCGATGTTTTCATAAAGGACAACGAAGCCGAGTTCCAGTATATCCTCGATAAGACAGGCAAACAGCCTGCCATACGCGGCATCGACCTGCTGGCGTACAACACCACCTCATCGTGGCGTGACAACGCCCCCGAACGTGCCATTGAGTGGACGAATAAATATCACGGCATCGCTACCCTGACATGGCACTGGAACGTTCCCACCGAAAAGGGCAGTACCGAAACTGCTTTCTATGTAAAATCCGCAAGCGCTACATACACTACTTTCAGCATATCCAATGCCCTTGAAGAGGGCACTTGGGAGCATGAAGTGCTGATGGCTGATATCGAGCTTATCGCGGGTGAACTGAAAAAACTCAAAGATGCTGATGTGCCTGTCATCTGGCGACCTCTGCATGAAGCTGAGGGCGGCTGGTTCTGGTGGGGCGCAGAGGGTGCAGAGCCTTGCAAGAAACTCTACCGCCTGCTGTATGACCAGCTGACTAACGTGTACGGTCTTGACAATCTCATCTGGGAATGGACGGGCTATACATTCCCCACATCGGCGGCATGGTATCCGGGTGATGATGTGGTAGACCTGATAGGCTATGACAAGTACAACGCTAAGGACGGTCTGCCGAACCTCAGCGCCATCTCTTCAACTTTCTACAGCCTTGTACAGAGCACTGACGGTCAGAAGATGGTGGCTATGTCGGAGAACGACTCTATCCCCTCGATAGAGAACCTGACAAATGAAAGGGCTTACTGGCTGTACTTCTGCCCCTGGTACATGAATTATCTCACCAGTGAGCAGAATAACCCTGTCGATAATCTTATAGATGTATATAACAGCGAATACTGCATAACGCTGGACGAACTGCCCGACCTGAAAACTTATCCCATAACTGAGGGCAGTACCGAAGCAAAGCCTTTCTACGGCGATGCGGACTGTGACGGCAAAGTGGATATCTCCGATGCCGTACTTGTGATGCAGTATGCCGCAGACCCCGAAAATCACCCCATATCCGCACAGGGCTTGGAAAATGCCGATGTGAAGAACAGGGGCGACGGTGTAGATAAACTTGATGCCGCCGAGATACAGAAGTATGCGGCAGGTATCATCAGCAAATTCAATTGATGAAATCGACAGCGATACACCCGCCCAGCCGTTTATCAAAGCGGCATAGCGCGGGTCATTGCTGTTGACGATAAAATATCCCGCTGCGTCAGAATGCCGTTTTGCAATACGGGCGGTACATTCGGTCGCGGGAGAAAAAATTATTTTATGGAGGTATGATCATGAAGTTAAAACACAGGCTGGTATCAGCCGCCGCGAGTGTGGCGATCGCACTCAGCCAGACATCGACACTTGTGCCGACTGTAAATGCGGCTGATGAGATCAATGACGCTATCGCAAATTCTTCGGGAGTTGACTACGACTTTGCGAGGGCATTGCAGTATTCGATGTATTTCTACGATGCGAATATGTGCGGCGATGATGTGGAGGGAAACAACCGCTTTGAATGGCGCGGCAACTGTCACGCTTATGATGCGAAAGTACCGCTGCACCCGATAGAGGACTGGGTGGGCGTTAACCTCACGGAAGAGCAGATCGAGAAGTACAGGGATATTCTTGACCCCGACGGCGATGGCTGTGTAGATGTGGCAGGCGGTTTCCACGATGCGGGCGACCACGTTGAATTCGGCATGCCCGAGAACTACGCCGCTTCCACTGTGGGCTGGGGCTACTATGAGTTCCGCGACTCCTATGTAAAGATAGGCGAGCAGGAGCATATCGAGACCATTCTGCGCCACTTCAACGACTACCTTATGAAGTGTACTTTCCTTGATAAGAACGGCGATGTGGTGCTTCACTGCTATCAGGTGGGCGACGGTGACTTGGACCATAAGTTCTGGAATTCGCCCGAGATGGACGAGATGGGCAGACCCGCGTTCTTCCTGACAGAGGATAAGCCGCAGACAGACTATGTGGCTTCCGCAGCAGCTTCACTGGCTATAAACTACCTGAATTTCAAGGACACCGACAAAGCATACGCCGAGAAGAATCTCAAATATGCTAAGGCACTGTTCAAGTTCGCTATGGATCACCCGAAGGAGCTTTCCGACAACGCCGACGGTCCTAAGGGCTATTACAGGTCAAGCAAGTGGGAAGACGACTATTGCTGGGCTGCCGCATGGCTCTACAAGATAACAGGCGACCACATGTATCTCGAAGAGATATACCCCAATTATGACTACTATGCAGCACCCTGCTACGTTCATTGCTGGAACGATGTGTGGGGCGGCGTACAGTGCATACTGGGCGAGATAAGCGAGGACAAGCCTTTCAACAAGGGCGAATACGTTTACCCGAATTTCATAGACGAATTCAAGGTGGCTGCCAACAAGAGCCCCTACGAGCAGATGGACTGCTGGGCTTCTGTTGAAAAGGCTATAAACACCTACATGACAGGCGGCATCGGCGAGATAACTCCTCAGGGCTACTGGTGGATGGACACTTGGGGCAGCGCACGCTACAACACCGCAGGTCAGCTGATGGCACTGGTGTACACCAAGTATAACGGCGATGCGCCAAGCAAGTACAGCGACTGGGCTAAGGGTCAGATGGAGTACATACTGGGCAAGAATGATATCACTTACCTTGAACGCATCGATGAAAATACGGAAGCCGAAAAGAACGGCGAGCCTGCTGTATGGAGCGAGGACGAACTTCACGGCAGCAGATGCTTCTTAGTCGGCTACAACGAAAATTCCGTAAAGTACCCCCACCACAGAGCAAGTTCGGGTCTTACCAAGTGCGAAGACCCCGACCCGCAGAGATATGTCCTCTTCGGCGCACTGGCAGGCGGTCCCGATAATGCAGACCGTCACAGAGATGTTACCAAAGACTGGATATACAACGAAGTCACCATCGACTACAATGCCGCTATGGTAGGTGCGTGCGCAGCGCTTTACAAGTACTACGGCACACCCGATATGGCACCCACAAAGAACTTCCCGCCAAAGCCCACATTCACAGGCTCAGACGGTGAAGCGGGCAGCAACGGCTGCTGGGTAACTGCCTGCGGCATCGATGACCTCCACGCTGACGGCGCAGGTGTCACTAAGGTATCACTGTATGTTATGACTGCTTCCACCAAAAAGGTAGAGGATATCTCTGTGCGCTACTATTTCAGCACAAAAGGCATGTCCGACCCCAATCACGTACAGGTATCGGAACTTTACGATCAGGCGGCAGTTGAAGCCGCACCCGCAAACGGCACCATAAGCGGTCCCTACAAGTATGACAAGATGGACGATGTCTACTATGTCGAGATCAAGTGGAGCGACTATAACATAGCAAATTCGGGCAAGAAGTACCAGTTCACCGTTGGTCTGTACTACGGCGACATGTGGCAGCCCGCCGATGACTGGAGTTATCAGAACCTTAAGATATACGAGCAGGACGATGCTTTCTTCGCTACAGGCACAGAAGTCAGAAACGACAACATCTGTGTATACAGCGGTGATAAGCTGGTCGGCGGCGTAGAACCTGACGGCACTGTACCCGACTTCGGTACTGACACCGACAAGACAGCCGTTAACTACGGCGATGCAGACTGTGACGGCGCTGTTACCATGAATGATGCTGTGCTGATGTCGCAGTATATCACTTCGCCCAAGAAATATCCCCTTACCGAAGCAGGTCTTAAAAATGCAGACTGCGTTGAAGACGGCGCTATAACTTCGGCAGATGTAAAGGCAGTACAGATGTTGCTCGCAGGTATCTATACGCAGAGCGATCTTCCTGCCAAGAAATAAAAACTGAGTTTTCTCAGCCCCTAAAAATGCTGATACATTCGCCCCCCTTAAAGGGGGCTAGAATGTTCAGCATCGCATTTACTTTCACCGACAGCCGCTAAAGCGGCTGTCTTTTTTTGCCTGCTTATTCTTACTACCCGTAAACTGATCCATGTTTTTTAGTTAAGTACTACGGTATCTGCATAATAGCCCCTGCACAAAAAAAGACTGCGCAGAACTCGGTCTGCACAGCCTTTTGATAGGAGAAATGTAGAATTATTAACTTTAGTTATATCGCTGTCAGCTGAGGCTCCAGCTGTCAACGGAAACTGTGTTGTTGAATACAAAGTAGAGGTCGTTCTTGCCGCTGAGATCCTTTACGGGAACAGTAAATTCCTGCATGGAAGAACCTGCGGGTATCTCTGCATAAGCCACAGGCGTTCCGTTGGCACTGCCTGTGCATACCTTTACTATACAGCCGTTGGACGAAGATGCCTTAATGGTCATTTCCTGAGCATTGTAGCCGCAGTCAACACCCGAAACGCGGAACCAACTGCCCTTGTTAGCCTGTACGACAGAATTTCCGCTTCCGCTGATGGTGATGCCGCCCTGATGCGAGAATGTTGCCGCGCGGTTAGTCCTGTACGGGTCAAAGGACTTTATCTGCGAAACGCCTGACTTAGTACCTGTAACAGCCTGTATCGTACCATCGGAATTGATGTTCACCTTGTCGATATGGGTACTGCGGTAGCCGCCCTTTAAGCCCATGCTGTCCTGTAAGTACTGCGCATGATATGTCAGATACCACTGGTTATTGAACTTGAAGAATGTGTGGTGATTGTTGCCGCCTGTACCGAAGAATGTGCTGATGCCCTTGAATGCTTCGCCCTTGTAGGTGAAGGGTCCGAGAGGGCTGTCGCTGACCATGTAGTTGATAGCACCGCTCGTCATTCCGTACTGGTTGCCATAGGTGTTGAAGTTCGAGCAATAGCTGTAGTAATACTTTCCGTTAAACTTGTGTATGCCGCTGTCCTCAAAGAGATATGGCGCATCGATAGTCTGGGGAGTTCCCACGATAGAAGTCATATCATCGCTGAGTTTTACGCATCTTGCAGTCTTCGGGTGTGAATTCTGACCGCTTGGTACACCGCCGCCGAAATAGAGGTAGCCTGTACCGTCATCATCTACCAGCACTGCGGGGTCGAACAGCCATTCAACGTTGCCGCAGTTCGGGGTCGAACGTGATATCAGTGCCTTGCCGATAGGATCTCTCCATGGACCTGTCGGGCTATCAGCCTCAAGAACAGCTATGCCGTTGCCGCCGTTTGCAAAGTAGAGGAAGAATTTTTCCTTGCCGTTGATCTTCTTGTGGCAAGCTGTAGGTGCCCAGGAGTTGCCGCCCCATTTGCAAAGACCATTCTGACCTGCCGCCTTGATAAGACCGTGATCTGTCCAGTTAACAAGGCCATCGGAAGATATGCACCTCAGGCAGTTTATCGAGCCGTACTCTATGTCTGTCAGCTGACCGTTCTTATACAGCAGATGGTCGTCTGTCATGAAGATGTATACTCTGCCGTTGTACTCCATAACACCCGGATCAGCACCGAAATACTGGGAGATCAGCGGGTTGTGCTCGTTGGATTTTTTGTAGCTTGCCGCAAGATTTACATTGCCGAATTTGTTTGCCATTTCTGTGAAATCCACCTTTATCTTGATTTCAGGGAATTTGTCTATCTTTCTGAGAACAAAGTCCTGTAGTGTGCTTATATCTTCATTGTCCACCTCGCCGCTGCCATCGATGTCAGCAGCTTTTCGTGAAAGTTCGTTCTCAAATCCCGACATCATGCCGCGCTTTGCCAGCACCAGATCGTAGATGTTCACCTTGCCGTCAAGGTCGATATCTCCGCGATGATCGGTCTTGTATTCGGAAACACCGTCGCTGCCTATCTTAACGCCGTCCTGCGCGATGATAGCTTCATCTATATAGAAATTGCCTGTAACTTCGGAAGTTTCAACATAGATATAAACATCGCTGGCATCTGAAGGTATCCTGAAACTTGGGTTTGAAAGCTGCAAATACTTGCCGCGTGAAGTCGAACCCTCTGCTATGTGCAGATACTTTGTAGTCCCCGACCCGTCAGTGTACTGCATCGAGAAGAGGAAATACTCTGTATCATCACCGTCTTCGTAATCTACAAAAACGTTGAAGCTGTAACTCTGTCCTGCTTGGAAAATAGATGGGTCTAGCGCCATCTGTATGCCCTGCCATGCCTTTGTGCGATCCTTGACGAGAAGCGCGTTAGTACCCTTGAAAGGGTGTCTGCCGCTGAGAAGTATCTCGCCGTCACCTCTTGCCTCCCAGTTTCCGCTGCTGTCCTCAAAAGTATCGTGGAAATAGATACCGTTTGACGATGCCGCATCCGCCTTGACAGAAGCACCAGACATGAATGCCGACTGCGTAAAAAGCATAGTACCCGCCAGAACTGCGGTAGTCAGCTTTTTCGCTCCTGATCTGTTTTTCATATTAAATCCTCCTTTTTAAATGAATGTTCATAAAAACATTCAAAGACTGTGCTTACTTAATAAGCACATATTCCATTTTGTTATTATATTATACTAAATTCATTTGATCGGGTCAACTCACAGCATGGACATTTGGCGTAAAAAATGGATATTTTTGTTTAATATTTTATTTTTTATATCTTCCCATTCATCGTGATATGACAGGCGGTCATAAAAAAGCGGCATGCCCCCGAACAAATAGCGCTCACTGCAAAACGCCGCTTCGATGCTGCGAAAACTCCCCGCAAACGCTGGAAAATTACCGACCATGCTTTAAATATGATGCTCCCCCGCCTCCCGCCATCGCCGTAATATATACCCGCTACATGTCAGCACACCGCCGTGTCCGTGACGGTTTCCGCTTTGGTTTGCGGCTTATGGACGATAACGACAATACTTTTTCAGCTCCGTAAAACTCTTGACAACGTCACTTTAAAGGTATATAATTTCCATGTAGAGGATTATCATACCTATTTTGTTGGTAAGAGTGGAATACTATAGCAATCCAACTTTTTAAATTCACAAAATCCAGTCGCAAAAGCTGGGATTTAATGTCGATAGTTCGTTGTGGCATTGGAGTGTTTCAACAAATCAAGGCAAAAATTCGTTAGGTGGAAAACAAGTGCCAACTGATATAAGGAGTATGTTTAATTTACCAAAGAAAGGATAGTAATCTGTGATAATCGGAGATCCTTACAGGTTTTCTGTACTATTTGACAGAGTAGAAGAATGGAACGAAATAGAAAATGTAAATAATGGTTTCTTTGCACTGTGTCTGGACGGAAAGATCTTTCCCAAATATATGATCAACGCCATAATTGAAACATCTTTGCATGATGTTTTGAGTGTTTTAAAAGCTATCCCGGAAGATGGGGATATGTTTTGCTTGGAAACGGAAGTGTGTTTTAAAACTATCTATGACAGAGTGTTTCCTGATGACTATGATGCAGATAATGACTATAGATATTTATTATCACCGTATGCTCTGACAGATGAAAATTGTTTTATCTTTATATTGAAAAACAGAGATAAAGTTCGCATTATGGGCGCAGAATTAAAGTATGATATCGAAAACTCCACACACATTTTCGACGATGCAGAGATCAGCGTGGTCGAGTTAACAGAGAACGATATTCAGCAGATAATAGATAAAATAGAAGTTTATACTCATTGATTAAAAATTAGCCGCTTTTGCAGATAACAACGCCAATACCCTTGTTGCCTGACAGATATTCCGCGAAACACTGCATGATGAAACAGTCAAGGTATATAATTTCCATGTAGAGGATCATCATACCTATTTTGTTGGTAAGATACTAGTACATAATGCAGTAAAATATGAAGTTCAATTGTCTCGAAGCAAGTATCCTGAATCGTCTAAACATATTGAAGAAGCAATTGCAGATGGTCAGCAGGCAAAGTTAACACTTGATAGAAAAAATGCGCGAAAGCCGCAATAGTAATAGTTGATCGAGGAGCACTGTAATGAATAACCAACTTTGGAATGAACTGAATGAAATGATCGGTAACTCTAAGTTTGAGATAAGACGAATCGAGGGAAATCAGGCAGAAGGTCATAAAGTTGTCAAAGAACTGGGACTTAATGAAAACACAACTCTTGCAGCTGTAATTTGTTGTTTTTCGGGTCTTACAATAGGTAAACTCATAAGGATACTCGGACAAGGCAATAGTGATTCTCAAAGCATATGCGAAATCAATAACGTTGTAAATGGGATACCAAATACAATTAGAGGAACTTTGATCGTAGCAACAGATATATTTGGTGGTATGTATGCAATGAATGTCGAAGCGTTTGATGCTCCTGCCGGTCAGATATTCTATTTCGCTCCCGATACATTGGATTGGGAGCCGTTAGACATGAAATATTCGCAGTTCCTGTATTGGGCATTAAACGGCGATACCGATAAATTCTATGATACAATGAAATGGAATGGTTGGGAGCAATATGCGGATATGACCAAATTTGATCAAGGAATATTGATATACCCGTTTTTGTGGTCAAAAGAGGTAAAAATCGAAACTGCATCAAAAAATATAGTTCCGTTTGTAGAATTGATAAATGTAAATATGGAATACAGAAGAAAGTTTTTTGAATGAAAGGCTGGATACAGAATATGGATCTATATGATTCGGGTCAAAAATTGACAAAAGACATTATAAAGCGGTTTGAAAATATATTGGGTCTTTCTCTTCCCGATGACTATAAAGAGTTCATGATGAAAAATAATGGCGGAACTCCCGAAGAAGATCTGGCATACAGCTTTATTGATGTTGTAACAAATAAAGCAAACGATTCTGATCTGAGAGAATTATTTGTCTTTTATGAAGATGAAGAAAATGACAATTTCGATGATATTATGCGAATATACAAAAGTATGGTAAATGAAAAGCTGATCCCGCCGTTTTTCTTTCCTATCGGTGATGATTCAGGCGGAAATCCGTTATGTATGAATTTATCACAAGAAGAATACGGATCAATATGGTTTTGCGACCACGAACTTGAAAATTCAGAAACAGGCTATCTTGCCGCCAGCAAGATAGCAAATAGTTTTACCGAATTTTTGAATTTACTTTACGAAATGACTTTTGACGGTGACGAAGATGACTAAACAATTTGAAGACGAATTCATGGATATACAGATACGCATGGTGTCAACATGTATGGAAGGTCTTGAAGATTCAGATCAGGCTTCTCCGGAACGCATGTATATCTACGCATTTGACAGTTCATCACAATCTTTTTTCAACGTGTTCTTTGTACGTAAAGGAATGGTGCTGTCGTTTGAAGAACTCGGCGTTCCCGATGACATAGTAGAACAGGTCTTTGATCTTGGCATCGACGATGTTCAGGAACTGACCGAACTTTGTGACAGCCGAGAGAAAAAAGCCCCGAATCAGTATAAACTGGTATATGATCTCATAAATGAAAAGCTGGACACAGAATATGGGTACGATGATCTGAAAAAATCAAATTCAAGCCCCATAGAGGAATTTCTCGCATGGCAGGAAAGCATTGAAAAATCACTGAAAGGTCGAAAAGTATGACAGAACTGATAGAAAGTATCAGAGATAAGATAGATAAAAAGAAAGTGACGAGCTTATGCAATAAGATCTTAAAGAAGTGCAGCTTTAAGTCGGGGAAAGATCTCCAGAACATATCCGCACTGGCGACATGGCTTTACATATACGGGTATTACGATGAAATGCTCAAAGTGTGCGATCTGCTGAAAGATATGGAGTTTTCGGGGGATTACGATATCTGGTTCAATCCCGATATGGTTATGTGCTTAAAGTCAAGAGTTCTCAGGGAGCGCGGAGAAACCGAAGCGTCACAAGTTCTGATAGATAAGATCAATGAGCATCGCCACCCCGAATTATACGAAAATCTGGTCGAGTCATATGTCGTTGACATGGATATAAACATAGCTGAGGAACTGAAAAACCGTCCCCGCTCTCTGGCGGACGGCTGGCGTTTCTGCAAACTGCAATCTGCAATAAGATACAGAGAAGCAGGAAAATTTCCCGTTTCTGATGAAAAATTCGATAACGATATTGAGGAACTGACTGCCATTTTGCGGCAGGTCAAATAGGTGATAAATATGATAGAAGATTTCAAAACAATAAAAGAAGTTGACAAAGAGACCATAGAAAAATATCGCGGTAAACTCCCCGATGAATATCTTGACATCTGGCAGGAACACGGCTACTGCACATTCTATGGCGGTTATCTTAAAATAATAGACCCCGAAGAATATCAGGAACTGATTGAAAAGTCCTATTTTCTAGGAAATGTTTCAATACCGATAATGGTAACTGCATTTGGCGATATTATAACATGGGAGAAAGACGAATTTGTCGGTATAGTCATGTATAGGTATGGTGAAGATGATATTATCCAAGCAGGCTTCAAGTATCTTATGATGGATATTGAGTATGGTGAATTAGATGAAGAATATCTGAGTATCGAACAATACAATGCCGCAGTAAAGAAATACGGCGAACTCGAATATGATGAATGTTTCGGCTATGTTCCGCTCCTTGCACTTGGCGGCAAAGAGTCGGTCGATAACCTGAAAAAAGTGAAAATGAAAGAACATATCGAGCTTATCTACAGCATGGTCGGCGGGATATGAAAATATGACTATCCCTTTAGCACACCACTGCAAACTACCTTTATCAATGAGGAAAAACTGAGTTGATGTTATCTTTCCCCCGCCGCAGGCGGGGGAAAGATAACCGCCAACTGTATTTGGTTCCCGATATAACATCGTTTATTTTGGTGTATCAGCGGGATAACCACATATGAAAATACTGTGAAAAGCTGAAACGGTATCACAGAACTGACCCGAAGTATCAGAAATAAGTTAGATAAACAGAAATGAGGGACTGATATGTTTGATAATTTTTACGGATTTGTCGGAGTATCAAACGATAAAGATATATCTTCCATCGAAAAGTTCAAAGAAGATGTATCGGGAAAAACTTTTTGCAGCGGAATGTTCAGGTTTTTTAAGTCTGATGAAACAGAAAAATGGAATGGGATAGTGTCGGAGTATTATTCTGACTATCTTGATAATATCGAGGTAATATGTTACGACTGGCTTGGGCGAGTGTTCGCATTAAGCAAGTTTACGAATACGATCGTATTTTTTGAGCCGGGAACAGGAGAGGTATATAATACCGATGAAACGTTTGAAGATTTTTTCGATATTACCATAAAAGAGTATACTAACGACTGCTTTGCCTCAAATTTTTTTGAATTATGGTATGAATATGCTGACGAATATCAATTGTCGGCAAATGAATGTGCAGGTTATATCGTCCCTCTGTTCCTGAGCGGGGAGGATACAGTGGAAAATCTTGAAGTGTGTGATATGGAAGTATATTGGGAAATAATGAGAGTTGCACACAATAATGATTAGCTATAATGCTGCTATGAGGTGTTTTTATGACGGAACTGATAGAAAGGCTTGTGTCCTGATGTATGAAGTCATAAGTAAAACGTAAGAGAGTGTATGCAAATGAGAGATAAATTAAGAAAAAAAGAATACTTCGATACATTCATAGAAGAGGAAATCGAAGGTATTCAGATGTTTGAAGACAGCCTTGCAGATGGCGAAATTGAAGAAGATAGAATTGATTCAATAAAAGATGAGATACTCCTGATAAAGCTGAGTGTCATTATTGCAAGATATTCAAGAGGCGATCCTATAGACGATATCAAGTCGGAATTTGAAGACATGATAGATATGTTTTGCGAATCATGGGAAGGTGGTATATATGAAGATAATCTATGGTTTGCATCATTGGCTTATCTTCTGGGGCTTGACAGCACCAAACTTGAAAAAATAAGGAAAAAATTGATGGAAAGTGACACGTATGACTATCTTATTGATTTTATCCTATCGGGTACTGAAAGCAAGTTTGACAACAGTAAGATATCATTCCCGCGTTCATATAAAAAGCTGGTCAAAAGCATAAATGAGAATGACAAAGAGTCGTTATTAAAATATCTGCGCGGCTGGTATAAAGGCAGTCAGGAAAGTTCCTGGTATGATACGCACAAGATCACAGACGACAACCTTTATTACGGCTACTGGTGCTTTGAAGCAGGTGCAGTTGCAAAAAGGCTTGGGTTTGATGACAGTGATTTGCAAAATGAACAGTATTATCCTTATGATATCGTTCATTTCAGCTGAACAACACATACATATACGCATGATGTCAATATGTATGGAAATGTCTGAAAGTTGCGGGGGCTGTAAAGTTCTGTAAAGGCAGTCAGAAAATAAAGGAGAATTGAAATGATAAATAGTGTTTTTGGTGAGTTAACATACGAATATGGGTGGAATGGTGAAACCACAATTGATTGGTTTGGAAAAATAATAAATGTTAATGTGGTCGTTTCAGGTGAAGAAGACGAGGAAATCGATCCTCTCCAATGTGAATCATATGAAAAATTTAAAAATGCGTGGAATGACATAAAAGAATCCATTCTTGAGAGTGTGCTTTCCTACTATATTGACTTGAGAAAGGAACTTGGTTATGACGATGACAGCAATGAGGATTATCCTGAATTATCAAGTATTGAGGAAATCAAGGAAAAAATAGCATTGGATTCTATTGTTGTACCACTTTCAGGAATATATGATGGTAGAAGTATAGCGCTGGCATTTAATTGTGAATGGGATACTGAAAATGGTCTTGGAATTATACTTGTAGATGAAGAAATACAAGATATCGGATATCAGGATATTGTATTTTAAAATCCGGTTATCCCGCTGACACACCACAATTTGAATTGGTCTTGAAGACAGTGACCTGCAAAATGAACAGTACTATCCTTATGATATCGTTCATTTCAGCTGAACAACACATATATATACGCACGATGTCAATATGTATGGAAATGTCTGAAAATTGCTGGGGCTGTAAAGTTCTGTAGTTATTACGGTGATACTTGTGTATAACACATAAAATATCAAACCTGATAAAAATTATTTTTTAGGAGGAGTTTTAATGAAAAAGACAGGCGCAAGAGCGGCGGGTATAATGCTTGCCGCAGGTATGGTGTTCACCTCAGCCGCAGGTGTTCTGCCGCAGATGCAGAGCAGTATGGTGACATTTGCAGGTGAGAACGATTTTAAGTGGTCTTCCTACTCAAAGAAAGACCAGTCATGGTGGAAAGGCTCGGAGGCTGCCGCATTTGCAGATGAGATGATAGCCTATCAGCTGTCTGACGGCGGCTGGCGCAAGGATATGAAGACCGCTACCACTGGTTCGTGGAACAAGTCTACCATCGACAACAACGCCACATGGGGTCAGATACGTTTCCTCGCAAACGTCTACAACGCAACAGGCACCCAGAAGTACAAGACTGCCTGCCTTAAAGGTCTTGACCTGCTGATAAACGGTCAGTACTCCAACGGCGGCTGGCCGCAGGTGTTCAACGATGCAGGCACTTACCATGCACACATCACCTATAATGACAGCGCGATGGTACAGGTGCTTAACATCATGCTGGAAGTTTCCCAGAAGAAAGGCGCTTTCGCATGGGTAGACAGCAATTATCAGAGCAAGGCGAACAACGCTGTTGACAAGGGCATCAAATGTATACTCAACACCCAGATAAAAATAAACGGCACACTGACAGCATGGGGTCAGCAGCACGATGAGAACACCCTCGCACCCGCAGGCGCAAGAGCGTATGAACTTCCGTCTGTATGCACATCTGAAAGTGCGGGCGTGGTCGATTTTCTGCGCGCACTGCCTGAGTCCAAACAGAGCGCTGATGTCATACGCAGCATAAATGCGGCTGTAAGATGGTTCGATGCGGTAAAGATAGAAAACAAAAAGTTTGACTGGAACTCGGACAAGACCGACAAGGTGCTGACCACCTCAAACGGTTCTACCATCTGGGCGAGATTTTATGATCTCCAGAACAGCAAACCGCTGTTCTCTGACCGCGACGGCAAGGCGTACACCGACGTTTCCCAGATAAGTCAGGAGCGCAGGACAGGCTATTCGTGGTACGGCAACTGGTGCGCCAACAACATAAAGCTGGGCACTCTGCCTGAGCCGAGCACACCGTCACAGCCACAGACACAGGGCACACACCTCTATGTGGGCTACAGCAACAAGTCGAACAACTACAATACCATTCAGGCGGCTGTAGATGCGGCGGCAGCTAAAAACCCGACCTCCGAGCAGACCCGCGTGAATATCCACATCGCACCGGGTACTTACCGCGAACAGGTGCGCATAAACACACCCTATATCAGCTTTATCAATGATGAACCCACTAAGGAAGTCAAGATAACATGGTACTACGGCATCGGCTACAAGTACTACAGCATGGGCAGTGACGGCTACTACAATTCTTCAAACGCAAACTCGAAGTCATCAAAGGGCGAGGCGACACGCTGGGGCAGTGCTGTGGCACTCCACACAAAAGCATCTAATTTCCGCGCTGAATACATCACTTTCGAGAACTCCTTCAACCGCTATGTCACCGATGAAGAGTTAAAGGACGGCGTTGAGCCTTCGGGCAGTGAAGCTATCACTTTCCAGCGTACAAAAGGTGCTGATGTCAAGAGCAAGACCGCTACCGAGCGTGCGGCTGCCATCGCTATCGAGGGCGACAACAGCGAATTCTACAAGTGTACATTTCTCGGCAGTCAGGACACCCTGTTCACAAGAGGTGCGCACGAGTATTTCCGTGAGTGCCGCATAGAGGGCAACACCGACTACATATTCGGTCAGGGCACCTGCATCTTCCAGAACTGTGACCTCGTGTGGGCAGGCTACACCGACAAGGCTGTAGGCGGCTACATCACTGCGGCTAAGAGCGACGGCAAATATCTTTTCGCTGACTGCAATATCTTCGGCGCAAGCGGCATGAAAGTCGGCGCAGGCAACTTTGGCAGACCATGGGGCGCTGATGCAGATGTCGCATTCGTAAATACCAAACTCTCCTCCGAAAGCATGATAAACTCGGCAGGCTGGGCAAGCATGAGCGGCAACGCACCCGAAAACGCAAAGTTCAAAGAGTACAACACCACCGTAAACGGCAAGGCTGTCAACACATCGGGTCGTGTATCGGGTACTGTGAAGAGTTCTGCGAACGGACTTGATGTCAATACATACCTCAACGGCTGGGTGCCTTACTACTATACCAATTCGGGCACACCTTCCCAGCCCGTAACAGTTGACCCAATAAACGGCACTCTTATAAAGGCTCTCACTCCGCAGGCTAATGACTATTCTTCGCTCTGGGCGATAGATTCTTCTCTGGCAGTGGGCGACCTGCTTTATACCGACCGCGATAACATGACTTACACACAGGTACCCGATACTCTGCTGGGCGCTGAAACGATCGTTACACCCTGCGATGCCAAGAAAATAACGGGCGACCTTGCTTCTTTCACCGCCAACGGCAATATCACTGTATACATAGCACTCGATAACAGAGTGACTTCGATACCCTCATGGCTTTCGGGCTACACAAGGACTTATCAGACTGTCACCAGCAGTACCGATGTCGTATACGACATCTACAGCAAGGAATTCAAGTCTGGCGAAAACGTAACACTCGGCACAAACGGTCAGTCAAGCAGCTGCACAGGCTACACCGTATTCGTCAAGAAGAATATCCCTGCGCCCATCAGCGGCAGCAGAGTACTGGGTCTTGCCGCAAACGAGAACGCACTCCCCGACCTGTGGAAGATAGACACCGATATAAGAGTAGGCGACCTTATCTATACCGACCGCGATGGCGTTACCTACACCGAACTGCCCCAGCAGCTTGTCGGCGCAGAAGCGATAGTTACTCCCTGTGATGCGAAAAAGATAGACTCCGACCTCGCCGTTTTCACAGCAGGCAGAGATATAACAGTCTATGTTGTCTATGACAGCAGAATAACTGCTTCTACCCCCGCATGGCTCGCAAGCTACATCAAGACAGGCATGACTGTCAAGAATGATCAGGATGTCGCATACGATGTTTACAGCAGAGATTTCAAGGCAGGCGAGAGGATCACTCTCGGCACCAACGGACAGACAAGCGGCTGCACAGGCTATTCTGTACTTGTCACCGATATGCAGACCTATTCCTACGAACCTGTAACAGGCGATGTCAACATGGACGGCAAATTCGATATACTCGATGTTATCGAATTCAAAAAGTGGCAGACAGGTTACAGCAGCAGCATAAACTTTGATGCGGCAGATGTCAACAAGGACTACGCACTCAACAATGCTGATGCCGACCTTATGATGAACGTTATCGTCGGCAAAGCAACCTTCTGATATTAAGATTTTATACCATGAAAATAAATTAAACTCCAATCATAAGCTGACAGCTTTTGCATCACGCGCGAAGCTGTCAGCTTTTTTGTTTGTACGTTCCGCAGATAATTCAGGCTTTGGGAAACTTATTATATTTTTGTAAAAAAATGCCGCATGTCATTACGAACTTGAAAACACCGACCAAATATCAAAATATTAATGCGAAATTCAGTATATTACGTTTCTATTTTTGCTATAAATTCTGTTATTTATAACAAAAATTGCGCATTTTTGCTAAAACTCTTGACAAATATTCTAAAGGTATGATAAAATGAAAGCGTGGTTATATACTGGTACATCGCAGATAAGCAGATGTACTGAACGTAAATGCAACATTTTAGGGAGGTTATCAAACATGAGATCAGATCTTATAAAAAAGCTGTCACTCATTGCAGTATGCGCTGCCATGACCTGTTCGGCTGTACCGAGTACTGTATTTACAGTCAATGCTGACACAAGCACGACCGTAAAGCTGGCGGCTTCAAGTGATGCCGCATTCTCGACCGACTTTGAGGACGGCGATGCTTCTATGTTCTCAAAGCGCGGTGACAGCGATACATCTGTCATCAAGGTCGTTGAGGACTCCGCTGCGCCAAGCGGCAGCAAGGTCATGTCCGTAACAGGCAGAAGCAAGAACTGGAACGGTCCTTCACTGGCAGTGGAGGGTATACTTGAACCTTATGTCAAGTATGACATCACTGTAAAGGTAAAGGCACAGTGGTATAACACTATCTGCGTTTCGATGCAGCATACGCCCGCAGGCTCAGACTCGCCCCAGTATACAAACCTTGTAAAAGCCGTTTCACAGGGCGATTATGTTGAACTTACCGCCAGCTTCTCCTACGGCTCCGATGAAAAAGATGTTTCGCTCTATATTGAAACAACAGGTGATGCCAATGATCTGTATATAGACGATCTCACCATATGCGAGTCGCCCAACAATCTTGATCTGAATGCACCATCACTCAAATATGTTTATGGTGACATGTTCAAGTTCGGCACTGCAACTACTGTTTCCGAACTTGCACCAAAGTCTACTAAAACACTTATCAAAAAGCACTTCAACAGCCTTACAGCAGGCAACGAACTCAAGCCTGACAGCGTCCTCGACCAGCAGGCATGCCTCGCACTTGCGGCATCGGGCGATGACGAGAACCCACAGGTAACTCTCGACGCTGCAAAGCCCATACTCGAATTTGCCCGCGACAACAATATCCCCATGAGAGGTCACGTCCTTGTATGGCACCAGCAGACACCTATCTGGTTCTTCAAGGAGAACTATGACCCCAACGGCGAGTGGGTATCTAAGGAGAAAATGCTCAGACGTATGGAGAACTATATCAAGAACGTCTTCACCGCAGTCAAGACCGAATATCCTGATATCGACTTCTATGCTTGGGACGTTGTCAACGAGTGCTTCACCGATTCAGGTTCGCCCAGAAATCCCGGCGTTCCTGATTCTTCCAACGGTTATCAGTCATCTCCGTGGGTACAGATCTTCGGTGATAACTCTTTCATCAAGCCCGCTTTCGAGTTTGCCAAGAAGTACGCTCCTGAGGGCTGCAAACTCTACTACAATGACTACAATGAGTATATGCAGAAGAGCGATGCTATCGTAAAACTCTGCGAAGAGATAAATTCCGACGGTCACTATATCGACGGCATCGGCATGCAGTCACACCTCAACGTTACCAACAACGGCGGCTCTGACCCGTTCCCGAGTGTCAGCACTTACAGAAAGGCTCTGGAAAAGTTCAGCAAGACAGGTCTTGACATTCAGGTAACTGAACTTGATGCCACTGTCAACGACAAGAGGTTCGATCTTCAAGCTAAGTACTACAGCGACATCATGGACGTTCTCGTTGACTACAAGGACTATATCTCAGCAGTTGTCGTTTGGGGTACCACCGATGACCTCAGCTGGAGAGCCGACCGCGATCCCCTTCTCTTCAATGCAGACTACTCTGTAAAGCCCTGCTTCGAGTCCATCGTTGACGGCATCGAATACACCGAGCCTTCAGAGCCCGAAGTTCCCGCAGGTCCTACAGTATTGTACGGTGATGCAAACGGCGATAACAAGATAGATATCCTCGATGCAATACTGGTACTTAAAGCGGTGCAGGATCCAAGCAAATACGGTGTCAACGGAACAAGCGCCGACCATATCACCAAATATGGCGAGATCGCAGGCAACGTTGACGGCATATCGGGTCTTACCGAAGATGACGCACTTGCTATACAGAAGTACGTTGTCGGCGGTGTACAGGAATTCCCGATAGCTAAATAATGCGAAAATTTTGCTCATATAAAGTATCCCCCGAAACGGTCTGCCGATCGCTTTGGGGGATATTTTTCATTATTGTAAGACCAAACGTTCAATGCACTGTGCATTCTGCCATGCCGCACCACTCTCAGCACCTTTATCACCAAGCGCGAAATTCAGCGCAGCACCGATGACCACAGCACATATCAGCCATATCAACGGTTTCGGAGAATATTTCTTATCCTTGTTTTTCTGTGTCAGTTCACCAATAGTATTTCCCGCCAGCACCCAGAATATAAGCATTGCAAGATTTTGCAGAATTATCAGCCATTTTGCGGTCGTGTAGTCGAGAAATGCAAAGTGCGACCTGAAAGTGATGTAATTCACTATACCGCTCTTAATGAACTGCCACATTCCCGCACCCGCAAATGCTGTCAGCACCGCCTTGAATATCAGCCTGCCCCTGTCGGACAGCTTTGCAGTCATAGCTTTCACATGCAGACCGATATGCACACCCATCAGAATGAACGACCGGTAGGACATCACAAGGTGAAGCGTCCGCGCAGTCATCACATTTATCAGCCCGTACATGAACGGCACTGCATGACCGCTCATTGACATTCCGCTGACCGCCGTCAAAGCTATCGACAAAAGCAGAAGCGTGTTCACCGCCGTCATGACAATACGGTACGGCGAATACTTACCCTTGAACACCGCCTTGTACCATCTGCGGTTGATTATGTGGTGAACGATAAGCACCACCGTCATGCCGATGCCCAGCCATTCATGAAGCACATCCCCCGTCACCTGAAAAGCCATAATAAACAGCAAAAGGACTGTCAGCACCACATCGACTATCCTTTTGATGATATTTGTCGTCTTTGCCTGCATAACAGTCCTCCTTGTTTAATTCATGTCATTTATCCAGTCCTGTAATTCGCTCTCAGATATATTCGCATCGAGCCTGCCGCTTCCCTTGATAAGGTGGTTGATAAAATGCGGTTCAGCCAGACTCACCAGAATGCGGTCATGCCCGATTATGCCGATGTGCGCCACCAGCGTCCATGTGGGCTTGTCGCCGTTCATCGCACCCACTATCGTCACAGGTGTGGGGTAAAGTGCAAGTTTTGTATCAATGCTTTTTTTCATGGATATCACTCCTGTCATTTATTCTGACACCGTGTCACTATAGATATTATAGCACCATTCTGACACAGTGTCAATACCCTGGAGTGCATTTTATTAAATTCATTATATTGTACAACACAAAAGCGGCAAATTTATTGAAAGCGACAAATGTCATCTTCCAACGCTTCCGAAGGATATCATGCCATTCGGACAGTGTTCAGCCTGTCCTGTCAGCATCATCTTCTCACAGATATTTGTATCCGATACCCGCAGATCGCAACACAAAACAAGCCCCGACTGTCGTGGTACAGTCGGGGTCGTTTTAAGGAGAACTGTTTTCACATGGAAAACATAATAGGAATTATCTTACTCGATAGTAACACCAAATGCTCTGGAATTCAGTGCTCTGGTATCCCACTTGCCGTTTACCTTAGCGCAAACTACCATCTTGTAGGTGCCTGCTGCTACTTCGGGCGAAGTGAAAGAAGTTACATCGCCGTTAACAGTGGCCTTAACAGACCACTTGCCGCCCTGATATACAGCTATGCCGTACTTCTCAGCGCCGTCAACAGCTGTCCAGTCGAGCTTGAACTTGTTGCCGCTTACCTGAGTTTCAACCTTCGGGAAGCCTGCAGGCAGTTCGGAATTAGCCTGAACTTCGATAGCATGTGTGAAGTCTGAGCACCAGATGTTCTGTACCATCGGTATAACGGTAACGGTGTACTTGGTGTCGGGCTGGAGACCTGTCAGAGTGTATCTGGTCTTGTAACCCTCTTCTATCTTCTTCCACTGACCGTTTTCCATGATGCAAATGCCATACTTTTCAGCGCCGTCAACTGCATTCCAAGTCAGGTTTACAGACTTGTCGCCGGGTGTGTAGGTAACATCTATAGGATCAGGGCTGTAAATGGTAACTTCCTTGCTGTCGGTGTAAACTACGCCGTCAGCCTCAACAGAAGCGGTGTAAACGTACTTGCCGTTCTCGGTGTAAGTAGGTGCAGTCTTGACCAGTTCAACCGCTGCATCGCGGGACTCTTCATAACCGCAGTCATTGCATTTGAAAACTGCTGTAGCGGTGTTCTTCTCGCCCCATACGAATGTAGGTTCGCCAAATGTGTGAACATCGTTAACAGGGATAACTGTGTCTTCTATAGCGATTTCAACATATTCGCCGTCCTCAAGAACATAGAACTTGCCGTCTGAGCCTGCATAATATTCTATGTTGCCTTCTTCGGAGCATGTAGCGTCCTTAGCAGGTATCTTCTTGACGGTAGTTGCGGGCATCTTGGTTATCTTGTGGTTGGTGTACTTTCTGCCGTTGAACTCAACAGTTGCAACGATGATGTGCTCACCCTTTTCACCGATCTTGCCTGCTGTGGTGCTCTCGCTGATATCAGCATTGAGAATAACGGTGTGCTCACTGTCGTTAGCGCAAACGAATGTTGCGGTAGCTTCCGACCACTCTTCGTTCCATTCCCAGATAGGTCTTACATTGTAGTTATGACCCTTAGCCTCGATTATCCATGAATTCTCTTCTATCTTAGCGAAATCAGTGCCGTCGTAGGTGTAATAGAAACCGTCATCGCCTGTGTAGTACTCGGTGTTGCCATCTTCTTCACAAGTTTCTTCCTTAGCATCAGTTCTGGTGTACTTCTTGAATGTTGCGTTGAGGGTAACATCTTCGGTAACTTCATCAATGTCCTTATCCCAGCCGCTGAATACGAATACTTCGTTATCTTCGCCTGTCATTACGGGAACATCGCCGTCATAAGAAGGCACTGTGCCAAACTCTACCAGCTCATCGGTCTCGATGGTCTTATCGCCGTTCTTCCAGGTAACTGTGAATGTGTTGTCTATGTTGACAACGATCTGATCCTCAGCAACTGCATTCCAGTTTTCAGCGTCCTCACCGAAGTTTACTCTGTAGTAAACAATGTGCTCGCCTGCATCTGCTGCCTTAGGCAGATCAGCTGACCACTCGCCCTCGTCAACCTTATATTCCATTACGCCGCCGCTGGTAGAACCTGCTTCAACAAGTGTCTGCTCCTCACGGTTGTACTTAAGACCCTGAATAGCCTTAGGCGCTGTTACATGTGCGGTAGCCTTAGCTATTTCGACCTCGAAAGCACCGGAAACAGGAACATAGTTATCCTTATCTTCGCCAAAGTTTACTCTGTAGTAAACAGTGTGATCGCCTGCATCTGTTGCCTTAGGCAGATCAGCTGACCACTCGCCCTCGTCAACCCTATATTCCATTACGCCGCCGCTGGTAGAACCTGCTTCAACAAGTGCCTGATTAGTGCCGTTAAATACCAGACCATTGATAGCCTTAGGTGCTTCTACCGTTGCGGTAGCCCTTGCAATGTTGACATTGATCAAACCACTGTCGGGTTCTACGTTCCAGTTGTTCTCGTCAGCACCGAAAACTCTCCACTCGACCTGGTATTCACCTGCATCTTTTGCAGTAGGAATGATAGTCTGCCAGCTCTCATCAGTTGACTGCTGATCTATCTGATCATTCTGATCATTCTGCTCGTTCTGATCATTATCCAGATCTTTGTAGGAAACAGGTACTTCAGCCACTTCGTCAACCACTAAGTAACCATCATCATTATTGCCATCAAGTTTTGTTACTTTATAGCGTATCTCGCCACTCTTGGTAGAACCTTCGGTAACAAGTGCCTGCTTAGTGCCGTCAAATACCAGACCATTGATAGCCTTAGGCGCTGTTACCTGTGCTTCAGCCCTACTAATTGTGAATGAGCCATCGAAAGATGCTGCCTTATATTCGTCGTTTTCGGGGAATACCACCTTGAACCCATAATCGCCTGCATCTGCAGGAGCGTCGTTCAGATTTACATTGTCCTTGTAATACTCGATAGCAGGCTGAGCCATATCTTCTTTCAAATTCTTTACGGTAAATTCCTTAGCCTGACCGTCATATACAAACGAACCAGGGAAAATGACGCTGAAATCACCTTCGGAAACAGTCTTCTTGACCTTAAGGTTTATCTCCATGCCTGCGGTGAGGGGAGTTATCTTAAAGTCTGCGGTAGCTGTGCCATCGTAATAACCGTCAGTTTCAGCGACTTTCGCCATGACTGTATATGCGCCCTCTGCGGTAGGCTTTTCGGTAGTGTAAGCGGAATCCTCTGCGCCCTGCGGCTTGTAGTAATAAGTAACAGCGCCGTTACCCGTGTTGCCTGTCAGAACAGGTTCGCTTGCTTCGCTCTGATACGCCCAGTCTGCCATCGCCAGACTCAGATCGAGTGTACCCTTAACGGTCAGCGTAAGTACCATCTGACCGCTGGTGTTCTCATTGTTTATGGTAACAGTGTTGGTGTTCTCGTTATTGGTGTTGCTGTCATCGTTGGTATCAGCTATTGCGGTAGGCATCATGCTCGCTGTCAGTGACAGTGCCAGCAGACCGCTTATAATTCTTTTATATGTCATAATTTGCACCTCTCTTACTTAACATTTATCGCAAGGTCTATCTCCGCGCCGTTAAGGGGAGTTTTATCCTGCATCGTAAAACATTCGTACTTTAATTTTGCGGCGTACTCGCCTGCATCTAACGCGCGGGTGAGTTCCATCTCACCGACCTGTTCGCCCGGCGCTATATAATCGCTCTGCCAGATGGCTTCACCGTCTATGGTGAGGGTCATGCGGAAATAACAGCTGTTCTCTGCGGGGTTGTGCAGTTTTGAAGTCTGCTTTGTTTCGCCTGCCTTAAATTCGAGTGACTCAAAGCCGGGAATATTTATGTTGCCGCTGTCCTGCACAGCGGACTGTCCTGCGGCAGTAGTAGTTGTTGCGGGCTGTTCAGCCGAACTGTTCTCAGCTGTGCCGCCGCACCCGCTCAATATACAAGCGCTGAGTGTCGCCGCCAGAAAAGCCGCAAACACCCTATTCAGTTTTTGCATTTGTTCACGACCTTTCTATCTTTTTTACCATGATTATATTCAAGCGTAATAGAAAGAAATTGATTCTACACCGAAAATATCAGATTGGAATGTTGTTTCCGAACTATCACCAATCCATGTTACTTTATATTTATATCTCCAATAATTCGGAAGTTCCTCAGGATCTGGCTGATATTTACCGACAATTTCAGATGTAGCGCCATCCCAACCTTCTCCATAATTTTCGCAGACTATTTCTATCTTTGCAAATTTCTTTCCGGCGGGAGCTGTAAAAGTATTGCTGCCATAGTCATAAAAATTATTCACTATACGTGCATCACCGTTTGAAGGAGTAAGCGTAATTCCTTCGCTGGTAATTACTCCGGTCTTGTCACTTTTTAGCAAATCATAACTAAAAATCACATCCGGATCAGCAGGTTTTGCACTCTCCACACTAGCCGTAAACACCACATTATCCGAATAATTTCCTGCGGGGGCTTCATCGTAGTTCTCAACTATCAAGCCCGCTGTCTGTGAAACTCCCTCAGCGGTAAGGCTTTCAAACTCCCATGTTGGGGCTTCTGCGTTCGCGTTGTAGTCAGCATCTTCTTTCGCCAGATTGTAGCCAATGCTGTTATCGCCCGATTTGAGCGCCCAGCCGTTGTCAGACTGTGCTGTAACTACCAGCTTCTTGCCGTCTGCAAGCGTACCGCTCGCCTTTACGCCGCCCTCTATCTCGTTCCAGCCTGCATTCGTTACCGTGAATGACGAGGGTATCGTCAGCGTGTAGTCGCTCACAGTGTTTGTGATCTCGGTCGCACTTGCTGTAAAAGCACTCATAGTCATCGGCACAGCCGCAACAGTCAGCGCACATAACATCGAAGTCGTTCTCTTAAGTTTGTTTTTCATAGCATTAAGCCTCCTTAAAAAGTTT
>Ga0129310_1000133_pt1 | contig 103682 bp, 78 predicted proteins | sample Go1ome_2_FD_94433 | JGI IMG/M metagenome (GOLD analysis project Ga0129310, IMG submission 94433) | Western lowland gorrila individual fecal microbial communities from Wisconsin, USA - Go1022A metagenome | ecosystem: Host-associated > Mammals > Digestive system > Large intestine > Fecal | place... | reverse complement strand
TTCTTTCGGGACGATAAGGTGGCAAGGGATTATGTAGGCGACAGGGTTGCAGGCAACGGCGTGTGCCACGGCCCGGACGCCCCTGGGGTTGCCGCACAAGTCAGCCAGCTGACTATAACTCAGCAACTTGATCCCTTCATCCGGCAGGATAGGGGTTCCATCCTCGTGATGGGTCAGAAGATAAAGCTGATGCCAGACATTCACCTGGAAAGGAGATCCGGACAACCTCATGTCCTCCCACTTTGTCGAGGCGGACAGTTCGGCCAACCCTGAAGTATTAATCTTGCTGACAGTTATCTCGGAGACATTGTCCACGGGCTGTTTCATGACCTGTTCAGCCACAAGGGAGAGTCCCCTGAAATCGGCGCTGACGGAAGCAACCTTTCCGTCAATCCTGGTCACCACCCACCTTTGATCCTTAGCTTTCATACCGTAAATGCTTGACCCTTAAATTTAAGCAATTTTTCAAAAATAATCTTAACTTTCTCTTGCAGATTGCGACTTATGATTAGAGACGCATTTTTATGACAAGGGAAGAGTTCGGGCATTTTTGTGACAAGACAAAAGGGGAGCTGACCAGGCTCGCCCGGAGATTCATCAAGGCTACAAGTGGACCGGAGGAGGCGGAAGACATCGTCCAGGAGGCTACGATCGTCCTTTGGCTGCTGTACGAGAGAGATTATCCTATCCAGAATCCAAAGGCTTTAGCAATAAAGATAACCAAGAATATCTGCGTCTCCAGGTACAGGAAAAGGAAGCTGGAGACCACAAGACTTGAAGGAGATTCATTCAGTGGAGGAATCTCTGCGGAAGAGAGGGTGGAAGCCGCTGACAACACGAGGATAAAAAAAGATCTATACGGAAAGCTGTCCGGACGAGAACGCGAATACCTCACTCTCAGGAATGACCAGGATCTTTCACTTGACGAAATCGCCCAGAAAACCGGCAAGACTAAAGCAAGCATAAAAGTGGCACTCTCCAACGCCAGGCGTAAGTTGCGAGAACAAATGAAAAAGATATGAAAGACACCGATAAATACTTATCCGACGAAGCTGTCGCTGAATTCGACAGAATCGTAAGCGAATATGAAAGACCCCTAATGCGGAAGAAGGTCCTCCGCTGGGTAGGCAGTATAGCTGCTGCCGCGGCAATCGCTTTGCCGCTGATGATATCAAGGCCATGGGAAAAGCAGGAAGAATCTATCGACACAGTTGCCATGATCGAAGGAATCAAGCATCTGATGGAACTCGACACCGAGGAAATCATCTCTATTTCTGCAGTTCCTAATGGTTCGCAAGCCATACTTACCGCAAACATGAAAGATGGAAGTACACGATCATTCATCATGACCATGGACAGAGACGGTATCTCTTTCCATTTAACTGCAAACAATCAATAAATAATTAAAACATGGGAACTCTTTTGATTTCAACTATCTGCTCAATCCTTATCTCGACCGGGAGCCTTACCGAACCTGCGGACACAACAGAAAAATATTTCATCAATGGAGAGGCTGTTGAATATTTTGACGGTTCGCAACTGGTAGGCCAGACCATCAAATCTTGGAAAACTGCTGTCGCCAGTAGTGGCAAGACTGTTTTAAAGATCCATAACATCATTACTTCAAACGGTCCGGTGTCTTCCAAGAGACAAGTCCTTTACTTTTTAAACAACACTCAGATCCCTGACGGAAAAGACATCACTAATAAAGAAGATATCGCAGAAGTAATTGTCTACAAGAATCCAGAGAACCCCTCCGAGAGCGTGATAACATTCATCACTAAAGACTTCAAGAAGTCCAACGAGGATTTCAAGAAGAATCTTGAGGAGAAAATAAAGGAACTTAATCAAAGACTCAAGACCCAAGGCAATTAAGGAAAAAGTCCTTGCGAGCGGATCCCGAGTTGGCGATCCTGCCCTTCAGGCGCCAGACGCGGTTGTAGATGACGCTCTTCTCCTTACCCATAAGGGCAGAGATGGTAGTGGTTGAAAAACCGGAAGATACAAAACTGTAGAGCAGGAAATCGTCTTCTTTCCAAGCAGGAAAGTCGGAGCGCAGCTTTGTCATGACACCATTTTTGGAAGCGTCCAGAATGTCTTCAAGACTTTTCTGGACCTTTTTGTCACTGCGAAGACCTTCTACGATAGATTTGACCTCCTTAAGGATTCTTGGCTGAAGGTTATTTGTGCCTTCGTAGATGTAGTACTGCTCGCAGAGTCTCTCCAGGGCATCAAACCCCGGTCCCTTAGGCGGAACAGTTTCGACAGTTTCACCGACTGGTCCCTGAGCCTGCCGTAGGGCCTGCTGGAGGTCTTCCGCTATAGTCATGTACTTATCCCTTTCAGCAATCTCCTCATCCAGACGCCTCTGCTGCATGGAACGATAGTAAAGATAAGCCGCAACCAGAAATCCGACAACAAGAAGGGCCGCGAGGGCAAGAAGCCAGAGCTTGAGCCTGGCGGAACGAAGCTTTTCTGCCTGGATGTCGTTCTGTCCCTGGAAATAATCCCGCTGACTTGCAGCAACGGCATCCCCGAGAGCGGTAGACTGAGTTTTGTTGCCATATTCAGTGACTCTCTCCAATGCCTTGAGGGCCTTTGCCGTGTCGCCGGAACGGGAAGCGATCTGGTACTCCCTGAAAGAAGCGTCAGCGGCATCTTCATCCGTCTCGGCTGAAGCCTTCGCCTCCGAAAGCCATTTGTAGGCCTCGGAATCCTGTCCTGCCAATGAATAGGAATATGCCAGGATACCCTTGTCTGAGCAGCTGAGCGGATAGCCAAGCTGGTCGGTAGCCCTGCCAAGGAGGTCTATCGCTAGGGCGGGATCAGGCTCATCCTTGCTCACCGCCAGTGAAGCATAGGATTCAAGGCATCTTGCCTCAAGGAGTGTGTCCTGCATCTCATGCGCGTCGTAAAGAACGCTCTTGAATATTTCCTCAGCAGTTTCGTACTTACCTGCAGCCGACTGGGCCTGGCCTATTTCCAAAATGGATTGCTGCCTTTCCGTTTTCAGCCCTGCAGCCTTGAAGGCTTCGGAAGCCCTTCCAAGATAGAGTATTTCATCTGCAGAATTTCCGGTCGCCCCACTGATCCTTGCCATGTCACGGCAGATAAGGCCCTCATGACTGCTGTCGCCGGCCCTCTGGGCATATTCAAGGGCTCTCGTGTAGGAAACGATGGCTGCCGAATTACTACCATCGTTCATCTGCGCCCTTCCAAGGCAGAACAATGCCCTGGCCTTCTGGGAATCATCCCCACGCCTTACGAACCAGCTTGCCACCTTGGCCACATCGTCCGCACTGACCGTGTTGACATAACCTATTTCTCCCTCCATTTTGTCCAATACCGCCTCCATCTGGCTGTCCAGACCAGTGGTGCAGGAGAGGGCAAACAGGCAGGCTAAGGTAAGGAGTATGGTACGCCTGAATGTCATTCTTCGTTCCTCCAACCTTGGGCTTTGACCGGAAGCTCGACTCCTTCAGGGGTGACGAGTACGGCACCAACTTCAGGCTGAGCCATGTGGCCTATTATATCGAAGGTTTGGAACTCACGGCGGAACTTTTCAGCTGACAGGATAGGCACTACGAAGAGCAACCTCATGTCGTCACCGCCGTTCATGGCTGCAGACACAGGATCGATGTCCATCTCCTTGCCGAATGCGAAGCTGTTGCCTTCGAAGGGAATCTTGTCGGCATAGACCTTCACCCCGAGACCGGAATCCCTTGAAAGCCTCTTTAGAGTGTCGGAGAGGCCATGGGACACCAGATAGCCATGCGAGGGATATATTCCCGTATCCTCGAGGCGTGCTACAGCAGAAGAAGGAACTTCCGGCTTGAGATAGCTTCCTATGAGCATCTTGTACTTCTCAAGGTCCGGCTGGGCGGAATCGTCCTTTGTCTTCTCGAAAGAACGCTTCTCCCTTTCAAGTATCTGCTGGCCAAGGTAAGCGGCGCCGAGACTGCCTGAAACACAGACCAGATCCTTGCTCCTGGCCTTCATCCTGCGGCCGCGGGTCAGCTTCAGCTCCTCTCCGACGGCGGATACGCTGACAGCAAGTCCGTTGGGAGAGGGAACCATGTCAAGGTCCAATGACTTGAACCCATGTTCCCTGGCAGCTGTCACTACTCCGGTCCAAAGCTCCCTGACATGCCTGAAATCCAGTTTGGCCGAAAGTCCGAGCTTAACTGACAGGCTCCTTGGATGGGCCATGGCAGCGTAGATCTCTCCCGCCAGGGCAGAGATGCATTTGTAGCCTAAATGCTTTAAGGGGAAATAGGTCAGGTCAAAATCTATCCCTTCCACGAAGAAACGACTGGCCTGTACCACAGTGCTGCCTGGGGCCGCCTCGAAAGCCGGTTTTTCCTCTCGATCGAAACCAGTGCCTTCGAAAAGAAGGGCTATCGCCTCCTCCTTTCCATATTCATTGAACGTTTCTTCTGCCATGGGATTACTTTTTTTGACTTTGATAAGACAAAATTACTACAAATTGTTAAATTTGTGGTATTAGTAACACAATCCAACATGAAAAGATATTTCCTTATCATGATGGCAGCCCTCATGGTCCTGCCTTTCAGCGTCTCAGCAAAGAAAAAGACTGCTGACATCAAAGTTATCTCCTACAACATCCGCCTGGGCGTAGCCAAGGACGGCACCAATTCTTGGGAGTTCCGCTACCCGGCTTCTGCAATGATGATCGACGACCAGAAACCGGACATCTTCGGAGTCCAGGAGGCTTATGACTTCCAGGTGAAATACCTTGAAGAAGCATGCCAGGACTACAAGAGCGTCGGAGTAGGACGTGAGGACGGAAAGCATGAAGGCGAGCACATGTCCATTTTCTACAACAAGAAGACGACCAAGCTTCTCAAGTGGGGAACATTCTGGCTCTCAGAGACTCCCGAAGTTCCTTCGATGGGCTGGGACGCTGCCTGTTTCCGCACGGCTACCTGGGCACTCCTGAAGGACAAGGCCAGCGGCAAAAAGTACTACTATGTCAACACCCACCTCGACCATGTCGGCTGGGAGGCCAGGAAGAACGGCATGAAACTCATCGTCGACAGGATCGACAGCATCAATCCCAAGGGACTTCCGATGATCGTTACCGGCGACTTCAACATGACAATCGACCGCCCCGAATTCAATGACATGAAGAAGATGATGAAGAACGCCCGTGAGGAGGCCGTCAAGACTGACCACCACGCTACCTTCAACGGATGGGGCAAGGCCAGCCCGGACAGCATCATCGATTTCATCTGGTACAAGGGCTTCTCATCCTGCACAGAGTACGAGACCATCACAAAGCCTTACATGGAGCGTAAGTACATCTCCGACCACTACCCCATCACGGCTACGCTGATCTTCTAGTCCCATGAAAAAGACAATCCTTCTGCTCATGGCAGCCCTCATGGTGCTGCCCGTGAGCGTTTCCGCAAAGAAGAAGACTGCGGATCTGAAAGTCATCTCCTACAACATCCGCCTGGGCACAGCCAAGGACGGCGACAACTCCTGGGAGTTCCGTTACCCTGCCTCTTCAGCGATGATCAATGACCAGAAACCGGACATCTTCGGGTTGCAGGAGGCCTATGACTTCCAGGTGAACTATCTTGAGGAAGCTTGCCCGGACTACAAGAGCGTCGGTGTCGGCCGCGAAGACGGCATCCATAAGGGCGAGCACATGTCCATCTTCTACAACACGAAGACCATCAAGCTTCTCAAGTGGGGAACATTCTGGCTTTCAGAGACTCCGGACGTACCTTCAAAGGGATGGGATGCCCAGTGTTTCCGCACGGCCACCTGGGCCCTCCTGAAAGACAAGGCAAGCGGAAGGAAGTTCTATTATGTCAACACCCATCTCGACCATGTGGGTTGGGAAGCCAGGAAGAACGGAATGAAGCTGATCGTCGACAGGATCGACAAGATCAATCCGAAGGGTCTCCCGATGGTCGTTACAGGCGACTTCAACATGAGGATCAACCGTCCTGAATTCGACGACATGAAGAAGATGATGAAGAATGCCCGCGAGGAGGCCGTCAAGACAGACCACCACCAGACCGCCAACGGCTGGGGAAAGTCAGGTCCTGATTCCATCATCGACTATGTCTGGTACAAAGGCTTCTCTTCCTGCCCCGAGTACGAAACCATCACCAAGCCTTACATGGGTCGTCAGTACATCTCCGACCACTATCCCATTACGGCAACGCTGGTTTTCTAGTCATTAATAATATACGTCGCTTCAGTTGAAGCGACGTATATTATTTAAAAAAGCAAAGCAATGAGGAAATCGTTTATTACTGCAGTCATTATCTTACTCATTGGGATTTCGGCCAATGGGCAAAATGTCTTGAGGACTGCCAGGCCGGAGGACAATGGAATGGACGCGGCAAGGCTGTCGCAAGTGGACAGGGTCTTTGAAGAGGCCATTGCTGAAAAGGCTATTCCAGGAGCTGTGATTTCCGTAGTACGGGGGGACAGGATCGTCTACCTTAAGGCTTTTGGCAACAAATCTATCGTTCCGAAAGCGGAGCCTATGACCACCGAGACCATGTTCGACCTGGCCTCGGTGAGCAAATGTGTGAGCACCACCCTTTCTTTCATGCAACTGATCGAGAGTGGCAAGGTACGGCTGACTGACAGGGTGGACATGTACATCCCAGGATTCAAACCTTGGGAAGATCCGGACACCGGTGAAAAGGTGGACATCATCATCAGGGATCTCATGACGCATTCCTCAGGGCTCGATGCCTACGCAGGAGTGGATGCCTATGTCACCGAGTTCGGAGAGAAGACACCCGAGCAATTCGAGCAGTACATTGCGACCCGTGCCGGCAGGCATTTCCGTCCAGGAACTGACTGCCTCTACAGCTGCCTTAATTTCATCACCCTCCAGAGAATCCTTGAAAGGGTCACAGGCCAGAGGCTATGCGATTATGCCAGTGAACATGTATTCAAACCTCTCGGTCTTTCTCACACCTGCTATTTCCCTGTCGGAGAATCCTTTGATAAAGGACTGAAGAAACTCTGCGCCCCCACTGAGGTCCAGTCTGACGGACTTCCGCTCCTCGGAGCCGTCCACGACCCCATTGCCAGAAGAATCATGGGAGGTAACTCAGGCAATGCCGGAGTGTTTTCAGACGCAAGGGACCTGAGCGTTATATGCGCAGCCATAATGAATCACGGAATCCTGCCTTCGGATGAGGACAAGCCTGGAAAACGCATCCTGGGCCCTATGACAGTCGACCTGATGTGCAGGGCTCCCATGCAGAACGACCCGAAGGTCGGCCGAGCCCTGGGATGGGACAAGGATGGCATGAACCCAGGTACCCGCGGAGACATATTCAATCCCGAAGACTGCATCTGGCACACCGGGTACACCGGTCCTTCGGTACTGATAGACATGGATAATAAGACCGCAGTAATCATCCTCGCCAACAGGGTACATCCCGAAGACAAGGGCAGCCTGGCCCGCCTGCGGGCACAGGTCGCGAACATAGTCGCAGGGGCGATCGTAGATTAGATCAGTTCGCGGATGATTTCGTCGGAGACGAAGAAATGGTCCTCGGGGATACGGAGAGATTCTTCGCCGTTAGATTCTTCGCTTCGCTCAGAATGACAGGGGGGTAGGGCTCCTTCACGACAGAAGACAAGAGCTCCTTCCGAGAGAAGACGGTCAACGGGTTCGTCGCCTGCAAGCGAACGTAATTCGGCTTCGGGAAGGCCGGAGTCGGTGCGGAGCGACAGCATGATCCTTTCGATCCGGATGTCTTCCGGCGAGAGGATTTCTTCTTCCTGCGAATATGCCCGTAAACTTCCGTCATCAAGCCTTTTAGGAATATCTTCACTGTTCCAGGAACGGACTCCATCTGCAGACAGTGAGTGCGCCCCGGGACCAAGTCCTACATAGGGAACCCTTCTCCAATAGGCGCTGTTGTGCAAGGCCTCCCGTCCGGAAAGGGCGAAATTTGAGACTTCGTAATGGTGGTAGCCGGCACGCCCAAGCCGTTCGCAGAGGATGTCGTACTGTCTGCGGCACTGTTCATCTGAAGCTTCGGTAAACTTTCCCCCAGCGATCAGTTTTTCAAGTGTGCTGCCTTCTTCGATTGAAAGCTGGTAGGCAGAGATGTGTTCCGGAGAAAGGACCAAAGCCTGGTCTATGGTGGAATTCAAGGAATATTCATCAAGCTGCGGGAGACCGAAGATAAGGTCGATGCTGATGTTGTCGACACCGCACCTCCGAAGCTGTCTGAAAGCTTCCTTGGCAGTTGCGGCATCATGTCTTCGGTTCATCCATCGCAGGATACCGTCGTCGAAGGACTGCACGCCCATGCTTACCCGGTTGACTCCCAGCTCCAGAAGGCCCCTGACATATTCCTCACCCTTTTTGACGATGTCCTCCGGGTTCACTTCGATGGTGAACTCGTCGCAATCTGAAAGATTCCTCACCTCGTTCTGAATGGAATGAACGATCCGGGAGAGAACATCAAGCGGAAGCACCGAAGGGGTGCCTCCGCCTATGTAGAGGGTATTTACCGAAGAGGTAGAAGCTATCTCATCCCGCCGTGAGACAATCTCGTTACAAATCGCATCAGCATAGGAACCGAAACACAGATTCTTCGCTTCGCTCAGAATGACACAGTCATTGTTCCTTTTGGTGCCGGGCACCAGAACGGAGTAGAATCCGCAATAGGTGCAGAAACTCTCGCAGAACGGGACGTGGACGTAGATCACTGGTCGCGGCCGACTGTCATCGAACCTTAGCGGAGCAGGAGCTCGGTCTTGCCGAGGAAGGCCTGCGCGGTGTAAGCCTCAACGGTGTAGATTCCTGCCTGGTAGGAAGGGATGTCGTTGAGATAGATGCTGAGGTCGACCTCTTTGCCCTGATAGTCAACTTCACGTGAAGCGGAAGCAACCATGGTCTGTCCATTGTAGCTGAAAGAAGTCTGGTTGCTGTTGGTCAGGAGGATTCCCTCCGGATCCTTTACCCTGAGGTAGACCCTGACGGGGCCCTTCGGGGCAAGTTCATTCTCTACGAGACTCAGGGAGGCGAGAAGCCTTACGACTCTGCTGCTCCTGTCAGTAACCTTGTCGGAACTGTTGTAAGCAGCCACGCTCAGGCCCCTTGACTTGATCACTGAACCAGCGGCCACCTGGCCGGAGAGGTTCTCGACCTGACCCTTGAGTTCGGCGTTCTCAGCCCTGCTTGAAGCAGCCTCCTTACGGGCAGCAGCAGCATCGGCCGTAAGTTTGTGGTTCAAGGTGTTAAGGGAATCGATCTGGACGATGTAATTCCTCATTATGCTTCTAAGGGTACCGAGTTCCTTCTCGTACTGACGCATCTTGGCACGGTTGGTAGCTTCGGTCTTCTGGATCCTTTCGATGAGCTGGTTGACTTCCTCCCTGGAGGAATCCAGCTGGCTGTTCACGGACTCATAGTCCGAAGAAAGGCTCTCATAGTCGCCACGAAGAGCGATCATCTGCTGGGTGAGGTCTTCCTTCTCAGCGTTCAAGTCCTTGACGAGCGAAGACTTGGTGGCCCAGACGTAAGCAAGACCGGCAGCCATGAGGGCAGCCACAGCCACGAGGGCCCACATGATGTTCTTCAGGCTCTTGTTCTTCTGCTCCTGAGCTTCGCGCTCACGGCGCTCCATGATAGGGTCAATTTCTGCCATAATATCGATTTTATTTAATCAACTTACAAAAATAGCAAAACTATTTCTTTTTCGTATATTTGTGAATATAGCAAAAATCGCACTAATCATGACTTATCTCAGAAGAGCGGTAAAGTATTTCATCTGGTTCGCCTTTGTACTCTGCATCACTTTAGCCATAATGGTAGCCTTTGATCTGGTCGAGGCCGATCCAAGGGTGATGTTCAGGGAAGGCACAAAATCAATCTGGCAGATTGCAGCTCTGTTCGTCTTTCTGGCTGCCGTCTATCCCCTCTCCGGATTTGCCAAGAGAGACGCCGTCATTCCGGGGGAATACCCTGAGATCCGCGACAAGGTCATAAGCCTGATGAAACAAAGGGACTATGAGCTTGAGTCAGAAAATGGTGAGAACATGACTTTCCGTCTCAGGACCGGCTTCAGGAGAGCCATGAAAATGTACGAGGACAGGATCACGATGATCCACGAACCCGGAGGATTCCAGATGGAAGGCCTCAGGAAGGACTTGGTCAGGATCATAAGTTTCCTGGAATTCAAGTTCAAGGACAACAGTGAAGACGAGTATTCTAAATCTTGAAAACCATGAAAGAAGAAGAATTCAAGACCGTTCTTACGGTCAATGATGCAATCAGCGCACAGATGGTTGCCGGCATGCTGAACGAGAACGGCATCCCTGCCGCAGTGTTCGGCGCAGATTCTACGGCACTGCTGAATGTGGTGGGAAAGATCGAGGTCAAGGTCAATGCGGTTGATTATGACGCCGCCATGGAACTCATCAACTCTCCAGGAGAGGACGTTGACGAGGCTGAGGCTGAGACCGAAGGAGAAGAAGAGATTTAACCCAGGATGTGTGTAGCTGCCGCGCAGAGAGTTTCATAGAACTCTTTGCCGTAGACGGCTGTCAATGGCTCGCGGAGGAATTCGTAGACACGGATTCCTTCGCGTTTTCCTTTCTCGTAAGCATCCTTGCAAAGATGCCAGCGATGGACATTCAAGGCCTGTCCCCCGTCTGAAAGCTTTGTAACACGGATAGGATACAGCCAGCATGACTGAGGCTTACGGAAGGAGCAAGTCCCTGAGAAATAACATTTCTCAATGGAACAGAAACAATTGCCTGATTCATCGAATGTAGTGAAAGCACATTCTCCGGTTTCGTCCACGACCGGAGTCACTATGTCACCTTCGCGGTCTATGATGAAGAAACCGTCCTTGTCCACCTGGGCACGGCCCTGAGGACGCATGAGTTCAGAATAGACGTGGTAGTTCTTCTCGAGATCATCCAATTCAGACTCCTCAAGCGGGGCACCGGAGTCTCCGATGATACAGCAGCAACCTTTGCAGACCGGATAGTCACAGGCAAAATATTCAGTGACGACATCTTCCGAAACCAGGATGTCTCCGATCTGGATGATGGTTCCGAAATTATTCCTTTGGTTTGACGACATATTCAATCCTCATTCCTTCGGACAGGGAGCCGAAGATCTCCTTCACCTTGTCAGCTGAGACAGCCTTTATCTTTTCTGCATAGCCGGTCAGGACATCCTTGCCTGCCGAATAGCGCATCAGGATGGCATCGGCGTAATTGCCAGGATCGGCCATCGCAGTAGTATATTCATTGGCCAGCAAGGACTTGCAGGAAGCGAGTTCGGCCGGATTGACAGGATTGGTGAATACCTCGTCAATAGCTTTCCTGGCAGCCAGGAGTGCCTCTGATGTACGGTCTGAGCCACCCTCCAGCCCTTTGGGCAGACCCTCGTCCGGCACCGAGTCGAACTTGAAAACTATCTCAACGGCTTCCTGGGGTATCGTCTCGAACCTCTGGGACATGGAGACGCTGAATCCTTGTTCGGCCATTGTACCACTGAGCCTGCGTTTGAGGGCCAGGGAGGCTATCCTGAAAGCCATGTAACTCTCCGTAGTGAACGGATGGGCAGCGGCCATGCCGATGGTAATGCCAGCCTCAGGGCCTTCGGCAGTGTAAGTCGACACTCCCTTGCGCATCCTGTAAGACACAGGCTGACGGACTGCCACCGTACGGCTAACCCGGAATCCTCCTATGGATTTGGCAAGATACTTCTGAAGATCCTCAGACGGAAGGTCGCCCACGATCACGATAACTCCGTCGTTGCACCTCAGGAACTCCTTGGAGAAGAAGGATTCGGCATCTGAAAGTGCGGTGGGGGTGAGACCTGAAGGGGTCTTTATCTCGGAATAATTGTAATCCTGGTACATGAGGCTGTCAAGGACTGCAGGCTGGATCATCGACAGTTCCAGGTTGCGGTAGGCGTCAAAAGCAGCAGCATCACCCTTGCGATCGTTGGCCACTGAAAGCAGGGCCTTCATCACGAGCGGGTATCTGCCCTTCGGGGCCGTCCCAAAGAGCCTGATGTCGGTTGCACCTACGTTGAATTCCATGTCGACTCCGTTGGCTTGCAGCACCTTGAGGAAATCCTCACCGGACATTCCTGCGATGTTGTGAAGCCTGAGCATGTCGGAGAAGAAAGCGCCCTCGCCCTTCTTCAAATCCCTGATTGTGGAGAAACCACCCTTGATCATCATCGAAAAGCTGAACCGGTCACCCGTCGCCATCTTTTTGTAGATGACCCTCATGCCATTCGAGAAAGTCCACATTTCTCCTCCGGAGACAGGCTCCGCGGCCGTAGTCTTCAACTTCGACTTGTTCCTGTCGCTCCAGAAATCAGAGGTGTCCCTTGCCGCAACTTTCCATGAATATGACGGCTTCTCAAGCATGGAAATGCCATTCCAGGTGGATTTAAACATCATCTGGTAGATCCATTCGTCATATTCCTCAAGACTTCCGGTCCACCTGACCGACGCGTTCTGGGTGTCTGCAAGAAGGGCAGAAATGTAACCGTTGAAGAGCTTGAGCTCGGAATCAAGGGGCATATTCCTGGATGAGAAGAACTTGGCCTTAGTGGCAGGAGTGGCCAGGTCGGCCCCTAAAAGATAGGCTGAAATGCAGCGCATGACGATCTCATCGTTGGTCTGTGCCTTAGAAAAAGCCTGAAGGACAGACTCGCGGACTGTCCTGTACTCATCGATTCCGACACCTCCCGTCCCTATTCCAGCCAAGGTAGAGGCAAGTGCCATCGAAGCAGGAATCAACTGTGATTCGGGCATCTCCATCCTGACCCTGAAATGTTCGTCGCCAGGGACGTCCGCGCTGCCTTCGTAGTTCACTTCCATTCCGTTGATGCGGATCTTCCTTGACAGCAGGGCTTCGCGAAGACGATTCTTAACCACTTCCCCAAGCTCCTTGGAGAATAGCTCAGAGATGAAAGGCTGGATGGTATTCATCTGGGCAGCCGGAGTCCTCTGGGACCGGAAATCAACTTCCACGGATGGTTGCCTGGAAGACTCGAACGACCAGGAGGTGTTATCCGAAGGTGTCCATGAATATTCAGGAGCGGTGTAGGAAGGGTTGCGGGACGGAACCATCAGGGAGAAGACGTTCATCTTTTCCATGATGTCGGAAGCCTTGATGTCCCCGGAGACTATCACGGCGTGTTTGCAAGGCTGGGCTGCGATGATGTCGAACAGCATCAAAATGGTAGTGTCCGCTGCCGCGGCATCGAACATAGGCACGTCGTCGAACCTGAATATCGTCACGTCGTCACGGTAGGAGACATAACCTTCCGGGCGGCAACCTATTCCCTTGCGGGAAAGGAACTTATAAGGTACGGTCTTATTGAAGTGGGGAAGCGCGGTGAGCTCTTCCCGAGCTGCAAGAGTGTCGCAAAGGCCCTTGCGGACGAGGGCGAAATCAGCGACTCCTTTCATCGAGGGATTGGTTACGAGGTAATACGAAATACCGTTGGCAAGCTCCCCATGGGTGACTGATGCATCTTTCTGCAAGGCAGGTAGATTCTGTGCTGGCATACTTATTGAAAAGCCAAGCAGTACAGAACAGAAAAACGCTATTATTAGACTACGACGCATGGACAGCAACCTCCTCTAAGGCAAAATTAACGAATAAAGTGCATTTTGACACAATTTTTTATTACTTTTGTCTTCGTTGCACCTTAAGAAACAGTTTAACTTAAATCCATAAAAGATGAAAAAGATTATTATCGCAATTGCGGCAATGGTCATGACCGCTGGCTTTGTATCGGCTCAGGATATGGCCCAGGCCACTGAACTCTACAACAATGGAGCCACTGCTATTTCTATGGAAAACTGGACAGAGGCTCTGGATTGCTTCCAGAAGGCTCTTGAGATGGGCAACACTATCGGCGAAGAGGCCCAGGAGCTTGTCGCCAACTGCAAGAAGGCCATCCCCGGAGTTTCCCTCCAGATTGCAAAGGATCTCATCAAGGCAGAGAAATACGATGAAGCTGCTGCCAAACTTGATGCTGCAGCCAAGATAGCTCAAGAGTACGAGAACGCTGAAGTAGCCGAAGAGGCCAAGGAACTGGTCCCGAAGATGTGGCTGCAGAAGGGAGCTGATGCCCTCAAGCTGAAAGATTTCGCATCTGCCGCCGAAGGATTTGCCAAGTCTTATGCCATCGACACCACCGCTGGCAAGACCGCTCTCTACCTCGGACAGGCTCTCGGACAGCTCGGCAAGACCGAAGAGGCCGTTGAAGCTTTCCAGCACGCTGCATGGAACGGTGAGCAGGAAACTGCCCTCGGACAGATCTCCAATCTCTATGTCAAGGAGGCTAACACTGCTTTCAAGGCCCAGAAGTGGGCAGACGCCGTGAAGGCTGCAGGCAAGGCAAATGACTTCGCTGAGAACGCTACCGCTTACCTGATCGCAGGACAGGCTTCCCAGAAGCTCAGCAAGAACGCTGACGCCATCAAGAACTTCGAGAAGTATCTAGAGCTCAAGCCCACCGCATCCAACGCCGGTGCCATCACCTACACCGTAGCAGCTCTCTATCAGGGTGCCAAGAACAACGCCAAGGCTCTTGAGTTCTACAAGAAGATCCAGAACGACGCCAAGTTCGGCGCCCAGGCAAAGCAGATGATCGCTGCCCTGAGCAAATAATGACGGACCTCGAACTTCTTGCTCCGGCAAGAAACGCTGACATCGGCATCGCAGCAATCGACTGCGGTGCCGATGCCGTGTATATCGCCGGACCGTCGTTCGGCGCCCGGCAGAATGCGGGCAACTCCATGGAGGACGTCAGTAGGCTTTGTGAATATGCCCACCTCTTTGGAGCGAGGATATTCCTGACACTCAACACCATCCTATACGATAGCGAGCTCCCGGACGCAGAAAGGATGCTTGCTGAAGCGGCCGAGGCGGGAGTCGATGCTATCATCGCCCAGGATTTGGCGGTGTTTGAGATCCTTCGTTGCGCTCAGAATGACATCAAGGTGCATGCCTCGACCCAGTGCGCTATCAGGACACCTGAACAGGCAAAGTTCTACGAGAGACTTGGGGCATCCCGGCTTGTCCTGGAAAGACAGCTTTCCCTCGAACAGATCAAAGCCATCCGCGAAGCTGTCAGCTGCGAGCTGGAATTCTTCATCCATGGCGCCCTTTGTGTCTGCTACAGCGGACAATGCTATATGTCCGAGGCTATCGAAGGAAGGAGCGCCAACCGGGGAGCATGCATACAGGCCTGCCGTTCGCTTTACGACCTGGCAGATGGTAACGGAAAGACCCTCGTCAAGGATAAGGCCCTGCTTTCACTGAAAGACTACAACCTTATCGAAAGACTCGGCGACCTGGCCGGAGCGGGAATTTGCTCCTTCAAGATAGAAGGGCGTCTAAAGGGCATTTCCTACGTCAGAAACGTAGTAAGAGCCCATTCAGAGGCTCTGGACGACCTGGTCGCCAAGCATCCGGAGACTTATCGCAGGGCATCTTTCGGAAAGGTCGAGGGAGGTTTCAAACCAGATCTGGGCAAGACCTTCAACAGGGGCTACACGGAGTTGTTCCTGGACGGAAAGAAGGGACAGTGGTCCTCGATGGATTCCCCAAAGTCTGTAGGAGAACCAATAGGGTCCGTGATCAGCATAAGTGCTCCAGGGATGTCCTGGCACGGCCGAGTCCATCCTCGCTCTGCTGCGGCTGAGTACGGCCTTAGCCAGACATCCGCTGCAGCAAGAGTAATGGAACTGACTGTGCGGCTGGACGATTCCTCCACTCTGCTTCACAATGGAGACGGGTTTTCTTTTGTCTCCAAGGATCACAATTCGATAGTGGGCTTCCGAGGGGACACCTGCCGTGGTGCCGTGATCAGCACCAGGGCTGTTCCGGAACTCTATGTAGGTGCAAGGATCTTCCGCAATCTGGATACTGCATTTGAAAAGGACATGGAAGCGAACCTTCCGAAACGTCTGATTCCTGTCAGAGTTTCATTCAGAATCATACGTCCCATAGCCGGGTGCCTCTCCGAACCCGGCGAAGTCCATCCTCGCTCCGCTGCGGCTGAGTATCGCCTAAGTTCGGAAGGCACACCGGCTGGTTTCAGCATCTTCGTAAAAGCACAAAGCCAGGATGGTAGGAATGTGGAGTTCGAGATGGAAGCCGGAGAACAGGAGGCGACTAATGTAGAGAGGATGAAGGCAATGTTCAATACCCAGATCGAAAAAGCAACGGGAAGATATTCATTCACCCTGGAGAGCCTTGAGATGCCTGGTGGGAAACTGCCGTTCCTTCCTGCATCCGCCATCAACGGCATCCGCAGGGAAATCGCTGCAAAGCTTGATTCCATGACTTGCAAGGCCGTTCCGCTTGGCGGTCCTGCCAAAGAGGAGAAACCCTTCACCCTCCCTGGGAAGATTACCTACAAGTCAAATGTTTCCAACAAGGTCTCCGAAAGCATCTACCGCAAGTTCGGAGCAGCAAGCATGGAAAAGGCATTCGAACTGTCGCATCAGAATGAAGCCGAACTCATGAGGAGCAAGTACTGCATCCGCCACGAGCTCGGCCTCTGCCTGAAAGATCCCTCGGCCTCCGGCCACGGGACAACAAAGACAGCGATGACACAGGCAGGACCGCTGTACCTCGTCAACAACGGCAAACGCTACCGCCTCGGCTTCGACTGCGCCGCCTGTGAGATGACCGTCTCCAAAGCCTAGTTAAAGGTGAAGGTAAGCGAGACGTCGCCGAAACGGTTGGGTGTGCCATTGTAGCGTTGGAAATAGCCGGACGAGAGCTTGCCGCGCCAGACGATGTCATCGTTGCGGTGATATGGAATCTCCACTTCGAAGCCATAGGACTTGGATTTGATCTTGACTGTTCCGTTCGCCTTCCATGAAGTCATCTTGCCTCCGTCATCCTCTGTCAGCATGAAAGCACATTCGTCCAGCTGGTCAGACCAGTCCGAAACCAGGATCGTGTTGTACCGCATGGCCCTGCCGACCTGGCCCCTCTTCACCTTTATCATCAGGTCGGTGATCTCCGGGTTGTAAAGTTTAAGGTCAGCAACTACATCTGCCGTAAAAGCCTTCAGGGAGCCCGTCTTAATGAAGAACTCACTCCCTCCGGACAGCCATGGATCATACTGCCTGTGGGCCTTGAATTCTTTCAGCTTGAGGGTCTTGAAACTATTGGAGGACTTTGTCCGGAGAAGTTGCGGAAGTTTCTTCGAAAGCATCTGAGGGGTCAGAGCTCCTGAATCATGGTTGAAATTGACAACCCAGACCGGATGCGACATGGCATAGGTTTCATCTACCATCATTTCCTTGACTATCCGCGAACCGTCCGGCAAGGTTTCACTGATGAAGCCGACATTTCTCTCCCTCCCATCGGAGGGAACGAAGGTAACTACGGGAAAAGACTGGTGATCCCATGAATCTGAATATGGCCAATAAATCTGTAGACTTGAAGCTGTAAGCTCAGAGACAAAATCGCCGGATCGGGTCTGGGTCTTGGAAGCATATTCACGGATAAGCCCCCTGATGGAGAGAGGATCCTCCAGGTCTGCCTTGGTCGAGGTTATTTCATCACCTACTCCCGTGCCAGGTGAGGAGAAGATCAAAGAGAAAGGATATTCTTCGTCGTAGCCGTTGGCCGATGAGGCATCCACGGCTGTCTTGACCTCACGGACCTGGTCGAGGGTCAGAGGCAATGCGGACAGCATCCTTGCAACGGATTCAGGACTGACCTGGAGAATCACTTCGGAATTTGATGTTCCGGTCTGGGAAAGGACTTCTTCCCTGGAGATGTCATCGCAAGACAGGAAGACAAAAAAGCAGGCTGCAAGTGAAAGCGTCAAGTGAGTTAACGGCAGCCTTGGAATAATGAAGTTTTTCATGATGAATAAGTTTTAATTTCTACGAAAGCAAAGTGACAAAAAAACAGCCGTTGAACAAAATATTCAACGGCTAATTCTCAAGAACGGCAATCTGGGCATTTACAAGGCTATTCCGGAGTAACGGACGAAACGGTCTTTGTCGTAGAAATCCTTGATTATGGAGACCTCAGCGAATCCTTGCCTTGAAAAAAGGTCGCGAGTCTCAACCCCGAGAAGTTCGTTGATCTCAGTGATCCCTGTACCTCCGGGAGCAAGCAGCATTCCTGACCACCTTGCTATGGCGCGATAGAAAAGAAGGGGATCCTCATCAGGAACGAAGAGAGCGAGAGAGGGTTCATGATCCAGGACATTGATCCTCATGAATGCTTTCTCTGATTCTTTTATGTAAGGAGGATTGCTGAGGATAAGGTCGAATAAAGAATCGCCTAATGATGAAGGATCATCCAGCACATCCACCTTTACAAAAACCGGGGCCTTGGCTCCGGATTCTTCCAGTTCTTTAGAAAAGTCCTGGCTTGTAGCAATTGAAAGTGCTTCATCGGAGAGGTCTACGCCTACGACGGTCGCACCGGGCACCTTAAGCGCCATTGTCCAGGCTATGCACCCGGAACCTGTGCAGAGATCGAGGATCCTGATATCCCTCGCACCGCCGCACGCCTTGATCGCTTCCTGGCAGAGGATTTCGGTCTCAGGTCTGGGAATAAGTACGCCTGGACCGACCTTGAATCTGAGTCCGCAGAATTCTGAATAACCCAGCACATATTGAACAGGCTCACCAGAAGAAAGCCTCTCCAGATCAGCCGTCAGTTGTCCTAGTGCCTCCTCTGCAACTGAATATCCCGGTTCGACAATGTGGGTATATCGACTCGTGCCGATGCGTTCCTGACAAAGCATCAGCATGATGTTCATGGCCTCAGGGGCCGGATAAAGGGATTCAAGCCTGGCCGAACCTTCCTTGAGGAAGTCTCTCAGGAACATCAGGAATTCTCAATAATTCCAGTAAGGAAATCCGTGATGTCAATTCCTGCGGTCCTGACCATCTTAGGCACCAGGGAGGCGCTGGTCATTCCAGGAATGTTGTTGACTTCGAGGAAGTAAAGGCCGTCTTCGCCACAGATGTAGTCGATTCTCACGACACCCTTGCAACCAAGCAGTGAATAAATCTTCCTGGTCACTTCCTGGACGTGGGCTGTCAGCTCGTCGTCGATTGGAGCAGGGCAGATTTCCTGACTGCTGCCATTGTACTTGGCATCGTAGTCGAAATAGTCATTATCCGTCACTATTTCGATAACCGGAAGGGCTTTGACTCCTTCAGAATCTGCATATGCAGCACAGGTCAGTTCCCTGCCATTGACTCCTTGTTCAATGATCACGGTACGGCTTTCAGAGAAGGCGAAACGGATTGCCTCTGCAAGCTTCGAGGCTTCCTTGACCTTGGTGATTCCGAAACTGGAACCTCCGTCAGTGGGTTTCACGAACACAGGGAATGTGAATCTGTCAGCAGCTTTCCGGGCCGCTTCTTCTATGTCCATCCCGCTGCGGACAAACACATCAGGTGCGCATTTCACGAAATCCACATCACGAAGATAGCTCTTGCAGACAAACTTGTCGAAGGAAACCGCTGAGACAAAGGCACTGCAACTGCTGAAAGGAATGTCCAACATCTCCAGATAGCCCTGCAGCAGGCCGTTCTCGCCGGGAGTACCGTGCTGCATGATGTAGACATAGTCAAACTTGACTTTCTCGCCATACACCTTGACCGAGAAGTCAGTCTTGTCTATCTCAGGTCTGGAACCCTCCGGGAATGGAACCCTGATGGAATCCTTCTTCCTCATGGCCACAAGCTGCCATTTCCCGAAACGTGCGAAAATCTCATAGACATCGTACTGCGTTCCGTCTATCCTGGATGCCGTAAACTCTCCGCTGCGGCATGAGATCTCCCATTCGGAAGAGTCGCTTCCGTAGATGACTGCAATCTTCTTGTACTTGCCCATATTCAGAAATCATTCAAAATAATAGTCTTCGATCTTTGACTGCTCCTCGGTGACTTCGTCGTCACTGCCTGTACAGCCGAGGCCGTCCACGACCCCGGCGGGAGCGGCGAACTTGTCGGTAGCATGGACACCCAAAGTTCCGTCAGCGAGCACTTTCTGCATGAATATTCCCCAGGTCGGCAACGACATGTTGGCTCCCTGTCCGAGTGACCCGGACTGGAAATGGACCTGCCTGTCTTCAGCACCGGTCCAGACTCCGGCCACAAGGGTTGGGGTGTAGCCGATAAACCATCCGTCGGAGTTGTCGTTGGTGGTGCCGGTCTTGCCGGCGATCTCGCCCATCAGGTTGTAGCGGTAGCGCAGCCTGCTGGCGGTTCCGCCCTGGACTACGCCTTCCATCAGGTTGACCATCAGGTAGGCAGTGTTCTCGCCGATGGCTTCGCGCCTGCGGGTGGTGAATTCACTGATGACATTGCCCTGGCTGTCCTCGATACGTGTCACGAACAGAGGTGTAATGTACACTCCCTTGGAAGGGAAGGTGTTGTAGGCTGCAACCATCTCCCAGAGGGTTATGTCAGCCGGACCGACACAAAGGGCAGGTACCTCGTCAATATGGCTTTGGATACCCATCCTGCGCATCATGTCAGCCATGGCAGCCGGGCCGAACTGTTTCATGAGGTAGGCCGAGATGTTGTTGGAACTGTTGGTAAGTCCCCACTTGAGTGTCACGGTCTTTCCGATCCATTTTTCTGCATCCGTACTGCGGGGAGTCCAGGTTTCGCCACCGGGGACCTCGAAGGTCTGTGGCAGGTCCACCACCTTGTCGCAAGGGGTCATTCCCTCCTGCATTGCAAGAGTGTAGAGGAAAGGCTTGATGGTCGATCCTACCTGACGCTTGCCCTGACGGACATTGTCGTACTTGAAGTACCTGTAATTAGGTCCTCCGACATAGGCCTTGACGTGACCTGTGCCGGGTTCCATCGCCACGAATGAAGTCCTGAGCATCGACTTGTAGTAACGGATCGAATCGTCAGGAGTCATGGTGGTGTCGACGTAACCCTTGCTGTTATAGGCAAAGATGCGCATCTTGGCAGGCTCTGAGAAAGACTTCAGGATCTGGGCATCCGTCTTTCCCGCATTCTTCAAGATGCGCCAGCGGTCGCTCCACCGCCTGGCCTGGTTCATGACCCGGTTCCTTGTAGCCTCGTCGATATCGTTCGAGAACGGTGCATTGGTCTTGTATTTCAGGTCTTTCATGAAATCAGCCTGGAGAGACTTGATCCTTTCGGTGACAGCCTCCTCGGCGTATTTCTGCATCTTGTAGTTGATGGTGGTGTAGATCCTCAGGCCGTCCTTGTCCAGATCATACTGAGAGCCGTCGGTCTTGCGGTTCTTCTCAAGCCAGCCGTAAAGCTGGTCGGTCTCCCAGGCCAGCGAATCGGCAGAATAGTCCTCGCGGATCTTGTAGTCTGAACGATGCGGCTTCTTGGCTGTCATGACACGGCGGATCATGTCCCTGAAATAAGGAGCGCGTCCGGCGTTATGGTCCTGAACCTCATAGTTGAGGGTGATCGGAATCTCACGGATAGAATCCCTCTGATGCTCGTCGATGTAACCGGCCTTCTCCATCTGTCCGATCACGAAATTCCTTCTGGACAGGGCCTTTTCGGGATTAATCGCAGGATTGTAGCGGGTAGGTTTGTTGACCATCCCTACCAACATTGCACTCTCCTCCACGGTCAGTTCGGAAGGCAGCTTTCCGAAGAAAGTCTCAGCCGCTGAACGGACTCCGTAGGCGCTGCTGCCGAAGAAGATGGAGTTGAGATACATGGTCATGATCTCGTCCTTGGTGTAGTCACGTTCAAGTTTGACCGCAGTAATCCACTCCTTGAGTTTTGTCCAGACCATGTGGACATGGTAGATTCCGGGAATCTTCTTGCCTATGTCTTTTCTGGGGTAAAGCGTCTTGGCAAGCTGCTGGGTAATGGTACTGCCGCCTCCCTGGCTGGAATTACGCATCAGGATGGTCTTGAACAGTACTCGGCCGAGGCCCTTGAAATCTATGCCGGAATGCTTGTAGAACCGGGCATCCTCCGTAGCGATAGCAGCATGGACAATGTTCGGGGAAAGCTCCTCGTAGGTAACGAACGTCCTGTTTTCTATATGGAAGGTCGTCAGAACCTCCCCTCCTTCTGCGATGACTTGCGTAGCGAGCTTGCTGTCAGGATTCTCCAGTTCCTTGAAGGAAGGGATGTCAGCAAACACCCAGACGAGCAGGACCATGAACAACAGGAGCAGTACCGGAAACGTGATAAGGATCCAGAACCACTTCGTAATTTTCTTTCTTGTCTCTTGGGTCATAATAAAGACAAATTTAAAACAAAATTTGGAAAATTGCCCGGTTTGTGGTTTACTTTGCAGTCTGAATCTTCAAACTATCTATGAACAACTTGCAAAACGAAAGAACATGGCAGACAATCTAGTTATCGTCGAGTCTCCGGCAAAAGCCAAGACTATACAGAAGTTCCTCGGCAACGACTACATGGTGAAGTCCAGTTTCGGACACATCAGGGACCTTCAGGAAAAAAAACTGAGCGTCAACGTCGAAGAGAATTTCACTCCTGAATATGTAATCCCCGCGGACAAGAAGAAGGTGGTCTCGGATCTGAAGAAGGCAGCCGAGAAGGCATCTACCGTGTGGCTTGCATCCGATGCCGACCGCGAGGGAGAGGCCATCTCCTGGCATCTTTTCGAAACCCTCGGGCTCAAGAAAGAGAATACCCGCAGGATTGTTTTCCCTGAAATCACGAAGAATGCAATAACCGAGGCCATCAAGAATCCCAGGGACATCGACATGGACCTGGTAAATGCCCAGCAGGCCCGAAGGGTCCTGGACAGGCTGGTAGGCTTCGAGCTCTCACCTATCCTTTGGAGAAAGATCCAGCCGAAGCTCAGTGCAGGACGCGTACAGTCCGTGGCCCTGAGACTGGTCGTTGAGAGGGAAAAAGAGATAATGGCTTTCCAGAGTGATCCGTACTACAAGGTGGAAGCCCTGTTCCATCCCGAAGGACACCCGGCATCCGTGAAAGTCAAGGCCAACCTGGACACAAGGTTCGGAAACCTTGAAGATGCAAGGGCATTCCTGGAAGACTGCATCGGAGCACAGTTCAAGGTGTCCGGAGTTGAAAAGAAAGAGTCAGCAAGGTACCCGGCGCCTCCTTTCACTACCTCAACCCTCCAGCAGGAAGCTGCCAGGAAACTTCATTTCCCTGTCGGAGTGACGATGAGGGTGGCCCAGTCCCTCTACGAAAGGGGTCTCATTACCTACATGAGGACAGACTCCACCAACCTTTCCACACTCGCCCTCGGAACGGCAAAGAAATATATTACCGAAACCTTCGGAGCCGAGTACCAGAAGACACGCCAGTTCAAGACGAAGGCCAGGGGAGCCCAGGAAGCCCATGAGGCCATCCGCCCTACCTACATCGAGAACACGGATATTGATGGTACCGCTCAGGAGAAAAAGTTGTACAACCTGATCTGGAAGCGGACTGTCGCATCCCAGATGTCCGACGCCAAGGTGCTTCTGACCACCATGAAGGTTTCTTCTGACAAGAGGGACGAAAAGTTCTCCGTACAGGCCACACAGGTCATGTTCGATGGTTTCCTCAAGCTCTACATGGAGAGTTCCGATGACCAGGAAGACGCCGAGGACGGCGAAATGATACTTCCCGACATCCAGGAAGGCACAGTGATGGAGCGCAAGGGGATGAAGGCCGACTGCAAGTTCACCACCCCGCCCCCGAGATATTCAGAAGCGACCCTGGTCAAGAAGTTGGAAGAACTCGAAATCGGCAGGCCTTCCACCTATGCGACGACCATCAGCACCCTCACTTCCGGTCGCGGATACATCGTGAAGGGAGACAAGGAAGGGCGGAAAGTCTCAGTAAGGGACCTTGCACTGAAGGACAACACTGTCACCGAGACTTCCAAGACCGAGACCATCGGCGCAGAAAGAGGCAAGCTTCTGCCCCAGGAGATCGGAATGATAGTCACGGACTACCTCGAGAAGAATTTCACCGAGATCATGGACTATGACTTTACGGCCAATGTCGAGGAGGATTTCGACGAGATAGCAAGTGGCAAGATGGTCTGGAATGAAGTGATCAGCCGATTCTACACACCTTTCCACAAGAAGGTGGACGAGGTCCTTCACGACGGAAATTACAGCCATGTTTCGCGTGAGATCGGAACCGACGAGGAGGGCAACAAGCTGATCGCAAAGTTCGGAAAGTTCGGCCCTTTCATCCAGAAAGGTGAAGGGGAAAATGCTCAGTTCGCCTCCCTGGGAAGAGGACAGCTGATCGAAAGCATCACCCTCGCTGAAGCCCTCAAGCTTTTCCAACTGCCCAGGACGGTCGGCACTTACAAGGATGTTGAAGTGGTTGCAATGAAGGGACGTTTCGGCCCGTACCTGAAATACGGAGACAAGAATTTCTCCATTCCCCGCGGCAAGGATCCACTCAAGGTCACCCTTGAAGAATGCACCGAGATCATCGAAAAGGGTATGGACAAATCATCCGCCTCCCCGGTAATCGCAGAGTACCAGGATTCAGACATCCAAGTCATCAACGGACGCTATGGCCCGTACATCAAGCATGCCGGGTCCAATTACAAAATTCCCAAGGGTACCGACGCTTCTGCCCTGACCGAAGAGGCCTGTCTTGATATAATTAATAATTCAAAACCTACAGAAAAAGGCCGCAGGCGCTTCAAGAAATCTTGATTTTTTGAATTATTTATCTAAATTTGCCATTACAAAGTTATAAACTGAAAGTAATGGCAACTTATCACATCGACCAGATCGATCAGAAAATCTTGTCTTTTCTTGTGAACAACGCCAGGATGCCATTCCTTGAGATCGCCCGCGAATGCGGTGTCTCCGGAGCGGCTATCCATCAGAGGGTCAAGCGTTTGGAAGCCAACGGAGTCATCACCGGTTCCCGCCTTCTCGTAAAACCCCAGGCTCTTGGACTGAATGTCTGTGCATTCATCAGCGTAACCCTTTCGGAGGCAAACAAGTATCCTGAAGTGGTTGCCAATCTCAAGAAGATTGCCGAGATTGTCGAATGTCATTTCGTAACCGGTAACGCAGCCCTGCTCGTAAAGGTCTACTGTTTTGACAATGATCACCTAATGGAAGTACTTCTGAACACGATGCAGAAGATCCCCTACATCCAGTCGACTGAAACCATGATCTCCCTGGACCAGGCAATCGAGCGCCAAGTCTGGGTGAAGGACTACAAGAACACTAGTTACCAGTCTCCTAGCGAGACAAGGAAGAAGTGATCATCCTCGCAAGGGACAGATCTTCAGGTGAAGTCAGTTTGAAGTTATACCTTTCTCCTGCACAGAAGGAGAGAGGTATTCCTTTTTTGGACACGACGGAAGCGTCGTCCGTAAAGGAGGTGTCGAAGGCTTGGGAATAAGCATCCTTTATGTCTTCGGACAGAAACATTTGCGGAGTCTGGGCACCGAAGACCCTGCTCCTGTCGATTCCTTCTCCGGAGTCTTTAAGGATTTTCTCTCCAAGGTCGGATTGCACAGTGTCGAGAACCTTCAGGGTGTCTACGGAAGGAACGACAGGGATAAGCGCATGGATCCTCCCACCTTCCATCTTCGAAAACATCTCACGGATAAGGCCTGTTGAAACGAGAGGCCGCACTCCATCATGGATTGCCACAATAGCTCCGTCCGGAACTCTTTCCAAGGCATTCCTTACAGAATGAAAGCGGGTAATGCCGCCGGAGACAAGAAGTTGTGGACAGGTGAATTCACTGGACAAGCAGTATTCCTTCCAGAAAGAAATATGCTCCTTCGGAAGGACGGTGATGACCTTGATGTCAGGTATGGCGGAAACGAAGGTTTCGATGGTCCTGCGAAGCACCGGTTTGCCTCCAAGGTCCAGGAACTGCTTCGGTGTGGCGGATCCCATCCTGGTGCCGCTTCCTGCCGCCATGGCTATCAATAATTTGTTCCCGTGCGTCATATTATTCCTTACAAATATAACTTTTTTTGTATATTTACAGACTTAGAATTTGATTAGAGTATTATGGCATTTTCTTTTCTGACACAAGAAATAGCAATGGACCTCGGTACCGCCAACACCGTCATTTTCCGCAATGACGAAAAAGTGCTGGACGAACCGAGCATAGTGGCAATAGACAACAACACCCAGAAGTGCATAGCCATCGGCCAGCAGGCCAAGCTGATGCATGAGCACACCAATCCCGGGATCAAGACCATCCGTCCCCTGCGAAATGGTGTCATCGCCGACTTCAATGCTGCGGAGATGATGATCAAGGGATTCATCAAGCAAGTCAACAACAAGAAGAAATCCCTCTTCTCCCCGAACCTCAAGATAGTCGTCGGCATTCCTTCCGGAAGTACCCAGGTCGAGATCAGGGCCGTGCGCGACTCCTGCGAGCATGCTGGAGGAAGGGACGTCTATCTGATCTACGAGCCAATGGCAGCAGCATTGGGAATCGGCCTCGACGTGGAAGCACCGAAGGGCAACATGGTGGTCGACATTGGTGGTGGAACCGCAGAAATCGCCGTCATCTCATTAGGTGGCATTGTGGAGCAGGAAAGTATCCAGACGGCTGGTGACGTGTTCAACACCGACATCCAGTACTACATGCGCCAGCAGCACAACATCAAGATCGGAGAGACTACCGCCGAAAAGATAAAGATCGCAGTAGGAGCTGTTATTCCTGACCTGGACGAGGAACCCGAACCCTTCGTGGTGAACGGTCCGAACCTCATGACGGCCCATCCCGTCGAGGCCACCGTAACCTACCAGGAGATTGCCCACTGCCTTGACAAGTCAGTTGCCAAGCTTGAATCCTCAATACTGCACGTCCTGGAAATGACTCCTCCGGAGCTCTATTCAGACATCGTGGAAAACGGAATATTCCTTTCCGGAGGAGGAGCCCTCCTTCGTGGACTCGCAAAGAGGTTCACCGAAAAGGTCAACATCCAGTTCCACGTCGCTGAAGACCCGCTAAGGGCTGTAGCCAGGGGTACGTGCATTGCTCTGAAGAAGACTTCGAACTACTCATTCCTCATGAGGTAATGCCCAAGGAGAGACCTGTAGTCAGCAAAATCATCAACCTCGCGGTCTTCATCCTACTGGAAATCGCGTCGCTGCACATGCTCTCCAACAACAACCAGCTCCAGAGGCTCTGGTTCGCACGCATCAGCCACGGATTCATGGCAAAGACCTGGGGAACCACCCAGGCCATAGGCAATTATTTTTCTCTCAAGAAGCAGAATGACGAACTCGCCCTTGACAATGAAAGGCTTCGGGAGATAGTAAGGGGCTATGAACAGGCCGCAATAAAGGCAGATTCTTCGATGAAGCCTGTCCTGGGCAAAGATGGTTTCAATTACATCCCTGCCACGATCATTAAATCAGGCACAAGCACACAGCACAACTACCTCATCCTTGACAAGGGAAGCGAGGATGGTGTAGTGGAGAATTCCGGAATCATATCGTCAAAAGGCGTGATCGGTATCGTGGATGCCGTCAGCAAGCACTATTCATTCGCGATCTCATTCCTCAACAAGGAACTCAACATCAGCGCAAGACTGGACACTTCCGGAGCAGTTGGCCCCCTTGCATGGGACGGAATCAGCACCAACGGGGCAGTCCTCAAGGAGATCCCCCTGCAGTTCAAGTACAACCCAGGAGACACAGTCTACACCAGCGGCTATTCAGCCATCTTCCCTCCGGACATCCCTTTGGGTATAGCCGGAGAGGCCAAGGTCATCAACGGCGCAACCAATGAAATCAGCGTAAGGTTGTTCCAGGATCACAGCGCCCTCAAGTACGTCACGATCATCGAGAACACCCGTCTCTCCGAAATCGCGGAGATCGAAAGCCGTGAAAAGGAGGTGAAGAAATGAGAAAGACCTTCACTTTCACCTACATCCTGATGGTTATCGCACAGATGATCCTCAGCAACTACTTCCATTTCACACCTTTTGCCATGCTGACGATCCTGCCAGCCATGGTGCTGTGCATCCCGACCAAGGTCGACACCTTCCTGGCAATGATCATAGCGTTCGCCACGGGGCTTGCAGTCGACTTGTTCGCAGAAGGCGCCCTGGGAATAAATGCTCTGTCGCTGGTACCGGTTGCCTTCCTGAGGAAAACCCTGATCGGGACCATATTCGGAGTCGAGCCCTTCGAACAAAAGGAGAACCTGACGATCAAGAAATACGGATTTGCAAGAGTATCCTTCGCCATCATCCTGGTCACTGCAATCTTCTTGATAATCTACATACTGGCCGACAGTGCCGGAACCAGGCCTCTATGGTTCCTCGGCACCAAATTCGGTCTGTCCCTCCTGGCAAGCTACCTAGTGTCCATCATCCTGGTGAACCTGCTGAGCTATGACGACAGAAGGTAACAACAGGAGCAGGATTCTGCTGATCGGGCTGGTGGCGGTCGCCGTCATCATCCTCTGCAAACTGTTTTACATCCAGATCATAGATGACAAGTACAAGATCAATGCGTCGAACAACTCGATGGTCTACGACATCATCTACCCGACCCGGGGAATCATCTACGACCGCAACGGGAAGATCATCGTAAGCAACAAGGTGACCTACGACATCCTGGTTACGCCCAGGGAGGTGACTCCATTCGACACCCTTCTTCTGGCCTCCACGCTTGACGTAGCCCCGGACTTCATCCGTGAAAAGATGGCCGATTACGAAAAGAACAAGAAGAAGATCGGCTACCAGAGCATGGTGATGCTCAAGCAGATAAAACCTGAGACCTACATGAAGTTCGCTGAGCTCCAGTACAATTTCCCTGGATTCAGGGGGCAGGTCAGGAGCATCAGGGACTACCCGGTCAATGCAGGAGGCAACCTTCTGGGATATGTCTCGGAAGTCGACCAGAAATACATTGAAGCACACCCTGGCGAATACCGGCCGGGAGACTATGCAGGAAAAACAGGCATCGAGGCTGCCAGGGAGAAAGAACTGCGCGGAGAAAAGGGATATCACATCTACCTTCGCAATTCCCGCAACCAGATCGAGCAGCGTTACAAGGATGGAGAGATGGACAAGGAGGCCGTGCCAGGTCACGACATCGTCACAACCATAGATGCCGACCTTCAACAATACGGCCAGCAGCTGATGCAGAACAAGGTTGGAAGTCTGGTGGCCATCGAACCTAAGACCGGAGAGATCCTGTCCCTCGTCTCAAGCCCGGGTGTCGATGTCAGCATGCTGGCGGACATCAGCCAGCACTATAACGAGATCATCAAGGATCCGCACAAGCCGATGTTCAACAGGGCTGTGCAGGCCCCATATCCACCAGGATCAGTCTTCAAACTTGTCAACGGCCTGATCGGTCTCCAGGAAGGAACGCTCAACATGGATATGGTATATCCCTGCTACCAGGGCTACCATTTCGGCAGCCACAAGCTCGGCTGCCACTCACATCGCTCACCTCTCAATCTCGAAGAGGCTATCATGATGTCCTGCAACGGCTTCTTCTGCTACGTGCTCAAGAACATCCTCGAGAACAAGAAATACAAGAACATAGACGAGTCACTCGACAAGTGGCATGACTATGTCCAGAGTTTCGGCTTCGGGCGGAAACTCGGGAGCGACTTCCCGGCTGAACTTGGAGGGACGCTGCCCACTTCCAACCTCTACAACAAACGCTATGGAAAAGGAGGATGGAAGTTCACAACCATCATCTCGATTTCCATCGGCCAGGGAGAGGTTGGAGTCACTCCCCTGCAGATCGCCAACCTTGCAGCTACGGTGGCGAACCGTGGATGGTACAGGATACCTCACATCGTGAAGGCTTCCGAGGGGGTCGAGATCGAGCAGAAGTACTATGACAAGCAGTACACGATGGTCGACACCACAAACTTCAAGAAAGTGATCCGCGGTATGTGGAGGGCTGTCAATAACGGTCCCGGAACCGGATGTACTGCAGCGATAGCCGAAGTCAAGGGGCTTGATATCTGCGGAAAGACCGGTACAGCCCAGAACCCGCGCGGAGCCGATAATTCGGTGTTCATCTGCTTCGCCCCGATGGACGATCCGAAGATAGCGGTAGCGGCGTACGTTGAGAATGCCGGTTTCGGAGCAACATGGGCTGCCCCTATCGCTTCGCTCCTCATCGAGAAATACCTCAACGGTGAGACAGGACGGCCTGACCTGGAAAAGAGGGTTATGGAAGGAAACCTCATGTCGAGGGTGAAAGCATACAAATAAGGCTATGGGCAATTTTTCAGACAGAGGCGTAAAGCAGTCGATCGACTGGAAGCTGGTAATCTCTTACCTGCTTCTGATCTTCATCGGCTGGATCAACATCTACGCCTCCATCCATTCCGAAGGCCCTGCCAGCATCTTCGATTTCAATTTCCGCTGCGGAAAGCAGTTCGTCTGGATCCTGACAGCCCTGGTCCTGGCTGCAGTGATACTGTTCCTGGTTAATCCACAATTCTGGGAAAGTGCTTCGCTGCCAATGTACTTGTTCGTGCTGGTGCTGCTCGTAGTGGTGATTTTCGTTTCGAAAGACGTAAAGGGTTCGCATTCCTGGTTCGAATTCGGGCCCGTGAAATTCCAGCCGGCGGAGATTTCCAAGATAACCACGTCCTTGCTGCTGGCTACTCTAATGAGCCAGACCAACTTCAAGATTACCAGGCTGAAGGATTTCCTGATGGCTGCGATAATCATCGGAATCCCGATGCTCGTGATTCTGGCCGAAAGCGAGACCGGATCGGCCCTGGTTTATGTAGGTTTCATATTCGTAATGTACCGGGAAGGATTTTCAGGATGGTGGATATTCAGCATAGTCATGGCCATCCTCTTGTTCATCCTGACCCTCACGGCATCACCCTACGTATCATTGCTCGTGCTGATCGGGATTCTTATCGTAGCCTCTGCCATCAGTTCCGGGAAAATAGGAAGCCTGTTCTGGATCAACCTTGGGGTACTCCTCCTGTTCTGCCTGCTCCCATGGATCCTTGGCAAGACAGTCGATTCCGAGAGTTTCTTCGGCAAGATAAAACCGGTGTACATCCTTATCGGAATCTGCATCTGCGCCGTTCCGTATCTTCTCTTCCGCGGATACAAGGAACGAAAGCGGTACATCTCCCTCGCTACCCTCGGACTGGTGGCCGGGATCGCCCTTATCTTCTCTACCGACTTCATATTCAACAACATCCTTCAGGACCACCAGCGCAAAAGAATAGAAGTCCTTCTGGGGATGAAAGAGGATCCTACGGGCGTCGGCTACAATGTCAACCAGAGCATGATTGCGATCGGTTCCGGCGGTTTCAGTGGCAAAGGTTTCCTGAACGGGACACAGACGACCTTCGGTTTCGTCCCGGAGCAGAGTACTGACTTCATCTTCTGCACCGTTGGAGAGGAATGGGGCTTCATCGGTTGCCTGGTAGTGATCCTCCTGTACGTTTTCCTGATCTGGAGGATAATCGTCGATGCAGAGAAGAGCAGGGAGGCTTTTACCAGGATCTACGGCTACTGCGTTGCCTCGTGCATATTCATGCACCTTTTCATCAACATCGGCATGACGATCGGACTCATGCCCGTTATCGGCATCCCGCTGCCGCTGCTTAGTTACGGTGGCTCGTCACTCTGGGCATTTACTGTACTGATTTTCATCTTCATAGCCCTCTACAGGCAGGAGAAAAAATACTACTAAAACAACCAATACTGTCATGAAAAGAACTCTGACCACATTGCTTGCGACCCTCGCCTGCGCAGTCTCTTTCGCACAAGTCAAGGTCGCCGTCCATGAAGACGCTCCCGACCAGCCCGTGATTCCCAAGGAGATTTACGGCCAGTTTGCCGAACATCTGGGAAGATGTATCTACGATGGCATCTGGGTCGGCAAGGATTCCCCTACCCCCAACGTAGACGGTTACAGGAAGGATCTTGTCGAGGCCATCCGCGAACTGAAGGTGCCGGTACTCCGCTGGCCAGGTGGTTGCTTTGCCGATGAATATCACTGGAGGGACGGAATAGGACCCGTCTCCCAGAGGCCCAAGATGATCAACTCCAACTGGGGAGGAACCGTAGAGGACAACTCCTTCGGCACCCATGAATTCCTGAACTTCTGTGAAATGCTGGGCATCGAACCCTACATCTCCGGCAACGTAGGCTCAGGTACTGTCGAAGAGCTTGCAAAATGGGTTGAATATATGACAGCAAAAGGCGGCACCATGGCTGAACTGCGGGCAGCCAACGGCAGGAAGGAACCTTGGAAGGTCAAGTACCTAGGAGTCGGCAATGAAAGCTGGGGCTGCGGCGGTAACATGACTCCGGAGTTCTATTCCGACCAGTACAAGAGGTACGCCACCTACTGCCGCAATTACGACGGTAACCGGCTCTACAAGGTTGCAAGCGGCGCATCAGACTATGATTACAACTGGACGAAGGTGCTCATGAACAATGTCAGGAGCAACATCTCCGGCCTGTCCCTGCACTACTACACGGTAATGAACTGGGGCCACAAGGGTTCGGCCACCGACTTTGACGAAGACGAGTATTATGACATCCTTGCGAAGGCTGTGGAAATCGACGAGGTCCTCAAGAACCACGAGGCAATCATGGACCTGTACGATCCACGCCACAGGGTCGATCTGCTGCTCGACGAATGGGGCACATGGTTCGATGTTGAACCAGGAACCAATCCCGGACACCTCTACCAGCAGAACAGCATGCGTGACGCCATGGTCGCAGCCATGTCTCTCGACATATTCAACAAGCATACTTCACGCTTGAAGATGGCTAATATCGCCCAGATGGTCAACGTTCTCCAAGCCATGATCCTGACCAAGGGTTCCGAAATCGTACTCACACCGACTTACCACGTGTTCAGGATGTACAATGTCCACCAGGATGCAACCGCTGTCCCGGTGGCTTTCTCCGCTGGAGAAAAGGTGTCCAAGGCTGGAAGGATCTTCTCACAACTGAGCGTGAGTGCCTCGAAATCAGACGCCGTGCACATCTCGCTTTCCAATCCATCCATCACGGAGACCAAGACAGTTGAGCTTGAGTTCGACAGCCTCAAGCCTTCAAATGTGACAGGAGAGATCCTTCGCGGAAAAGGCAAGGGACTGGAAGCAGTCAAGTCCTATAATGATTTCGGCGGCAAGACTAATGTGGAACCTGCAGCTTTCAAGGATTTCAAGACTGCGGGACGTACCCTGAAGGTCACCCTTCCTCCTGCTTCGGTGGTTGTCCTCAACGTGAAATAAAAACAGATGAATATGAAAAAGTTGTTCTTCGCCATCCTGGCCTTCGCTGCCATCGCTTCCTGCAAGCCTGGTGATCCAATTCTTAGAATAGAAGGAGGCCTTGTTAAAGGCGTGCCCACTGAGACACCTGGAGTGACTGTCTTCAAAGGCATTCCTTACGCTGCTCCTCCAGTAGGGGAACTACGCTGGAAAGCCCCTCAGCCAGTGAAGCCATGGAGTGGTCTCAAGGTCTGCGACAGTTGGGGCCATCCCGCCTGGCAGATGTCACACACGCCCGGTGGCTACACTCCCGAATTCTTCTTCGACGGTGATCCCGAGTTCAGTGAGGACTGCCTGTACCTCAATATCTGGACTCCTGCGGCTGGAAAGGCTGAAGCCAAGCTTCCTGTAACCCTGTGGATCCATGGAGGCGGCTATGTTGCAGGATGGGGTTTCGAGCCTGAAATGGACGGGGAAGAATGGGCTGCGCATGGAGGAATCCTCGTGACCTTCAACTACCGTCTCGGGCTGCTTGGCTTCCTCGCTCATCCAGCACTAAGCGCAGAGAGCCCTGATGGCGTCAGTGGCAACTACGGCATGCTAGATCAGATTGCTGCACTCAAATGGGTAAAGGATAACATCAGTGCCTTCGGTGGAGATCCTGACAGGATCACAATTATGGGTCAGAGTGCCGGAGCCATGAGCGTCCAGACCCTTGTGACATCTCCCCTGTCAAAGGACCTGATTGCAGGAGCAATTATCCAGAGCGGTGGAGGGATAAGGGAGAGCCAGCTTCTCGGAGGATCCCCCATCTCCGTTGCAGAGGCTTCAGGCAAGGAATTGATGGATTGGGCCGGCTGCAGCACGCTTGAGCAGATGAGGGCCTTACCCGCCAAGGATCTTCTGACCATGACCTCGAAATTCAGGACAGAGACCGGAAAACCTGCTATCGGATTGACTGCTCCGATAATTGACAACTATGCCCTTTCGGAGACATTCTCACAAGCCGCTCTTGAAGGCCGGATTGCTGACGTCCCCTACATGATCGGATGCACGCTTGACGACATGGGTGCACTCGCAAGTGGGATCGACCGTTTTTGCGCAGAAAGGCAGAAGGCCGGAGGTACAGCCTTTGCCTACCGTTTTGACCGCAGGCTCCCTACCGACGGCCGTCCCGATGTACTCAAAGGAGCCTTCCACTCGTCTGAACTCTGGTACATGTTCAAGTCACTTCGCTTCTGCTGGAGACCTTTCATCGAAGGTGATTATGACCTGGCTGAACAAATGATTACATGCTGGACCAACTTTGCAGCATTCGGCAATCCAAACGGAGAAAAGGCAGGCCCTTGGACTCCCTGCACTGAAGAGAATCCGCAGTTCATGATTTTCAAACTTGACGAGAACGGCAAGGTCGCCTCAGGAATGGGTACCCTTGATTCAGCAATATAGTTTTTTGGCATGAATAAGATACTGACGACCATTGCATTAGTTTGTGCGGCAGTCTGCTCTTTCGCTCAGAACCCTTCTATTGTCCGTCCGAGGATTGAAGTAGCAGAAGCAGAGACTGGAGTTGAAGAAACGGTCTCTTCAAGACTGGAAGTGTTCTACATGAACGACGAGGACCCAAGGATGTACTATCTGTCACTTGGGAACCTAGGAATCGGGAATGATCTGGTGCAGATTGATTTCGATCCAGTCTATGAATTGTTCATACTTCTTGGAGGCACTTTGGAAGAGGCTATCGCCAAGATGGAGGAAATCAAGGCTTTCTACAAGGAACCGAGACAGGCAACCATGGAGATCACCGGTTGTTTTGCCGCATTGTATCCCAACGACAAGCTCACTACCGTCAAGGTCACAAGAAGACAATTACTCACTTCCAGCATCCTGGAATTCAGCATTCCCAATCCTGACAACGATACTTTAATCCGAGCCACCCACATCGCCAAGAGTGAATTCGGAGGCTTGCTAAGCACGCTCAAGATCTTCAGGAAACTGCATCCGAAGGAGAAATAGCGCCCTCAACCGATTCAGAGCTGTTTGAGTGCCCTGGCCAGCTGGTCAGGACAGCTTGTCCCGCGGGCCTTGCAGTCAATGCCTTCCAGAAGACCGATCACATCCTTTACGCTTCGTCCGACACATAGGGCAGCCACTCCTTGAGTGTTTCCGTTGCAACCCTTAGTGTACTGGACTTTACGTATCATGTCGCCTTCGGTCTCTATGTATATCGCTTCCGAGCAAACAACAGGGCAGGTTCTGAAGTAGGTCTTCCTGATCCCGCCTTCCGTGTTATCGTCCAGGAGCGTCACATCGTAAGGAGTTCTTTCCATATCAGTCATATTTCCCGCAATTTACGAAATATATGCCGGATTCATTAGCGGCAATAAAGATTATCGTTTTTAAGTGATACCGGATTGGTGGTTCTGTGTGCTGAATATTGGCGTATTACAAAATTTCCAAGCTAAAATCCAAGCCGTATTAGAGTGTCACAATTTCTGGATGGTTGCTCCGAATAAAGGGAGCGAAATAGATGGGAAGATAGGTGATGAACCTGTCCTTTTTTATGAGCCGTTCATTGGACAGGACGTAAGCGTCATGGACGTGGTAGTCCGGATTGGCAAGGAAAGCATTGAGCGCCCGATGGATTGTATAGTCTTTCCCTGATTTCACTTCCACCGGTAGGATGGCGGCATGGTCGTAGTCATCCAGAAGAAATTCCACTTCGCCATGGGCCTTGTTGTCGTAGTAGAAGAGCGGTCCTGAACTGTGAGCCCGCAGTTCGGAGGCGACAACGCTTTCATAGACGCTTCCCAGATTCACACTCAGGCGGTCGTTCATGACTGCGTCGATGTTGTACTTATACAACTCATTGGTAAGAAGTCCGACGTCGTTCATGTAGAACTTCAGCAGGTTCTTGCTCTCGGACTCCTTAAGCGGGAAGACAGGTGAGGAGACCGCTTTTACCTCGATGGCAATTCCTGCCCCGGCGATATAGTCAAACTCGTCTTGATAATCGTCATTCCGCTTGCTCTTCTTTTCCTCGATGTGACGATACACCACACGTTTCTTCTTGTTGCCCATCAAGGAAGGAATCATATTGTAGATCCTCGTAATCTTGAGTTTGTGCTCTTCATCGTACTGGGAGGCATCAATCCCGTAAAGAGTATGGATTGCCTCATGGATGTCACGGACAGCCACGATGTTCCTGGAACTCAGGTACTCATTCACGGCATCGGGCAGACCACCCACAAGAAGGTATTTCTTGAAGAGATCCATCATCCTTCCGTGCATGGTCTCGTCCAGAGACTCCCTCTGAAAGAACTTCTGCTCCAAGACAGATACAGCCTCTTCGGTAAATCCATTCGCCCAGAGGAATTCTTCAAAGTCGAGCTGATACATATGCTTGATGATAACGCTTCCAGCAGGCACGGATGTCGTCTGCCTAAGCGTTACACCAAGTAGGGAGCCGCTGGCAATATACGTATATCGTCCGTCTTCCTTCAAGAACTTCAGTAGCGTCAGAAGATGGGGATAAGCCTGAATCTCGTCCAAGAAGATGATCGTATCATCCTTCGTACCCCTTAATTTCTCTCCGGCAACCGTGCTCAGCCGGAAATAGAATTCCTCTTTGGTCGTCGCCGCCTCGAACAGTCTGGGGCCGTTCTTGTCCTCTGCGAAGTTGATCTCCACATAATTCTGGAAGAGAGACGTGGCCACGTTGCGTATGATGTAAGACTTCCCGATCTGACGGGCCCCGTCGATGACCAGGATCTTGCTGTTCCTACTGGCAAGATGCTCATGAATATAGGAGCGAATCTTTCTTTTTAGCATAGAATCACATCGTTTACACAGCAAAGGTACGCTTTTCTAAGAAAAATCAAACACAAAAAGGACGCTTTTCCAAAGAATTTTAGGCTCAAAAAGGACGCTTTTCTAAATATGGAGTATTGGCGTTTGGTTATTTGGCGGGATTTCGTTTGGTCATTTGGCGGAGATCCACAGGATGCTCAGAGGATAAATATAAAACCAACTAATTGAATATCAATTAGTTGGTTTGTGCCCCGGGCGGGAATCGAACCCGCACGGCCGTTTCGGGCCAAGGGATTTTAAGTCCCTCGTGTCTACCATTCCACCACCAGGGCGTGGAAACCGACAGCGATGCTGGCAGCAAAGCCGGCGGCAACGGTGCAAAGTTAACAAAAAAGAGTTAATCTAAGCCTTACTCTTGCTCTTTCTTCGAATCGGTCTTGGCCTGGAAGCGGGCGACATTGACTACGAATCTCTCATGGGTTCCTTCGCCTATGATGCCCTTGCCGTCGCGGGCCACGACCCTGAAGACGAGCCTTCGTCCGTCTATTTCAACAAGTTCCGAGTCACACCAGACCTTCATTCCTTCCGGAGTGGCGCTGACGTGGCTCACGTTGACATGGGTCCCAACGGTCTCGAAGCCTTGGTCGAGATAGGGCTGGACGCTGAGACGGCAGGTCCTTTCCATCAACGTAATCATAAGAGGGGTGGCGAATACCCTCACGGTGCCGCTGCCGATGTGGCAGGCAAGAAGTTCAGAAGCGACTATTTCTTCCTGATAGCCTTTTATTCCTAGTTCGAGCATATTGATTTATTCATTTCAGATTCTACTAAGATTCTTCGCTTCGCTCAGAATGACAACAGCGCCTCAAGGTCGGAGGCTACATGGCCGGGAAGGATGACATGATGGTTTCCTATCGGGTTGGTTAGGAAATACGAGGCAGCCTCCCGGGGCAGTCTCAACACCACCTGCGTGCGGCAGAGGTCAGGCTTGGCCTCACATCGAAGCAGTTCACCTTCGCATACGAAATGCCTGGAAATGTCTCCGTTGACCTTGAAAACGGTGACCGGTCCGGAAGGAATATTCCCACGTATCCCTACTCCTATTCCCGATTCGAAGTGGGTGTCCAGACTGTAACCGGAGACCATGTCGAGCGGAACGGTACAATGGGCGAAGACGATCTCCCCAGTCTCGGGATCGATGCTTGAAGGATTGGCCTGGAAGCCGCTGAGGCCCGTGACGGCGCGACCGACCATCATGGATATCATCGTCGGGACATCTCCTTCGCATCCTGCCACGATACCCTCTGAATTAAGCTTTGCCAGGGCGTAGCAGCCGGTGTTGTGGACAGAAGTCAGAAGATCGAAACACCGTATCGTGAGTCCGGAAAGGCCATAATCCGCCACCAGGGTCTTCAATGACCGGTAAAGGCGGTAGGCTCCGGGGATGGCCTGCTTGACGGCGGTGGGGATGGGGGAAGGGCCAACGACCGCCTGCCAGGATTCCGAAACCTCGTCCTTAAGGGATGAATATTCCTCCAGGAGTTCTTCCATTGGAATATACTGGAGGTTGATCCCAAGACGGTCGAAGATTGCTTCTTTGTCGAAGCCGCTGGATATAAGCCAGTCAGACGGGTGGCCGACGATTCCAAGGGTGGTATATTCAAGGAAACGACGGGAAGCTTCTATCCTGGAAAGAGAGTCCAGGCGAGAGCGGATGTAGGCCGGACTTCCATGAAGGATTTCGCCTCTGAGACCCTCCTGGCGCAGGTAAGAAAGGATTTCCATCGAAGCGGCCAGCGAGTTGCTTTTCCCTGATGTCAGCAGCAGGATAGTCTGCCGAGAGAGTCCCTGCAAGGTCAGCAGCAGCTCTTTGAAAAGGCCTTCAGTACCTCCTGTGCGCACATATATCAACGACAGGTCAGTTCCGTAGTCTTCGTAGTTATCTCCTTTGAATGAATATTCAATACCCAGCGAATCAAGGAATTCTTTCGTGACGGCGTCTACTGCGGCCTTGTCGTGGAGCGGGGAGGTCAGTGTAAAAATCGAAATCATAGAGGTCGGATTTGTCTGTAAAGTTACTATTTATTAACTTTAGTTCCTATTTAAACCTCATCCATCATGAAGCCATCAAAGTTTTCCCTTATTCTCACCGTAGCATTATCAGTTGCCTTCATATCCAGTTGTGGCACCGCCCGCAGGATGACAACCACTACCATGCAGGTCGGATCCTACAATCTCCGTTATGAGAACAGGGGTGATTCCCTGAAGGGTAACGGCTGGGGCCAGCGCTGCCCGATAATGGCAAGTCAGATCCTCTTCCATGATTTTGAAATCTTCGGGACTCAAGAAGGGAAGTACAATGGCCTGGAGCAACTCAAGAGCATGCTTCCTGGCTATGAATATATAGGCATAGGAAGGAACGACGGAGAGAAAAAAGGAGAATATTCTGCGATATTCTACAAAACCGCTCTCTTCGATCTCCTGGACCATGGCGACTTCTGGCTCTCACAGACACCGGATGTACCTAGCATAGGCTGGGATGCTTCACAACACAGGATCTGCACCTGGGGCCATTTCAGAGTAAAAGCCACAAAGCAGGAATTCTTCTATTTCAATCTCCACATGGACCATATCGGGGTGCAGGCAAGGATGGAGAGCGCAAAACTGGTGGTCAGCAAGATCCGCGAAATCTGCAAAGGAGAACCCGTTATCCTGACAGGAGACTTCAATGTAGACCAGACTAATCCCATCTATAACGTGTTTGTCGAAAGCGGCGTCCTTTCAGACAGCTATGAAATCTGTGAAATCCGCTACGCCCTTGACGGCACTGCTAACGGCTTCGACCCCAACAGTTTCACCAACAGCAGGATAGACCATGTGTTCGTGTCACCTGGATCAAGGGTACTCCGTTACGGTGTCTTGACAGACACCTACCGTACGATGACTCCTGAAGCCCAGAAGTACGAGAATGGCAATTTCCCCAAGGAAATATCCTTCCAGGCCTACCAGGCCCGCACTCCATCCGACCACTTTCCCGTCAAGGTCATCCTCCAGTTGAAGAAGAAATAGGTCCAAATCAAGAATAATCAAGAAGTTCGAAGAATAACAACAACTCTGTCTTTGGTGATGACCGTCCTGGCAGACAACTTAAGGAGCATCGGCAGAGGACTCGCCGCGAGCCTCAAGGATTATCCCCTTGAAGCTATGCTTGGCATAACCTATTTCATCATATTCGCCATCGGGGGGAAGCCGGACATCCTCGTTTGGTTCTTCCCTCACTATGTCCTTCTCTACACCCTGCACAAGTTCAGCTGGAAGGGTAATGCGATGAAGATCCTTTACGTCCTGGCTTGGTTCCTCTGGATTCCACTGATCTTGTGGAAGCCCGAACTCCGAGGGTGGGACATAGGCATAGCTTACCTTCTCGCCCTGATACTCCTTATAATCGGCGAAAAGCCCCTGGGGAACGAAGAATATGGCAGGAATATCCTCGACATCGCCATTAAGGTTGCACTCGGCTTCCTTATCGGAGGCCTCCTGATGGGGATAGTGACCGCAATAATCGCTTCGGTCGGCTTCCTGTTCGACCTGGAACTTAGTGACAACTGGTTTACCCATCCAAATGCCTTCATCGCCACGATGGTGATCCCGCTGCTCTGCTGCTGGTCCGTGAGCCGTCCCCAGACAGACACCAGGGACAACAAGTTCATCCAGATTGCCATAGACTACATCCTGTCCCCTGCCTTGGTAATATACGCAGTTATCCTGTATGCCTACATTGCCAGGATCCTCTTCCGCTGGGAGTTACCGAATGGAGGTGTCGCCTACCTGGTAATTACCTTCACGGCTATCGCCATGCTCTGCCACCTATTCCGTCTCCAACTGAGTAGCAGGCATTTCGATTGGTTCTACAAGGCCTTCCCTATAATAGCCATACCACCACTGATCCTGCTCTGGGCCGGGGTAATCCGCCGCATCACCGAATACGGCATCACCGAGACACGTTTCTACCTCCTGCTGCTGGCTATCCTTGTCACAGTCTTCGTGGCAATGCTTCTCAAGGAACGGACCCGGAACTTCCAGCTGATGACACTTATATTCGCCATCACGGGATTCCTGTTCACCTTCATTCCAGGCATCCGGGCAAGGGATTTCGAGACCTATAGCCAGAAGAACAGACCTGTGGAGCAGGTTGAAGGACCCGAAGACGGCCTCACTGAAGCAGTCAAGGAGAGAATCTGGTCGGTTAAAGATATACAAGGACCGATAGACCTTGGTGAATATTCACAATTGGTTCCTGCTTCGGAGTACCATTACTACGAGGACTCCAGTAAATCGGTATTCTACAAGGATGAAAGCAGGACCGAGATTCTCCTGGAATGCGACATAATCGGCAGGCTGCACGACAACGTGGAAGACCCGGCCGACAAGCTGGTCTACAGAAATGACCGGTACATGGCGGTCTTCTCCAGGATAGACGACAAGGGAAGCGCCGGAGGCCCGGCCTTCACCACTTCTTATGTCATGCTCCTGCGCAAACCTTGACGAATTAAGATATAAAGAATAAAACCTATAAATAGATGAACCTTAGAAGTTTACTCACAGCGCTAGTTTGCGTCCTCAGTGTCACTCCGTCTGCTTTTTCACAAGACAATCCCAACCAGACGATCACTGCATCCCTGAATAACCTGACGTACACTCCGAAACCTCCCAAGAACAATGTTGGTTCTGTCATAGGAGAGATAGCAACTGCTGTCCTGGCTGGCCAGACCTCCAAGGAGATGGTCGGATACGAAGGGGCCGTACGTGCTGCCGTACTCAAGGGAATGTCACTCTCCTACCGAATCCGTGCGATCGACGGTCCTCTTACTGAAGAGGAAATGAGCCAGCCTTTCACGGTCTATGTCGACGGTGATATCTCCAACATGACGACTACCAACAAGACCGAAGTCGAAACCTACGAGGAGAAAGGCAAGAAGAAAACCCGCTCAAGAACATATTTTCGCGGTCAGGTAGGAGTCTCGCTCCAAGTCAAGGACACGAGAAACAATGTAGTCATCGCAAGCCCGACATTCAACATCTATGCATCAGACATGTCGTGGATAGAGACTGCCGAAGGGGCGATGAACAACGCCCTGAAGGCTTTGACAGACAAAGTCAGGATAGCTTTCAATGATATGTTCCCCCTCACCGGCCACATAATCGAGAGGGCTGGGATAAAGAACGACAAGCAGAAGGAGGTCTACGTCGACCTTGGAACAGAGAACGGGATAGCCCCCGGCAACACGCTGTATGTCTACAGGATCAAAACTATCGCTGGGAAATACGCCAAGGAGCAGCTGGCAAAGCTCAAGGTGAAGAAAGTTGAAGGTGAAGAAATCTGCTTCTGCAAGGTAACATCCCATGGCAAGGAGCTCATGGAAGCCCTGGATGCCGGTGACCAGCTGGTGATAATGACCAACTAGGCTTCGGTAAAGCTATGAGAATAGGCATAATAGGCGCCGGGCACATCGGTGGTAAGATTGCGAGAACCATTGCACAGACAGAATGCATGGAGTGCCTGGCCGTTGCATCAAGGACCAGGGAAAAGGCTGAAGCTTTCGCAACCGAATTCGGAATTCCAAGGGCTTATGGATCTTATGCGGAATTGCTTGATGATCCTGATGTGGATCTGGTCTATGTGGCAACACCCCATTCACATCATTTCGATGTGACCATGGAAGCCCTCAGGAAGGGCAAGCCTTGCCTTGTTGAAAAGGCCTTCATGGCCAATGCTGCCCAGGCAAAGGCCGTCCTGGACCTGTCCAGGGAAAAGCAGGTCTTCGTAGCCGAGGCAATATGGACCCGTTACCAACCGGCAGTCGACATCATCCGCAGGCTGATCTCCTATGGAAAGGTGGGAAGGGTCAGGCAGATCAGTGCCACTCTTTCCTACAGCATAGAGCACAAGGACCGGATCATGAAACCGGAGCTTTGTGGAGGTGCCCTTCTCGACCTTGGAGTCTACGCCATCAATTTCGTCAGGATGGTCTGCCCGAATCCTATAGAAAGGATCTGCTCCCAATGCATCCTGTCAGACACTGGAGTAGACCTATCAGAATCTATCAGCATGGTGCTATCCGGAGGCATCCAGGCCAACATCCAGAGTTCAGCCTGCTGTGCAGGATACAATACGGCGGTAGTGGCCGGTTCCAAAGGCTACTTGGTTATTGACAATGTCAACAATCCCAGAAGGATAAGCCTCTATGCAATCGGAGGCATATTCATGGAAGAAATCACCGTTCCTGACTGCATATCGGGATATGAATATGAATTCGAAGCCTGCCGCGATGCTATCGCAGCAGGCCTCATCGAACCGCCGCAGATGCCCCACGGCGAAATCCTGTTCATCATGGAATTGATGGACTCCCTCCGCAAGGAATGGGGAGTCCGTTATCCCATGGACTGATAAGCTCTTATTCGATATAGATATTCCTGAATGCCAGGGGACCGCCTTCGCTCTGTAAGGCGATGTAACCCTGTGTATATGACAGAGTGGCTTCGTTCTCAAGGCTTCCATTGATGTAGACGATCATCTTGTTGCCGCGGCAGATGATCTCTGCCCTGTTCCACTCTCCGTCAGGAAGTTCTATCGCCGCTCCCTGATGGACCCTCTTTTTCATCGGGAACTTGACGGAAGGATCATAAGGAATCTCAGCGATCCTGGCGCCGCCCAAGGAGACGATGTCTCCGGCATTGCCTGCCCAAAGCTGGCACTCGTAAGCAGTAGGCCAGACTTTATCACCCTCCTGGATTCTCTGGAATATTCCGCTGTTGGTAGGTTCTCCAATCCACTTCCACTCCACGTGAAGGGAATAGTCACCGTACTGGCGGGCTGTCCTGAGATAGCCGTTGGGCTTACCGGAAACCACAATGCAACCATCTTCAACCTTGAAAACCGGCTCTTCTGACTCGGACTCCGTCACCGGTACCCAGCCAGTCAGGTCCTTCCCGTTGAATAGGACCGTCTTTCCTGCATCACCGAAGTTGTTGTAGATAACAGTAGGACGGGAGGCCCTGGTGCTCATCGAAGGGAACCACATGTCCTCAACCGTGAGTCCGCATTTGCGGGTCATGTCGATGCTATACTCCAGCCTGCCGAAGTTCGCATCAACGTTGTTCGTTCCGAAAGTGAACTTTATTCCGCGACGCTTTGCCTCACGGATAATATATTCATTTGGAATAAGGTAACGGGCGCTGATCTCGAGAGCTATCCCGTTTTTCTGCATAACGTCGAGCACCCTTGCGACCCTCTCCGGTGTCCACATCTGGTCGAAGCGGTCGTTCAGGAAATCAGGAAGGAAGAAGGCATTGGCGAAGATGTCGGCCGGCTCGTTGGAGAGGATCTTTACAGTCTGGTCGACTATCAGGTCCATGTACTGCTGGTCGGTGAGGCCATCCTTCAGGACCTCTTCGTTGCGATAGATCCTTGAGATGCGGCCCTTATGGTCGACGATGGTCATCGCGTCGGTGAATAGATAGTCGAAGGTGCCGAGAGCTTCAGATGAGAAGTCAGCGGTCCACTTCCTGCCTTCTCCCTGGACTCCGCGGAGGAAAGGAAGGTCCTTTACCTCGTCGAAATATTCATAGACCTCGTCGTCGTTGGAAAGCATCCTGCCGACTCCGCCGGCTCCGGCATTGGGAGCAACTCCGTAGTTGATACCGTAGTTCATGCTCATCGCATGGGCCATTTCAGCAGTTAAGCCTCCCTTCAGGTGGACATGCCAGTCGATAACAGGGAAATCCTCCTGCTGGAGCTGGATAGCCCTGTCGGTTGACTCATCTATAGGAGGAAGAGTGTCACAGGGATTCTTTGCATCTGCGCCAAGGCGCTCGATCTTAAGACCGCGGAAGCTGACTTTGCCTTTCTCTCCGGCAACGTTGATCGCACCGTGTCCAAGACGCATCTTCCCGTACTGGGGAAGTCTCCAAGGCTGGTCAGGCTCGGTGTAGCAGACAACATCTTCACCTTTGACCTTGACTGAGATGTTCTTCCCGCGCACTGCAATCTCGAGCGGAGTCCATTCTCCGTCCTCCTCGAGGGGACGATAAAGATTTCTCACATGAAGGAGGGATCCTGTCTTAATGGTCCCGTCGATGGGTCCGCCATGGATCAGAACCTTGTAACCGCTACCATCCCCGCCATCGTGGAAGGCAATCGTTGCCTGGGAACCTTCCTCTGCAAGGAATTCTCCCTGGAGGACAAAATTCTCGTAGTCGGCCTTCCCTATCCGTTGAGTCTGTCCCTCACCGATGGAAAAGTCGCCGACGCCGCATGACATGAATGCAGTTGCCGCAATCAAAATCACGGCCAGGCGCACCAAAGACGCCTTGATAGTGTTAATCCTGTTCATCGTAAAATACAACTGTGTCTTACAAAAATAAACAAAATCAGCTTACTATCACCATAAAAATGCGTATGTTTGTATTCAATCAAAAACTAATAACATGCCTTTCAACTCTTCTTACAAGGAGATAAAGACTCTCACCGACCTCCCTGCACCGGATGCCACCGGGCGAATAGATCACTATGTTTTCCAGTACATTGATTTCAAATCAGCTCCGCAGTATGTTGCCGCAAGACACAGGTTCACCGACTGCTGTTTCTTCGGCTGTGACATCCCGTCAGAGATGGAGGACGGAATAGGATCGTCATGCCTGGTGTTCCCCAGGATGGGAATGACCTACAATGTGTTCAGAAGCCATCTTTACAACGGAGACTCCCTGTATGCAGGCTATGATCCGGACAATGAAGACACTTTCTCCTCATGCTTCGACCAGAGGGTCTATTCCGAATACATGGAAAAAGGCAAGCAGACAGGCAACATAAAGGAGACTCTTGCAAGGTCCCTTCACGACCATGCCATAGCTGATGCCATGGCTGATTTCCTCAGCAGGTTCGAAGAGCGCCAAGTCGTAGCAGTCATGGGAGGGCATGCTTTGAAAAGGACTGACGAGTCTTTCCGGAAGGTTGCCTACATAAGCAAGATTCTCTCTGAAAAAGGGAAGATCATGGCTTCCGGGGGAGGCCCTGGTGCCATGGAAGCAACGCATTTCGGAGCCTGGATGGCCGGAAGGAAGATGGATGAATTCGACGACGCCCTCCAGATGATCTCGATAGCACCTACATTCAGGGACGCCGGTTGGCTCAAGTCAGCCTTTGACGTGCGAAAGAAATATCCACAGGAGAAGTACCGGAGTCTCGGCATACCCACATGGTTCTATGGCCATGAACCTGCCACTCCTTTTGCAACGGACATAGCCAAGTACTTCATGAACAGCGTCAGGGAAGACATCCTGCTTTCCGCTGCCAAGGGAGGAATAATCTATTCACCGGGTTCGGCCGGCACCCTTCAGGAAATCTTCCAGGATGCCGCCCAGAACCATTACCAGTCTTTAGGATATCCAAGTCCCATGGTCTTCCTGGGCAAGGATTACTATTCAAAGGACGTCCCAGTCTTCCCGATGCTGGAGAACCTTCTCGAACAGGGATTCTACAAGAGCCTGCTCCTCTCGATCACGGACGATGCCGACGAAGCCATCTCCAACATCCTGTCTTTCACCGAGCATTAGGATCAGGAACAGGCAAGGATGTCTCCAAGCACTCCGCCGGCAGTCTGGCGTGCTCCTGCTCCCGCACCTTGGATAAGGAGCGGAGACTGATAGTCTTAGGTCGTGATCACGGCCGCATTGTCCGTACCGCGAAGCCAATAGAGAGGACTGTCAGGGCCCACGGTCTCAAGACGGCAGGCTGCCATATAAGATGAGTCTTCAGCTATCGTGAGGGAAGCGATGTACCTTAGTTTCAATCCCTTCCCGGAAGCCTCGGCATGGCGGCGGACAATCTCTTCGGCATCAGGAACCGGTTCCATGTCCACTTGAGATTCTTCCAGAGGAATTCCCGTCTGGCGTGAAAGGATCAGCAGTTTCCTGAGGACATCTCTTCCGCTCAGGTCAATCGACGGATCAGGTTCAGTGAAACCTTTCTGCCTGGCTTCCTCGACAATGTCTGCGAAAGGAAGGCTGCCGTCATAACGGTCGAAGATGTAGCCGAGGGTTCCTGAGATCACGGCCTCGATCTTCTGGATCCTGTCTCCACAGTTGAGTACCTTGTCGATGGTCTCAAGGATCGGCAGGGCAGCTCCCGCGGTAGTTTCGTAGCGGAGATCGACTCCTGCCTTAAGGGCTTGTGACTTGAGGGAACTGTACTGCTGGAACGAACTGGAGAAAGGTATCTTATTGCAGGTAACCACTGGGTAACCAGCCCTGAAGAGTTCCGGATAGCGGAAACCAAGTTCCTGGTTGGCTGTACAGTCTACGAACACCGAGCCTTCTAGGTTCAGTTCCAGCAAGGCATCGAAATAGGCGTTCCCCTTCGCGCTCCTGCCGGAAGAAAGAAGCTCGTCTGCATTTGAGGCGTCAATGCCTTCCGTGTCGATCACGAAGGTCCTGCTGTTGGAAAGGCCGCAGATACGTACATTCTTTCCGGTGCGGGCAGCAATTGCCGGCGCATTCTTCGAAATGATCTGGACCAGGGCCTTCCCTATGGTTCCATAACCGGCAATGAAGAGGTTTACGCTCTGGAGGGAAGCCTTGTCGAAGAATTCCCTGTGAACAGCACGGATAGCTTCCTGGACCCTGTCTGAAGGGACGATTACGGTGATGTTCCTCTCCGAAGAGCCTTGTGCCGTAGCACGTATCGGAATGCTCCTCTTCCCAAGGGCAGCCAGCATTCTGCCCGTAGCTCCGCTGTGTCCTATGACATCGTTACCGATAAGGCAGATGATGGAAAAACCTGTTTCTATCTTGAGTGGCTTCAACCTTCCAAGGGATATCTCGTAGGCGAAGCACCTGTCTGCCGCTTCCTTTGCCCTCTGGGCATCCTCGGTCGAAATGGCGATGCACATAGTGTGGACGGAAGAAGCCTGGGTGATAAGGATAATGTTGATTCCCTCCCTGGAAAGGGCATCGAACAAACGCGATGAAAAGCCGGGGATGCCGACCATCCCGCTGCCTTCCAGTGAGATCAGAGCAATGTTGTCGGAATTGGATATTCCTGTAACGTCTTCCCTGTTCTGGGGAGGATACTTCTCCACCAGGGTTCCCGGATCCTCAGGATCGAAAGTGTTCTTAACATAGATCGGAATGCCTTCTTCCACCACGGGCTGGATGGTCGGGGGATATATTACCTTTGCCCCGAAGTGCGAGAGTTCCTGGGCGGCGGTGTAGGAAATATTCCTTATAGTACGTGCTGAAGGGACAACCTTTGGATCTGCTGTCATGATTCCAGGCACATCCGTCCAGATTTCGACCAGACGGGCCTTGATACCCACAGCCAGAAGTGACGCCGTGTAGTCGGAGCCTCCGCGGCCGAGGGTGCTGACCCTGCCATGCTCGTCAGAAGCGATGAAACCAGGTACAACGAAGAGTGAAGTGTGATTGTCCACCGCTTCCCTGACATTGGAATATGTGGCCTCCTGATCGGCCTGCCCTGAACAGGTCCGGACTATCTCCCTGGCATCAAGCCATTTGCAGCTGACCCCAAGGGAAGAGAACTTGGCTGTGACAATCTTCGTCAAGAACAGTTCACCATAGCTCTGGACAGCATCCAGGCTCGTACGGCTGATTTCCCGGAGCAGGAATACACCCCTCACTGTGTCGCTGAGTTGGTCGAACAGGCCATCCACTGCAGTGGTCACTTTATCTTGGAAAACTTCCGGAAGAAGTTCTTTGATGATCGAGTGGTGACGCTCCCTTAGTCCGGACAGAAGATCCCTGAAAGATTCGTCTCCATCTGCCGCCCGGCGGCCTATCTCTATCAAGGTGTCTGTGCATCCCTTGATGGCCGAACAGACCATTATGGTCCTGTCCCGCTCCAATGCCTTCAAAACTATCTCTACCGCCCTGTCGATCGAAGATGCCGATCCAACGGAAGAACCTCCGAATTTAAGTACTTGCATGCTTTCTAAAGTCTGTCGATGATTGGTTTGATTATTTCTGTAAGCTGTCCGTTCTCAAGAAGGAAGCCATCGTGTCCGAAATCTGACGTAATCTCGTGATAGGAGGCCCCGGGGATAAGTGCGGTCATCTCCTTTACCTCCCTGACCGGAAATAGGCCATCCGATTCTATCCCTATGACCGTTGTTCCGGCCTTTACCTGCGACAAAGCAGCTGCCACTCCGCCACGCCTGCGCCCTACATTATGGCTGTCGATGGCGTCGCAGAGATAGTAATAGGAATAGGCATCAAAGTCCCTCTTGACGAGTTTCTCTCCCTGGTAGCGTTCATAGGAAGCTGCCCTCTCGGCGAACAAAATGTCGTCATCGGATTCTGCCTGAGTGCGGCGGTAGCCTTCATAGCTCCGGTAGGAGATCAGTCCCTGGGCACGGGCGCATTTCAAGCCATCTTCTCCTCCGTGGAGGTCCTTGCATTCAAAGAAAGTCTGGTCTGCTGAAATGGCCATCCGCTGTGCTTCCGCCATGGCAGAGAACCAGGGAGAAACCCTTGGAGATGTTGCGATAAGGATTGCATTCCTGACCACGTCAGGTTCCGTGACCGACCACTCCAAAGCCTGGAAACCGCCAATCGAACTTCCGATGAGCAAGTCAACCGATTCTATTCCCAGCTCCTTCCGGACAAGGATGGAGGCCTTGACCATGTCCCTGACAGTGATCCTCGGAAACTTGAAATAATAAGGCGAGCCTGTCGAAGGATCAACGGAAGAAGGCCCTGATGACCCATAGGGTGATCCGAGGACATTGACGCAAACCACGCAATACCTTTCCGTGTCTATCAGCTTACCCGGACCGACAAGCTGGGGCCACCAGTCCTCGACGTCACTGTTGGCCGTGAGGGCATGGCAGATCCAGACCACCTTCCCTTCCTTTACGGAAGAAGTGTGATAGACAATCTCGATCTGCTCGAGGGATCCGCCCGCTTCAAACTCAAAAGGTCCTGCCTGGAGACTGTGCCTGATCATCTCAAAGCTTCATTTATGGATCTGTCAAGGTCTGCTATGATGTCGCTGGGATCCTCCAGTCCGACGCTCAGACGCATCAGGTCCGGAGCTATTCCCGCTTCGCGGAGCTGCTCGTCTGTCAGTTGGCGATGGGTGTGGGATGCCGGATGAAGGATGCATGTGTAGCAGTCAGCGACATGTGTTTCTATTGTCACAAGCCTGAGAGCATCCATGAACTTGTTGTCAACCTCCCTGCCTCCCTTGAGTGCAAAAGCCAGTACCCCGCATGATCCGTCCGGGAGGTATTTCTTCGCACGTTTATTTTCCTTGTCACCCGGAAGATCCGGATAGTGGACCCAGGCCACAGCAGGATGATTATTCAGGAATTCCGCCACCTTCAAGGCACTCTGCGCATGACGTTCCACACGAACATGCAAGGTCTGCAGGCCAAGGCCTAGATAGAATGCATTCTGCGGGCTCTGGATCGAACCGAAATCCCTCATCAACTGACTGGTGGCCTTTGTGATGTAAGCCAGTTTCCCGAACTTCTTGGTGTAGGTGAGGCCATGATAGGAAGGATCGGGAGTCGTAAGGCCGGGGAACTTGTCGGCATGGGCTTCCCAGTCGAAATTGCCGCTGTCTACGATAGCACCGCCTACAGCCACTCCATGCCCATCCATGTACTTCGTCGTAGAATGTGTGACTATGTCAGCCCCCCATTCGAATGGACGGCAATGTACAGGAGTGGCAAAGGTGTTGTCGACGATAAGAGGGACTCCATTATCGTGAGCTATCTTCGCAAATTTCTCGATGTCAAGGACTTCGACTCCCGGATTGGAGATCGTCTCTCCGAACAGGAGTTTGGTCTCGGGACGGAAGGCGGCACGGATCTCCTCTTCAGGAGCATTCTGGTCTATGAAGGTAACCTCTATCCCGAGTTTTCTCAAAGATGTACCAAGAAGGTTAAAGGTTCCGCCGTAGATGTTGCCAGCTGCAACGATGTGTCCTCCAGCCTCGCAGATGTTGACGCATGCAAAGAAGTTGGCCGCCTGGCCGGATGAAGTCAGCATGGCTGCCACACCGCCTTCGAGGGCGGCAATACGGGCTGCTACGGTGTCGTTGGTAGGATTCTGCAGACGGGTGTAGAAATAGCCGCTGTCCTCGAGGTCGAACAGACGTCCCATCTGGTCGCTTGTATCGTATTTGAAGGTAGTACTCTGAATGATCGGAATCTGGCGTGATTCTCCTTTGCCGGGATGGTAACCTGCCTGAACGCAGAGCGTACCGATATGCAATTTCTCGTCCATTGGTCAATTGATTTGATGCAAAATTACTGTCATAAGAAATATTTTTCAAGTATTTTCAAAAACTTGGGAAATATTGCTAAATTTGACAAGTAAAATAGAATATGAATAAAAAATTAGCCCTTCAAAAGGCCTTTTAAAAGAATAATTTTCCATGAACCACACTTCCCTGGACGAGACTGACCTTAAACTCCTGAGGCTGCTTCAGGAAGACGCAAGGCTGACCACAAAGCAGCTTGCAGCGAAGGTGAACTTGTCAACCACTCCCGTCTTCGAACGCCTCAAGAGGCTGGAACGGGAAGGATACATCCAGAAATATGTAGCCATCCTGGATGCCGAAAAACTGAATCTGGGATTTGAAGTTTTCTGCTCCGTAAAGCTGAAGCAGATGAGCCGCGACGTCGCCCTTGCCTTCGTGGATATGATCAAGGACATCCCCCAGGTGACTGAATGCTACAACATCTCAGGTGAATTCGATTACCTGCTGAAGATCCATGCTCCCGACATGAAGTACTACAATGAGTTCATAATAAACGTACTGGGAACAGTTGACTCAATCGGTTCCATCCAGTCATCCTTCGTGATGAACGAGATAAAGCATGGCTACGGATTAAACCTTTGACGAGATGAAAAAGATTGTAATTGCGTCAGATTCGTTCAAAGGCTCTCTCAGCTCAAGGGAAATCGCAGCAATTGTAGCAGAGGCGACAACGGAAGTGTTCCCTGAATGCGAGACGGTCTGTCTTGAAATGGCCGACGGAGGAGAAGGGACTGCCGACACTTTGTGCCGCGCTCTCGGCGGAGAAATGGTCAAATGCGAGGTGCATGGACCCCTCCGGGAGAAGGTGATCTCTGAATATGCCATCGTGGATGTCTCTGGAGAAGGTCTTACAGCCGTGATTGAGATGTCCCAGGCCAGCGGTCTGCCACTTGTTCCCACCGGCCTGCGTAACCCTATGCTTACAACCACCTTCGGTACCGGAGAATTGATTCTGGATGCTCTCGGGCGAGGTTGCAGGCATTTCCTGATCGGGATAGGAGGAAGTGCAACCAACGATGGAGGAACCGGAATGCTCGCCGCCTTGGGTTGGCGTTTCTTGGATTCAGATGGCAAAGAACTGCCTCCTGTCGGAGCCTCTCTGGAAAAGATAGCGTCTGTCGATTCCTCCGGAAAGAATCCCGCCCTTAATGGCTGTACCTTCATAACCGCATGCGATGTGGACAATCCATTCTGCGGGCCCGACGGAGCGGCCTTCGTTTTCGGTCCGCAGAAGGGTGCCGGACCAGAGGAAGTCCGGCTGTTGGACAAGGGACTGGAATCTTTCGCCTCGGTTATTCAGGAAAGCACAGGAACAAATGTCAAGGAGATCCCGGGCGCAGGGGCCGCAGGAGGTCTTGGAGGAGCTTTGATGGCCTTCTTGGGATCCAGGCTGACCCCTGGAGCCGAGATGGTCCTGGATGTGATCGGATTTGACTCCCTAGCAGAAGGTGCCGACCTGGTGATTACCGGAGAAGGCAAGATGGATGGTCAGACTCTCAAGGGCAAGGCTCCTCTATGCGTGCTCAAGCATGCATCAAAACTGGGTATTCCTACAATTGCAATAGCGGGGATGATTTCCGATCCTACCTTGTTGAAAGGTCTCGGTTACAAAGACATAATCTGCATAAACCCTCCCGGCTTGGCCATAGACGAAGCCATGAATCCTGAAACTGCCCGCAGGAATCTCCACGACACAGCTGTCAGATTGATGACCGGAATAAAAGAACATAATTAATAATCACATGATAACCATGAAGTTGAAGTATTGCCTCCTGGCATTGGCCATCCTATCCTGCACGAATATCGTCATTGGGCAGGAACGCCTCCGCAGGGACGAGAGTTTTCTGGGAATCCATTTTGATTTCCACGCTAATGCATCCGACAAAAACATCGGTTCCAACACCACTCCCCAAATGGTAGAAACCATCCTGGACATGGTACATCCCGATTACATCCAGATTGACTGCAAAGGACACCCTGGTTATTCAAGTTATCCCACGAAAGTCGGCAACCCTGCACCTGGTGTCGTTACGGATCCTCTTGCAGTCTGGAGAAAGGTGACGGCCAGCCATGGTGTAGGTCTTTACATGCACTATTCAGGAGTCTGGGACGCCAGGGCCGTTGAACTTCATCCCAACTGGGCTGTAATTGGAAGCGACGGCAAACCCAGCGACAGGATCACCTCGGTTTTCAGCCCCTACTCCGACAGGCTGCTTATACCTCAACTCAAAGAACTCGCCGGCACCTACGGAGTCGATGGAGTGTGGGTAGACGGAGAGTGCTGGGCCACCACCTTGGACTACGGAGAAAGAGCCGTCAGGCTATTCAAGGAAAATACCGGCGCCGACCATGCTCCCCTCTCTCCTGAAGACCCGCTCTGGTACGAGTGGAAGCAGTTCAACCGTGAAGCCTTCAGGGAATATCTCAGGCACTATATCGCCGCTGTCAGGAATGAATATCCAGACTTCCAGATCTGCAGTAACTGGGCCTACACCCACCACATGTCCGAACCGGTCTCCGCTCCTGTCGATTTCCTGTCGGGAGATTATTCCGCATCGAACAGCGTCAACTCTGCGCGTGTCGCTGCCCGTTACCTTTCTTCCCAGGGAATGCCTTGGGATCTGATGGCATGGAGTTTCGGTTACAAGGACGGAAAGTCGGTAGGTCAGAAACCATCAGTCCAGCTTATGAGGGAGGCTGCAGTCACCCTTTCGCAAGGAGGAGGCTTCCAAGCATATTACACCCAGAACAGGGACGGGTCGTTCAACCTTGAGAAACTGAGTTCGATGGCTGACGTGGCCGTTTTCGCAAGGGCCAGGCAACAGTACTGCCATCACTCTGTCCAAATTCCGCAGGTAGCCGTGCTATTATCGACCTTCGACTATCAGCATCGCAACATACCAGGTAACCCTGGAGCCCTCTTCCCCAACAACACAGGACGGGCGGCCGGTATCCTGCAGTGCCTCCTGGAATGCCAGTACAGTGTCGACCTGCTCGGGGAAGTTTCCCTGCAGCCGGACATGAGCAGATTCCCAGTCATCGTCATTCCCGAGTGCGACTCTCTGTCTCCTTTGTTCTGCGATGACCTGGTTGATTATGCCCGTAATGGAGGTTCATTGCTGGTGGTCGGGGAAAAGATGTCTTCACTCTTTTCCAGACTCTCCGGGGTCACTCTCCAAGAAGGCAGATGGTTCAGTGCCGCACTTGGAAAAGGAAAGATCGGCTTCATTCCGGAAGCGGTTTCCAATGACTACGAGAATGCCAGGAGGGATACAGAGATACGTTCAGGCATGAAAACCCTGGTGGCAGGAATGTTCCCCAACCCGGCGGCAGAGGTCATCTCGTCTCCTTTTGTGGATGTCTCGGTCAGGAAACTGAACGGAAGATTGCAGCTGCATCTTGTCAACACTTCCGGGGACCACAGAAACGCAGCGCTGATCGAAAAAATAGATCCTGTCAGGAACTTGGAAATATCTATCAGATGCCCGGAGAAACCAGCCAGAATCATCCGGCAGCCATACGGAAAAGCTATCCCTTTCCGTTACAAAGATGGGATAGCTTCCTTAAAACTGGATTCATTGGAGATCTACGACATTCTCGAAGTCATCCAATGACAATTGGTCATCGAGTTATTTCGAGAGCGTGGCGATGAAATCGGCAACGATGGCGTCACGGTTGAAGTTCTGCCAGATGGTGATCTTGCGCTCGTTGTCAGGCCTCTCGACCCACTCTCCATCCTGGAAGACAGGAGCCGGTATCGTCACGGTCTCTGCCCAGTCCGGATTCTTCACTATGGCCACAGCTGACATGTCGTAGAGGGAACGTACCAGTTCCTTGACATTGTCGAAAAGGTCCACGGAATAGTCGCCGAAACAAGTGAACTTTCCGCCATGGCGGCCGTCCACTGCCTCTTTGACCCTGGGTCCCAGGCCGGTGAAATGCTCATGGGCATATTCCCTTGCAACATTGACAGCCCATGTGCCGGAAGGATCGTTGGGGCGGACAACTGTTATCTCGAAAGGCACCTTGGTGTCAAGTACGTAATTGACTGAAGGGATGTCGTTGTCGAAATTGTACTCCCCTGGTTTGGGATAATTGGTCCCCAACCAGACAAGCCGCATCCTCTTTGCTATTGACGGTTTCTTTGCAAGAGCGAGGGCCACATTGGTCAGTTTGCCGACAGCGATGACAGTCAACGGCTCTTTAGGTGAATGCTTCCTGGCCTGGCCGATTATGAAATCAACTGCTGGACTGCCATCGAATTCTTTCTTGTCGATCTCAGGAAGTATCTCCTCGAATGAACCGTCCGCACCTTCATAGATTGGAGTCTCTGGAAGGCCTACCAAAGCTGTAACCCTTTTGGCCTCCAGGGTCTGGAGCTTTATGTCACCGCCGTTGCGGGTGGTGTTGGTAGTCAGACCGAGGGTGTTGAACACCTCGTCGTTAAGCAGAAGGTACGCAATAGCATGCTGGTCGTCAATCTCATTGTTGGCATCTGTGTCGAAGATCACGTCCACGCGGCCGTCATCTTTGGCACAGCCGGCGCACATAAGGGCAAGTACGGCCGCCGCCAGGATTTTCCCTATCGAAAGAAAAGATCTCATATTCATAAAGATTACTGTTCCTTGATAAACGGCTGCAGGTACTCACCGATACGGTCGAGCCATGTGTAGCTTCCGGTACCGGGAGAAGCCTCCCTCTGGAAGCAATGAGGACGCAGGGCAAGGGTGTGAAGCTCGCACTGGATACCCATGGCACGCATCTTCTCCCATGTCTTGACGGAGTTCATCGAAGCCCAGCCGTCGGCATCACCGTGGATGAACAGCATCGGAGCTGTGGCAAGGTCGAAAGAGAATTCAGGTACAAGGACTGCCGAATCGTCATTGCCGCCACCGATATTGGGTTTTTCAGCACCATCCGTGAGAGAGTAAGCCGGATATATTCCTATACCCCACTGGACGTTGCAAGGCAATTTGTCAATATCGTCGATCGGATAGTAGGATTTGTGCTTGGAAGATGTCACGCCCATCAGCGTCAGATGACCTCCGGCAGAGGATCCCATGATGCCGATGCGGTTGGGATCGAGACCGCGGCTTTCAGCTTCGCTCCTCACGATACGGATCGTCCTCTGAAGGTCCTGCCACGCAGTTGTGTGTTTTGACAGACCTGCAGGACGGGGTGTACGGTACTTCATTGTAACGACGGTAACCCCCATCGCATTGAGATACCTCCTCGCGGGAGCAACCTCGAAACCGTCAGGGTCATTGCCGGTGTAAGAGCCTCCTGAATATATGATCTGGATGGCCTTGGTCTTGAGTTGGGCGGGAATATGCCACTCGATGTAGGGCTTGCACTGGTTAGGCTGCGGATCAGGCATCTTGCCCTCCGGCCAGACATCCTCAACGATGTGCTCCGCCCTGTCTGCATCACTTGAAAACCTGTCCATGATGTTCACCGGCTCTGCAAGAGGACCGAGGAAACCCATCTGGGTCATGAATTCTATTCCGCGCTCGAGACCGAAGGCGCCGTGGCCCTTGTTCGGATAAAGATGAAGTTCAGCAGGGATTCCCATCCTGCGGAGCTGCCTGTAGACAAGGGTTGAACCGTCCGGAGCATATGGATCCTTCCCTCCATGATGAAGGCTCATGGGGCAGGTCTTCTCGTCGAACTTGAAGACTTCGCTGAGTTTTACATCCGTCCCGTAACCTTCCCTGGTAGCAGGAATACCAGTCTCTCCATCAGTTGTCACATAAGCCGGAGCATTCACTATGGCCCAGTTGATGTGGCAAGGATACTCATCTATCTTGTCCACCGGTTTGTAAGCAGGTGTCTGTGAACTGGTTGCGAGAAGCAGGGCGAGATGGGATCCGGCAGACATGGAGATCGTTCCTATCTTCTCAGGATCGAAACCACGCTTGGCAGCCTCGCTTCTGACCATTCTCACCGCCCTTTGTCCGTCTTCCCAGGCAGTCTGGTAAATTGGAAGACTTACCGGACGAGGAGTCCGGTACACGAAGTTGACGCACTGGACACCTCTCTTGGTCAGTTCCTTGTGCCAGGTGTCAATCAGTCCCACATCACAGCAATTCTGATAGCTTCCGCCGGAGATAAGGATCATGCACGACCCGTTCCTGACAGAAGCATCCGGAGCCTCGAACCATTCCAGGTAAGCTACCCTGTGCTTGTCCGGATTGAAGCCTTCCTTGCCGGCTTCGTCTGTCATTGCGGCTATCTGGTGCTTCTGCGCATCAGGCATCTTGCCCTTGGGCCAAATTGACTCACGCTCCCATGCGGAGAGCTGAAGCGTGCTGATGAGGATAATCAGCAACGAACCTAGAAACTTTTTCATTGGAGTTGTTTTAATGTCACTGCAAGTTACTAAAAATTACCTTCCCATAAAAAAGATTATTCGGCCGGAACGATGTGCCAGACTGCCGAAGATTTGGGTTCAGGAAGGAATATTCCTAGCCCTGAAGAAGCTAATTCCGCTCCTGTCAATGTCTTGACTTCCCCGGTGTCCTCGTTGGTCAAGGAATATTTCCTGTCGGGTTTCAGGAATTTCAGGACAGCCGTGTACGACGGCTCCTCGCAGGTCTCCTGGCGGAAGGCCTGGAGCACAGCTTCGTCAGAAACCCTGTCGTGCCAGGCGATAGCCGTCCAGGAAGAATCGTCATCATGACGATGCCAGGGCGTCAGGGGATACATGTCCTTTATGAGAAAATGATTGTACTTTTTCCATTCCCCGAAAGTCGCCCTTAGGCGGTCGTAATCCATATGGACATCATGGGTGAAGACCTCAGAAATATTATAGACAGGCAGCCACGAAGCCCTCGTGATGTAGAAGGTACTTCCTCCTTCCACTCCGGGCTCCAGTTCCCCCTTGGATTCCTTGGTGTTGGCGCCATGGAAGGGAATCCAACGACAATACGATGTAGTCATTGAAAGGCGCAAGGCCGTCGTGGTCCTGTCGGCATCGCTTCTCATGAAAGGAAGGCTGCGGCGCAAGGACTCTATGTCGTTTCGGCCGCCTCCGGAAGCGCAGTTGTCAATGAAAGTACATTTGCCGTTCCTGGCGCAGAAGTCTATGATCCTGTCCCAAAGTTCATAATGGCCCTGGATGGCAAGGTTCTCGGTGATTCCTTTCCTGGGAAGTCCTGTCTTTTCAACCTCCTTGGCATCGAACCCTGTCCAAGCTTTGACCGGATTGGAATTATTATCCTCACGGAAAAGGTCCACCCCGTTTTCGCCCATCATCTTGGTTATCCTGCCAAGGGTCCATTCCAGGCAGTCATGGTTGCCAAGGTTGTTGGTATAACGGTTACCCCGATTGAAGTCGGCCCATTCCGGGTTGTAGCCATAGTTCTTGGCAAGGTCTTCTACATCGCAAACGCTTTCCGGTTCGAACCAGACCAGGACCTTCATGCCTTCCTTGTGGCAGGCTTCGTTCGACTCCAGGAACGTCTTGCCCGGCCACTTGAGGGTGTCCAACTCCCAGGTACCCACCGTTCCGTACCAATCCGAAGGGACAGTGTTGCCGCGAGGATCGAAATACCAACCTGCGTCAAACCATCTGAAATCCGGTTTTACATCCTCATAGACAAGACGTTCCAGGGTCCTTTTCCAGGTGTAAAAGCGTTCCGAGATGGAACCGTCGGAATTGGGCAGTCCTGTGTCGGAAGCGAAACATGTCGTCGAAAAAGGCTGGATCATGTTACCTTCAGCATCGGCAGAAGGCATGTTGTATTTCAAGAACCATTCTCTCCAAAGATTGGTTGCGTCATCCCGGTCCCTTCCCTTGTAAGGCAGCATCACGACAAGGGCCGAACGTACTTTTTCTCCCGGCATGATCACTGAATCGAAATCATTGCAGTTGCCAGCCTTCCAAAGGGTCTCTCCTCCTTCATTGCTGAACTCAGCCTGCCAGGTTCCGGCCCATCCAATCGCAAGGAGGGTTCCTCCGTCACCATGGACAAGGTCGAAATATGGGAAAACTATATGGGTGGCCCTGCCGTTGGAAGACACGAAGCTGACGAGGGTATCCGTCAACGGAGTCTGGTAGTCCGCGTATTTGTTGACGTGGTCTCCGAGGCAGCCGCGCAGTACCGCATCTCCGCCTTTGAAAGGAATGACGGCACTGTAAATATCCTTCAATTCCTTGCTTGGAGACGTTCCCTTGTTCTCCACCCAGACGGTGTACTCGGTCTCTCCGAATTCTTTGTTGAACAGTGCATCAATCTTGAGTTCGACACCCTTGTCAAGAAGGAAAACAGCCTGGAGGGTCTTTGCTGAAGGTGTCTCGGCGCAGGACTTGGAGACCATCTCAAGTCCGCCGAGACCATAATGTCTTTCGCCTCCATAGGTAAAGGAAACCGGAATCAAAGAAGGATCATCAACCCAACTGGCGAACATGGCTGCCCCCCTGGGGATGTCGGCGCATGGACGGTCAGTAGGAGTGACGTCGACCGAAGTACGTGCACAAGCAGCCAGCAGGATGGCAAAGGCAGAAATTACAACTAATACTCTGTTCATTTTTGGGAAAATAATATGCGGCTTCTCAAAGATAATCACTATTTTTAGAAGTTGACTTGATTTATCATCCTAATTATTCAACGAAATGAAACGGTTCCTTCCCCTGTCATTGGTCCTGCTCATGATGCCGGTCCTGTCCGCACATGCAGGCAAAATCGTAACTGACAGCCTCAAAAGCCGCGTACTTGGCGCCGAGGTAAAATACAACGTCTACCTTCCGGACGGTTTCGACAAAAGCGAGAAACAGTATCCTGTGGTCTATCTCCTGCATGGTCTCTACGGCACCTACAAGGATTGGGATGCCAAAGGATGCGTGAAAGAAGTGGCTGATGAACTGATCGGTTCCGGCGAAGCCGACGAGATGGTCATCATCATGCCCAATGCAGGCCATCCCGATGCCCACAATGAGTGGAACGGCTATTTTAACATGCCGGGATGGAACTACGAAGACTTTTTCTTCCAGGAACTCATTCCCACGGCCGAAAAGAAATACCGCGGCATCGGTGACAAGGAACATCGCGCCGTAATGGGCCTCTCGATGGGAGGAGGCGGAAGTACAGTCTACGCCCAAAGGCATCCTGACATGTTCTCAAGTTGCTATGCTATGAGCGCATGGCTTTATCAGGAGATCAGAGAGCCCAGTGAGGACACCAAGAAGGACAAGTTCTACTATGTCTGCAAGGCCGTGCACGACCATTCCGCACTGGCATTTGTCGACAATGCCGACGACGCCACCCTCGAAGCACTTCGCGGAGTCAGGTGGTTCTTTGATTGCGGAGACGATGATTTCCTGGTGGCCCTTTCCTTCGAACTCCACATGAAGATGAAGATGAAGAGAGTCAAGAGCGAACTCCGGGTCCGCAACGGAATCCACAACTGGGAATATTGGCACTCCGCCCTCCGTACCGCACTTCCCTTTGCCTCCCGCGGTTTCAGCAGATAATATTTCAGAGCCAGGAATATGAGAGCATCAAAACTTTTGGCCTCAATAGCAGCAGGCCTGTTCACATTAGCTGCTTCAGCCCAGAATTTCAACGGACTAGACATGAATCTCGGAAATCTTTCCAGACTCTCGAATGCCCAGACACGTTCTATCTCTCCTGAAAATTTCACCGGTGAAAAGGGCAAGGGAGGCATGGCCGTACCTGACGCCGACAACATCACCAGGAACGTCAACAATGCTTCCAAAGCCGCCCGTGACCTGGGAGAGACATGGAAGGTCAATCCTTACATCTACATCGCTCCCGGCGAAACCGCGACGATAGCCGAGATCGACGGCCCCGGTGCCATCCAGCACATCTGGATGACCCCTACCGGAGTGTGGCGTTACACCATCATCAGGATCTACTGGGATGACGAACCTACCCCTTCGGTTGAATGCCCGATCGCCGACTTCTTCTGCATGGGATGGAATGAATATGCCCCTGTGGTCTCCCTGCCTGTCTGCGTCAATCCCGGAAGGGCTTTCAACTGCTACTGGTCCATGCCTTTCCGCAAGAAATGCAAGATCACGATGGAGAACGTCAATGACAGCGAGGAGATGCATCTGTACTACCAGATCGACTACACCCTCACCGAAGTGCCTTCCGACGCAGCCTACTTCCACGCACAGTTCCGCCGCACCCGCTGGAACGAAGGTTCTGACTTCACCGTCATCGACGGAATCAAGGGCCAGGGACATTACGTCGGAGTCTACCTCGCCTGGGGAGTCCACAACACAGGATGGTGGGGTGAAGGTGAAATCAAATTCTTCATCGACGGAGACAAGAAGTATCCCACTATCTGCGGAACCGGAACGGAAGACTATTTCTGCGGATCCTACAATTTCGACATCGGAGGCCAGTACGTTCCGTTCTGCACCCCTTATGCCGGCCTCTGTCAGGTAATCCGGCCCGACGGGACCTACAAGTCCCAGCAGAGATTCGGAATGTACCGCTGGCACATCATGGATCCTGTACGTTTCCAGAAGGATCTGAAGATCACTATCCAGGATCTTGGCTGGAGGAAGGACAAGAGGTATCTGGCCCAAAACTCTGACATTGCTGCTACCGTGTTCTGGTACCAGACCGAACCGCACGCCAAATTCCCTGCCTTCCCCTCATGGCGTGAACTTGAAACATATTAAAAGATGGCAAAAGTCTATGTAGCATCAAGCTGGCGCAATCCCTTCCAGCCTGAAGTGGTGAAACGGCTCATGGAGGCCGGCCACGAGGTCTATGATTTCAGGAACCCGAAGGAGAATCCCGGAGGTTTCCACTGGTCTGACGTCCGCGAAGACTGGCAGGAGTGGAGCGTTGATGAGTATATCCACAATCTCTCCCACCCTGTCGCCGAAAAGGGCTTCAAGGCCGACCTGGACGCAATGTTATGGGCCGACACCTGCGTGCTTGTCCTTCCGTGCGGAAGGTCAGCCCACACCGAAGCCGGCTGGTTCGCCGGCCGCGGACTCAAAACGATAGTGTACATTCCTGAAAAACAGGAACCAGAACTGATGTACAAGATTTTTGACAAGGTGGTCGGTTCGATCGAAGGAATCCTGGCCGCCATTTAAACAATGCACATCCGGAACCACAGATTGAGAAGCATGATGCTGATGATGTTCATCGGCATCCTGCTTTTCAATTATGTGAACGCCACTATGTTCTGGCACAGCCACGTAGTGGACGGACGCGTGATCACCCATTCCCACATCTTCTGGAAGAACCACGTAACCGGCAGTTCGGATGGCGGCCACACCCAGGGACAGCTTCGGCTCCTGGACGTCATCTGCCACACCGTCTGCACGGCTACGGTCATTGACTCTTTCCTTCCGGAACGATTCGATGTACTGGAATATGTCTTCCATGAAAACCCCGGAACCGAAGTCTCCTGGTGCTCCCCGCATCTCCCGGTTCTCCGGGGCCCGCCTGCAGTTGATTGTTGACCTCATGTCCGAGGGATTCGGACACCAGCTTCATCAATTAATCAACTCAGCTTAACAATAATGAAATTCAAACACATTGCACTGATGCTCTTGTCATCAGTCATTTCAGGATGCGGATCCCGTCAAGGCGCCGGAGATGCTGCATCTACCGGCTTCACTGTGGAAGGAGACCTCGTCACCATAGAAGAATCATCTCCCGTGGCCCAAAGGATCAGTATTGATGTCGTGCGGCCGGAAGAACTCGGTTCCGGGTTCACCGCAACCGCTTCGGTAAGTCCCCGTCCGGACTCCTATGCCGAAGTCGGAGTACCCTTCGGAGGCAGGGTCACCCGTTCGCTTGTACGCCTTGGAGACAGGGTCCACAGGGGCCAGGTTCTCTATGAGATGTCTTCTGCCGACTACATGGAAGCCGTCAGGGAATATGTAGAGAACAACAACAAGGCTTCGGTCGCAGCCTCCAACCTCAACCGCAAGAAGGCTCTCCACGAGTCAGGGATAGTCTCCGAAAAGGAACTGGAAGAAGCGGTTAGCGAAGCCTCGGACGCCAATGCTGCCCTTGAACTGTCCCGTGGGGTCTTGTCCATTTTCGGTACTAACCCCTCTTCAGTCCGGGTGGGACAGCCTCTGAGGGTTGTTTCCCCCATCTCAGGAACTGTCGTAAGGAATGACCTTGTGATCGGTCAGATCCTCTCCGATGATGACGAAGCGCCCATTGCAGTTGCCGACCTCTCCAATGTCTGGGTGAAGGCCAACGTAAGGGACGGTCTGGTCTCCTCGATAGGAAAGGGAGAGGAGGCGGAAATCGAATCTTCCGGTCATCCGGCCCTGAAGGGGAAGGTCTGCTACATCGGCGAGATGCTCGACGACAAGACCCGTACGGTCCCTGTGGTAGTGGAATGTCCCAACCCCGATAGGATTCTGAAACCTGGGATGTTCGTTTCTGCTCGCTTCCCTAAAAATTTGGACAATGCGCTGGCAGTACCCACAACCGCCGTCTTCCAAGGAACCGATTCGAAATTCGTCTATGTAAGGCAGACCGGCCTTACCTTTAGGAAGGTCCCTGTGGAAGTCCAAAGTCTTGGCGAAGGCCGCATGCTTGTGACTTCAGGATTGGAAGGCGGGGAGAGCATCATTGCCGACGGAGGCATCTATCTTAGCCAGTAGAGAGATGGACAGATTCATAGCCTACATCCTGAGGCGCAGGTGGCTCATCGCCGCCATATTCCTGGTTGTCAGCCTCTTTGGAATATATTCATGGACAAGGTTGTCCATTGACGCCTACCCCGACATCGCGGACGTGACGGTCCAGGTGGTCACCCAGGTTCCCGGACTGGCCGCAGAGGAGATCGAGCAGCAGATCACCATCCCGCTGGAAAGAGCCCTCAACGGAATTCCTTCCCTGGACATGATGAGAAGCAAGAACGCCTTCGGTCTTTCAATAATCATCCTTGTGTTCGAAGACGGAACGGAAGACTACTGGGCAAGGCAGAGGGTCACGGAATGTATCGGCACCGTCGACCTTCCCTACGATGCCGAACCCGAACTCAATCCTCTCACCTCTCCGACCGGAGAGATCTACCGCTATGTACTGGTCGGTGATGAAAGTGTCTCCCTGAGGGAACTCACCGACCTCAACCACTGGGCTGTAATCCCCGCCCTGCAGAGGATCCAGGGTGTCGCAGCTGTCAGCAATTACGGCGGCCTCACCACGCAGTACCAGATAGAACTCGATCCAGCCAAACTGGCCGCCTATGACCTCACGCTCTCGGACGTGACCGATGCCATCGACCGCAACAACTCCAACGCCGGAGGCAGCATGATTCCCGTCGGAGACGTAAGTTATGTGGTCAGGGGAGTCGGCCTTATCAGGGACCTTGAGGACATGGGCGGAATCGTCGTCAAGAACGAAGACGGAGTTCCCGTCTTCCTTGGCGACCTGGGCACCCTTAAATACGGAAACCTCGAGCGGAAAGGTATCCTGGGCTATGTCGACGATGAGGTTTCCTTCAGCGACGGAGTGGAAGGAATAGTCCAGATGCTGCGCTACCAGAACCCTTCAAAGGTGTTGAAGGAAGTCCATAAAGTCGTCGACGACCTCAACGAGAATGAACTCCCTGAAAATGTCCGGATCAAGATGTTCATGGACAGGACACAGCTCGTGGGCACTACCCTGCACACGGTCGAGCACACCCTGCTGTTCGGGATGCTGCTGGTCATAGGAATCCTCATCATCTTCCTTGGCAGTCCCAGGAGCGCCCTGGCAGTGGCTATCACCATTCCGATTGCCCTTCTGGTGGCCTTCATCCTGATGCATCTTACCGGTGTCCCGGCTAATCTTCTCAGTCTCGGAGCGATAGATTTCGGAATATTGGTGGACGGAGCCATAGTGATGATGGAGACTGTCCTCAAGTTAAGGGAAAAGGATCCATCCTCGCCGCTCCAGGGAAAGGAAACCGCAAAACATGTGAAGGAAGTGGCGAAACCCATCTTCTTTGCAACCCTGATCATCATCGTGGCCTACATGCCGCTCTTTGCCTTCGAAAGGATTGAAAAGAAACTGTTCACTCCGATGGCCTTCACGGTTGGATATGCCCTGGTCGGAGCCCTTTCCGTCGCGCTTATCCTCATCCCCGGCCTGTCATATTCAATCTACCGCAAGCCACAGAATGTCTACCGCAACAAGTTCATGGAAAGGCTCACGGCTTCCTACAAGAAATGGACTTCTTCACTCACCGCACATCCCGGAAAGGTGTTCGCCGGAATTGCAGCAGTCCTGGCAGCCGTGGTCGTGATGATAGTCACTGTTGGAAAGGACTTCCTGCCGAACCTGGACGAAGGTGGCATCTGGATCCAGGTCCAGGCTCCTCCTGGAATTTCCCTTGAGAAATCCACCGTCATGGCCGACGAGCTGAGGAACGTCCTTAAAGATGAATTCGAAGAAGTGACCTATGTGATGACACAGGTCGGTCGCGACGATGAGGGTGCCGAAGCCTTCACTTCCTCCCACATCGAAGTCTGCATTGGACTGAAACCATATTCACAATGGAAATTCGGCAAGACGAAGGATGATCTCATCGCCGAGATGGCGGAGAGGATCGACCGTATGCCAGGCTACAAAGTAGGCTTCTCCCAGCCGATCATCGACATGGTAATGGACCAGATTGCCGGATCCCACAGTGACCTTGCAATGAAGGTCTACGGAGACGATCTCACTGAAGTCAGGAGGATAGCAGAGGATGTGGAAAGAGTGATAAAGGGCATCAAGGGCGCTACCGACGTCATCATCGACCAGGAGCCTCCTCTCCCCCAGCTTAAGATTTCAGTCGACCGTGAGAAAGCCGCCTACTACGGAGTCAACGTCTCCGACGTGGCTGACCTGATCGAGATCGCGGTTGGAGGAAGGGCAGTGTCCCAGGTGTTCATCGGAAGCAAGGTCTACGATGTGACCTGCCGGTTCAATGAGGACAGCAGGGACACTCCCGAAAAGATCGCTGAACTGCCCCTTGTCACTGCCTCGGGATCGAGGATTCCGCTTTCTTCAGTTGCTGATGTGTCCACGGTACTTGGAGCAAGTTCAATCACAAGGGAGATGGGCCGTCGCCACCTTACTGTCAGGGTAAACCTCCGCGGGAAGGACCTGACGACCTTCCTCGGCGAGGCTGATTCAAGGATCGCAAAGGAAGTCACCTACGACCACACTGCCTTCTCACTGAAATGGGACGGGCAGTTCAAGAACCAGAAGAGAGCATATTCAAGGCTGGGAATAATCATCCCGTTCGTACTGGCTCTGATGTTCCTGCTGCTTTACGGAGCTTTCGGAGATTTCCGCCAGGCAGCCCTGTTGATTTCCTTGCTGCCACTGGCACTCTTCGGAGGCCTCCTCGCCCTGAATGTCAGGGGAATGACCTTCAACGTGTCTTCAGCTGTCGGATTCATCGCCCTGTTCGGACTGACAATCCAGAACGGAGTCATCATGATATCCCACATCAACGGCCTTCGGAGGAAGGGCACTCCATTGAAGGATGCCGTCATCGAAGGGGCCTCACACCGTCTGCGCCCCGTCCTGATGACTGCCACCGTCGCTATCCTAGGACTCCTGCCGGCATCACTCGCCACCGGAGTCGGTTCCGACGTGCAGAGGCCCCTCGCCACGGTGATCGTGTACGGCCTCCTGTTCTCGACAGTAATAACCCTGTTTGTGCTCCCTACCCTCTACTACCTGATGGAAAAGAGGAAGGAGGAAAAACCCGCCAAGGAATATGAAGAAGATTTTTAGCTTACTGCTGGCTGTCCTGACTGCCTTCGCCGCCAAAGCCCAGACTTTCGGGGAATATATTTCAGAAGTTGAGCGGTCAAATGCGGCCTACCTTGCAGAAAAATATAATGTGGAAATAGCAGATGCCCAAGCCATCGCAGCTAAGGTGTTCAATGACCCTGAACTCACAGCGGACTTCTCGGACAATCAGGACAGGACCCTGATGATGGGACGGTCCGTGGAACTGGGGCTCTCGTACAATGTCAATCTAGCCAACGCCAGGAAGGCGCGCATTGATGTAGCCCACGAAGAAGCCCAGGTCACCAGGGCACTTCTGGAAGACTATTTCAGGTCACTCCGGTGCGAGGCCATCGAGGCATGGGCCCTGGCCTGGGAGGCAAAATCCATTCTTTCCCTGAAGAGGACTTCAAGCGAAAGCATGGACAGGATTGCCGCTTCCGACAGTCTTAGGGCGGCCCTCGGCGAAATCGGACGGACTGACGCGATGCAGTCTTCAATCGAAGCAAGGGCGATGAAGGGCGATCTGCTTCAGGCTGAAGCTGACTATGCCAACGCTCTCACAACTCTCTCAGTCATGGCAGGCGGAATGACTTTCACTGACATTCCTGAAGAAGGACTTGGCTTGAGCCTTTCAGAGAGGCCCATGGACGAACTGGTCGCGATAGCCCAGGGCAGGAGGGCAGACTTGAGGGCGGCCTATCTCTCGAAAAGTCTCTCGCAGAAGAATCTCGCTCTCGTCAAGGCCCTGCGCTCACCTGAAGTAGGATTCAACGTAGGCTATTCCTACAACACCGAAGTCAGGAACGAGATCGCTCCGGCCCCACTATTCCATGGGGTGACCGTGGGAGTGTCGATCCCTATCAAGTTCTCCTCGGCGAACAAGGGTGAAAGGGTCGCTGCGGAAAAAGCAGCCCAACAGGCTGATGCTGCCTACGAAGCTGCACTCCAGCAGATTGAGGCCGAAGTGCGGATGGCCTGGTCATCCTACAAGGCTGCCCTGCTCGCCAGGGAAAAGTGCTCAGACCAGATGCTCTCGGACGCCAGGACAATCCTGGAAAGCCGCAAGGCTGCATATTCACAAGGAGACTCCTCCCTCCTGGACTACTTGCTTGCGGTGAGGGTCTACAACGACACGGCCGAAGCCTGCATCGGGGCGAAGTCGGCCGTGATCACAGCCGCTGCTAGACTTCTTGCGGCTGTTGGTTGCGAGAGCCTTTAATTTGAGGGGAATTAAGGAATAATTCTTATCTTTGTGAGATAGTTGAAAACTACTTAATTATTTTTATAAATCATGAGAATTATCCAAGTTACAGGAAGGGAGATCCTTGATTCAAGAGGAAATCCTACGATCGAGGCCGAAGTTGTCCTCGAAAGCGGTGTCATCGGTGTTGCAGCTGTTCCTTCAGGAGCATCCACCGGAGAGAATGAAGCTCTTGAGCTCCGCGACGGCGATCCCAAGCGCTATGGCGGCAAGGGTGTCCTTAAGGCTGTCGAGAACATCAACGACAAGATCGCTCCTGCCATCATCGGAATGTCAGCTCTCGAGCAGAGGGCCATCGACAAGACCATGATCGAGCTTGACGGAACCCCCACCAAGAGCAATCTCGGTGCAAATGCCATCCTCGGCGTTTCCCTCGCCGTGGCTAAGGCTGCCGCTGAATATCTTGGCATTCCTCTCTACCGCTACATCGGTGGAACCAACGCCTATGTCCTGCCTGTTCCTATGATGAACATCATCAACGGTGGAGCCCACTCAGATGCCCCCATCGCCTTCCAGGAGTTCATGATCCGTCCCGTCGGCGCAACATGCGAGGCTGAGGCTGTCCGTATCGGAGCCGAGGTTTTCCACGCTCTCCAGAAGGTCCTCAAGGGCCGCGGCCTTTCCACTGCTGTCGGTGACGAAGGTGGCTTCGCCCCGAAGCTCGAAGGCATCGATGATGCTCTTGACTGCATCATCGAGGCTATCAAGAAGGCAGGTTACGAGCCTGGTAAGGACGTGACCATCGCCATGGACTGCGCTGCTTCCGAGTTCTGCTTCAAGGAGGGTGACACCTTCTACTATGACTACAAGCAGCTGAAGGACGGCAAGAAGAAGGATCCCAACGGCAAGAAGCTCACCAGCGAGGAGCAGATCGCTTACCTTGAGCAGCTCATCACCAAGTACCCGATCGACTCCATCGAGGATGGCCTCAGCGAGGAAGACTGGGAAGGCTGGGTTAAGCTCACCAAGGCTATCGGCGGACGCTGCCAGCTCGTCGGAGACGACCTCTTCGTCACCAACGTCAAGTACCTCCAGAAGGGTATCGAGATGGGCGCAGGCAACTCCATCCTCATCAAGGTCAACCAGATCGGTTCCCTGACCGAGACCCTCGACGCTATCGAGATGGCCCACCGCAACGGCTACACAACCGTGACCTCCCACCGTTCAGGTGAGACAGAGGACACCACCATCGCCGACATTGCAGTTGCTACCAACAGCGGCCAGATCAAGACCGGTTCCCTCTCAAGGACCGACCGCATCGCCAAGTACAACCGTCTCATGAAGATTGAGATCGAGCTTGGTGACGAGGCACGTTACGGCTACAAGAAGATCAAGTAAGGTCTTTGTGAATATAAAAATAGCCGACCCTTCAAGGGCCGGCTATTTTTGTTTTGGATCCTGATTACCCGATCATATTCTCGGGATCGAGAGCCTTGTCAAGGTCTTCCTTGGTCATGATTCCCTGTTCGAGGACGATGTCGTAGACGGAACGGTTGGTCTCAAGAGCTTCTTTGGCTATCTTGGTGCTGGCCTTGTAACCTATGATAGGATTGAGGGCGGTGACGATGCCGATGCTGTTCTTGACCATGTCATAGCAGCGTTCCTTGTTGACGGTGATGCCTTCGATGCACTCGGTACGGAGGGTATCCATAGCATTCGTCAGCCAGGTGATACTCTCCATGATGGATTCAGCGATGACTGGTTCCATGACGTTGAGCTGGAGCTGTCCTGCTTCCGCAGCGAAGGACACGGTGGTGTCATTGCCTATGACCTTGAAACAAACCTGGTTGGTAACCTCTGGAATGACAGGGTTGACCTTCCCTGGCATGATGGATGATCCGGGAGCCTTGGGAGGAAGGTTGATCTCCTTGAGACCGCAACGTGGTCCGGATGCCATGAGCCTGAGGTCGTTGCAGATCTTGGAAAGCTTCACGGCAAGCCTCTTCAGAGCACCTGAATAGCTCACATAAGCACCGGTGTCAGGGGTTGCCTCGACAAGGTCGGGGGCAGCGATGAACTTCTCCCCCGTGAGTTCAGTAAGTTTCTTTGCACAAAGCTCGGCAAAGCCAGGCTTGGCATTGAGGCCGGTTCCAATGGCGGTTCCGCCCATGTTGATCTCATAGAGAAGATTGACGTTCCTCTCGAGATTGAGGACCTCTTCTCCAAGGTTGGTTGCATAGGCGTGGAATTCCTGGCCTGAGGTCATAGGGACTGCATCCTGAAGCTGGGTGCGGCCCATCTTGATCACGTCCTTGAATTCGACACCCTTCTGCCTGAAGGCTTCGATAAGGTCTTTCAGGCTCTTCTCAAGTTTCCTGTTCATGCGGATGAACGCGTAGCGGAAAGCTGAAGGATAGGCGTCATTGGTCGACTGGGCGCAGTTGACATGATCATTGGGAGAGCAGAACTTGTACTCACCCTTCTCATGGCCCATGATCTCGAGGGCGCGGTTGGCGATGACCTCGTTGGCGTTCATGTTGACCGAAGTGCCGGCGCCTCCCTGCATCATGTCCACAGGGAACTGGTCGTGGAACTTGCCGTCGATGATCTCACGGCATGCTGCCACAATTGCATCAGCAATCTCCGGATCAAGGGCTCCGAGTTCCTTGTTGGTCTCGGCTGCGGCCAGCTTGATGCATGCCATGGCAATGACATAATCAGGATAGTCGCACATCCTGGTGTTGGAGATCTTGTAGTTGTTCAATGCCCTCTGCGTCTGTACTCCGTAGTAGGCATCGGCAGGAACCTGAAGTTCACCAAGCAGGTCCGATTCAATTCTGAAATTCTCTTTCATGTTGTTGGCTATTGCAAAGCGCCGACTTTTTGGGGCCGGCGCTTTCAGTTATTAATAATGGTTTTTACTTCTTTGAGCCCTTCTTGGCAGAAGTTTCAGCAAGCTTCTTCTGACGGGAAACAGTGGCATCGTACATCACCGGAGTTCCGATGAAGATGGATGCATAAGTACCGATGCAGATACCAAGGATGAGAGCAACTGCAAGACCCCTGATGGACTCACCTCCCCAGATAGCAATAGCGAGCATGGTAACGAGGGTGGAGACAGAGGTGTTGACCGTACGAGTGAGGGTTGCGTTCAAAGCCAGGTTAGTGTTGGTCTTGATGTCGGTGTTCGGGTGCAGGGTCCTGTACTCACGGATACGGTCGAAGATAACCACGTTGTCGTTGATAGCGTAACCGATGATGGTAAGGATAGCTGCGATGAACGTCTGGTCAACGTCGAGGTTGAACGGCAGGATGCCGGAGAACAACGAGAAGAAACCGATGACGATGATTGCAGTGTGGGCCAGTGAGACGACACCACCGAGACCCCAAGTCCATCCCTTGAACCTGAAGGCAATGTAGGCGAAGATCACGAAGAGAGCAAGGATGACGGCAATGATAGCGTCACGCTTGATGTCATTTGCGATGGTAGGACCTACCTTGTCTGATGAGATGATACCGTTGGCATTGTCGAGAGTCGATTTGAACTCGTCTATGGTGAGCTTTTCTGCGAAGAAAGGACTCAGAGCATTGTAGAGCTTGCTTTCGACTTCGGCGTCAACATCGCTCGACTCCTCGTCGTTCTTGTACTGGGTAGTGATCTTCATCTGGCTCTCACCACCGAACTGCTTGACCTCGACGGCACCGTCGAATTCGGCGATGGCAGCCTGGCGAATCTCTTCAGCAGTGACAGGCTTGTCGAAACGGACGACATAAGTACGACCACCGGTGAAGTCGACACCGTAGGTGAAGCCCTTGGTGAAGATGGACACGAGGGAGATGAGGATCAGGGCTCCGGAAATAATGTAAGACCACTTGCGCGCTCCGATGAAATCGAAGTGGGTGTTCTTCATGAAGTTCCTGGTGAGGCTGTTCTCGAAAGTGATGTTCTTTCCCTTCTTGATGCGGTCGTCGAAGATCAGGCGGGTGATGAAGATGGAAGTGAGAACAGAGGTGATGATACCGATGATCAACGTGGTGGCGAAGCCCTGGACAGGACCGGAACCAAAGACGAAGAGAAAGATACCGGTAAGGAGGGTAGTGACCTGACCGTCGATGATGGCGGAATAAGCGTTCTTGTAACCGTCTGACACAGCCTTGCTCAGGCCCTTGCCGGCGGCAAGTTCCTCCTTTATACGTTCATAGATGATCACGTTCGCATCCACGGCCATACCCATGGTCAAGACGAGACCGGCGATACCCGGCAGAGTCAGGACCGCTCCGAATGAAACGAGGACTCCGAAGAGGAGAAGCACGTTGCAGAGGAGGGCGATGTCAGCTGCTACACCAGCACCCTGATAGAAGAATATCATGTAGATGAGGACGAGCAGGAAGGCGATCAGGAAGGAGATCATACCAGCCCTGATCGACTTGGCACCGAGGGAAGGTCCTACGACCTGCTCCTGGATGATGGTTGCAGGGGCGGGAAGCTTACCGGACTTAAGGACGTTCACAAGGTCGGTTGCCTCTTCAGGGGTGAAATGACCGGTGATGGAGGACTGTCCGCCTGTGATGGCGCTGTTGACATTAGGATAGGAATAGACCATGCCGTCGAGGACGATGGCGATCTGCCTTCCAACATTGTCACCAGTCATGCGGGCCCAGATGTTGGCACCCTCGGCATTCATGCTCATGGAGACTGAAGGTTCTCCGTTGGTGCCATGGTCATAGACAACGCGGGCGTCTGTGACAACACCGCCGTCGAGCTTGGCCTTGCCATCCCTTGAAGTGGACTTGATGGCCACGAGTTCGAAGATGTTGTCAGCCTCGAACATCTCGGAAGGCTTGACGGACCACATCGGACGGAACTCGGCAGGGAAGATCTCAGCAACCTGAGGCATGGAGAGATACCTGTTGACCTTGGCAGTGTCGACTGCGGTAGCGAAACCGATGCAGGCATTGCCGGTGTACTGTGAAGGAGTCAGGACAGCAAAGAGAGGGTTCTGCTTCTTGTAAGCCTCGAGATCAGCTTCGGAAACCTGGTTCTGGGCAATCTCTGAAGCGAGGAGAGAGTCAGCGCTTTCGGCTGCAGGGGCCTCGCTGGCGTCTCCGGCCACAGGCTCGTCAGCAAGGATCTCTGCGAGCTTCGCGTTAGCCTCGGCAAGATAACCGGAAATCTCCTGGTTGGTGAAGGTCTCCCAGAATTCGAGGGAGGCGGTACCCTGGAGGAGTTTCCTCACACGCTCTGGCTCCTTGACACCAGGGAGCTCGACGAGGATACGTCCGCTGTTTCCAAGCTTCTGGATCGAAGGCTGGGTGACACCGAAGCGGTCGATACGGTTCCTGAGGACGTTGAATGAGTTGGCAACTGCACTCTCGGACTCGGCACGGATGACGTTCAGGACCTCTGCGTCGGTAGATTCAGGCTTGATCTTGTCCTTCATCTCGTAGGTACCGAAGATCTGGGCAAGCCTCTGTCCGCCACCGACTTCCTTCCATGCGTTACCGAAAAGGGTTATGAAATCATCCCTGGAGTTGACGCTGCGCTCCTTTGCAAGAGCAAGAGCCTTTGTGAATTCAGGAGTCGCGTTGTCACCGGAAAGGGCCTTGACAAGATCCTGGAGCTGGACCTGAAGCATGACGTTCATACCGCCCTTGAGGTCCAGACCGAGGTTGATTTCTTTGGCCTTGCAATCCTTGTAGGTGTTCCAGAGATAAACCTTCTGGGATGAAATTGAATCAATGTAGACCCTGTTCTGGTCCTTCCTGATAGAGTCCAGATAATAAGCTTGGTCCTCTGAGGCGATCTTGGAGAAAGATGAGGAGTTCATTGCGGCAACCGCAGCTTTCTCCGCAAACTTGTCTGCCTTCTTTTCCTGGATGGCCGTCACCGCCGTGAAGGAAAGCTGCCACAGTGAAGCGATAGCTAGCAGGATGGCGACAAGCCTTATCCAACCTTTACTTTGCATAACTTTTTACTTTATATTTTTATTGTTTTAACTTTTGCGCATAAAAATAAGGGTACAAATTTAGCATTTTTTTCTAAGAAAGAAATTATCTGCCAAGTATTTCTTATTTTTGCAGACGCTTTGACCCCGTTTTTCCGGAATGAAAAAGAAAGCTTTCTATATCCTCAGCATACTCTTCGCGGCATCATTCAGCATTTTGGATGCCAGCGCACAAACATCTACGGACAGACTTCTTACAAGGGCTGATTCCGCAAGGTTGCAATACGATTATCCCTCTGCAGCAAGGCTTTGCCAGGAAGCCGTAGATCAGGATTCAACAGCCCGGGCAAAGGCTGAAGACTTGCTTATCATGAGCCAGAACGGACTGCGGATGATGGACTTCTGCAGCCAGCCTACGGTGGTTGCAAAACAGACTTTCCCCCTGAAAGACTTCTTCCTGTTCTATCCCCTGAAGAACAACAGCTGGAGGAAGACTCCCAACCAGCTAGATTCCCTCGGTAAGGATGACCTAGCCGGTGCTGTATACATCCCGGAAGGTGCCAAGGACATCTACTACTCAGCTGAGGATGAAGATGGAATCCGAAACATCTACAGGACATACCTCGCAGACTCGCTCTGGTCTGCACCCATGCTCATCAACGAGCAGATGACCAGCTCTTCCGACGAAATCTACCCGATGCTGTCTCCGGACGGAAAGTCCCTCTATTTCGCATCCAAGGGCCTTTATGGAATGGGTGGTTACGACCTTTACGTCTCCAACTGGAACCCTGAGACGAAGGACTGGGACGTACCCGTCAACATGGGATTCCCATATTCATCACCCTACGATGACTTCCTGTTCATCAATTCCGAGGACGGACGCTACTCGATCTTCGCTTCCAACCGCGGATGTTCCAAGGACAGCGTCTGCATCTATGTCCTTGAATATGACGGGATGCCAGTACGCAAGGCGTTTTCAGATGTCGCTGAGCTCAGGCAACTGGCTGCGCTGGTCCCTGCAAACGACCCCACGAGGATAGACAATGGTTCCGCTGTCGAAGACCAGGACCCGAAGAGCGAAGAAACACGTCTCTACATCGACAAGATCAAGGAAGTCCGCTCCCTTCGGGATTCAGTCTCAAGGTTCACCAGCAGTCTCGACAATCTAAGGAATGAATATTCATCAGCCTCGGACGAAAGGAAAGCCGAACTCTCGGCAACCATACAGGAGAAGGAACTCCTCCTTCCCGAACTGAACAAAACCCTGCAGGCATCTGTCAAGGAACTTCAGGCCATAGAGATGGATTTCCTTTCCAAGGGAATAGTCATTGACGCATCGAAACTCCAGGCCAAGGCTGACAAGGAAGTGGTCGGAGCAGCTTCCGGCTACACTTTCTCCCGCAACAGTTACGGCCCGGCACCTAAGCTTGCAATCAGGAAGCCTGTACGTAAGTTCGACTATTCATTCATGATCCTGCCTGAAGGAAGGTTCGCCGAGAACAACAGCCTTCCCGAAGGTCTGGTCTACCAGATCCGTATCTTCACCCAGTCCAGGAAGGCTACCATCCAGGACATTAAGGGTTTGAGCCCGGTCTTCGAAAGACAGTCCGGCAACAAATTCATCTACTCCGTGGGAGTGTTCAGGTCCTACAAGGATGTCCTCTCCAACCTCAACAAGGTTAAGAAGCTGGGATTCAGGACCGCCGAGATCACCGCTTGGAACAACGGCCAGAGCGTCAGCGTGGCCAATGCCAGGAAACTCGAGGATCTTAAACTCTACACAGTGGTGATTTTCCCCGAGAATGGACAATCTCTTGGTGAGGCTGCCATGACTGCCATCCATGAGCACTCTGACAAGGATCTGGTCAAAAGCGTCGAAAATGGTTCGGTGGTCTTCAAGGCCGGTCCTTTTGAAAACAAGGAAGAAGCCGAGGTACTCCTGAATGCTCTCAAGGCCCTCGGCTCGGTAAGTGTTTCCCTGGCAGAATCCGATTAACGTTTGCGCGGCGCGAAAGTGAAGGTGTCCTGAACCTTTCCGGTCAGGATGTTGTGAATCGTTATCTCCAACTTCCTGCCCCTGACTTCTCCTTCGATGACCGTCGGGAACCTGCCTTCTTTTGAGGGATCCATATCGGGACCTCCTCCTACTATCTGTGCCCAGTGCCTGTCACCGGCAGGGGCATCATAACGATAGATGTGCTGATGTGCCGTGATCACAAGCTGGCAGCCGGCCTTGTCGAGGATCGGTCCCCAAAGCTGGGCACATGTACGCTGCCAGATCGCGAAATCATGCTTGTAACGGGGATCCTTGTCGGCCGGAGCGACATCGCCGGGATTTGCTGTCGGATCCGAATCGAAAAGCGGGATATGGCAGAACGCAACCAGGTATGGTGCCTTGGCTATCTCCTTACGCTTCAAGACATCCTTAAGCCAGGCGACCTGTGCCTTACGGTACTCTCCGCTGTTGAAAAGTCCGGCGAACAAAGGATTGGTGTCAAGCTTGTCCTCGGCAGTGTCAAGGCCGATAAGAGCGATGTCTCCCATCCTGACAGCGAAATTCCTTCCCAGATCCCAGTCCCTGGGAGCCCTTTCTTCGGGCTGACGGAACATCCAGACCTTTTCCAGGTGGCGGTTGGCCATTCCTCTGGAATCGTGGTTCCCGGGGCAGAAGAGATAAGGAGTATGCGAAGCATAGTCCTTCCTGCTGATCTGCGGATCAAGGAATATTCCTATTTGGCTCTCTATTGTTTCCTGGGTGTTGGATGCATCTCCGTTCCAGATCACGCAGGACGGTGAGAGACTGGCCACCTTTTCGATAGTGGGTTCAATGGCGTTCCAACGAACATGGGTGTCGTTTATGACACAGAACTTTGCCGCACTGGCCGGACCTGCGGTAGTGAAACTATAGATCTTTGAATCCTCTTCATTGCCGAGGATCTTCATGTCATAACCGCCGCCGTAATGGATCCGGTCCGCCCCAATCCTGTAGTAATATTTCGTCGAAGGCTTGAGACCGGTGACGCGGACCTGGCTCACTTTGTCGCTCAGCTCTGTCAGACGGTAACCTCCGCATTTGACCTTGCGGGCATCACTCAAGTCGGGTTTTTCTCCGACCAGCACATAGCCGTTCGCCAGGTCGCCGACCGCAAAGGCCACACCAACGGAAGTCTCGGCATAATTCTGCAGCATCGGAGCCGAAATGATCAACTTGCCCTCACCTGCTTCCTTAATGCCATCCGTCTTACTGATATCTGTCATCCTTAGCGAAGCGAAGGATCTCTCCGCCGCATTCACCGCATTCCCGGCACTTGCCGCCGCAACCAGCATTGCGGTATCCTTGATGAAAGCTCTTCTTTTCATATCTTTCCGAATATGTTTCTACTTGATTCCCAGATGCTTCTTGACAGCGGCACGGATTCCGTCGCCCCTCAGGTTGGTCTCCAGTATGGTTCCGTCAGGGCCCACCAGGATTATGTAGGGAATATATTGGAATCCGTAGTCCTTCGGAACGGATTCAGGGACGCTCAGGATCTGGGTCCAGGGAACCTTAAGCTCTTCCACGGCTTTGAGGGTGGCTTCCGGCTTGTCCAATACCGGGGCTCCGACGATGTCGAACTTCTCGCCTCGGAATTCATAATAGATGTCCTTCATGGTCGGGATTTCCTCCCTGCACGGACCGCACCACGAAGCCCAGAAGTCCACGAGGATGTATTTCCCTTTACCTACATAATCGGACAATTTCATCACTTTCCCGTCCGGCTGGACCGCTTCAAAGTCTATGTATTTCCCCGGCCTGGATGGTTTAGCCGGCTGCGCCGTCGCCGTCAGGCACAGAAGTGCCGCGGCAGCCAATAGGATGATTCTGCTTTTCATATTTCTTTCTTTTCTCCTGCAATATACGAATAATACTTCAAAAAGGGGACTATGACCCCAATGAACCACTGCCACCCTCGGCACGTTAAGAGGGGGGACCGGAGCGGAACGTAGTGAAGCGAACGGTGGGGCCGCGAAGCGGCGGTTCATGGAGTCATAGTCCCCTTTTGAGAAGTGTATGAAAAAAGGAAAAAACAGTTCTAGCTGTTGGCTAGAACTGGAAGTAGATGAAGCTTTGGAGGTCTGCGGTCACGAACTGGCAGATGATGAAGACTGCGACAAGGCAGACTACGGCCATCAGAGCAAGTGGCATCTTGGCAAACCAAATCCGGTAACGCCTCTTGAAATCGTCCGGAAGCCAATGGATCAGCATGCCGATAAGGAACACAAGTATGATGCTCCTGTGCTGCCAGGCCATCTGAGGCACCAGCGACCAGTCCCAGCTTCCTCCAATCTGGTTCACCATGTTCTTCGCCGTACTCCACGCCTTTTCATTGGCCTCCGCCGGATCAAGGTTGGAGCCGCTGCGGAAGAAAAGACGCGTGAAGGTTATGAATATGAAAGTCATAAGCACGGCCCATGAATTCTTGATCCAATTGGAGAAACCGCCTCTGCGAACCTTATGGAAGACCAACCCCACCAAGGCTCCGGCCAAGATGATCGCCGTCCACCAAAAGAAGAGGTTGAAGACCGGATAGTCGTAGAAATACCTCAACGCCCCGAACGCACCCACGATCAGGACCATGAGCAGTACCCGGAAATAGGCGTTGCAGCTGTGCCAGAAACGGTAGACCAGCATTCCGAGACCGTTCAGGCCGCCCCAGATCATAAAGTTCCAACTGGCTCCGTGCCATAGACCGCCCAGGAGCATGGTGTCCATCCTGTTGATGTCTGAGATCAATTCCTTGCGCCATGACTTCTTGAAAAGGATCAGTAGGGCCAGGACGGTCGTCAGGACCAGCACGCTTCCGAAGACCCACCAGCTCCCGGCAAGTGCGGAAGCAAGGAAGGCTATTCCAAGGATGATCGCATAGGACCCGAAGGTGCCGTTACGGTTGCCTCCTAAAGGAATATACAGATAGTCCCTGAGCCAGGTGGACAGGGAAATGTGCCATCTTCTCCAGAATTCGCCTGCATTCTTCGCCTTATACGGGGAATCGAAGTTCTTAGGCAGGTAGAATCCCATAAGCATGGCGACTCCTGTGGCAATGTCCGTGTAGCCTGAGAAGTCGGCATAGACTTGGAGGGAATAGCCGAACAGGGCCGTGAGGTTCTCGAAGCCTGTGTACAAAAGGGGATTCTCGAAGACCCTGTCGCAGAAGTTTACTGCCAGGTAATCGCTCAGGATCAACTTCTTGGCGAGACCGTTAAGGATCCAGAACACTGCGATGCCGAACTGGGTCCTGCCAAGGAAGAATGGTTTCCTTAGCTGAGGGATGAAATCCTTCGCCCTCACGATAGGACCTGCGACCAGTTGCGGGAAGAAGCTGAGGTAGAATCCAAAATCCATGAAATTCCGCACCGACTTCATGCCCCGAGATACATCTACCACGTAGCTGATGGCCTGGAAGATGAAGAACGAGATGCCCACCGGGAGGAATATCGAATCTACGCTGAAAGCCTGGGATCCTACAAGGCTGTTGCCGGCGGCAGCGAACCAGTCCTTGACTACGAAGGTGGTCCCGAAAAGGTTGTTGGCGACGTCGGTTATGAAATAGGCGTACTTGTAGTAGCAAAGCAGCGAGAGATCCACGACTACGCTGAGGACAACCACGGTCTTTCGCCAGAAAGCCCTCCGGCAATGGGGCAGCCAGAGCCCAGCAAGGAAGTTATAGAATATCACGAAGCCCAGCAGGATCAGGAAGAGTCCGCTGGTCTTGTAGTAGAAGAACAGGCTGGCGAAGAAGATGAAGGTGTTTCTCAGAAGTATCTTGTTTCTGAACACGCAAAGGAAGGCCAGGACTATGGCGAAGAACGCCCAGAAATAGAACTGGGTGAACAACAAGGGGTGAGCCTGGTCGAAAGCGAACAGGTTGCCGAAGAAATCAAGGGCTACTTCCTTCAATCCCATGACATCCTCCTTCTCAAATGTTCAACATATTTACCCATGAGAGCATTGAACAGCAGGTCTCCGACCACTGCATAACCTTCCTCGGTAAAATGGATCTTATCCCTCTTGGCGAGTCCGGCTTCTTCCCAGTCTTTCATCGACTCCAGGCCACCCATGATCTCAAAGAGGTCCCAGACACCGCCCCCTATGTCAGAGCAGATCCGGAAGAAAGCATCCTCGACCTCAAGGCCGTTCCTGTTGACCGAATACACCCGCCTGCGCACACGCTTATAACTGTCATTATTGGTTATGAACAGAAGGGCGCAGTCCGGATTGACCGCCCGGACCTTGGAAATCAAGACCTTGTAACGGGCGATGAAATCCTCCTTCGAGAAATCCTTCCCGGAAGCATCGTTTATTCCTATTCCGAAAACCACAAGATCGGGGCGCACAAGCTGGAGATCCCTCTCTAAATCCTCGCACCTGAGATAGGAAGGCAGGGCAGCTCCGTTGACTCCTATTCCCGTAACTGAAATCCCCGGTTTACGGTTGTCAAGGAATATTCCCGTAACAGTGAGAGTCCCTTCACCTCCATCCAGGGCTACAGTGACTGAGTCGGCAGGTGTCGGAAGGTCGAAGGACCAAAGGGAAGATTCTTCGACGTGCATCCCTCTAAGTGTGTCTCCTGATTCCAGCAAGACCAGCGGCGAGCGCTCCCCTTCCGAGGAATATCCAAGCACCTTTACCGCGTCAAAACTGAAAGAAGGATCCATCACGGTGGCATTCCTGGCATTCAGGACCACCCGGAGAAAGGCTGTCGAATCAGAAGAGGAGAGAGCCATCCCGGAAAGACCCAGGCGCCGGTCAGGTTCCCTAGAGACATTCTTGGTAGCCTTCCATTCCCCTGCAAACCTGGTCCGGAAACTGCTGGGATTGTTCGTCTTGGCAGCCGAGAACGGGAAGACCAGTCCTCGGCCTCCGTCAAGGCTGTCCCCGAGTGCAAGGAGATCGTTGCGAAGCTGCCTTGTCATAGTGCCGGCCTGGACGTGTGAACCGCCTATGTGCATGATCCGTAGATTGGTGTTCCTTTCGAAAAGGACCCTGTCCATCTTGCGGAAGAATGTCTCGAAAGCGGAGCTGTCCCCCCTGAATACAATCCTGTTGCTGTCGAAACAGGCAAACTCAAGGGAAGGCACCGGCCTTCGCACCGTCTGAGCACAAAGTACAGCCGGCAACAGCAAAAGCGCCAATGAATATTCCAAGATCCTCCTCCGCATCATCTGTTCATATATTCATTGAGCTCCTCCTCTGGAAGTTTCCTGCGAAGCTGGAGGAAGTCATGATAGACAAGGAGGGACCTGGCAAGGGCACTGCCGACCTCATTGGCCCCGCGAGTCGTGAAATGGATGTAGTCCGGTCCTGCCAGCGGAGGGTTGTGATTCACCCACTGGCGCATGGACCCGGAACCTCCCATCATGTTGAAGGTGTCCCAGTAGGCTACACCGTTCTGCAGGCAGTGGACCTTCAGGGAATCATTAAGTTCCGGCAGAAGTGGCCAGGTCACGAGAGACCCGTTGACGCTCTTGCACATGTCTGCCGGGCCGACGAAGAGAAGGGTGGCCTTCGGAGCAACCTTCCTGAAGTACTCGAACTGCTCATCAATCCTGTCCACGTAGAGGGAGATTCCTTTCCTTGAACTGATTCCCGGCATAGCATTGCCACCGAACTGGAGGATGACAAGGCGGGTGTCAGTCCTGTCGAAAGACTGCTTCATGACGGTCGAATCTATGTCCGTGAAGACAGTTCCGGAACAACCCCTCATTGCCACGTTGTCAACCGTGACGCCCGGGGCGCCGTCAAGCATTATTCCGTAGACCTCGGCATCTCCTGAAAAAGTGATAGAACCGGATCTTACATCGTAAGGCAGTTCCCAAGAGACCATGGTGACCTCATTGATCGCTGAATCAAGGACTTCCTTCCGGGGTGCAAGGGTGTCGCACTTCAAGGTCAATGACAGTCCCGGGCTGTTATGACCGAGCAGGACCGATACCCTGGAGATCCGGCTGGCGTTTTCCTGGGCATAGCGGTTCTCGGTCTTGCGGAAATTGAAGCGGCCGCTGCCGAACACTCCGACATGCTGGGTCATAGGCCCGTAACGATGGGTTGACGTCCAATGGGAAAGGGAATCGGAAACCCTTGCATAACGGACAAGGGAACCGCTGGCATACTGGGTCACTGAAACAGATGATATGGTCTTGACCATCGGCACCATACCGGGGCCGGAACCTCCGAATCTCTCCTGAAGCTCCTGGCGGAGAATTGAGGAAATCCTGTCCATCTCCAACTGGGAGTCACCGTAGTGCATGACCCTCAGGACCCTGCCTTCTGCGCCGGCATGCTCCATTTCCACAAAGAGTGAATCGAAATAGGAATAGCCGCTGTCTGGAAGGAATATGCGATTGGGATCGGAAGTGAAATATTCTTTGAAGAAACCAAGGGTGTCATCGGACTCCTGCATCAGTTCGAAAGCCCTCCTGGCAGCTTGAATGGCAGAGTCCACATCGGGACCTTTGCCGTCACGAAGATCCTGTAAATAGGCTTCGTACGAAGGGAAACGAAACGTCATACCCCGGGTCTTGATCCCGTCTGATGGGAAGAAATACCAGCAGGCGACGACAAGGGCCAGGACAGAGATTACGAATAGTGCAACAGCGTGACGTTTCATCCTGTCGAAAACAAGGTCTCAAAGTTACAAATTTATTATATTTGTGAGGTTGCAATCTTAACGAATCATGAGAAAGTATCTGATCGCAGCCATGGCAATATTGCTTATGGCCTCCTGCGAAGTTCATCATTTCATCACCGACAACGGATTCAGGAATCAAGTTGAAAACGATTTCGAAGCCAGGATGGCTTCCAATCCCAACTTAAAGAGTTTCTGCCCGGTAGACAGTTTGATGCTGACGACCGAGGAAAAGGAAGCCCTCAAGTTCCTCTATGCCTACATGCCTCTTGCGGACCTGACCGACTATCCCTTGAGCTATTACCTCGACTGCGTCCAGTCTTCTTTCAAGACTCGCGAAGAGATGGGTTGGAATGTCCCTGAGCGCATATTCAGGCACTTTGTCCTGCCGATAAGGGTCAACAACGAAAAACTAGACACAGCCAGGATGGCCTTCGCCAGGGAGATCAAGCCCCGCATCGAAGGAATGAGCATGAAGGATGCCATTCTCGAAGTCAATCACTGGTGCCATGAGAAGCTCACCTACAAGCCTTCCGATGCCAGGACGCTTTCCCCGCTAGCTAGTGCAATGAGCACCCTGGCCCGCTGCGGAGAGGAATCTACCTTCACGGTGACTGCCCTCCGTTCGGTCGGCATTCCGGCACGCCAGGTCTACACCCCCCGCTGGGCCCACACTGACGACAATCACGCCTGGGTTGAAGCTTGGGCCGACGGAGAGTGGTACTTCATGGGCGCCTGTGAACCGGAGCCTGTGCTGAACCTGGGTTGGTTCAATGCCCCCGCAAGCCGCGGAATGCTCATGCACACCAGAGTCTTCGGACGTTACGACGGTCCAGAAGAGAAGGTTATGGAAGGACCCAACATCACGGAAATCAACCTGATAGACAACTATGCCAAGACAGCCCGTGCTGATTTCAAGGTCGTCCGTGAAGACGGCAGCCCTGTGGACAGCGCCCTCGTAGACTTCAAGATCTACAACTACGCTGAGTTCTATTCAGCCCTCTCCAAATTCACAGACAACGAAGGCCGCACCTTCCTGACCGCCGGAATGGGAGACATGCTCGCATGGGCCTCGAAGGACGGTCTCTACGGATGGTCCAAGGTCTCTTTCGGTAAAGATTCGCTGGTCACCATCGTGATATCCAAGGATCACTCAGGTGAGGCAGAACAGATGATGATAGTCCCTCCGCCCGAGACCGCAAACCTCCCGGAAGTAACTGAGGAACAGCGCAAGGCCAACGACATCCGTTTCGCCCAGGAAGACCTCATACGCAAGACCTACATGGCCACTTTCGCCAAAGACGACGGCACCCCCAAGGGCAAGCTCCTTGCCAAGGCCGCCGGCAACCATGCGGTGATCGAGAAGTTCCTCACCGATCATCCGGACCAGAGGGCTCTTGACCTGCTTCAGTCCCTGAGCGACAAGGACATGATCGACGTGACCAGGGAAATCCTGGATGACAGCTATCTTTCCGAAGGATCCATCCTCTGCCCGAGGATAGAGAACGAGTTCCTCAGCCCCTACAAGGGATTCTTCAAGAAAGTCCTGAGCGACGAGGAGAAGAAGGCTCTTTCGGATCCTGCAACCCTCGTCAAATGGGTCAATGACAACATAGAGGTCTTCGACGATCCCAAAGCCACAAGGATTCCGATGTCGCCCGAAGGAGTATGGCGCGCAAGGATGGCCGACACCCGTTCCAGGAACCTGTTCTTCATCTCACTGGCCAGGACCCTCGGGATCGACGCCCGGAAGGATCCTGTGACCGGCAAGGTTCAGTACGATTCCAACGGATGGAGGGACGTGGACTTCGAGTCTGCAAGCGACGTGGTAGCCCCGACAGGCATAGTCCGTCTCGACTATAAACCCACTGCCGCTCTCGGCAATCCAGGCTACTACAGCCATTTCACAATCAGCAAGATAGCAGACGGCCGCACCCAGGTGCTGAGCTTCGACGAAGGCCAGGTGGACATGGGTGGCGGAGTCAGCTGGGAGAACGTCTTCAAGAAGGGCACTCCGGTCGACACCGGTGAATATATTCTCGTGAGCGGAAACCGCCTTTCCGACGGAAGTGTTCCGGTGACCATGCAGCATTTCACCGTGAAGGAAGGGGAAACCACTGCCCTGGACCTTACCATAACCATCCCGGACAACAAACTCAGCGTGATCGGAGACTTCGATGCCGAGACCAGGTACAGGGTCGCGGCAGGTTCCGATCCTGTCTCCATCCTTTCGACAACGGGACGCGGAGTCTACGTCGTAGCCTTCCTCACCCCTCGCCAGGAGCCGTCGGTGCACGCCATCAACGACCTCATAGCCAGCAAGGAAGGACTTGAAAAATGGGGACGTCCGATCATGCTCCTCACCACGGAAGAAGGACTTGCCTGGGCGAAGGACTATTCAGACAGGCTTCCTTCCAACGTCCGCTTCGGAATAGCTCCCAAGGAGATGATGACCGGAGCCATGCCGCGGGTCATGATCGCCGACACCTTCAACCGTGTCTTCTTCAGGACCGACGGCTACACCATCGGCCTTGGCGACCAGCTCCTCGGAGCAATAGCGAAACTCTAGATAATAGGTTATTCTACTTCGAATACCCTTTCCTGGTGGATAGGTGTGCCATCTTCTGAAAGGCCTTCAGCCACGATCCTGAAACGGCCGGAGTAAGATGGTGCATGGATGATTGTCCTCACCTGCCCGCCTTTCTCCAGGCCCAAGGACGGGTGCCAGTAAAGAACCTGCCTGGTGTCTGCAGCTCCTTCCGGCACATCCCCGAGGTAAGCCACGGGATAGGACACTCCCTTGAAATCCAAGACCCTGATATTGGCTGGGAAAGTAAGAGCCGTAACGTAATTCTTCTTGGTGATGAAGTTGACCACTCCGGAGAATGAGGCCTTGCCGCAGATGATAGCCTGCTGATAGATGTCTATGTCCTCCAGCAGCATGGCATCAAAATCAAGAAGATGGTTGAGATCGGACAGGACTACCCCATCCATCATCACAAGAAGATTGCCTACCCGCGACTTGTAGGAATCAGTAACGTCAGAGGCCATCATTGTAATATAGTACCGGCCCTTTTCCCTGCGAAGAGTAAGTGAGGGGATTATCTCGACCAGAATCTCGCGCACCGAATTGAATCTGGTGTAGTCATCCAGATGGTAACGTTTGAAAGGAGAACTCTCCAGAAGAAGGTCTTCCCGATGCCGGAGGAATGTCGCCAATGTGTCAAGCATGAGGGATTTATCGTCCCGAAGAGCCTTCTTCCTGAAAGACAGGCTCTCACGCTGTGCCTTGCTCAACAGCAGCTTAGGGAGTTTGCCGGCAGACGGATAGAGAAAAGGATTCTCGAATTCGATTACCCCGGACTTCTTGTCAAGGCGGGAAACTTCACAGACGATTTCCCTGTCGCCGTAGATGTTATTCGTGTGAAAGAGAACTTCGTCGTTACTGGTAACTCCTATGTACAGGTTTGAAGGCGAACCAGCGGAAGACAGTGTGGCAAGAGCATAATCCAAAGAGTCCATGACCTCTCCCCGGATCCGGGCATGGATAATCTCTCCATCATACTCCAAAGGCCTATTGCCGGTCACCACCGGCTCTGCGGAACCTGGAAGAGATTTAAGAAAACTCTCGATGGTGTTGTCCTGGGTGGTTGGGACGATGTCATCTTCATGGTAGACAGACAACGAAATGTCAGCCATCGGACCTTCGTTCAAGACAATAAGGCTCACATCATCACCTTTCCTGACCCTGGCAGGAGCATTGATCGCCAACCGGCCTGAGCCCGCCGGTTCTTCCCGCCTGAAGGATTCGTAAGTCTTTTCATCCACTATTTCAACCCCGTCTTTAACCCTGGCGGTGGAGGTCGTGTTGAAGACCGTCAGCAGCCGGGATCCTGACATCCACGGGGATCCCTCTTCGTTAGCCTCGCTGGAAGTGTAGGCCACAATCCGGTACATGCCGGTAGGAATTGTCGTGGGGATCCTGAAACTTCCGCAACCGCGACCGTCCAGCAAACCTATTTTCGCTTCGGCCACAGTACCTTCAGAAGAGATGAGTTCCAGATAAGAAACTGCATTCTGGGAAGAGAGGATACCCTTGCCGTCAAGGCAGAACAAGGAACACCAGACAATGTCTCCGGCAATGTAGGCCTCCCTGTCTGTGGACACGAAAACCCTCTCCACTGGAGACGACGCCCCCAGTGACAGCGACAATGTCATGTACGACAGAATGAACAACAGCTTCTTTATCATGGCCAATAATCCGGTTTATTCTTGGTTCCTCCGGCTATGACACAGTCAATACAACGGAGCGGACCCCAGTAGATTCCGCTGACATATTCATTATTCTCACCTACAGGAAGACTCATGAAAGCGATCGGATAGCTTTTGTTTTCGTACAGCTCCTTAAAATTGTCCATCGGGCCGGGAAGGAACAAGCTTCCCGTTGAAGGCTCTCTGGGATTATAGAATCTACTGTTCAGGAAAGCCCGCTTTGAAGCCACCTCTCCCGCCGTTACATACCCTTCTACTCTTTGTTCCGGATCGCTCTCGCAGATGATATTGCTCGGCATTTCCCCCGGATTAGGCGAGAAAAGACTGCCTTGCTGGGTCGAGATTATTCCAAGATTATTGATGTACTTGTAGGCTTCTTCAGACAAGGTGATAGCCCTGATGTTTATCGAATACAGCTTATGGTTGCGGCTGTCTCTCCTGTCGAATGCCTGGATGGGTCTTGACGGAAGCCTGTCCGTTGTCAGCTCTGCATAAGAAAGCAGATACATCTGGGAGGAATTCGACCTCCAGCACCAATAGTTGGGATAAGGCGACTGCAAAGGCTGGACAGACCATCTCAATGTGTCGAGATAGTACTCACCGCGGAAGTCTGCGTGGAACTCCCAGGTCTCTTCGAATGAAACGCCGATGTACCCCGTGCCTTGTTTGCCTCCGTTGAAGGTGGCAGACACCACGACAGCAGTAGAATCCTGGGAAAGAGAGAACTCTATATCCTCAATCTCCGGCGGGGCCTTGGGTTCCAGCCAGTCGCTTGAATATGTCTTTCCATCAATTTCGGATTTCATCCGGTATCTACGGTCAGGGGATGCATCATCCATGGGAATCTGAATGCTTGTGGCAGGATTCTGGGAAGATGGCTGATAGACTTTACCCTCATCGTCTTCTACCCAGGCCCTGCCCACGACCATGTCATACAATCCGGTTCTCTTGAGAGGATACACCCTCGAAAAACCGAACGTGGAGGTTCCTCCTGGCATGATGGTACCTTCAATGACAACTATATTATCAGTAGTCCCTTCAATGTCAGGATTGTAAGGGTAGATGCACGACACCAACCCGGATAACGTCAATATGAGAGCAAAAAGCTTTTTCATCAGAAGAGCAGGTTAAGGTTGGCATAGGGAATCTGGGTTGCAAAAACCGAAAGCATGTGCCCGCTGACACTACCGAAGTAGGATGTTTTATAGAACACTGAATAGGGATTCTTCCTGCCGGTCACATTGTATACTCCGATGGTAAAGGTAGCATGTGCCCAGGCCAGCAGGTAATGGCCGGGATCGATGTTGAAAGCCACGTCTGTACGGAAATAATCCGGGATACGATGGGAATTACGGTCAGAATAAGCAAGTCTCCAAGAGTTGAGATAGGAGTAAGATCCTATCGGGATGGTGACAGGCCGGCCTGTGGAATAGTCCACGTTCACGGAGAAACTGTAGCGGTGAGTAAGAGCATAGTTGAAAGCCAGCTTGAACTCATGAGGTTTGTCGTAAGGAGCATTGTACCAGTTGCCACCGGCAATCGTTTCATTACCCCGGTTGAACATCTCACGGAACTTGGCTCGGGAATAACTGTAGGAAGCCCAGCCAGTCAGCTTACCGGTTGTCTTCTTTGCCATGAATTCTATTCCGTAGGAACTTGTGCGGACAGGAACCAGGTCGTCTGCCAGATTCTCGTTCATGACCAGCGTCGCTCCCGCCTTGTAGTCAAGATGGTTGGCGGAGCCTTTGTAGTAGGCTTCCGCAGAATAATCGATGCCGGTGTTCAGGCTGGTCCAATATATACCTGATGCGGCCTGCCATCCCCTGGTGGGACGTATGTCGGAATCCGAAAGCTTCCAGGTGTCCATGGGTGAAATGGCAGAAGTGTTCGAGATCAGATGAATATACTGACGCATCGTATTGATGCCACCCTTGACAGACAGGTTGTCCGCCAATGTGTACTTTCCAGATAGTCGGAATTCCGGTCCGGCATAGAAAGCACCCGGTCCAGGAGCATAAAAACCGGACAGACGGATTCCTCCGTCAAGAGAAAACCGGTCAGTAATAGTCCAGCTGTCAGAAGCGTAGAGGGAAGGCTCGAGAGCATATTCCCGGTCCAGGCTACGCTCGCGAATGGTGGAGGCTTCTCCATAGGGCCGCTGGATGCCGGGATCCAACCCATAGCCCAACAGATGCACACCGTACGAAAGCGTGTGGGAATCATTTAAGGGAAGGATACGGTTACCTTTCAGGAAGGCCTGGCGGATGAAGGTGCTGATGTCATAAGCAGCATAGTCCCATGAGTACACCGACACCTTGTTGTCGAAATGGTCATAACCACCGCTCAAATCTAACGTTCCCCCGTTGTCAGACCTGTGCTTGAAAATCAAGGATGCGTTATAATTCTGATAGTGGAACGTTGTGTCCGCACCAAAGACGAATTTATCCCAGGCAAAGTAGCCAAATGCCTGAAGGGTGTTTCTTGAGTTGAAACGGTGAGTCACGCCGAGATTCGCATCCAAGAAATCGGCCTTGCCTCCTGAGTACTCGCTATCCTCCGGCAGCAGGCCCAGGATCCAATCTGAATATGTCGTCCTGGCACTGCCTACAACCGAGGTTTTCCCCTTTCTCAAAGGACCTTCCAGCTGGAATCTGCTGGTCAGCAGTCCGATTCCGGCAGAGCCTTTCCATTTCTGGAAATCACCCTCCTTGGACTTCACCTTAAGTACTGAAGACACACGGCCTCCGTATTCGGCCGGGATGGAGCTCTTGAATAATTCCACATTGTCCACCACATCAGGATTGAAGGCAGAGAAGATTCCAAACATGTGGGTAGGATTGTAGATGGTGCTCTCGTTGAAAAGAATAAGATTCTGGTCAGCAGAGCCTCCGCGCACGTTGAAACCGGCAGAAGCCTCGCCGACACTCTTCACTCCGGGCAATGTCAGGACGGCCTTCAGCACGTCACCTTCGCCGAAAGCGGAAGGGAGTTTATTCAGAGTCTTGGCTCCAAGCCTTTCCACTCCCAAGGATGTGGTCCGGTGATTAGCCATGCTTTCCGCCGAAATCACAACTCCTTTCAGCATGGTCACTTTTTCTGTCATTATCACATCCATGCTGCCATCGGACAGGACAATCACCTTCAGAGCCAGAGGTTCTTTGGACTCCGCATTGAAATTCAGGACGTTCTCACCGGAAGGAAGCTGTAATTTGAACCGTCCGCGGGCATCTGTCCTCGTGTAGGTGGAAGTGATGTCATCATAGACCACAACCCCCGGCAGAGGCAAGTCTGTTTCGTATTCGATGACAGTACCTTCGATAGTGTTCGTCCCTGGCTTTGACCTGCCGACTGATCCAATGGTGTAAACCTTGTTCTTATAGGAAGTGATCACTGCATTGTCTGCATACGTGACCGTAAGGGTGTCCTCCTTCACTTCATCGAAATAACCGGCAGGAAGCCCTGTACCTTGACCGGGAAGCGATGCCTCCGAAATGATTACTGGCTGGCTTGTCTCAGAGTCCGGATGCCAGGCGACGGTCTCAGTCATCAGCGACGGTTCACCTCCGTCCTGCTTCATCCTTTTGCGGAAAGCCCTTTTACTCAAGCGCTTAATCTTACCATTTTCAACAGAATAGTACTTCCGGGAAATCTGGAAAAACGTGTAGATCGAAGAATCGTAGTCAGGATCATCATAACCGATATTGCTCCCGTTATTATCATTGCTGTTGAATGCCAGGAACTTCTTGACCTGGCAGAGCAGCGGGATCTGGCCATCCCTCATCACTTCGAAGAAACCTTCCGGGGCTTCTGAATATCCGAGATAACGGAGGTTCAGGAATAACTTGTCCCCCATCGTGAACCAGGCTACCTGGTCACGGAAAACGATGAGGGGAGTGAAATTCTTTACCGGACTTACAAGAAGCTGTTTCTGATACGCGTCCACATTGAGGAATACGTTCTCATAGAGCTTTCCATTATAGAAAACCTTTCCTTCCTGATACTGCCTTGTGTTCCAATAATAAGTACCATTGTATTTGAAAGGATATGGCTTGGGAAGAACACCCCGGAACAAAGAAGCGTAATCTTCCGTGGCGTTGCCATTGACCAGTCCCTGAGCCGCAGCTCCGGAACCGATCAGGATGGCGAAAACCGCCAGGAATAGCTTCAGCTTCTTCATTCTAAATCTTTACATTATATAAACCCAAATATATTAAAAATGCGTCCATTAAAACAAAAAAATGACCCCGATCCTAAGAAGGGGGTCATTTCTAGATTAAAACAAGGATTAGTCCTCGTCCTGCTCCTGGGCGGCGTAGTCAGCGAGAAGCTTGGTCTGGACATCAGCAGGAACCTGCTGGTAGTCAGCGAACTTCATCGTGAAGGTAGCGGCGCCTCCGGTGAGGGAGCTGAGGGTGGTGGAGTACCTGTAGAGCTCTGCGAGCGGAACGCGGGCGTGGAGGATGGTGAATCCCTTGTCCATGTCCTGGTTCATGATCATTCCACGGCGACCGTTGAGGTCGGACATGCAAGGACCTACGAACTCGTTAGGAGTGAGGATGTCCACGTTGTAGATAGGCTCGAGGATCTTCGGACCAGCGTTGCGGAAGGCCTCCTTGAAGGCGTTACGACCGGCGATGATGAAGGCGATTTCCTTGGAATCCACCGGGTGCATCTTACCGTCATAGACGTAGACCCTGATGTCACGGGCATAGGAACCGGTGAGAGGGCCCTCGGTCATCTTGTCGTTGATACCCTTGAGGATAGCAGGCATGAAGCCGAGATCGATAGCGCCACCGACGACGCAGTTGATGAACTCGAGCTTGCCACCCCATTCGAGGTCGTAGCTTTCCTGGGACTTGATGTTGAGGATAGTCTCCTTTCCGTTGATCATGAACTTGTTGCCGGCAGGCTCACCCTCGACGTAAGGGCAGACGAGGAGATGGACCTCACCGAACTGGCCTGCACCACCGGACTGCTTCTTGTGGCGGTACTGAGCGGTAGCGACCTTGGTGATGGTCTCACGGTAAGGCACCTTCGGAGCGAGGAACTCGATGTTCTGCTTGAACTCGTTGTTCATTCTCCATTTCACGAGGTTGATAGCCTGCTCGCCCTGGCCGCTGAGGATGGTCTGGCGGAGTTCCTTGGAATATTCAACATTGATGGTAGGATCCTGTGCGGCGATCTTGTTGAGAGCCTCACCGACCTTTGCCTCATCGTTCTTGTCGACGGCCTTGACGGCGCAGCGATACCTTGCGTCAGGGAAGACCATGTGCTCGATGGCATCCTGTCCTGCTGCAGCGAGGGTAACGTCGGTCTTGCCGGCCTTGAGCTTCATGACGCAGCCGATGTCACCTGCGGAGATGGAAGTGACCCTGTCCTTCTTGTTGACAGCATAGAGAGCGGAAAGACGCTCACCGTTGCCGGTCTCAGGATTCACAAGGTCGGCACCTTCCTTGAGGACACCGCTCATCACCTTGAAGAAGGAGACGTCGCCAAGGTGCTGCTCGACGGAAGTCTTGTAGATGAATATGCTGACAGGACCGTTGGCATCGCACTTCAGCTCACCGCCACCGATGGTCTTCTGGACGGTTCCTTCAGGTGAAGGAGCGACGTTGACGACGAATTCCATGAGCCTCTTGACACCCACGTCCTTCTTGGCGGAGATGCAGAAGACGGGCATGACCTCCCTCTTGGCGAGACCGGCACGAAGACCGGCGCGGACCTCGTCGATTGAGAGTTCCATGGTTTCGAAATATTTCTCCATGAGGGCATCGTCTCCTTCGGCAGCCTTCTCTACGAGCTCCATGTGAAGCTCCTCGGCCTCGTCGGCATATTCAGCGGGGATTTCAAGCTCCTCGAAATTGCCGTTCTCATCCTTGAAACGATAGTACTTCATGGTGATGACATCCACGATGCCGTCGAAACCGAGGCCGGGATTGACAGGGAACTGTGCGAAGACGACCTTCTTGTCGAAAGCTTCCTTCAGGGTGTCGCGGGTGTGCTCCCAGTTTGCCTTCTCGGTGTCGAGCTCGTTCACAGCCACGATCATGGGCTTAGCATACTGGTCGGCATAACGGGCGAAGATCTCAGTTCCGACCTCCACACCCTGCTGGGCGTTGATGGTGAGGATTGCGGATTCGCAGACTTTGAAAGCGGAGATAGCGCCACCGCAGAAGTCGTCGGAACCAGGAGCGTCAATGATGTTGAACTTGGTGTTTGCGAACTCAGCATAAAGCGGGGTAGCATAGACCGACTTCTGGTTTGTCTGCTCGAACTCGGTGTTGTCGGAAACGGTGTTCTTGGCTTCCACCGAACCTCTGCGGTCGATTACTTTGCCCTCATAGAGCATGGCCTCGGACAACGTGGTCTTTCCTGACTTGGAGCTTCCGATCAGGACCACATTGCGGATGTCTTTTGTTGAATATTCCTTCATTGCTATAAGTGATTAATTATGATTCTTCTTTGGCTAAAGGGTATAACCGGGCAAATTTAGCAAAAAATGACCCATTAGCAAAATTAGAATGATAAAAGTCCACAAGTCCCTGGCCGGAATAACCAGTCTCTTCCAAAATCAGTTTATCCAGTTCATCCTTGTCTGCACCCAAGGCGATGCAGATTTCTTCAAAATCCAGGTCAAGGTACACCTTGTCCTCGTCCATCGCCCGCTCGAAAGCGGTATAATCTTCCATCAACTTTTCCATAGTTTCCTTACTTTACTCTGCTCCTCCAGGGAGACATAACCTACCGGCACCGCCGCTTCGCGGCCCTACCGCTCGCTTCGCTCCGGTCCCCCCTCTTAACGTGCCGAGGGTGGCAGTGGTGCCGATAGGTTATGTCTCCCGAATGGGCAGGACAAAGATGGTGAAAAGAAGTGGCGATGAAAGAAAACGGAGGGGGTAAGACAGACTGATATTTCTGTTTTTTATCAAAAAGATATGTTTCTTAATAACTACAGGTTATTTATACAAACTTTTAGTTGGTCTTAATAGTGGCTGCCATTCGATAAATTTGTGACCAAGGAAGAAAGAACATGATGGATGAAGAGATTATAATGGATGACAGCACGATCCGGGAAAACCTCAAGAATGAAAGGATTTCTCACGGATTGACCCAGAAAGTTATATCCGAGATGATCGGAATCTCCATCCCTGCCTACCAGAAACTCGAAAAAGGGAAGACACGCATCCTCAATCCCAACTTCGTCAAATGTGCCGAAGTCCTTGGTATCTCTCTGTCGAAACTGGTCAATGGATTCCTCCCTGTCCGGAATGCCGAACGCTTGTTCACGGAAGTCCAGCAGGAATATGGAGAAAAAATCCGGATACAGGAGAGCGGTTATCGGGCGGAACTAAAGGAAAGGAACAAGGAAATCGAACGCCTCGAGAAAGTCATCAAGGACAAGGAAGACACTATCGCAACCCAGAAACTCCTCATTGACCAGCTCATGAGCAAGGGCAGGAATTGACGAAACTTTTCATTACATTTGTGGCATAACGCAGGAGGGAATGCCGCACGGACACAATCTATTGCCATTCATGGAAGCCGGAAGACTTGAAGCCGGCTGCGACGAGGCTGGTCGCGGACCTCTCGCCGGTCCTGTCTACGCAGCGGCTGTCATCCTCCCGGAAGATTTCCACCATCCCTTGCTCGATGACTCGAAACAGATGAGCGAGAAGGATCGTGACACACTCAGGCCGATCATCGAGAAGGACGCCGTAGCCTGGGCAGTGGAAGCTGTCAGTCCTGAAGAAATAGACCAGCTGAACATTCTCTGGGCATCAGTCACGGGAATGCAGCGGGCTGTGCTGAGGCTCAATCCGAGACCGGATTTCCTGCTGATTGACGGCAATAAGTTCAGGCCTTTCGAAGGCTATGGTTTTTCTTCCTACAAGACTGTCATCCACGGTGATGCAACCTATGCTTCAATCGCTGCGGCTTCCGTGCTGGCAAAGACCTGGAGGGATGAAAAGATGAAGGAACTGGCCAGGGAATTCCCCCAGTACGGATGGGAAAGGAACTTCGGCTATCCTACGAAAGAGCATATTGCCGCAATCAAGGAACACGGCATGACCCCCTACCACAGGCGCTCTTTTCATCCCAAAGAGCTTGAACCTTCATTATTTTGATTATTTTTGTAAAAGAACATACAACGAACTGTTTATGAAAAAAATTATTTGCTCAATTGCCGCCGCCATGTTGATAGCAACTGGCGCAATGGCTGACGAGGGTATGTGGCTTCTGCCACTCCTCCAAAAACTGAATGCTGGCGCAATCAAGGATCTTGGATGCAGGCTTACCCCTGAACAGATCTACAGCGTCAACCATACCTCCCTTAAGGACGCCATCGTCAGCTTGGGTGGTTGCACTGCCGAGATGATTTCCGACCAAGGCCTCATGGTGACCAACCACCACTGCGGCTACGGCACGATCCAGAGACTTTCCTCCGACGAGCACAACTATCTTGAGGACGGTTACTGGGCAATGACCCGCGACCAGGAACTCCCCGCTCCCGGGATGACGGCGACCTACCTGATCAGCATGACAGACGTGACCGACCAGATAGAGAAAGCCAAGGATCCCGCAGCAGTCAGGGAAGCTCTCCAGAAGGCTGCCCAGGAAGCCAATCCCAAGTGCAGGGTCCAGATCACTTCCTACTACAACGAGAACGTCTGGTACCTGATCGTTTACAAGACCTACACCGACGTCCGCTTCGTAGGAGCTCCTCCGGCATCCGTCGGAAAGTTCGGAGGCGAGACTGACAACTGGATGTGGCCACGTCACACCGGAGACTTCTCGATGTTCAGGGTCTATGCCGGTCCAGACAACGAGCCTGCAGCATATTCCCCTTCCAACAAGCCCTACGTCCCTGCACAGTCCCTAAAGATCTCCCTGAGGGGTGTCAAGGAAGGTGACTATTCAATGATCATGGGATATCCAGGAAGCACCCAGAGGTTCCAGACAGAGGCCCAGCTTAAGGCCATGCTGGACCGCCAGGCTGTCTCCATCGACGCCAGGACCCTCCGCCAGGACATCATGTGGAAGTGGATGGAGAAGGATCCTTCGATCCGCCTGAAGTACGCCAGCAAGTACGCTGGCAGCGCCAACGGTTGGAAGAAGTGGCAGGGCGAAAGGCTTGCCTTCAAGAACCTCGGCATCATTGAGAAAGAGCAGCAGAAAGAGGCTGACTTCATGAAGTGGGTAGGAAAGAACAAGAAGCGCCAGGAGAAATATGGTGACGCACTTGAGAAGATCAAGAAGGGTGTCGAGGCCAACACCACGGCCCTTGACATGCAGCTGATCGGAGAGACCGTGGCCAACATAGAGCTTCTCGGCTTCTCCAGCGGAGTACAGAACGGGGTCGCCATGGCTATCAGGAACGGACAGGATTCTGCTTCCGCCCTGAAGACCGCGATAGCTTCCCAGGCCAGGAGGTATCAGGACTACTATGAGCCCCTCGACCGCGAAGAAGCGGCAGCCCTTCTGAAATACTATCGTGAGAAGGCAAAACCTGAGTACTATCTCGACGCTCTCTCAGGAGACTTCGCAAACCTCGACATCGACAAATATGTGAACAACCTCTACGACAACAGCATCTTCACATCTCCCGAAAAACTTGAAGCTGCAGTTGCAGAGAAAGGATTCAGCGCCGTCAAGAGCGATCCTGTAAACCAGCTCATGAACGCCCTGCTGATGACTTACGCCAAGATGGGTCTCGGCGGCGGAATGGGTGGTCGCAGGCCCACAGGAGGCAATCCCGGAGCTAATGACATGAGGGAAGGTTCAAAGGCTTTCACCGCCGGCCTCCTAGAATGGCAGAAGGGCAAGGCTACCTATCCGGATGCAAACTCTACCATGAGACTCACCTACGGAACCGTGCTTCCTTATTCCCCGAAGGATGCCATCATGTACAACTACTACTCAACCCTCAAGGGTGTGATGGAGAAGGAAGATCCCAACAACTACGAGTTCAAGGTACCTGCCAAACTCAAGGCTCTCTATGAGGCCAAGGACTACGGACAGTACGCAATGGCTGATGGCAACCTGCCTGTCAACTTCCTCACCAACAACGACATCACCGGAGGTAATTCCGGAAGCCCCGTTCTTGATGCTGACGGCTGCCTGATAGGTCTCGCTTTCGACGGCAACTGGGAGAGCATGTCCAGCGACGTGATGTTCGAACCCGACCTGCAGAGGTGTATCTGCGTTGACATCCGCTACGTCCTCTTCCTGATGGACAAACTCGGTGGCGCAGGACATCTTCTCAGCGAAATGAATATCGTAAAGTAAATGAACGAAAAAGAAATCAAAACCTGGCTCCTGGAGGTGGTTCATCCCGCCAAAGGGAGCCAGAACATTGTAGAGCTGGGGATGGTGGATGCCGTCTCTCTCGAAGGAAGCAAGGTCACTGTCACTCTCGCCTTTCCAAAGAAGCGTGACCCTCTAACTGAGTATCTAGTCGGAGCCACCAGGGCTACGATCATACGCTATGCCCCCGAAGGCACTGAAGTGGAGGTCAAGACAATAGTCAAGGAAGAAGCTCCGAAGAAAAAGCCCGGACTTGATCTCGGACTTGAGGAGGTCAACAATGTCCGTCACATCATCGGTATAGCATCCGGCAAAGGAGGGGTAGGCAAATCAACGGTTGCCGTCAACCTGGCCGTCGCACTTGCGCGCCTCGGTTACAAGGTCGGACTGGCCGACGCAGATGTCTACGGACCGTCTGTGCCACTGATGACCGGTACAGAAAACGAGGTGCCCGCCGCCGAGGAATCAGACGAAGGCAAGGAGGTGATCCTGCCCATCGAGAAATACGGAGTGAAATGGATGTCCATAGGCTATTTCGCCGAGAAAGGACAGGCCCTGATCTGGAGAGGTCCCATGGCTTGCAACGCACTCAAACAGATGATCCTGCAAGTTCGTTGGGGAGTACTGGACTTCCTGCTTATCGACATGCCCCCGGGCACCGGCGACATCCACATTTCATTGGTGAATGACATTCCGATGGAGGGTGCCTTGATTGTGACTACCCCGCAGCCCGTCGCACTCTCCGACGTGGAAAAAGGTGTCAACATGTTCCGCAATGAGAACATCAACCGAAGGATATTCGGTCTCGTGGAGAATATGGCATGGTTCACTCCAGAGGAACTTCCGGAGAACAAATACTACATCTTCGGCAAGGACGGAGGACGCCAGATGGCCGAGAAATACGGAATTCCGCTTCTCGGTCAGATTCCGATAGTCCAGGGAATACGTGAAGGCGGGGACTCAGGTGAACCTGCAGCCCTATCTACCAGACTTGATGCCCTGGCCTTCCTCGATCTCGCCCGCTCCCTCGCCGAAGCAGCAGGCTGATCATTCTGAAAGTTTATTTCCCCTTGGGGATGCGGATCTCGAATTCGGCGAAGACCGGATAATGATCCGAAATGTATTTAGGGCCGAATTTCTTGCTGTCTACGACTTCAAAGGATTCGGCCTTTGCGTTGCGTACCAGGATGTGGTCAGGCCAGAGAGGGGAATTCCCCGGCTTCCCGAAACCGTTGAACGAAGCCCTTGTGTCAGGCTTTTTCAGCGAATAATTGGCATCCTTGACATAAGAGGTAAGGGGAGATATAGCCCTGTCGGCAGCCGACATGCTGAAATCGCCTCCGATAAAGATCACTGCATCATCTCCTGCAATCTCCTTGATCTTGTCGGCCATGAGTTCCGAACTCCTTCTCAAAGAGGATTCGTCTTCATCGAACTGGGTGTTGAAACAGAAGAAGATCACTCCCGACTTTTTGTAACGGAGCTTTACCCAGGTCGAGTTGCGACTCTCGCTGAACAGGAAAGAACCATAGTCCAGCAGTTCGTACCTGTCAGCCCTGAACATGATGGGATTCTCGTTGTTGCGGACTTCAGGATCGACAATTCCGGGCTTCGAGCTCCGGTCCACCAGCATGTGCTTCTTGAATTCCTTCATCAGGTCCGCCTTGTGATAAGCAAAGGCTTCCTGAAGGAATATGATGTCAGGATCGTATTTCTTGATCGCCTTGAGACATCCTTTCTTGCGGGATGCCCAGCTGAAATCTCCGGATTCGTCGACCTCCTTTCCACGAAGGTTGAACGACATCATGCTGATATCTTCGCTCTTTGCCCCTGCAGTGACGCCGGACAAAACCAGCGTCACCATCGCAAGGGCACATAATAAAAATTTATTACTCATAACCGTCTGTATTTGGCCTTATCGCGAAATCTTCGCTACCCAGCCACCGCCGGGGGCCATGTGGATCTGGACTTTGCCGTCTATTGGCAGATCCATAGCAGTCTTCTTGTAGTCCTGGGCGGCCCTGTGGGCGTTGATGCCATCCTGGAAGACAGTCATCTTTCCGCTTCCCATGAAGCCGAGGTCGAGGACGAGGTCACGCTCTTTCCAGTCCGTCAGTGCACCGACGTACCAGTCGTTTCCTTTGCGACGGGCTATGGCCACATATTCACCGATCTTGCCGCAGACAGGGACGGTTTCATCCCAGGAAGTGGGGAAGGCGGCGATGAAATCGGTACACTCAGGTTCCGCCATGTAATTGGACGGAGAGTCGCAGAGCATTGTCAGGGGAGCTTCGAAAATCGCATATTCAGCGAGCTGGCGGCAGCGGGTACCCTGGCTCATAGGGGAAGAATTGTTGGAATAAGCATTGCCCTTAGTGCAGTTGACCATTGCGCCCTGGGTGTAGTCCATCCTTCCGGCGGCCATCCTGACGAAGGGTATGATCACGTCGTAGGTGACCTGGTCATATTCCTTTGCACCCCATTTCATTTGCTCGAGACCTGCCACACCCTCATAGTTGATGATGTTGGGGTAGGTCCTTTCGAGACCTGAAGGTTTGAAGGCTCCGTGGAAGTCCACGAGCATGTGGTACTTGGCGGCAGTCGCAGCGACCTTCTCGTAGAACTGCATGACCATCTGGTCGTCACGGTCCATGAAATCCACCTTGAAGCCTTTGATGCCCATTGCGGAATAGTGCTTGAAAACACCTTCGATGTCCTTGTCGACAGCTTTGTAACCAGCCCAGAGGATCAGGTCCACATTCTTGGACCTGGCGTAGGATACAAGTTCCTCAAGGTTGATCTCCGGTACGATCTGGAAGAGGTCGGCCTTCTTGTTGACGGCCCAGCCCTCATCCAGGATGACATATTCAATGCCGTGCTTGGATGCGAAATCGATGTAGTACTTGTAGGTCTCGTTGTTGATTCCGGACTTGAAGTCCACTCCGTAGAGATTCCAGTCATTCCACCAGTCCCAGGCTACCTTGCCGGGCTTGATCCAGCTCCAGTCGGCGCTCTTGTCGGCAGGAGAACCGAGCAGCCAGGTAAGGTCTGAATTTGTGAGGTCCTTCTCGTCTTCAAAGATTCCGACTATCCTCCAGGGAAAACTCCTCGGAGCTGCTGAAACCTTCGCGATGTAGTTCTCACGAGTCTTCACGATACCCTGGAGATTGTTGTGGCCGCCCTGCTCGATGTCCTTCGGGAAAGGAGCATTGACTCCGCGAAGATTGCTTCCACCCTGGCCGTTGAGATAGAGTCCTGGATAATCCCTGAGGTCGGATTCGGTGACCATGACCTTCACCCCGTCGAAAGCATCGACCACCAAAGGGAGGAAGGCGAGACGCTCAGGATTCCACTGGGAGAGAGGTATGTGCTGGTAGTAGTTCTCGAAGGAATTCTTGAACTGCTGCTCGAAAGTCTTGCCGTCCCTCACATAAGGGACCCATGCAGTCCAGTCCTTTGGGAAGTTCAATTCAACCTTCTCAGACTCAATCATATAATCAGTCTTCCGGGCTTTTGAAAGGAACCTGTAGGCAACGGCGTTGTCATAGGCCCTGAATTCGACCAGGCAATCCTTGAAGGTCAGGACCAGGGCGTTGTAAACGTCTTTCACGGAGCCTTTCTTGTAGGCTACGGCCGGTATAGTCTCGTTATTCTTGAAAGTCAAGGACTTCGTAACCTTTCCGGAGCCGAAGACAGTACCGTCACCGAGTGTCATCGAGATCTCGGAAGGGGCGAGGACGACCTTCCCGTCGAAAGTGACTGAATATGTCACCTTGCCGGAGGCGCTGACCTCAGCCTTGATCCTTCCGTCCGGAGAAACAAGTGTCCAGGTCTTCGCTGCAGCACCGGCAGCAAATGGCAGGATACAAGCCAGTAATAGGGTACTAAAGAAACGATTGAAAGTCTTATTCATGGCATGTGGTTTTATTTACGTTTTGTTGACAGATGTAAAAATAATCATTTCTGATAAAAATGCGTAAATTTGCTTTTATAAAAATATTGTCAATAGATGGCGAAAGGCAAGGCTCCAGAAGACACTCCGCTAATCAAGCAGTTTTTTTCCGTGAAGGCTCAGCACCCTGAAGCGGTGCTCCTTTACAGGGTCGGGGATTTCTACGAATCCTATTCCGACGACGCTGTGCTTGTCAGCAAGGTCCTCGGTATCATCCAGACACGCAAGTCCAACGGAGACAAGGGCTATGTCGAGATGGCCGGATTCCCCCACCACGCCCTGGACACCTATCTCCCAAAACTCGTCCGAGCCGGTTACAAGGTAGCCGTGTGCGACCAGCTGGAAGACCCGAAATTCGCCAAAAAACTCGTCAAGCGCGGGGTGACCGAACTCGTGACCCCTGGAATAGCCTTCAACGAACAGCTCCTGGACGGTAAGGAGAACAACTTCCTAGCAGGCCTGACCTTCGACAAGGAAGAATGTGGAGCCGCCTTCCTGGATGTCTCTACAGGTTCTTTCCAAGTGGCACAGGGTTCGCTGGACTACATAGGCACCCTCCTTGCTTCCCTGAACCCGAAGGAAATAGTGGTGCAGAGAGGCTACGAAAAAGGTGTGCGGCAGAAATACGGGGATAATCTCTACATCTCCTCGGTAGAAGAATGGGCTTTTGTCCATGAAGCGGCCGTCGAAAGGCTCAAGAAGCAATTCGGTGTCGACTCGCTCAAGGGGTTCGGAGTGGACCGTTACCCGCTGGGAATATGCTCGGCCGGGGCCTTGATGGTCTATCTGGAGCAGACCCAGCACTCAGGACTCGGGAACATCTGTTCAATCTCCAGGATCGACGGCGACAAGTTCGTCTGGATGGACAAGTTCACCATGAGGAACCTGGAGATTTTCAATTCAGCTGCCGGAGGAGAAGGCGTCAGCCTTGTGAGCGTCATAGACAAATGCTCTTCTCCCATGGGCTCCCGCTTGCTACGAAGCTGGCTGGCCATGTCGGTAATGGACATTCGCGAACTCGACAGCCGTTACGACGTGGTCCAGCATTTTGTAGGAGCTGACGAGGACCTCAAGAGCATCAGGGAATATCTCGGCGGCATCGGAGACCTTGAGAGGATCATCTCAAGGGCAGCCACAGGGAAGATAGTCCCGAGGGAAGTGATGCAGCTCGGCCGAGGGCTCAAGATGATGGAGCCGGTTGCAGGACTCTGCAAAGGAAAGGGTGTAGAAGCCCTTGACAAACTTGCCGGAGGCATGAAGGATTGCTCCAAGCTTCTGGACTTGATAGCCGGTACGATGGATCCTGAACCTGCAGCCGCCATAGGCAAAGGTCCGGTGATCGGAAAGGGTGTGGATGCCGAACTGGACGAACTCCGCGACATCTCTTCCGGTGGCAAGGACTACCTACTGAAACTCCAGCAGAGCGAAGCGGAACGAACCGGGATATCCTCCCTGAAGATAAGTTACAACAATGTCTTCGGGTACTATATCGAGGTCCGCAACACCTTCAAGGACCTTGTCCCTCCGGAATGGATCCGAAAACAGACCCTCGTAAACGCCGAGAGATACATAACGGCGGAACTGAAGGAATATGAAGAGAAAATACTGAGCGCCGAAGACAGCATCTACGCTATCGAAACCAGGATCTACGCCGATCTGGTGGCCCAGATCCAGAAGAACATCCCGGCCATCCAGGCCAACTGCCGGATCATCGCAAGGCTGGATGTCCTGGCCGGCTTCGCCGCCCTCGCCGTGTCGAACAAGTACTGCAGGCCGGAAGTCACCAAGGACAAGGTCCTGGACATCAAGGGCGGACGTCACCCGGTGATCGAGACCCTCATGCCTCCGGGAGAGGAATACGTTCCCAATGACGTCATCCTTGACGACAAGAAGCAGCAGATCATCATCCTGACCGGACCGAACATGGCAGGAAAGTCAGCCCTCCTGAGGCAGACCGCCCTGATCGTCCTGCTCGCACAGATCGGCTCATTCGTTCCGGCAGAAAGTGCAAGGATAGGTTACTTTGACAAATTATTCACCCGTGTAGGAGCCTCGGACAACATTTCCCGCGGCGAATCCACCTTCATGGTGGAAATGCTGGAGACTTCGATGATCCTGCATAACCTTTCGGCAAGGTCGCTCGTCCTGCTCGACGAGATCGGCCGCGGCACCTCGACCTACGACGGAATGTCCATCGCCAGGGCCATAGTTGAATATATCCATGAATATGGTCACGGCGCCAAGACCCTTTTTGCCACCCATTACCACGAGCTCAAC
>Ga0129310_1000132_pt1 | contig 104210 bp, 88 predicted proteins | sample Go1ome_2_FD_94433 | JGI IMG/M metagenome (GOLD analysis project Ga0129310, IMG submission 94433) | Western lowland gorrila individual fecal microbial communities from Wisconsin, USA - Go1022A metagenome | ecosystem: Host-associated > Mammals > Digestive system > Large intestine > Fecal | place... | reverse complement strand
GTAGCCAAAAATATCAGTAGCTTTTATTTCATATGAAAAACTTCTCGGGGGTCTGCCAAGCGGCAGGGGCCGACAAGCCCCTGAGAGCGTTCTTCATTTGGATTACAAACATAGTTACTTTACCATCATGAGTAAGATCTCCAACAGGCCCGACCCGAACGCTGCCTTCCCGAATCCTAAGATTCCGAGCCTTTGCTACATCAAGAATGTGGTGAAGAATCCTCGTATCATCATCGGAGACTACACCTACTATGACGATGTGGACGGTGCTGATCAGTTCGAGAAGCATGTGTCGCACTTCTACGATTTCATAGGTGATAGACTGATTATCGGGAAGTTCTGCGCCATTGCCAAAGGCATCGAGTTCGTGATGAACGGCGCTAACCATAGAATGGATGGCGTGACTACGTATCCGTTTTACATCATGGGTGGCGACTGGGGCAGCGCCATCGCACCGGTGAAGGACGAACTTCCTTTGAAGGGTGATACTGTTGTCGGCAATGACGTCTGGATTGGCCAGAACGTGACCGTGATGCCTGGTGTCCATATCGGAGACGGAGCCATCATTGGCGCCAATTCAGTCGTGGCCTCTGATATTCCTCCGTATGCTGTCGCTGCAGGCAACCCGTGTAGGGTTATCAAGAAGCGTTTCGATGAGGGCTTCATCGCTTATCTCCTGGACTTGAAGTGGTGGGATTGGGACATCGAGAAGATCGAGGACAACTTTGAGGCGCTGTCCAGTGGTGATTTGACGCTTATCAAGAAGATCGGGGTGTAGCATATGGTTATTCTGATTACAGGTGCATCCCACACGGGAAAGACGCTTCTGGCACAGCGGATGCTTGAGAAGTACAAGTATCCGGCTTTTTCCATAGACCATCTGAATATGGGCCTGATCCGTAGCGGAAACACCGCTCTCACACCGCTGGATGATGAGGCTCTCACGGATTACCTTTGGCCCATTGTGCGCGAAATCATCAAGACGGCCATAGAGAACCGGCAGAACCTCATTGTGGAAGGTTGCTATGTCCCTTTTGACTGGAGGAATGATTTCACGGATGAATACCTGGTCTATATCCGGTTTATATGCCTGGCCATGACCGGAGACTACATCGACAAGCACTTCGGGGACATCGCTGGCAAAAGTTCAGTCATTGAATCCAGGCAGGAGGATTCAGACTGCACGATTGCCAACCTGAAGGAGAATAACCGGCAATGCTGTGAGGGATTCCTACGGGCCGGAGAACGCGTGACCTTGATTGATGAGAGCTTTGAAAAGGAAATGGAAACTCTACTGGACGTGTAAATTCCAATTTTTCTGTATGGACGACATTGAAACCATGATTCGCGAGGTGGCAGGGAAAGAGTCTTCCGTTCTCTGCCGGGAAGTGACATCCATCGGAGATGCGATGGATGTCATCAGGAGCAAATGGGTGCCGGAAATCCTCACGGCCATCATCTGCGGAGATACCCGCTTCAAGGATATCCAGTCTGCCGTGCACGGCATCAGCGATAAGGTCTTGACGGAGAGGCTTCGCCAGATGGCCGAGGACCGGCTGCTGGAAAAGACGGAGTGCTATGGTTATCCGCCCCGAGTGGAATATCGCCTCACGGAGCATGGGAAGTGCCTCTATGCCATCATCTATAGGATGACGGAATGGGGGCAGGAGCATCGCAGTATCATGATCGGCTAGTTCACTTACCTTTCGGTAGGTAACGATGGCGGTTCGCATTTCTTCCGCTACCTTTGCCATGCCAAAAGATAAGAGATCATGCATTTTACAGAACCCGTTTACAGAAACCCATACTGGCCCACCTGGCCGCTGATCCAGATTACCCAGAGCTGCACCCACAACCGGTGTAAGTTCTGCACGATGTACAAGGGCGTCCCTTTCCGGATGCAACCCCTGGAAGACATCGAGGCCGATGCCGCCGAAATCGCAACCGTAATGCCGGATGCACGGACCATCCAGCTTCTGAGCGCCAATCCGCTGGCGATGTCCTTTGAAAACCTGATGCCCCGGCTCCAGATTATCAAAAAGCATCTGCCAAAGCTGGAACATATGTACACCGCTACCCGTGTCTCCGACCTCAAGAACAAGACGGTAGAACAGCTGAAGGCCCTCCGGGACATCGGTCTGAACGAGATCTCCCTGGGTGTGGAGAGCGGCGACGACTGGACGCTTCAGCGCATCGACAAGGGATACACGTCAGCGGATATCCTGGAGCAATGCCACAAACTGGAAGAGGCTGGGATTGCCTACTGGGTGACATTCCTGAACGGCGTGGCCGGGAAGGAGCACAGCCGGGACCATGCCATCAATTCGGCAAAGATATTCAATCAGCTGAAACCGATGCTCGTCGGTACCGGCGGCTTGACGCTATTTCCCGGCACACCGCTGCTGGAGGAAGCCCAGCGTGGGGAGTTCACCCCTCTTACGGAGAAGGAACTGATGGAAGAGCTGATGCTTTTCGTGGAGAATCTGGAATGCGACTGCGAATTCAATACGCACCATACCTCTTCCTTGAACCTAAGCGGCCCTTTCCTGCCTCGCAAACAGGAAATCATTGCCGCCCTGCAATACGGCATCGACCATTACGACCTGGATCGGCTCGCCGTCATCCGCCAAAACAAACGCACATTATGAAAGCACTATTTATCAACGGAAGCCCCCGAAAGAACGGGAACACGTCGCAACTCCTCAAGAAAGCCATGGAAGGCGCCAGGGACGCCGGTGCCGAGGTGGAATTCATCGACCTGTACGATCGGAGCCTGAATTACAAAGGCTGCATGAGTTGCTTCGCCTGCAAGGTCAAGGGCGGACGCAAAGGGATTTGTTCCTTCAAGGATGACCTGCAACCGGTACTGGAGAAAGCCATGGAGGCCGATGTGCTTGTCTGCGGTTCACCCGTCTATACATCTTACCCTTCTGCAAACCTGCGGGCATTTATGGAGAGGTTGATCTTCCCGGCAGTCAATTATTCCGACTTCCGCCACCCGGTCATCAACAAACCCAAGGTGTCGGCTACCATCTACACCATGAACTGCCCGAACAAGATGGTGTATCAGGCCAATGCATACGATATCACGATGGATGTCAACGCCTCCCAACTGGGAATGTTTGGTCCGACGGAGCTGATGCTCTCATACGATACCCATCAGTTCAACGATTACAGCCGCTATGACGCCGCTCAGATCGATGCACACCATAAGGCTCAAGTCCACGAAAGACAATTCCCTGAAGATTTGGAGAAAGCATATGCTTTAGGACGGAGATTATGCCAGAAGGCCATGGGATCTGAATGTTAGATTCCAATTGATCGGTCCCATGCCCTTGCAACTATACCAGGACCTTCGTTTGTCAATCTTGGCTATTGTTGATAAATTTGCCAAACGAAGCATGAAGCTATGTACAACAAGAAAAAACCGGTAGATACCAGTTGCGGATTCCGCATCGCGCTGGAGGTGATGGGCGGCAAGTGGAAGCCGTACATCATCTATGAGTTGACGATAGGGCCGAAGCGGCCGAGTGAGCTCCAGCGCAGCGTGCCGGAAGCCAGCACCAGGGTGATTAACCAACAGCTGAAGGAGTTGGTCGACTACGGTGTAGTGGAGAAAAAGGTCATATCCACCACCTGAAAGCACTCGGAATACAGCCTGATGGAACTCGGATGTTCCCTGATTCCGCTTATTGAACAGATGCGGGACTGGGGACTTGCCTTCAAGCCCACGCTGGAATCTATCCTTGACGGGACTCGATAAACCGGTCTATTTTCCGATGCAAATTATTTAATTAATTGATAACCAATTAGTTAAATACGGTGTGGTTCAAATGTGGTTCAAAAATTTTGGTAATAACTTCCACGTATTCAGTACAAAAACGGACTCTAAATGTCTCACGTAATCTCTTCCGCGAGATCTCCTCGCTCGACTACAAACATACGAAAATAGCCGGATTTGACAATCGAAATACCCTGTTTCTGGTCAAATGAAAACAGAGGAAAAGCGGTTCCTTTCGGAAGCTCTCAGTTCACATAAGTTCGCTCGTTTTCACCCAATAATAGAAAGCTTCTGGATTGTTCCTACGAAGGCGCGCGAGTCTCATCGGAACGGAATCCAAGAGTCGCAGATCAGCAATACTATCACGTGCCCGGGAATAGGGGATGAACTCATCAACACCTCTTTCGATCATGGTTGCCAATAAGGCTGCCTTTGCTGCATCTACCGTTGCGTCTTCAATAACATAACGGCTTCCGATTGTAAAAGGTTGCATGCTGGTAATTCCGTCTTGTAAAAGTTGGAATTGCCCCTTTCCCTCCAGCCCACGTGTGGAGATGCATAGTGCTGTTTGTCGGATATCATCAAACACAGGGGCCAAATCCTCAGGTTGTTCACGGTAAGCCAGCTCGATGGGCGCGATACGGCTGAAAACTTCCCGTACTACCTTTAGGTCTGTTGCGGCGTCCATAAGACGGGAAATATCGAACAACTGTTTGATGATGTCAAGAGAACGGTTCCGACGAGATTTGAAATAGGGGATACCGCAGGTATTAGGCGCGAATGCCGTGAGTTTATCTCCAAGGATGTCATTGATTGAGGGAGTGCGGACTTTAAGCGGAGTGCCCTCTAGTTCGAAGAATGGATAGAGAATATCCCGTTCATCGACTTGGTGGTATTGGCTGTCTTCATAAAGGGCGTCAAGCAGAATGGAGCCTTCCTGCTGGCGTTCGTTCCTAAATGCCATCGCATAATGAAGTTTGGAATGGCTCTTAGGGACGTTGGTCCTCTGTTGACGATCTATCATCGTGCAGTCGGTAAAGCCGAAGCGCTCGAATCCCTGAAGATAACTAGTGATATCCGTTCCCGGAGGGCACAGGATATCTATGTCGATAGACAATCGGGAGGCACCTTCTCCTAAAATGATCATTAGCGATGAACCTCCCTTCCAAATCATAGGACAGCCATTCGACGATAGCAACTCCAACAGGGAGAAAGCGTGAATGACTTTCTCAATCAGGTTTTTGTCGCGATAATTGTATCGCTCCGACAGGTTGTCAACCCATTCTGGCGTAAAACAGTCTTTCCTGATCATAGTCCAATCTCCTCCATATCTTGAATCAGTTTATCGGCCACGTATCGTCTTCTTGCATATCGTAACAGGCGACTGCGGTTGATGACATTCTTCTCCGCGGCATTGCGAAGGATATAAAATGCTTCACTTCCTTGCAGATAGTAAAAATCCTCGTCCACATTAATGTCCACTAACAGTTTCTCCAACGTCGGGACCGTCAGGCCTTGCACCTTCTGTAATGGTGACTCAGAAGGTAGTGGCTTGATGAATACTACATTGTCAGAGAGGTCGATATAATGATAAATCATATCCTTTCCAGGGCGAATGTAGCATGTGTACCCTTCCCGCTTCAATACATTGAAGGCCGATTCACAAGAATCGCGCTCTGTCTCTACATATAGAACATTATTCGCAGAAATATTATGGAGATAAGGGGCCAGTTCTGTTCCTTTGTAAAGGCAAAAAGAAGAGAATGGCAAATCGCGATGAAGGACCTCATAAGCAGCAACCATATCTGCCGTAACCTCTGGAACGAATTCCGTTCGGCTGGATGCGGAATAAACTCCACGCGAAATCCGGCTCAAGCGGTGATTACCGGTGAGCTTGTTCAGATACCAGTAAAGTGTCGTTTTCCGGACCTCCTCCGCCTGGTTCAGATACGAGAGGAGTTCTTTTGCCGAGCATGCCCCTACACTTTGTACGTATCCAATGATTCTTTGTTCTAAACTATCCATTGCAATGCAAAGATAACTAAATATCGGCATAAATCATAGTTTTGTGCCAAAATTTAGTAACAAAATAGAGGACGGATACAAAAATTAAAGTCAACCGATCCTAGTAATAACTATAAATCAAAGTCAACTTTTTCAAGGAAGAGAATCGTTCTGAGTCAACCATAATCCGGAAAATACAAACTGAGCGGAGTGAAGATGGCTTGACCGCTTTTCTATCAGTTCTTCACTACTGGTACTCCAGCCCTTTCACCACCATGCCGATATTGACGGGCATGTGTTCCATCTTGCCCAGTGCGGCTTTGCGGATGTAACTGCTTTTTAGATAGATGTTGGAAGACAGGCGCATCTTTGAGTGGTCCCGCTCGTCGTTCGGTGTGGCCAGATAGGCCCTCAGAGCTTCTTCGTTGCAATCCACTATCTGGAAGGAAATGAAGTACTTGCCGGGCTCCAGGAGGATGGTTTCTTCCGGCTGGATATGAAACTCTTGAGGCGCAGATGCTTCGGCCACATTCACATAAATGGGCTTCCGTAGGACATTGACAAACTCATCATCCCTCCCTTCAATACGGTAAATGTTCACAGACACGACGCAGTCTGGAATGGTGTTTCTATAGATGCTGAATTGAATATCCTGGACCAGGAACGGTTTCTTGGTCTTCGCCACCGAACCAATCTCCACTCCTTTGGTGCTGCCCGTCTTTGGCACAAATTCTATGAGTCCCTTATCTCCCAGTATCTTGGTCCCCGGTTTGAGCAGGTATTTCTCCTTGGTGTCACCGCCGATAAACACCGCCGGAGGGAGTTCATTCTCATGCAAAACAATGACCACATCATCGGCCGGACCTGTAACGACGTAGCTTCCAGACTGGTAGGACACATGGAAGAACGCAAGGGTGTCGCAAGGTGCAGAAATCTCAAAGTGCCCGTCAGCGGAAGAGATAGTTCCTGTTTGAAGTTTTGGGATGCCCACCTGAACATATTCTACGGCTTCTCCCTGCTCGTTGATGACCCGGCCCTTGACAGTGACGTTTTCCTGCCCGAAAAGGGAAACAGGCAATAGAAAAAGGGTCAGCAGCAGTATTTTAATTCGCATTAATTATTGTTTGCCAGCATCACAGACAAGTTTTGTGCCGATAGATGGAATCTACCGGAAACATCATCTATTCCGCAAACAGTTTGTAGCCGACGCCTCTGACGTTCAGGATTTGGATGCGGGGATCTTTGGAGAAGCGGTGACGGAGGCGGGTGATGAGGACCTGGAGGCTGCGGGCGTTGAAGAAGTCGTCATCGCCCCAGAGGGAAAGGAGGATGTTCTGGGTGGGGATGATGTTGCCGCTGCCTTTGCATAGAAGCTGGAGAATGTCGGCCTCGCGGCGCGGAAGGAGGGTGATTTCTCTGGTAGGCGTATGGAGCAGCTGGGCCGATTCGGGCGAGAAGCGGTATTCGCTGATAGTGTAGGTTTCCTGCGTCTCTTCCCGGGATGGCTGTTTTCGTCCCAAGAGGTTTTTCATCCGGGCTACCAGCTCCGGAATGGCGAAGGGCTTTTTAAGATAGTCATCGGCTCCCAGGTTGAATCCGGTCACGACGTCATCCACGGTGGTCTTTGCGGTCAGGAACAGGATAGGTGTTTCCTTGTCGCTCTGTCGGATGGCTTTCACCATATCGAAACCGGACATCTTGGGCATCATCACGTCCACCACCAGGATGTCGGGACGGATTTCAAAGTATCGGCGCAGGCCTTCCGATCCGTCATAGGCCAGCTCGACGGAGATGTCCATCGTCTCCAGGGCGTCTCTCACGATGCCGGAGAGCGTCCTTTCATCCTCTACCAACAGTACCTTGTAATTCATAGTTCGATGGTGAATGTGCTGCCCTTGCCGGGTTCGCTATCGACGGAGATATGGCCACCGTGCTTCTCTACGATGGTTTTGGCAAAGAATAGGCCGATACCGTAACCCTTGACATCGTGGACATCACCGGTGGGTACGCGGTAGAATTTCTCGAAGATATGGGCCTGCTTCTCAGGAGCAATGCCGATGCCTTTGTCACGGACCGATATCCGGACGTGGCCATCCTTCTCGTCGGCAGAGAGATGGATGTCGGCGCTGTCGCCGGAGTACTTGACGGCATTGTCCAGGAGTGTGGCGATGACGCTGGACATCAGGGAGGCGTCTATATCGGCAGTGAGGCCTTCGGGTGTGACGCTGACGGCTATTTCGCAGGGCTTTCCGGCACTGAGGTGGGCCTGTGCCGCGACGGAATCCAGCAACGGCTTCAGCTCTGTATTCTCGATGCGGAGCGATAGGCGGTCTCGGTTTTCCATCGACATGGAAAGGATCTGCTCCACCATTCCGTTCAGTTTCTCCAGGGACTCCCGCGTGACCTTCAGATATTCTTCCCGTTTTTCCGGATTCTTGTCAAGGCCGTAGACCAGCATGGCGTCATTGGCGGCATAGGCCACGGCGATGGGGGTTTTCAGCTCGTGGGTCATATTGCTGGTGAAATCGGACTTCATTTCATCCAGCTCACGCTGTTTGCGCAGTGCGCGTACCATCATGTAGAAGACCAGTCCCAGGATGAGGAGGATGCCGGCAGACATCAGGAGGACGCCAATCATTCCCCGGAGGATGGAACCGGTCATGGGTTCGCAGTATAGTTCATATCCGGCACCGCGGTTGGCGATGGATGTCATGGATATGTGTTCATCCCGAGAAGATGACGTGTACGATGGCGTTTGGGCTTCAGACAGGACCTCTTCCCCGTCCATCAGGACAATTCGGTGCTCCAGCGGATAGCCCAGGGAATCCAGCCGGTGCGTGAGGATGCTATCCATGGCGGGAAGGTTCGTCTCGCCACTTGTTTCTCCGAGAATATCGGCTTCAAGAGGCTTGTCCACCTTGGTAACCGTAATGGCTTTGGGAATGCTGTCCCCTGGTGTAGCGAACTGGGTGGAGACGATTTTCGAAAGCCGGACATTGCTTCCACCGAAAACCTGCGCTGAGAAATGTACGCTGTCTGAGGACTGTTTCCGCCGGGCGGTGAGCTCCTCCATCTCCGCCCAGGTGATGGAAACCCGGATTTCGGAAACGGCCGCTTCCCGGCGGGTCTTGTACAGGCCCTTGATCCAATAAAACTCATATGCCGCGATGGCCACCAGGGAGATAATGGCCAGCAGGGGCAGAAGATATGATTTTCTGAATCTCACGATGCAAAGTTAGCAAGAATCAAGGGATTTCGGGCGGCCGTTAACACTTGTTAACACTCTCTTAACGTTCCGTTAACCATGTTTCCGGGCAGCAAGGCTTACTTTTGCGGCAGATTCTTCGCTTCGCTCAGAATGACAATAACACATATTACGATGAAAAAGATTCTTGTTTTCGTGATGATGCTCTCGGCCCTGATGGCCGGCGCACAGGAAAAGGCGCAGTACCGTGTGACGTATGATTGCGACGCCCAATATGGGCCCCAGCGCCAGGTTTATCGCTGGCATCTGGATATCGGCGAAACGAGCGCCGTATTCTATAGTCCCAACAACAGGGCCAAGGACAAGGTGATTGATGAAGTGGTGGGCGACAATGATGTCACTTCCGTGATGGCCAGGCTCCGGACCATCAGGAGCGAGTTCCCGAATCCCAACCCACTTGAAGTGCTTGTGGAGCCCATTGCAGATGGAAGGTACACCTACCTCAATGACATTGTGAGCGATAAGATGTGGTATGAGGAGAAACTTCCGGAGATGTCCTGGGAAACGACCGGCCGGGACACGACAGTGTGCGGGTATGCCTGTCTCCAGGCAAAGGCAATGGTGTATGGCCGTGACTGGACGGTTTGGTTTGCTCCGGAGATTCCGGTATCCTTTGGCCCGTATATCCTGGGCGGACTGCCGGGATTGATCCTGGATGCGGAGGATGCCGACGGGCTGTTCCACTTTACCGCCGTAGGTCTTGAGCAGAATCCTGCCGATGCGGTTGTGGAGCTTTCCCGCAAGGACAAAGCCGTCAGATGCACCAGGAAGAAATACATGGAGCTCCGGGATAAAGCCAACGGGCAATCGTACGCTGACAAACTCCGGGAAATGGGTGTCGATAGCAGAACGGTGGTGAAAGTCGTGTCGGAAGACGGCAAGGATATCGACCTCAATGAAAGCCGTCCCAAGCAGAACTACCTGGATCTGGAGTAGGATGAAACGACTGACAATTGTTCTCTTCCTGCTGCTTTCAGCGGTTTTGGCTTTCGCCCAGGAGCCGCTCTCTGGTATTGTCGTTAACGATGCCGGCAAGGCGCTTGCCGGAGCCAATGTGATGGCTTACGGGGCGGACGGGAAGGTGCTCAGTTTTGCCGTAACCGGAACCGACGGGGCCTTTCAGTTGAAGAAAACGGCAGGGCTGGAGAGGATTACCGCCAGTTTTATGGGGTTCAAGACTGTCAGCATTCCTGCAGGGCAGTTCAAGGACGGCCAGCAGATCCGGATGGAGGCCGGAGGCTTCCAGTTGAAAGAAGTTGCCGTCACGGCGGAACGCATCAAGGAAAGCGGAGATACACTGACCTACTCGGTGGGTGGCTTCAAGCAGGCGCAGGACCGGTCCATCGCCGATGTCATCGGCAAGATGCCGGGGCTGGAGGTGAAGGCCAGCGGGGCCATCGAGTACCAGGGAAAACCCATCAACAAGTTCTACATCGAGGGAATGGATCTGATGGGAAGCCAGTATGCGCTGGCCAGCGAGAATCTGTCGGCCGACAAGGTGAAGGAAGTGCAGGTGCTGGAGAATCACCAGGCCATCAAGTCGCTCCGGGATGTGAGCTTCAGCGAGCAGGCAGCCATCAACCTGGTACTGAAGGACGAAGCAAAATCTACCTGGTCCGCCCTGTCCGATCTGGGCGGCGGATATGGCAAGGAATGGCTCTACGACAACCGCCTGATGGGGATGCAGTTCAATAAGCATTTCCAGACCCTGATGCTCTACAAGAACAATAATACCGGCAAGGATATCGGCGCAGAGGTGGTGGACCTGACGGATTTGACCGGTTACAGGATGGAAAACGGCCTGCTAGATATGATTTCCCTTAGCGGGCCGGAGTTTGAGCGGGAGAGATACACCTTCAATTCCAGTCATCTGCTGGCAGGAAACTGGCTGCTGAAGACAGGGCCCGATTCGCAGCTTCGCCTGCAGGCGAGCGGGCTGCTGGACCGGGAGCATCAGCAGAGCTGCAGCCGGACCACCTACCTGACCGTTGCCGGGATGCCAGTGGTGGTGGAGGATTGGGATGTGACCGGGCACCGCCGGGAAGTCAAGGGAGAAGTGGAATATACCCTGAACTCAGCGAAAACCTATTTGAACAGCCGCACCAAGGTCTATGCGGACTGGAATGCCAGCTCCGGCGTGATGAACCTGGACGGAAACGCGACGGATTTGATGGTGAGGCCTTGGAAGCGGAGCGTGTCAGAAGACCTCTCGATGTCGCATACGACAAAGGACGGACACATTTGGAGACTGTTCTCTTCCACTGGTTATACCTGGCTTCCCGGGCAGCTGCTCACGCTCGACGGGAAGCAGGAGATGATGGACCTGGGGCTGTTTTCTACGCGCAATTATGCCAGTGTGTCGCATCGCATCGGCAAATGGATGCTCAGCGGGAAAATGGGCATGGATGCCAGACGACAGCAAATCAATGGCCACCTCTGGAGCCTGCTGATGCCCTATGCCGAACCGGCCCTGCAGCGCGAGTTCGGGAGCCACAAGTTGGACGGCATCCTGAGAATAAATTACCAGCGCAGGCAGTATGACCGGAACGTACAGCAGGGCGTCTGTTTCGAGCCGACTGTCCGTTGGAACTGGAAACTCTCTCCCACGTCCTCGATGTTGGTTTATTACCGGCTTTCCGCCAGTCCGATGCTGGGGACGAAGGTTGTGGATGCACCGGTCTATACTTCCTACAGGAGTCAGTATGTCGGCATGGGCATTCCGGATGTCCAACTGTCCCATACTGTTTCCGGGACGTACTCCTACCGGAATCCGGTTTATGGCCTGTTTTTCAGCATCAACCCGGTGTTTACCCGGAGCAAGGGCAATCTGCTTTATGCCAATGCCATCGATTCCGGCATTTACATTCAGCAAGCAAGCGGCCAGAAGTATGACGCAAACACATATTTGTTGGACGGAAGGATCTCTAAATCATTTTCCTGGTGCAGGACGGTGGTCGGGCTTTCCGGATCGGCCTTGCTGAGCGACTACAGCTATCTGTCGGCCGGTAAGGTGGCGGATGCCAGGACAGCCGGATACACGGTATCCCTGGATTACTCATTCAAACCTGCCCGGTGGATGACGGTGGAAGGCGGCTCCCTGCTTGAGATGACCAGGCGAAGTGAGGAAGGGGCTGCAATGGCAGGCGTGAACGACTGGGAGCATCGGATGCAGCTGAACTTCCTGCCGGCAAAGAGGTGGATGATTTCCCTGCACAACGAATTGTACCACAGCAGCGAGAAGGACTTTGGCGTGAACTGGTTCTGTGATGCATCGCTCAGTTACAAGGCGGACCGGTGGGAAGTGTCATTGGTAGGCCGCAACCTCGCAGGTATTTCCTGCTACGAGCGCATTCGCGTGTCCTCCACTTTGCAGTCCTACACATTGACGCATTTGCGGCCGCGGGAAGTGCTGGTGAAAGTGTGTTGGGATTTATGACCAAATGTATTTCCTTCGGCGTCGCCTCAGGATGACAAGAAACCAGAGAATAGTACACACTTTTTACAGAAATCACTCGAGATATTTCTAAGGACTTCCGCTGCGCCATTTACCCCAGTGATTGGGGACAGTTTTGTAAAAAGACGTAAAATGACGTAAAGTTGTGAACTTTGGCGTATATTTTCCGGGACCTTGAACCACGCGTGGTTCAAATGTGGTTCAAAAAACGCCAAACGACTCCGTAAAACGCTTGATTTTCCGTAATTCACCAAACTTTAGAAACAGCCTAACTATTTGACTACTAATTTGTTAAACTAATTATCCTATTTCCGATGCAGAATGTTAAATTCATTGATTATCAATGAATTACGCAACGCGTGGTTCAAATGTGGTTCAAACTCTCCGGTATTAACTTCCACGTAGCCGGTACTAAAACGGACTTGGAATTACGCAGGTGAAGTCTTAGGGATTAATACAAATAGAGAATAATCACTTAAAATAATAGAAAACAAATAAGGGTATACTGCTTAAAATACTAATATGTTGAGTCTTATCATAATACTTCATTTCAGCGTGAAAGACTCTGTCTTGAGAAACGACTTCATAATTATGAGGTAATTCATCTTTCCCCCAGCAAAGGAAATACGCTTTTTTTAGATTCTGAGCCCTTAAATGTTCCCAATTATTATGGGCTTTCACGATATCCCTGGGGTGACTAATTAGTAGTCCCGCTTGTCCTTTATATGTGGTGTGCTCATCAGTTAGACGTTTAAACAACCCATGACGACACTTCTCCAATGTGACTTGATATTGATTATAGTTTAAGTCGGGAAGCTCCTTTGTGTAAAAAAGGGCTTCGGACATAGGGTAATTGATGAACAGCATGCCCTTATCGGTCTCTTCATTAAAGTAAGAAAACATCTGCTGAAGTTTATTGTCGTCTTCATGAATGATGTCGGCTAGTTCGCGTTCTGGATGTTGTTCTTTTATCTGATAAGCATGCTGGAAATCATAGTCGAAGAAAAGAAATATCTCACTGATATCCGACACCTTCTTAACTTTTGACAAGTCACTGTCAGGATGCTTTTTCTTTAGAATAGCAAAGAGATCTACGGATCCATTGATATTACTAAAATCACCGTAATCCCTTATAAGTGCATCATATAGTTGATAAATGTTATTCTCAAAGCAATATACAATCTCCTCTTCTTTGTCAGAAAAGTAAAGATGCTTTAAGGTGTCAACAATCCTGCGTTCAGTCTTGCCTTCAAGGATAAACAGAATCATATACTAAAGGCCCCTCCTCGGTATAATTTCTCTACGTTATTTCCCCATCTTATCTCTTTCTCCGTGCAATCACAAAGAGGCTTAATCTTATTATGATTCAAGATGAAATTGCAATCAGGGCGTAATAATTCATTACTCATCAAATAGGTGTTATGAGACGAGAGGAATACTTGACATTTTAACTCAAACAAGCGTTTACAAACTTCATAGGCCAATTCAAAATGATAAAATGCATCAAATTCATCAATGAAGACGAACCGCGCCTCGCTGCCTGCTAGAATCTTGTACCAATAATAGAGAAGCAAAAGAGATTGGGTACCAGTAGAGATAAACTTATCGCCGAATCTGACAGCGACATTGTTAATTCTATACATCAGTTGCTTATCTCCCTTTTTGGGCGGAACAAAGGAGAATGTCTGCCCACTCACAGTATTAATGAAGTTACTAAAATCTTGAACAAGGTTATTCTCTATGATATACTCTTCCATAACAGCCGGCCCTGTGTTCAAACCAATAAACTCATTCTGCTTCAAACTTCTAAACCAAAGAATATTGTTGCACCAATGCTGTAACTTAATCAGATAATGGTTCTTGGCAAGCGGATATGATGTTAGCAAGAAATTCACAATACTAAGATGATTGACGTTTTCCCTAATGCCCTCTTTTCGGGTCTCTTCTATTGGAAATTCGTCGGATATCTCAAAACTATGCCCTTCTTTGCAAAAAACACTTTTACCATTAACAATTAGCTTCTCATCAATCAATTGCCCACGTGAATTCTTTGAGTAGAAATAATCCACCACATCGCCATCCAGTAATAAGCTATACTCAAATAGAACTGGCGAGCCCATAGCCCCCGCGTAGACATAGTTTTCGTAGTAATCAATACTCTTAAACTTTTGCGAAAGATGATACTCTATATCAAAAAGAGCAAGGGAGAGGTTAGACTTTCCCGCCCCATTTGGCCCGTAAATGATACCATTCTTTATTATGCCATCTACCACAGCCTCTTTGTTAAACTCGTAATTGCCTGGATGGGCAAGATCCCATTCAATACGATTTTTGAATCCACGGTAATTTGTAACAGCAAATCTTTTCAGCATAGCACTTCTCATTAGTTCACCACAAATATAAGAAAAGATTTCATTCTGCCGTAAAAAAATTACGGACATTTGTGTTTTTATTTGCTATCCACCATATATTTAATGCCTGAATTGTCTAAATTCCCTTGCTAAGAAACTATTCTATCCTTTTCTAGACACATCAAGTTGTAAAAGTGAGTTTTATGCGAAAAACGGATTTTCTTCTTGACTTTTCGCGTTTTTTGCGTCTATGTCTGTGAAGTATGGATAAAAAACTTGAAATAGAACTCACAGAGATAAGGCCGAAGGCCCTGGCGACGGCAATGAGGTTTTTCCGTGCATCCCGGCTGGACGGAGATTCGGAGGAGGTGGTGCAGGATGTGCTTCTGCGGCTTTGGGCTGCTAGACGTGATGGCGTACAGATCCAAAGCGCCGAGGCTTGGGCTGTATCAACTACAAAGAACAGTTGCATTTCGCTTTGGCGCAAGAAAGACCCCGTGAGAAGTGGGATGTATCCGGAATGGCTTTCGGACGGCAGGATGCTTCCTCGCAGATAGATCAAAACCGGCTTATCCTGTCTGTATCGGCCATTATGCCTTTCCAGAACCGCTATGCCGGTCCCGTCCGCGATACTTATACTGATACGTACTATCAGCACAACGAATCCTGGTACAATCCCCATCAGTTCCGCCTGGGCCTGACCTGGCGCTTTGGCAAGACCTCCATCAACTTCAAGCATGCCAAGAAGACGGAGGTGAGTGATAATTTGTAGCATCTTAAAACTTTGTTGCGGCAAGTCGCAGATAATGCGTAACTTTGGTTCGTTGAATTGAAATTTATCGATATGATACACTGCAAAATAGCAAATAGACTTGCCTCCTGTCTTTTTGCCGGGGCCGTGGGTTTCATTCTTCTATCTGCATGCGACAAGACTGATGAGGCATATAAGATGCTTTCGGGTATTTCCTTGGAAGAGTGGCCACTTACGGACTGCTCGACGAGCACAAAACCTGTAAGGGATCTTGTAGCATATAAGCTGCTTGGGGTACCTTACAAGTGGGAACAGGATTGGTTGGGCGGAAGGGTCTATGTTATAAATCCGGATCTCTACTCAGAAAAGGCGCCATTCTCACTGAAAGATTATCAGAGTAAGAACCTCTGCAGCGGCACGCACGGAGCCTATATGAATCTTATTGAGGGCAAGTCGGACGTTATCATCGCAAGCCGGGATATCTCTAGGAATGAGAAGGTCTCTGCCGCAGAATTGGGCGTAGAACTGGAGACGGCACCGCTTGCCATCGATGCGTTGGTGTTCATCGTTAACCCCGAGAACCCGGTCAAGAACCTGACATCAGACCAGGTGCGGAAGATTTATACCGGAGAGATTACCAACTGGAAGGAGGTCGGTGGCGTCGACCACGCCATAACCCCGTATATCCGTAATGCTGATTCCGGCAGTCAGGAGAAGATGGAGACCCTGGTTATGGTCGGACTGAAAATGATAGAGGGGACCGAAGGGACATATATGTATGAAATCATAGGCTCACAGATGGCATCTCCCTACCTGCAACTTGAGGTCGACGAATATGGCATCGGCTACACGCCTTTCTTTTATTGCACGGCGATGGTCCGCGATCTGATGAAAGTCGATATGCTTTCCATCGACGGCGTGATGCCCAGCAAAGAAACGCTGAGAAATAACAAGTATCCGTTTGTCTCAAGCATTTACGCCGCAGTCCGCAAGACCGAAGATCACGAGAGCGTGGCGTACAAACTCTATCAGTTCCTCTTTACCCAGAAAGGCGCGGATATGATTGACGAGAGCGGGTATATTGCAATAAGGAAGTAAGAAAGATTATCATTCAATAGAACTGCCGTCATCTCATTGTGAGTGGCGGCAGTTCTCAATCAGAATTGTGTATTATCTCTCCAGTTTCGCAATAACCTCTTCAAGGTGGTCCTTAGTACAGTGGAGATAAGACAAGGAACTTCCGAGGAACTTATGACCAAGGAGGAAAGCAATCGTTGGGATATCGACTCCCTTATCCAGAAGACGCATCGCGAAGGTGTGCCGGAAACAATGGAAGGTGATGTGCTTGTTGATGCCTGCCGCTTCAATTAAACGAGGCACCTTCTGGTTCAAGATACTCGTTGACAGGGTAGGGAAGATCAGCCCTCTCTTCTTGAACGTCCCGAGTATCTCTTCCGCATCTTTGGATAAAGGAAGACGAACCTTGTGACCGGTCTTCTGAATCACAATACAGATGTAATACCGGCCATCATCATACTCCAGGTTTTCCCATCGGATATTCATGATGTCTCCTCGCCGAAGTCCGGTAAAGATTGCGAACAAGATGGCCATTTTCAACTCAAGGTCCCTGAAGAGAACGTTCTTGATTGCTTCGATCTCCGCATCAGTGAGCCTCTCTTTTTTGATGGTATGATCCCAGGTGATCCCCGGAATCTCCAAGGCGGGGTCGAAATCGATCAACCTGTCTGAATAGGCAATCCGGAACATTCTTTTGATGTTCTTCAGATAGGACGACGCTGTGTTGTTCGAATAACGAAGTTTTCTGCCGATTTTGATGCTGTTAAGCAAATAGTGCCTGTAAGCCATCATATAGGAAACCGTTACCTGGTCAAAAGTGCATCTCCCATTACAGAACCTTTTGAACGACTTGATAGCCGCATGGTACTGCTTGTCCGAATAAGGTTCGTGGCTTTCGAGGAAGGCAATCACATCAATCTTTCGGCTCAAAGAGAGGAATGAATAATCCTTGTTCACCAATTGTATGTAGCGGAAGCAGCGTATTTCTTCTGCAATAGTCTCTACCGTCGCATTGAAACGCTTCTCGATTTCGTTGCAAGGATTAGTGTAGGCTGAAAGGTTCAAACACTCCTCTTTCAAGAACTTACCTCCAGGTAGTTCTACCGGCGGATTGTACTCGAGGTAATAGTCTGTCATTCCGTTCGGCCCGGCAATCTTTTTGATCGTTACTCTCCCTGTGCTTTCCATAACCTCTTGACATCTTTGAGTGAAACAAGTTGTTCGCGCTGCCCCTGATGTACTCGGATCCTTCCTGCGGCTACATTACGGATTACTTCCTGAAGATCCAGCCCATAGAGACATGACACCTGCAGGATAGAAACCCATTCTGACCATAGGGGAGATTCCTTCTGCCAGGCAAGATCGACATCTGACTTGGAATGCAGGTAATGGACTCCGACGCACCAGTTGCGGACATTATTCCTTGCCAGAAACTCCAGGGTCCAACAACGACCTTTCCCGATAGCCGACATAACTCCCTTGAGGGTGTAGGTCGTTTCGCCAATGATTGGGAAATGGTAGATAGGATTGGACCGGCAGATCCTCTTCAAAAGATTACGCAGTGAAATGGCATCCTGCGCTGGGTAATAGGGGAGAAGGTCGTCTGCCGGTATCCCCAGCAGAGCCGACGCTTGATAGGCCGACAGTATCCTGTCGAGCCCACCGATCAGTGATTCTTTTCGTTTCATGATATTTGGTTTTAGAATTCAACCAAATAACATAGCAGTTTTTGCGGCAATAGCGACAGAAGATGCTGCTGAGAAGCACTGCGGCTGATCTAATCGTTAGGAAGGAGAACAGAGCGATTTGACTCGCCAAGAAACAGGACCTTGTGATGCCCTTAAACAGGGGAAAAGTGACCAAAAACCAGTACCGTAGAAATGTTAGGCAACATTTTCAGTATAGGTTCAATTGGTAAGTGAAAAATATATTGTTAAACGCTATATTTTTATCGGAAAACAATTGCGAATTTAAGCGGAAAACGATACTGAAAACGGTACTTGCATAACTACGCAAGTGGTTGATATACAATGCATTACAGCGATTATTTTCCGATGCAGAACCTGCCGAAGATCTCGCCCAGGACTTCGTCCGGAGTGACCTCGCCGGTGATTGCGCCAAGGTGGTTGATTGCCTCGCGGAGGTCTTCTGCAAGGAGGTCTGGAGTTATGCCGGAAGAGAGGGAAGTGCGGACCTTTTCAAGCGCAGCTCCGGCTTTTCTAAGGGCTTCGTAGTGCCTTGAATTAGTCACAACAGTCTGTCCAGAATCTAAAGTAAGGTCCTTCTGGGTTGAAATCAGGGTATTTTTGAGTAAATCCAGCCCAAACCCTGTTTTTGCGGAAATATATAATTTATAATACTTATTATCAGTATTAGAAACATTGTTGTTTAATAGTGTAACATTTATGTTAGGGGCCAAAATATCCACTTTATTAAACAAAACGATCAATTTTTGGGCAGAGAAGTCAATTCTCGAGACTATGTCAGAAATCAAAGTTCCATTCTCTTCTTCAGATGCGGTACTGTCAAGGAGAGCCATCACTACCGATGCTTCCAAGAGCTTCTTGTAAGACCGCGAAATCCCAATTTTCTCGACCATGTCGGAGGAGTCCCGGAGTCCGGCCGTGTCTATGAAACGGAACAGTAATCCTCCGAGTGTCATCGTCTCTTCGACGGTGTCGCGTGTCGTTCCGGGCACATCTGAAACTATGGCCCTGTCTTCCCCAAGAAGTGAGTTCAGCAATGTGCTCTTTCCGGCGTTGACCGCTCCGACTATGGCAACCGGGATTCCGTTGCGGATGGCATTACCATATCTGAAGGATGAAGCCAGATTCCCGACCCTGTCCAGTACATCATCCAGGAGAGCCGCTAGTTTCGTCCGGTCCGCAAACTCGACATCCTCCTCGGAAAAGTCCAGCTCCAGCTCAAGGAGTGAGGCAATCTCAACCAGGCGGGAGCGGATGTCTCGCAGTTCGGAGGAAAAACCACCCCTAAGCTGATTCATCGCTACACGCAAAGATGCTGAATTAGAAGATGAGATAACATCTGCAACGGCTTCTGCCTGAGCTAGGTCCATTTTCCCATTGACAAAAGCACGCCGCGTGAATTCGCCGGGTGAAGCCATCCTTGCCCCAGCGTCGCAAAGCAACCTTAGAATCTCGGATGCCACGAAGGAAGAAGCGTGACATGTAATCTCTGCGGAGTCTTCTCCGGTGTAGGAATGTGGAGACCTGAAAACACTCACAAGGACCTCGTCAACGGGCTGGCTATCATCACCGTAAACAATACCGTATCTTATTGAATATCCTGAAGTAGATTCTATTGACTTGGATTTACACTTCACCACATCTCCTACGATTCGCAAAGCTTCCGGCCCGCTGACGCGCAAGACTGTTACAGCCCCCGTGCCAGGAACGGTGGTAGGTGCAACGATTGTATCATCAAAAAAGGTGTATCCCATATTAAAAGATTATGATGCGAAATTACTGAAAAATGCGTACATTTGCCAAGATAAAAAGAACGTCCCCATGATTCGCTCGATCAGAATACCTCTGACAGTTGATGTGCCGCAAGGTGCAAACGGGATTGTTCTTCATTATTGTTCCGCCGGCCATTTCATTTCCATTTGAGATGGTCGTTTTTTTATACCCGCACGACCGGGAGCAGATAATAGCAAAAATAAGGCAAACAGGAATCACGATATGAAAGAAAGAAAAGGAGCGACTCTGAATCTTGAGAACGGAATGGAGTTCCGAGGCTTCTCCTTCGGCTACGACGGCCCGACAGACGGTGAAGTGGTCTTTTCGACCGCGATGGTCGGCTATCCCGAGAGCCTGACGGATCCGTCCTATTCCGGGCAGATACTCACGGTCACATATCCCTTGATAGGCAACTACGGTGTGCCCCAGGAGGGCCCTGATCCAAACGGTATCTCGAAGAATTTCGAATCAGAAAGGATCTGGGTGCGTGGCCTCGTAATCAGCGATTATTCCTTCGATTACAGCCACTGGGATGCGGTCAAGAGCCTGGATGAGTGGTTGAAAGAACAGAAGATCCCGGGAATATTCGGAATCGACACCCGTGCAGTGACCCAGATCTTGCGAGAGAGGGGATCGATGCTTGGAATGATCGTTCCTGACGGCGTAACAAAGGATTTCCCGGTCGACGACCCTAACCTTGCCAACCAGATAGCCCTGGTGAGCTGCAAGGAACCCATCGTGTACGGCGAGGGCGCAAAGACTGTGGTCATGGTAGATTGTGGTGTCAAGCATAATATCCTGCGTTGCTTCATGGACAGGGGAGTAAAGCTGGTCAGGGTCCCATGGGATTATGATTTCAACACCCTTGAATATGATGGCCTGTTCATTTCCAATGGCCCTGGCAACCCGCAGTTCTGCAATGTCACGGTTGCCAACCTCCGAAAGGCTATGGAGGGAGACAAACCGATATTCGGAATATGCATGGGCAACCAGTTGCTCGCAAGGGCTGCAGGTGCCAATACATACAAGCTGAAATATGGTCACCGCAGCCACAACCAACCTGTTCGGATGGTCGGTACCAACCGTTGCTTTATCACGTCTCAGAACCACGGTTTTGCGGTCGACGACAAGACACTCGGGAAGGACTGGGAACCCTGGTTCGTCAATATGAATGACGGTACGAACGAGGGCATCCGTCACAAGACCAAGCCGTTCTGCTCCGTACAGTTCCATCCAGAGGCCTCGAGCGGACCCACCGACACCAATTTCCTGTTTGACGAATTCATCGGAAAGTTATGAAAAACACTGATATAAAGAAAGTTCTCATCCTCGGTTCCGGCGCTTTGAAAATCGGACAGGCCGGCGAGTTTGACTATTCAGGTTCGCAGGCCCTAAAGGCCCTTCGCGAAGAAGGCATAGAAACGGTCCTGATCAATCCCAACATCGCTACGGTGCAAACTTCCGAGGGTGTGGCAGACAAGATATATTTCCTGCCGGTCACTCCATTCTTCGTCGAGAAAGTCATTGATAAGGAGCGTCCCCAGGGAATACTCCTTTCTTTCGGCGGGCAGACAGCGTTGAACTGCGGAGTTGAACTCTATGAGGGCGGCGTGCTCGAAAAATACAACGTCAATGTACTTGGAACCCCTGTCCAGGCCATCATGGACACCGAGGACCGCGACCTTTTCATAAAGAAACTCGACGAAATCAACGTCAAGACCATAAAATCACAGCCTGCGGCCAACATTGAAGAGGCAAAGAAGGCTGCATCCGAACTTGGCTACCCTTTGATCGTCCGCGCTGCGTACGCACTTGGTGGCCTCGGATCTGGCTTCTGCGACAACGAGCAACAGCTGGAGGAGATTTGTGAGAAGGCATTCTCGTTCTCCCCCCAGGTCCTTGTGGAAAAATCCCTTAAAGGCTGGAAGGAGATTGAATATGAGGTGGTCCGTGACCGTTATGACAACTGTATCACGGTCTGCAACATGGAGAACTTCGACCCGCTCGGAATCCACACCGGCGAAAGTATCGTCGTAGCTCCTTCACAGACCCTTTCCAACAATGAATATTATTTCCTGCGCGAATTGTCGATCAGGATCGTGCGTCACATCGGAATAGTGGGAGAGTGCAACGTCCAGTTCGCATACGACCCTGATGCCATGGATTACCGCGTGATCGAGGTGAACGCCCGACTGAGCCGTTCTTCAGCCTTGGCATCCAAGGCTACCGGTTATCCGCTGGCATTCGTGGCCGCCAAACTCGGACTCGGCTACGGACTCTTCGACCTGAAGAACTCCGTCACCAAGACCACCCCGGCTTTCTTCGAGCCTGCGCTTGACTATATTGTCTGCAAGATTCCTCGCTGGGACCTGAGCAAGTTCCATGGAGTCTCGCGCAAGATCGGCTCATCCATGAAATCTGTCGGAGAAGTCATGGCAATCGGCCGCAGCTTCGAGGAGGCTATCCAGAAGGGACTCAGGATGATAGGCCAGGGAGCCCATGGCTTCGTAGGGAACAAGGAACTCCATGTCGCCGACATCGAAACTGCCCTGCGGGAACCGACCGACAACCGTATATTCGTAATATCCAAAGCCATGCGCGCCGGTTACACTGTCGACAAGATCCATGACCTCACCAAGATTAACAAGTGGTTCCTTAACAAGCTTGAGAATATCGTCAGGACCTACGAGGACATGCACTCTTTCGACTCGATCGAGGACATGCCGGAAGAGCTCCTAAGGCTTGCAAAGCAGGAAGGATTCTCGGATTTCCAGATCCAGAGAGCCGTCTGGAAGGATTCTGGCAGTTCAGTCGCCAACATCGACAAGGTGCGTGAATATAGGAAGGCCAAAGGGATCGTCCCAGTGGTGAAGCAGATCGACACACTGGCAGCAGAATTTCCTGCTTTGACGAACTACCTCTATCTCACCTACAATGGTACGAAGAGTGACATTGAATATGAGAATGACGGTAAGTCGGTCATAGTCCTTGGATCGGGAGCTTACAGGATCGGTTCTTCAGTGGAATTCGACTGGTGCTCAGTGACCTGCCTCAAGACCATACAGGAACAAGGCTACAGGGGAGTGCTGATCAATTACAACCCCGAGACCGTCTCTACGGACTATGACGAATGCGACAGGCTTTATTTTGATGAACTGACCTTCGAGAGGGTCATGGACATCATAGACCTTGAATCTCCTCACGGGGTAGTTGTCTCTGTGGGCGGCCAGATACCGAACAACCTGGCACTCAGACTGCATGAACATGATGTCCCTATCCTCGGCACAGCTGCAACCGACATCGACAAGGCGGAGGACCGTCATAAGTTCTCAAGCATAGTGGATGCCCTTGGAGTGGACCAGCCGGAATGGAAGGAACTAACCACCATGGACGACGTAGAGGCCTTCATCAAGGCTGTCGGATTTCCGGTGCTCGTGAGACCTTCTTACGTGCTGTCCGGTGCGGCCATGAACGTCTGCCATGACGAACAGAAGTTGCGCCATTTCCTCTCACTGGCCTCCGAGGTTTCCCAGGAGCATCCAGTAGTGGTGAGCAAGTTCTACCAGAGAGCCAAGGAAATAGAATTCGATGCCGTCGCCGACGGGGGAGAGATCATCGCCTACGCCATCTCTGAACACATTGAATATGCAGGAGTCCATTCCGGAGACGCGACAATCCAGTTCCCGCCCCAGAAACTGTATGTCGAGACTGTAAGGAGGATCAAGAAGATTGCCCGTGCAATTGCTGGAGCCCTGCATATTTCCGGTCCTTTCAACATCCAGTTCCTGGCGAAGGAAAATGCCATCAAGGTCATTGAGTGCAACCTGAGGGCTTCCAGGAGTTTCCCCTTCGTCTCCAAGGTCCTTAAGATAGATTTCATCGAGCTTGCCACCAAGGTCATGCTCGGCCTTCATCCGGCGGCTCCGCAGAAGAGTGCCTTCGACTTGGATTATGTCGGCGTGAAGTCCTCGCAGTTCAGTTTTGCCAGGCTCGAGGAAGCCGATCCGATGCTCGGTGTTGACATGAGTTCCACCGGCGAGGTCGGGTGCCTTGGGGACGACCTTAACGAGGCCATCCTAAAGTCCCTGCTTTCAGTCGGCCAGCGTATTCCGGAAAAGAGGATACTGCTCTCTACCGGTGATCCCCTCCAGAAGGCGGACATGCTCGGCACTTGCAAGCTGCTCGTCGACCATGGTTACGAACTCTTCGCGACCGGCGGTACCTATAAATACCTAGTAGAAAACAGCTTGCCGGCAACCAAGGTCCTGTGGCCAAGCGAATGTGAGAATCCCAACTTCAAGGGACGCTTTAAGCCAGCAGTGGAAATGATTCAGAACAAAGAGGTTGATATGGTGATCAATATTCCCAAGGACTTCAGCGAACTGGAACTATCCAATGGCTACAAAATAAGAAGGGCGGCCATTGATTTCAATGTACCGCTCTTCACGAATGCTCGTCTGGCCACAGCCTTTATCCGTTCCTTCTGCAGCACTTCGCTGGATGAGGTACAGATCAAATCCTGGGACCAGTACTAGTAAGAATCGTAGAACTTAGCATCTCTGGGCGAGACCTTGTTCATGTTGTCGAGCAGGGCCTCGTTCGTTTTGTACTCATCCATGAGCTGGAGCATGAAGTTCATTGCCTCGGTGGGATTCATGTCGGCAAGAAGCTTCCTGAGGATCCAGATCCTGTTGGCCACGTCCCTGCTGTAAAGCAGGTCATCGCGCCTGGTACTGGAAAGAACTACGTTGACTGCCGGGAATATCCTCCTGTTGGCCAGAGTCCTGTCGAGCTGGAGTTCCATGTTGCCCGTACCCTTAAACTCCTCGAAGATCACGTCATCCATCTTGGAACCAGTCTCGGTAAGCGCTGTTGCAAGGATGGTCAGTGAACCGCCGCCTTCGATGTTACGTGCAGCTCCGAAGAACCTCTTCGGTTTCTGCAGGGCATTTGCATCCACACCACCTGTAAGGACCTTTCCTGAAGCAGGCTGGACAGTGTTGTAGGCACGTGCAAGCCTCGTTATGGAGTCGAGAAGGATCACAACGTCGTGGCCGCACTCTACAAGCCTGCGGGCCTTTTCAAGGACCATGTTGGCAACCTTGACATGCCTTTCAGCCGGCTCGTCGAAAGTGGATGCCACCACTTCTGCCTTGACGCTTCTGCTCATGTCGGTGACTTCCTCGGGACGCTCATCTATCAGGAGCACGATCTCGTAAACCTCCGGATGATTGTCCGCAATTGCGTTGGCGATCGACTTCAGGAGCATGGTCTTACCGGTCTTAGGCTGGGAAACGATGAGTCCGCGCTGGCCCTTGCCGATAGGGGTGAACATGTCCACGATGCGGCAGGAAATGTCGTTCTGGTGGCCATGGCCGAGGAGATTGAATTTCTCGTCCGGGAAAAGGGGAGTGAGGAAGTCGAAAGGAACACGGTCACGGATGTAGTCAGGGGTGCGTCCGTTGATATACTTGATCTTTACGAGGGGGAAGTACTTGTCGCCTTCCTTCGGTGGCCTGATCTCTCCTGTGACAGTGTCGCCGGACTTGAGGGCATTGACCTTGATCTGTCCCTGGCTTACATAGATGTCATCAGGTGAATTGAGATAATTGTAGTCTGAAGAACGCAGGAAGCCATAGCCGTCAGGCATGATCTCCAGTACACCCGTAGCTTCGACAGTGCCCTCGAATTCTATTGCAGGGGTCTTGGGCTTTTGGTTGTTCTGGAAGTTTTGCTGCTGGCCGCCGAACTTGTTCTTCTGCTTCTTGCCTCCGAAATTATTCCTTTCGGACTGTGCAGCCGGATCATCTTTAAGGTCGTCGAAAAGCTGATGGATGAATTCCTTGCCGTTTATTGGTTTTTCCTCCTGCTTAGGGACAGGATTCTCTTTGGGAGTTTCTTCTGCCTTGGCTTCGGATGCCTTTTCTGGCTCTGGTTTTACAGTCTCTTCGGGGACAGTCTCCTGAACTGCAGGCTCTTGTGCCTTGGCTTTAGGCTTGCGGCCCCTGCGGGAGGCCTGCTTGGGAGCTTCGGAAGAAGCCTCACTTGCAGGAACATCCGCAGCTACTTTCTCTTCAGGCTTTTTCTCCTGATTGTCAGTTTGCTTTGCCTTGGTTTTAGAAGCCTTCTTTGACTTGGGCTTCTCCTGAGGCTGGGCATCGGATTGTTTCTGCTCAGGTTCTGATGACGAGACCTCTTTGGAGTTCTCTGCCTTCTGTGGAGAATCGTTCTTGCGAGGGCGGCCACGTTTGGCTTTAGGCCTTTCAATCGGCTTCAGGGATGCCGCAGTAGCCTGGGCATCGAGAATGGCGTACGAAAGGTTTTCGTCAGTCATTTTCCTGGCATTCTTGATCTGATACTCTTGAGCAATGCTTTCAAGCTGTTCCCGGCTCATCTGGGTGAGTTCGAATAAACTGTATGGCATAAAAGGGAATTATTCAATTAGTGAAATGATGAAGTTTTCATGTCGTGTCCCTCAGGACTTTGCAAATATACCAATTAATATTGGAATTGCAAAACTATCTGTCCCAGTAGCTGGTGCTCTTCTTGAACCTCAGTAAGTCTGACAGTGCGGCTGCGTTGGCTGAGATCATGAATGAATATGACTGGTACATTCCTGAAGGCACCCAAGAAACCGAGATGTTGAAGCAGTGCAGGTCATAGCGGAAAGACATCTGGGATGTGGTCATCTTCATTGCCACGAAATCCCATCCTGTCTGGGCCTGGACCGACATCTTGGGAGTCAGCTGGATATTGCCCGAGATACCCAGGGTCTGGGTGAAACGGTCATTCTTGATAAGCTGGTTGTTGGTGTACTTGTAGGAGCGGCCCATCGAGAGAGAATAATTGAAATTCACGCTCCATGGTACGTTCGGATTCGTGTAGTACAGCCATCCACCGGGGATATATTCACCCGTGACCGGATGGTAGTAAATCCTGCGGTAATAATCGGCAGGGCTGCTACTACTTCCTCCACTTCCACCGCTTCCTTTACTGCCGTCATTGCCCTTGACAACACCCTTGCCTGAGATCGAATATGAAGTGGAAGCGCTGAAATTAGTCAGTCTGAGGGGGACTCCGGTCTTGACTACGTGGAACTGGTTGATCCTCTGACCTCTTTCATTTATGGCGTAGGGATCGAAATTGATGTTACCGTTGATTCCCAGCTTGCCGAAAACGGAAGTGGACATCGTTATTCCAACATTGTTCATCCTGAGGGAGTCCGCCAGGAAATTGTAGCCAGTGTTGATGTTGAACTGATCGAGGATCTTCACCTTCTTCGAGCCTGTTCCGGTAGTATCTTTCGCATCTCGTACCTTGGCTTCCAGGTTGTTGCCGATAGAAAGGCTCATTGTCGCAGACCTACCCTTGCCAGGGAAGGAATTGATCTGTCCCTGGTAGACGTTGTAGTCGTAGGTGCGCTTCACGCCCAGGGTGTCAAGATATTCAAAAGTCCTCCAACCATTGAATGCCTTGCCCTTCTCCGGGCTGAAACTCATGCTCAGGCTGGGAGAGATGACATGCCTGACTGCCTGGATCTTGTTGTACTTGCCGAAGTTGAACATACCGTAGATCCTGGTGCTCATCGACACGGCGCCGGAATAGGTGTGTGTGGTACCGAAACTGCTGAACGGCGATCCCATCCTGGTCTGGACGCTGTTGGTCTCAGGATCGAAATAGGCTTCACTCTGCCTGAAGAACCAGTTCATTCCGTAACTCACCGAAGGGGTTACATTGAGATAGTTGAGCAAGGTGAAGTCGGGCAGGCCGATGGAAAAATTGTGGGCCATACCATTGCTGAACTTGTCCAGAAGGCCTGGCTCTCCGAATTCGGATGCCGTGAAATTGATCCTGTTCTGAAGGCTGGTGTTGTAAGCGAGGGAGAACTTCTCGTAGATCCTTTCTTTGCCGACCCTGTTCTTTATCTTGAAGGGATAGAACCTGGAAACCGAGAATGTGATGTTAGGCAAGGTGAATGAATAAGAACTGTCCCTGGAATTCTGGCTGTGCAGGGCATTGACGGAGAGGTTGAACTTGCCGTTCCAGTTCTTGCTGAAGGAGATTGATGAGGATATCTGGTTCTGCAAGGCATCGTCGATGGACCTGGAATTGTAGCGGCTGTTCGACGGGCTGGAGAAGTTCACAGATGCCGAGAAGGTCTGTCCTGGATGGGCTTTCGCATCCTGGGAGTGTGACCATTTGATACCGAAGTTCTTGCTCTGGAAGAAGTCGGTACTTCCTTTCTCACCGGTCTGGTCGACTGAATAATTCAACCCGAGATTGCCGGAGAACTTGTATTTGACCATGTACCGGGAGTTAATGTCGGCAGCCCAGGAACCGAGGGTGTAGTAATCTCCGGTGACCGAGAAATCGAAATAGTCTCCGATCACAAAGTACATTCCTGCGTCCCGCATGTAGAAACCTCGCGCGTTCTCCTCGCCGAATGAAGGCATGAGTAGACCCGTGGCTCTCTCGGGACGCTTCGGGATAAAGCCGAAAGGAATGGCCACGAAGGGAAGGTCCACGTCTTCCACGACCAGATGGGCAGGACCGAAAACCGTCTTTTGTGACGGCCTTGTAATGACCTTAGCAGAGGAAAGCTTGAGGTAGTAATGTGGATGCTCGAGGTCGCAGACCGTGTACTTTCCGTGGGTGATGTTGATCGACTTGTCGGGAAGCATCTTTATGTTCTGCCCGTGGAGTATGCCGTCATCCTCCTTGGTGATCATGTTGGTGATCCTGGCCTTCCGGGAGTTGAAATTATAACGTATCTCTTCCATGTTGAAGGTCTGGTCACCCTGAGTCATCTCCGGCTGTCCCTTCCATTCTCCGGTCAGGGTGTCGAGAGTACCACGTGCGAAGACTGTCCCAGAGTTCATGTCATACTCCATGTAGTCGGCCTTGAGCGTTATGTTCTCGTAGGAGACCTGTACGTCACCCCAGTAGAACATCTTCCTCTGTCCGTCGACGAAGACTTGTCTTGAAGAATCCTTTGCAGCAGAGAATGCCGGCTTGGAGATGGAACTCTTGCCCAGAAGGTCCAGGGAATCGGCCCGAGATGTAGAATCTGCCACCCTCAGGGAGTCCTGCAGCATCCTGGTCGAATCCAGCCTTGCCTTGAGCGAATCAGAAAGCTGCTCCGGTGTGGTATCGCGTACGCTTTCAGTCTGAGCCCTTCTCTGCCGGCGGTCCCTCCTGGGGTTCTGACCGAACATGGAAAGCCCCGTGAAAGCTATCACCAGAATCACAAGGACAATAGAATATGTATGCTTCCTGAAATGCAATTTTATTTATAAATTTGCAATCAACAAATATACGACATATTTTGGATATCCTTCGCAATTTTCTTGCCGTACTGTCGGCAGTGGCTCTTTCGGTCGGATTGTTCCCCGCATTCGGCCAAGCTTCTTCGTCGCCGATAAAGCTTTCTACCGTGGTCATTGATCCCGGGCATGGTGGAAAAGATGCCGGTTGCATAAGTCCGAGCGGGAAAACGATGGAGAAGACTGTCGTGCTGGATATCGCCAAGCGGCTGGCAGACAAGATACGAGAAGGTTATCCTGATGTAAAGGTCATAATGACACGCTCAGATGACCATTTCGTGGAACTTCAGGGCAGGGCCGACATAGCCAACCGCAACAAGGCGAATCTTTTCATATCCATTCATGTCAACTCGGTAGATGGCAAGAGGAGCGGTCCCAACGGGTACTCAGTGCACATCCTTGGTCAGTACACCAGCCGCAACAAGGATCTTTACGCCGGCAACATGGATGTGGTGCGCCGTGAAAACTCCGTTATCACAATGGAGGACGATTACACCACGAAGTATGAAGGCTTCAATCCCAACGATCCGGAGTCATATATATTCATGAACCTCATGCAGAACGCCTTCCTGGAGCAAAGTTTCAAGTTTGCGCAGCATGTGGACCGTGAGATGAAAGGAGGGGCGATCCGCAGCAGCCGTGGCATCTCCCAGGATCCTTTCTACGTTCTTTGGAGGACGGCGATGCCTTCTGTCCTTGTAGAGTGCGGGTTCATGTCCAACCCCGATGACAGGGCCGCCTTGATCTCGGAGAAGGGGAAGGAGAAGATAGCTTCTGACCTTTACGATGCATTCTCTGCCTACAAGAAGGAATATGACGGGGCTGATTCTCCCACTCCAACAGTTCCTTCTCCCAAACAGGCTGAAAACGAACCTGCACCTATGGTTGAAACCGAACCGGTTCCCGCCATCGAGCCAACGAGCGGAATCTATTATGCTACGCAGGTCCTTGTCTCTTCAAAAGAAATGAAAGAGGGCGATCCCTTCTTCAAAGGGAATCAGTTCAAGGCAATCAAGACAGGCAGGCTTTATAAATATGTCATCGGAATCTCAGCCGAGCTGGATGAGGCAAAGAAACTTTTTGAATCTCTGAAAAAAACTTTTCCTGATGCTTTCGTAGTGAAGGTGGAAAATGGAGAAACCTTCAGAATGCGATAATAGATTTTCCCCCTTTTTAACAACATGCAATGCGGAAAAATCCTTATTTCTTTAATTTTTAATCATTCTAAATTAAAACCCCTTTTATATGTACTTCCTTGCAGGGTGGTCTACAGTTATATACCTAAAAACTAATGCATTAAGAAAGCCTAAATTAAACTGACCTGCTTCCTTTATTATAGGGAAAATAAAAATCAAAAACAATAATAAAAAAGATTTTTTATAAATTATTTTTCCCCCAATTTTGCACTAACAAAGAAAGGGGGAGTGTCCTCTCCCTGCATCTGTTTCAGGAACAATAAGTAATGTCAGAACTGGATAGACATATTTCAGTGTGGAATGAGTGTCTTCGGATCTTCGAACAGAACGTAGATCCGAAACAGTTCAACGTTTGGTTCAAAACCATTGTTCCGGTCTCACTTGTCGGTTCGACCCTCACGATCGAGGTCCCAACTGATTTCTTCAGGAGTTATCTTGAGGACGCTTACCTTCCTATAATAAAGATGACTCTCCGGAGGGTGATCGGCCCTGACGCCAAGCTCCTCTACAGGATCCATCCAGTCAAGAATGAGGGAGCCATGGTTTTCACGGCAGCTCATAGCAATGTCCCTGAGAACAAGCCCGTGATGCTAAGCACTTTCCAGGCTTCCAGCAATCCTGGTCCCTTTGTTTTCCCGGGACTGCAGAAGGTGAAGATCAATCCGAGGCTGAATCCTGCCTACTGTTTTGACAACCTTGTAAAGGGGGAGTGCAACAAGATGGGCATCAATGCCGGTATTAGCATTTCCGACAAGCCTGGCAAGACTCCTTTCAATCCTCTGTTCATATTCGGAGGCCCGGGTCTTGGCAAGACTCATCTTGCCCAGGCCATAGGCATCGCGATCCACGACGCTTATCCCGAGCTCATAGTCCTCTATGTCACGGGTAATGAGTTCAAGACCCAGTACATGAATGCTGTCCACCAGAACAAGCTGGCAGACTTCATGGCTTATTACATGAGGATCGATGTCCTTGTCGTGGATGACATTCAGGAACTCATAGGACCTGCCTCGCAGAACGCCTTTTTCAACATCTTCAATCATCTCCACCAGTCCGGCAAGCAGCTGGTCTTCACCTCGGACCGTGCACCCGTAGACTTGATGAACTTCGAGGAGAGGCTTCTCTCCAGGTTCAAGTGGGGTCTTTCCGTGGAGCTTTCCAAGCCTGACCATGACACCAGGCTGGCCATGCTTAAGGCGAGATGTGTCCGGGAAGGTGTCATAGTCCGCGAAGATGTACTTGAACTTCTTGCGAACAAGATACGTTCCAATTTCAGGGAACTGGAAGGAGCGCTGATCTCCCTGATAGCAAGTGCGACGCTTTGCCACGAGGAAGTGACGAAGGAACTCGCCGAAAGGGTGACCGGGAATATCGTTTCAGAGGAACAGAACGAGGTTACAATCGACAAGGTACAGGAGGTTGTCTGCGAATATTTCAACATAACCCGCGAGACCCTGCTGTCAAAGTCCCGCAAGAGACAGATAGTCCAGGCCAGGCAGATAGCAATGTACATGAGCCGCAACCTCATCGGCGGTTGTTCGCTGTCCACCATTGGTATGGAACTTGGAGGAAAAGACCACGCTACGGTACTTCATGCTTGCAATACCGTGTCGGATCTGATGTCCACGGACAAGATGTTCAGGCAGTACGTTTCCGACATTGAAAAGATGCTGGTACCTGTAGCGCGCTAATACAGGTATTACAATGAATTCATCCAAAGTACTTGAAATCTTCAAGGAAATTACCCGTATTCCAAGGGAGTCGGGCCATGAAGAACCCATGACTGCATTTCTGCAGCAGTTTGCCAAAGACAGGAATCTGGAATGCAAGACTGATGCGACGGGAAACGTCTGCATCATCAAGGAGGCATCTCCCGGCAAGGAAGGTGTTCCTGCCCTTGTCCTTCAGGGACATCAGGACATGGTCTGTGAGAAAAGAGGCGGAGTGGACCATGACTTCCTCAAGGATCCGATCAAGTATGTCGTCGAAGATGGTTGGATGATTGCCAAGGACACGACTCTTGGAGCCGACGATGGAATCGGTGTGGCTGCCATGCTGGCTCTCCTGGAAAGCGACCTCCCCATGGGAAGGATAGAATGTGTCTTCACTATCTCAGAAGAGACCGGAATGGACGGAGCTTTTGCAATGGAGCCCGGTTTCTTTACAGGAAGGACTCTAATCAATCTGGATTCAGAGGATGAAGGCCAGATGTTCATCGGCTGTGCTGGAGGGCTCGACACCATAGCACGTTTCGCCTATGAGCGCGAAGACCTTGCTCCCGGTTACGTTCCTGTCCGGCTTGAGATCGGAGGCGCACAAGGGGGCCACAGCGGCGACGACATCAACAAGGAAAGGGTCAATACAATCCAACAGATGGCCCGTTTCCTGAGTTCGGAACTGCTTCACGGACTCCAGCTTATCATGATCAAGGGTGGCAATAAGCCAAATGCCATTGCAAGGGAATGCGAGACTATCGTAGCCGTTCCGGACAAGGATGCCCTCATCAGCAGGTTCAATGATTTCGGTAGCGAACTCAGCCATGAATATTCAAAATCGGATCCTGATGTCTACGTCAGTGCCGCCGCTTTCCGCTGCACGGAGAAACCGGTTTGTTCCGCAGTCGCGGAGCGCCTGATCCGTTCCTTGTTTGCCTGTCCTCACGGCGTGGAAGCCATGAGTCAGGACATCCCTGGCCTTGTAGAGACTTCTTCCAACCTTGCAGCAGTGCGCATGCAGCGTCAGGGTGAGATCGAGGTCGTGACTAGCCAGAGAAGTTCGATAGGATCAGCCAGGAAGATGATGGCAGCTAAGGTAGAAGCCTGCTTCGTACTTGCCGGTGCCCAGGTGGAGCATAACTCAGAGTATCCTGGTTGGAAACCCAATCTCGATTCTAAGATCCTCAAGGTCTGCGTAGATTCATACAGGAAGCTTTTCGGACGCGATCCCGAAGTAAAGGCCATCCATGCCGGACTCGAGTGCGGTCTCTTCGGCGAGAAATTCGGCGACCTCGACATGATTTCCTTCGGTCCTACTCTTCGCGGAGTACACGCTCCGGGCGAAAAACTGGAGCTTGCATCGCTCGACAAGTTCACCGACCACCTCATCGATGTGGTCACATCGTTCAGCTAGAGGAATATGGTAAAGATCGCTCCTTCGATATTGGCAGGGGATTTCCTCCACCTCGAAAAAGACATACGCCTGCTCAACGAGCATGCTGACATCCTTCATTTCGATGTCATGGACGGAAGCCTCGTGCCTAACCTCTCATTCGGTTTTCCGATCATGGAAGCCGTGGCACCCATCGCCACGATTCCGATGGACGTCCATCTGATGATCGTCAATCCGGACAAATACATACCTCGGTTTGCCAAGGCGGGTGCATCCTACATCAGCTTCCATCTTGAGGCCGCAGACATCGCCGGCAAAGATGTTTCTGGATATATTTCATTGACGCACGACTGTGGAGTCAAGGCCGGAATTGCCATCAATCCAGACATACCGGTGGAAAGGCTTTTCCCTTATCTTGAAGAAGCGGATTTCTTCCTGGTGATGTCTGTGTTCGCTGGTTTCGGAGGACAGAAATTCATTGAAGATTCAATAGGAAGGATTGCTACCCTTAAGTCTGAGATGTCCAGGAGAGGAATATCCAAGGACATCGAGGTTGATGGGGGAGTCTCGGCTTCAAACGCCCGTGTGCTTGCAGAAGCCGGTGCCACCATGCTGGTAGCAGGCAGTTCTGTCTTCAAGGCCGAAGATCCAGCCAGGGCAATAGCTGAAATGAGAGTTTAGATAATGTAACTTATCTCTTTGAAGGCGAATTTTTCACGTTCGCCTTTTCTATTTCTTACCTCCAATAACCCAGACTTGTCTACGCCGGTAATCATGGCCTCGAAAGAAGTGCCGTCGGAGCATCGGACATATTCATGGAATTCACCTTTCCGGTATAGCCTTCCTTCGTAGGATGACGAATCGTCATCTGCATTGAGATTGCTGACGATAGAATCCCTGAGGCAGACATGGAGTTTCTCCATCTCACTTTCAAGGTCATATTCCTTGCCCGAGGCAAGTGACATCGATGTCGGGTTTATGAGATTGATTGGGAACTCCTTCTGGTTGACGTTCAAGCCTATCCCTGCGATGCTGTAAGAAACGTTGTTGCCGTCCAGGACATTCTCTATCAGCATCCCGCAGATTTTCTTGTTCCTGTGGTAGATGTCATTGGGCCACTTGATCATGCATTCTATTCCGGCAGAGTCCAGGTAGGACAGGACTCCAAGGGTGGCCGCCTTGGTTATTCTGAACTGGTCGCTGGCCCGCAGGATAGGCAGAGGGCCTTGCCCGAACTTAAGCAGCATGGAGAAGGTAAGATTCTTCCCCTTGCTGGCCAGCCACTTGTTCCCTCTCTGGCCGCGGCCGGCAGTCTGGAGCCTGGCTGCTACAACTGACAGATTGTCATAATCGGGAATATGCCTTGCAAGCTCGTTCTGGGTAGAATCTGTCTCGTCCAACCAAAGTATTGGCATACGCTGTGTCATTGGCTCGGAAATTGTCTTTTATTTGCTATATTTGTAAATTAGGTTCAGCAAAATTAGCAAACTTTATCAAAATGATTACACACGATCTGAGAGTGATGGCTGACGCTATGCTCGACAAGAAAGCACAGGATGTCGTAGGGATTGACCTCCGTACCATTGGGACAGCCATTACCGACCATTTCATGATATGCAATGCAGATTCTACGACGAATGTCAATGCAATAGCTGATAACGTCATCGAGAAGATGCGCGAACTTGGCCGCAAGCCTATCCGTACACAGGGAATGGAGAATAACTTCTGGATCATCCTGGATTACGGTGACATAGTGGCCCATATTTTTTTGACTGAATACAGGCAGTTCTACAGACTGGAGGAGCTTTGGGCAGATGCTCCGCAGAAGACCTACAAGGACAGGCCGAAATCCAAAAAGACTACCAAAGATGCCGAATAACAACAACGACCCGAAGCGGAAAGTCATCCGCCTGCGGTTCAATTTCTCGTGGATATATCTTCTCCTCGTCCTTGGAATCGGATGGCTGCTTATGAACAACAGCAGCGCCAATCCCCAGAAGGTCGAGTGGGCGGAGGTGCAGGAGATGTTCCTTGAAGGAGACATCAAGGAAATTACCTATGTCCGCAACAATTTCAAGGGCGATATCACCATACGTCCCGACAGGCTTGCAAAATACTCCGACAAGTTCGGTGGAAAGGTGCCTGCAAGTTCACCACATTTCATATTCCTGGTTTCAGACAAGTTCGATGCTGAGAAGGAATTCGGTGAATTGAACCAGAACCTGCAGGCTTCCGAGAAGGTGAAGATCATTGTTGAAAATGAGAGCCATGCATGGGCAGACATCCTTGAATGGCTTGTCTTCCCGCTGCTTCTCATCTTGATGTGGGTTTGGATGTTCCGCGGCTTCAACAAGAACATGGGAGCTGGCCCCGGAGGTGCCGGAGGCGGGATTTTCAGCGTAGGCAAGTCCACTGGCAAGCTTGCAGACAAGGAGAAGGTAAACGTTACCTTCAAGGATGTCGCCGGTTTGTACGGAGCCAAGGAGGAAGTGATGGAAATCGTTGATTTCCTGAAGAATCCTCAGAAATACACATCCCTTGGAGGCAAGATTCCCAAGGGCGCCCTTCTGGTAGGCCCTCCAGGTACAGGTAAGACTTTGCTTGCAAAGGCAGTAGCTGGAGAAGCGGATGTGCCTTTCTTCTCGATCTCAGGCTCGGATTTCGTGGAGATGTTCGTGGGAGTCGGGGCTTCGAGGGTAAGGGATCTTTTCCGCCAGGCAAAGGAAAAGGCTCCTTGCATCGTATTCATAGACGAAATCGATGCTGTAGGACGTGCCAGGGGCAAGAATGTGGGCTTCTCTTCCAACGACGAACGTGAGAACACCCTGAACCAGCTCCTTACCGAGATGGACGGTTTTGACACCAACTCCGGTGTCATCATCCTGGCAGCTACCAACCGTGCTGACATCCTTGACAAGGCCCTGATGCGTGCCGGGCGTTTCGACCGCCAGATCCATGTCGAGCTTCCGGAACTCAAGGAGAGGGAGGAAATATTCCTTGTCCACATGAGGGGTCTGAAGATTGACAAGGATTTCGACGTCCATTTCATGGCCCAGCACACTCCGGGATTCTCAGGAGCAGACATTGCCAATGTATGCAATGAAGCTGCATTGACTGCAGCCAGGAAGGACAAGAAGGAGATCGACCGTCAGGATTTCCTCGATGCCGTCGACAGGATCATCGGAGGTCTTGAGCGCAAGAGCTCCATCCTCACTCCAGAAGAGAAGAGGACAACTGCATATCATGAAGCTGGGCATGCAACCGTCGGCTGGCTCCTTCCTTATTCAGACCCTGTGTTCAAGGTGAGCCTCATTCCCAGAGGCGATGCCCTCGGCCTGACATGGTACCTGCCGGACGAGAGGAAGATCCTTTCCAAGTCCTACCTGATGGACCAGATGTGCGCCCTCATCGGTGGACGAGTAGCTGAAGAAATCATTAACGGCGAGCCTGCGACAGGTGCCCTTAATGATCTTGAACGCTTGACGAGGATTGCCTACAACATGGTTCAGTTCTATGGTATGAGCGACAAGGTTGGGGAGCTTTCCTTCTTTGATTCCACCGGAGCCAGAGGCTATGACCTTACGAAGCCTTACAGTGAAAAGACTGCCGAACTGATGGACCGTGAGGTTAAGGACCTGGTCGACGAAGTACATTCTCGTACCATGAAGATCCTCATGGAAAACAAGGAAGGCTTCGTCACGATGGCTAAGCTCCTGCTTGAGAAAGAAGTGATTTTTGCTGAGGACATCGAGAAGATCCTCGGACCCAAGGTAAAACCTGCTTCTGCAACTGAACCAGAGCAGGCTGAAAAACCTGAAGCTGATGAATAACGTTACTGTCAGGACAATTTCCGGGGCCGCCTTCATTGTTGTGATGGTGGCCTGCCTGATGTTCAATAAGTTCCTTTTCGCAGGCCTGATGGTTGTCATAATGTCCATCATGCTGCTGGAATTCTACAACATCACGATGGGGCATAGTTACACCTTCTCCAAGGTGCTTGCGATAATGGCCGGCATCTTCCTTTTCGGGATCATGTTTGCGGCTTCAACCTATCACATTCCGATGCGGCTGATCGCCCTGGCGATGATTCCGATCTTCATCGTAATGATCAACTCATTGTACGTGAAGGACAAGGAGGAATACGGCAAGTTCTCGAACATCTACACCGGCCTTCTCTACATTGCTGTCCCTATCGCCCTTTCCAATCTGATCGCCTTTGACAAGGCTGGTAATTTCAGCGGAAACCTTCTGCTGTGTTTCTTCATAATAATCTGGTGCTCGGACGTTGGAGCTTTCGCTTTCGGCATTTCCCTTGGAAAGAAATTCCCGGCCAAGCTTTTTCCTACGGTCTCTCCCAAGAAGACCTGGATAGGTTTCCTGGGCGGGCTCGTCGCCTCTGTCCTTGCAGCCTATGTCCTTTATGAAACCGGTCTCCTGAAATTCCCATTGATGCATTCGCTCATCCTTGCCATAATCATGTCAGTTGCGGGAGTCTACGGGGACCTTTTCGAATCACAGTGGAAAAGGGTCTACGGAGTGAAGGATTCCGGAAATATAATCCCGGGTCATGGCGGATTGCTGGACCGGTTCGACAGTACCCTGATGGCAATGCCTTTCGGCGCAATTTATCTCGCTATTTTCGACCTGCTATAGTAATCTTCTGAATATGAAACGGATCAGGATTGACAAGGATTCTCATGGCACCATCGCAAAGATGTGGGCCTTGACAGCAGCAATTGCAGTTGTAGTGCTTCTGCTCATCCATAATCCCTGGATATGGATCCCTATAATCATAGTACTGGCCGCTTTCGCTTTCTTCGTCTTTTGGTTCCACCGCCTTCCGGACAGGGAGATAACTCCAGGAGACGAAACCCTGGTCACTGCCGTTGCCGACGGCAAGGTAGTCATAGTCGAGGAAGCTTATGAGAATGAGTATTTCAAGGGCGACTGCATCCAGGTTTCAGTCTACATGGATTTCTTCGACGTACATGCCAATTACTGGCCGATGGACGGAGAGATCTCCTACTATAAGTATCACCCCGGGAAGTATCTGCTAGCCTTCCTGCCGAAGGCTTCTGAAAAGAATGAGCATTCATCGACAGCGATCCGGAATGCCCATGGAGAAATATTCTTCAAGCAAATCGCAGGGACCTTCGCCAGGAGGATCGTGTGTTATTCCAAAGAAGGCATGAAAGTGGAGAGGGGAAAGCAATGCGGAATCATCAAGTTCGGGTCCAGGATCGACTATTTCTTCCCACTTGATGCTGAAATACTCGTCAAGGAGGGTGAATTTACCAGGGCTTGCCAGACTCCTATTGCCAGGCTCAGCTAGTCTTGTTTCCCTCGATCAGTTCCAGAAGCCTTTCCACGGCTTCAGTTTCTTCCACGTGCCTTAGCACAGGCACTTTCCCTTTGTAGATGGAAACCTTTCCGTTTCCTTCTCCTACGTAACCCCAGTCTGCATCTGCCATTTCCCCGGGCCCGTTGACTATGCAGCCCATTACGGCTATGACGACATCCTTCAGATGCGAGGTCTTTTCTTTAACCTCTGCCAGAGCTGCCTGGAGATTGTACATGGTCCTACCGCATCCAGGGCAGGCTATGTATTCAGGCCTGTAGAATTTCCTGCGCGTTGCCTGGAGGAGTTCATCCACCAGGTAGGCTCCCTTCCCTGAACCTTCGACAGACACCGGATTCCCGGCGTCGTCAACATATTCCCCAGTCAGGGTGAGACTGTCTAGTTCATGGTCTAGCAGCCTCTTGCCAAAGTCGCACGAAACGTCGAACAAAAGGGTCTCGAAAGAAGGGGAGTGGTAAGATGCAGTCGCATTTTTCCCTGTTATGGACAATGCTGTCATCGAAGAGACGATTTTTCTGCCATACCTTGCAGCCAGGTATCTGGCAACGGGAAGCTCAGCCTCCGGATCCTCCGTAAGTGATACACGGATCGTGTCGCCAATTCCTTCCGAGAGGAGGGATGAGATGCCGACGCAAGACTTGATCCTGCCGCTGTCTCCATTGCCGGCTTCCGTGACACCTAGATGGAGAGGGAAGACATGCCCTTCATCTTCCATCGCCTTTGCCAGGAGTCTGTAAGCCTCGACCATGACAATGGTATTGCTGGATTTAAGGGAGACGACCACGTTGAAGAAATCCTCTTCCACGCACATCCCCAGCCATTCCATCGCTGCTTTTGCCATGGCTTCCGGGGTGTTGCCGTAAAGGTTGGTGATATATTCTCCCAAGGATCCGTGGTTTATGCCCACCCTGATAGCAGTGCCGTAGTCCTTGCAGACCTTTATTAGCTTTGCGAACTGCCTTCTGGCTTCATCATGGTCCTTATGGAAGTTGCCGGGATTGATCCTGACTTTTTCCACGATCGGGGCGACAGCAATCGCTGTCTGGGAAGAAAAATGGATATCAGCCACAATGGGTGTGGAGACACCGAGGGACAGAAGATTATCCTTGATCTGCCGAACGCACTCTACATCATTTATTCCGGGCACAGTTATCCTGATCATCTGCGCTCCTGCATTCCTGAGTCTCACACATTGGGCTACCGTCGCCTCCACATCGGAGGTGTGGGTGTTGCACATTGTCTGGACGACTATGGGGTTTCCCCCTCCGATGAGTACGTCACCGGCTTTCGCTGTCAGTGTTTGCATCTGTTTTTGGATGATAGACTTGTTCATACGCCTCCCGCCTGATTTGTCCCTTTGTCTTTCCGGTTCTCTTGGTGATCTGGAAATACAAGCCAGCAGTGACCATCACATCGAATGGATAGGCGAAGCGGTAGAAATCTTTGTTATAGTAGTCCGGGTCATAAATGGTACCCCAGGAATATCTCACGTTTGCATTTACATGGAATTCAACCGGATCGAAGACAATGCCGAATCCGAGTCCTCCTGTCAAACCGTAGTCGAACCTCCTGTCCCAGTCCATGAAAGCATTCCTGTACTCGTCCAGAACGTGATCACCGATCCTTTCGATGCTGAGACGGTAGCCTCCGTAAATTCCGAGATCCGCCATTACCTTGAAATGCAGGCCGTCAGAATGGAAATGGGCCATGAAAGGTACTTCAGCATATTTGATTATGGCTTTCTCCGCACCCTCCAGGGTAGGTGTGATTCCGGTTTCCTTGTTTTCCTTGAACTGGTAACCTTCGTGGCTGTATCTCGCTCCGACCTTGAACCCAAAGTTCGGGCTTCCGTCGAAGAGCTTCCCGTATTTCAGTACAAACACTCCGAATGTGTTAGGCGCAAACATGTAGGTCTGCGTCTTCGAAGGATTGAACTGCATCCTGCTCACGGACGCTCCGTACTCTGCTCCAATGATCGTGTAATCATTGAGCGAAAAGACTCGCTTCAGGGAATCCTTGGGATCTTGCGCCCACGTCATGACCGACGTGAGGAAGGTGATAAGGAGGCCAGTCGTTATTTTCTTAATCGTTTCCATCTGAACTATTCTCCTTCTTGAATCCCATGAATTCCGACATATTGAGTTCCTGCACAATCTCACTCCGCTCGGGAATATCGAAAGAGTCCGAGTCGTTCGTCCTGAGGAACTTTACTTTTTCAGGTTGCCTGTGTCCCAGCAGGTTGCCGGTGTCCACGATTCCGTTGCGGTTGGCATCTTCCGTTATCCTTATACAGTATTTACCGGCCTTGAGATAAGGGAACAGCAGGGCACTGTCGGAATCTATTATGAACTGCCTTATGACATTAGCTTTCTTCTCGTCTAGCATCTCGACTATGAACTTCCTGTCCACATCGCTGACATTCAAGGTAAATGTACTGAGGGTTTCATCATTGGGAAGGGAAACCTTCACCTGGGTACTGTCGTTCCAATGCCCGTTAATGTCCCTGAATGATCTGTAGGGTACCTTGAATATATATTCGTAGCCTTGCATGACCTGGACATCAGGTTTGATGATATAACGCCTGATGTTCAGTGAATCCCTCTCAATGGTGAAACGCTCTTGCTGCTCGATCTGCTTGGGATTGACCGACTTTAAGCTCAGGGTGTCGAAATCGCCCAGGAAAGGAGGATCTGCGAACTCCATCACTATTCCATTCTGCTCGAAGGTCTCCGGAGTCGTTTTGAGGGTAATCGGACAAATAGTGTCCTGACGTTCGACTTTCTTCCTTTGCGCCCGGCCTTTAGGCCTGTTCTCATCTACCAGTTTGAAGTCCTCGGTCACTGGATTCAAGACGCCGAGAGTGTCGGTCTTCCAGTAATTGACGAATAGATGAAGAGTGTCAGGCATAGGTCCGGAGTCGTTGATCCAGAGAAGAAGGCTGTCCTGCTGGATGTTGAACTCACTGATGATCTTATCTGAAGGGAAACCCTTGAACCAGAGGGAATCGATCCTGACTTCAGGCGCCAGGAAAGTGATGTAGGAGCCACGGTCAGACGTTCTCTTCTTGTTCATCACCATCTGTTTGGAAGGCTTCTCGCGGAATACGACAAGGTCTATCTCTGCTTTTCTGGCAAGGCACGCAGAGGTGTCCTTCATGTCATACTTCTTGAGTTCGGGAATATCTTCTGAAACGACGTTCACAGGCTTGAAGAGTGAGTCAAGGAAGGCGATCCGGTCCTCATCAGGATCATAAATGTTGTTGCCGTTGGCATCGACGACTGCATAAGCCCTGTAAAGGGTGTCCTTGATGTTCCTGATAGAGAAGAATCCCCAGTCATCAGTCTTGACCGCGGCGACTGGCCTGCTGAGCATGACAGCAGAATCTGCGTGGTCCTTGTATAGCATCACAGTCGCTCCTTTGACCGGCATCAGGTTGTTGCAGTCGTATACGTTTCCAGTAACATACATGGAATCAGCAGTGTCTCCTGTCGAGAACCATGTAGTGTAGCCCGGGAAGGGATTGCTTTCGTTATTGTCGACGAGGGCTCCGGTAAGGTCGATTGTATAGGTCATGTCAGGAAGCAGGTCTTCCTCGAAATAGACGACAAGGCTTTTCCCCTTGATCTTGTACTTGGGCGCCTTCGCCTGGGGAGGGGACAGATAGATATTCTTCGGATCCTTGACGGTGACATATTCATTGAAAGTGAATACTACCTGGGTACCGCTCTGGGGGACATTGGTGCTTCCTGGTTTGGGACTAACCTTTACGATCACCGGTGGTATCGTGTCCTTGAGTCCTCCTGTCGGGGCCTGGGTCGTGTTGGCGCAAGAATGCGAAAACATCGTAGACAGTAAGACTATGCTCACCGGCAGCAAGGGAAAGTATCTTGAAAGGAATTTTTTCATCATAATCCTCTACATCCTTCAAAAATCAGGCTTACAGATCCGTCCTGACGACGTTTTGTATGCCGTCGATCGAACTGAGCTTCCGTATCATCCTTTCCAAGGCGCTCTTGTCGTGGACATTGAGGTCGATGTAGCCCTCAAAGATCCCTTCGTCAGAACTCAGGTAAACCTTTCTCATGTTGACGCCCATCACGAGCGAAATGTATCTCGAAATCTCATTTAGCAGGCCGACACGGTCGATACCCTTGATGGAGAGCCTGGCGGGGAATCCAGTCCTGTCCGTGTCTGTCTCCCACTTGGGAGTGATAACCCAGTCGCCATGCTTTGACGCTATGCTGTCAGCGACGGGGCAGGATTTCTTATGCAGGGTTATCGTCCCGTCAGGAGCCTTTATGCCAATTACAGGGTCTCCTGGAATAGGCCGGCAGCAGGTCGCTATCACGTAATTGCTTCTTTCCTTAGAAACCGGACTCTGGATATCCCTTCTGCGGTTGAAAAGATTTGAGTACCATGGACTCTTGGAAGAGGGGGTGATGGATGAAAGCGAATCTGCCAAGGTTGGATCAGGCTTGATCAGGCCAAGGCCGACCCGGAAATACAATTCCTCGATATTCCGTCCGGGAATACCGAAATGCCTTGCCATCAGTTCGGCACTTTCGGTATTCATCCTGTAACCAGCCCCTTCCATTTGCTCGGTGATGGTCTTCCGTCCTATCTCGGCGATCTCTTTCTTCATTCCCTTGAAATAGTCGATGACCACACTGCGGGCATGCCTTGTCTGGAGGAACTGGAGCCATTCACGTTTGGGATGCTCATTCTCCGCAGTGATGATCTCGACCTGGTCTCCGGTTTTGAGCACATGGGACAGCGGAACCAGTCTCATGTTGACCTTAGCGGCAATGGCCTTGTTGCCGATCTCGGTGTGGATGCTGTAAGCGAAATCCAATGCAGTTGCACCTTTGCTTATGGATTTCTGCTCTCCCTTAGGTGTGAAGACGGTTATGTCCGAACTGACGAGGTCGTTGTGGATGATATCCAGGAGCTCGAGGGCATTGACATCAGGGCTGACCAGGATCTCCTTCACCTTCGCCAGCCATTTGTCCATCTCGCTGTCGTTCTCGCTTATGTAACCTTCCTTTTTGTATGCCCAGTGCGCTGCGATTCCCTTTTCGGCGATGTCATCCATCCTCTTTGATCGGATCTGGACCTCGATCCATATTCCCTTGTCGCTCATCAGGGTACAATGGAGAGCTTCATAGCCGTTGCTCTTAGGATGCTTGACCCAATCCCTGACCCTGTCCGGTTTGTAACGGTAGATTCCGGTGATTATTGAGAAAATGTGATAGCACTGGTCTCTTTCGCTCTCCTTAGTCTCAGCGATAGGTGTGAACACGATCCTGAGGGCGTAGAGGTCGTAGACTTGCTCGAAGGGGATGTTCTTCGTCTGCATCTTGTGCCAGATCGAGTACGGTGTCTTGACCCTTTTCCGGATTTCAAAATTGAAGCCGCTGCTGGTCAGTGCTTCCCGGATTGGGGCGATGAAATCGTCAATCTGCCTTTCCTGACCCTCGATATTCTTGTTGACCAGAGCAGAAATCTCATTGAAGGCGTCAGGTTCCTTGTACTTGAGCCAGATGTTCTCCATCTCAGACTTGATTTCGTAGAGTCCCAAGCGATGGGCCAGAGGGATAAAGATGAACATCGTTTCACTGAGGATCTTATCCCTCTTGTACTCGGGCATGGAATCGATCGTCCTGCAGTTGTGAAGCCTGTCTGCAAGCTTGATCAGGACAACCCGTACATCGTCATTGAGGGTAAGGAGGATCCTTTTGAAGTTCTCTGCCTGCAAACTTTCGGAATAGACGTCTTCAAGTCTTTTAGCCCTATCCTCGTTGTCAAGGACTATCTTGATCTTCGTAAGACCATCGACCAGGCTGGCAATCTTGTCTCCGAACAGGTTCTTGATGTCATCAACAGTGTAGTCAGTGTCTTCGACGACATCATGGAGGAGTGCGGCTGCTATCGACTTGTATCCCAGTCCGATGTTGCTCACCACTATCTTTGCCACCTCGATAGGATGGATTATATAGGGACCGCCTGATCTCCTGCGAACGTCCTTGTGCGCTTCGTTGGCGAAGTCGAATGCTTTTTGGACGACATCCATCTCCTCCTGGTTGGCGCAACGCTTCTGCGCGGCTTCCTTGAGCTGGGCGTAACTCTCATTGATTACCTTGTAGTCCTCTTCTGTGAATTTTGATAAACTCATGATTATTCTACTTTGTCACCAACCTGCTGCGCAGCCTGTACCGCCCTTGCCTTGTCCATCTCATCAACTGTCTGGAACGAGTAGGAAAACTGTGCACCGTATAGAATGATCAGCCACCCGAACCTGAGCCACATCATGAAGAGAGGCAGGGCTGCCACGGCTCCATAGACGGCATTGATATTTGTCACCAAGACCTGCGTCTCAAGGTAAAGGTACTGGAATATCGTGAAAGCGATTCCTGCCCACAATGCACCCTTCAATGCAAAACGATAGTTGACATGCGTGGCAGGAATGAACTTGTACATCGCTGAAAGGGTCATGATCGCGACTCCTCCGAATATCACCCAACCGAGGAATGACTTGATCTTCTCAGTTACGCCGATGCTGTTAGGGATAAGATCCAGGACATGTGAATAGACCACAGTCCCTGCAAAGAAGATCAGGACGACGAAGGGTATAAGGATCATGATGATGATGTCGATGCCGTAACTCTTAAGAGCCTTTCTCTTGGGTTTCCTCACGTGCCATACATTGTTGAATACCTTTTCAACACGGTTCATCATCCAGATGACGAGCCAGACGAATGAAAGAGCCGTGATAACACCGAAAAGCCCGGCCTTTGATGCATTTATTATGTTTGATGCCGCCGTCAGGAGGGTATCGATGACGGTCTGGCTTATGTCTGCAGAGTACAGGGCTTCACGCAGTACGTTTTCAAGGCCGAAACCGCTTGTGACAGCGAAACACACTGCAACAAGGGGAACCGCTGCAAGGGTGCAGAAGTAACTGAGTGCGACTGACTGTAGTCCGATCTTTTCGTCTGCAAAATTCCTAAGCGCGTCCAGGACAACCTTCAAGTCCCTTATGAACAAGGCCTGGGCCTTGGACAGTTCGCTGAGATTAAACTGCCAGATGTCGTGACCGAGGAATTTCCTCAGCCAGCGGACATAAGTCTTGATCTTCAAAGAAAACTCGTCGAACTTGCCCATCGCCTGTAGCTAGAATAATGTCGGTTCGACTTCAAATAGTCCAGGATCCTCGTCAGCTGCCTCTCTTGACTGAGAGTCAGGGAGCATTTCCATGAACTCATCCTCGGAGACAATCCGCACTCCAAGGTCACCGGCTTTCTTGATTTTCTCGGGGCCGGGTTTGCTCCCAGCCAGAAGGAAACTTGTCTTTCCGCTGACTGACGAACTGTTTTTCCCGCCGTTCGCTTCAATAAGCTTCTTCATTTCATCCCTTGAGATGCTGAAGTTGCCGGAGATCACGATTGTCTTACCGGCCAAAACCTCGGAAGAAGGCGCTGAACCTTCATCCATCGAGAACCTGAGGCCGGCGGCCTTGAGGCGTTCAATGTCATCGAGGTGCCTGCTGTCCCGGAAATAATCGTAGACACTTCTCGCGATTACATCTCCGACATCCCTGACTGCAAGGAGGTCTTCCATGGAAGCCTCTCTGAGGGCCTCTATAGTGCCGAAATGCCTGGCAAGCTCCTTGGCAGTAGTTTCTCCCACGTACCTTATTCCGAGAGCAAAAAGGACCCTTTCGAAGGGGACTTCAAGCGAGGAACGGAGGCTGTCAAGGAATCTCCTGGCACTCTTGTCCTTCCATCCTTCGAGCAACAGCAGTTTTTGCATGTCGAGGGAATAGAAGTCCGACGGAGTCCGTACGAGGCCGAGATTGTACATCTGCTCGACGGTAGCGTCTCCTGCCAGTATATTCATGGCCTTGCGACTCAGGAAATGGACCAGTTTCCCCTTTATCTGGGTAGGGCAGCCGTCGATGTTGGGGCAGAAACTCTTTGCCTCGTCTTCATCACGGACCAGGGGAGTGCCGCAGTCGGGGCAGACGGTAGGGAAGGCAGGCCTCACGGAATCCGCAGGTCTTCTGTCAATGTCCACATCAATGATCTTGGGAATGATTTCCCCACCCTTGATGACCTTTACCCAGTCGCCCACCCTGATGTCCATTGCGGACATGAAATCCTCATTGTTCAGCGTAGCCCTTTTTACGATAGTTCCTGCCAGCTGAACAGGCTCGAGGTTTGCCACAGGGGTTACTGCACCCGTACGACCAACCTGGTAATCTATAGAGACCAGCCTTGTCAAGGCTTCTTCTGCTTGGAATTTGAAGGCTACTGCCCATCTCGGAGACTTGGCAGTGTAGCCTAGGGCGCTCTGGTAATCCAGTTCGTTGATTTTAATGACGATCCCGTCCGTCGCATATGGAAGGAATTTCCTTTCAGTGTCCCAGTAGCGAATGTACTCTTCTATCTCGTCTATGCCGTGAGCTATCCTGCGCTTGTCTGAGACAGGAAGTCCCCAGGATGCAGCAGCATCAAGGGCGGCACTGTGGGTTGCAAATGTAACGCTTTGGGCAGGAATATGATACAGAGTGCACATAAGCCCGCGCCGCGAGACTTCATCGGGATCCTGCAGCTTCAGGGAGCCTGATGCAGCATTCCTCGGATTAGCGAAGGGCTGATCCTCATTGTCAAGCCTTTCCTTGTTGAGCCTGTCGAAGGATTCATAAGGCATCAGGATCTCTCCTCTTATCTCGAACTCCTCCGGCCAGCCGGAGCCTTCAAGCTTGTAAGGAATGTTGGAGATCCTGCGTACATTTGCCGTCACATCGTCTCCGACGACGCCGTCACCGCGTGTCAATGCCCTGAACAGGCGGCCGTTCCTATAGGTCAGGCAGATTGCCGTGCCGTCGAATTTAAGTTCGCATGAATATGTGAACCCGACTTCACCAAGCTCCTTTTCAGCCCTCTTCACGAAATCCTCTATCTCGCCGATATTATACGTGTTGCCAAGGGAAAGCATCGGGTACTTATGGGGATACTGGGCGAAACCCCGTTCCAGGTCGCTGCCGACTTTCTGGGTGGGGGAGTCTGGGGTTCGCAGGTCGGGGAAGGCTTCTTCCAGGTCCTCGAGTTCATGCATCAGATGGTCATAGTCGAAATCGCTCATGGTAGGGGCATTTTCGACATAGTACCGGCGGCTGTTTTCCCAAAGGGTGTCTTTGAGAAAATCGATCCGTTTCCTGGCCTGTTCGTGATCCATCTCTTGTGGCATTGTATTAAAGATTACAAATTTAACGAAAATTGACGATAAATTGCTGGAAATGGATTAAATTTGTAGACCTCAAACAACGAACAGACAAAATATTCATAAAACAATCTATCATGAAAGATTCAATAATCATCCTCTGCGGCGGCGGCCCCGCTCCTGGAATGAACACTGTCGTGTTCTCCGTGGCCAAGACTTTCCTTAACAATGGTTTCAGGGTCATCGGCCTCCATGGCGGCTACTCAGGACTTTTCAATTCCAATCCCAGGATTGAAGACATCGACTTCTTCAAGGCTGATTCCTATTTCAACAGGGGTGGTTCCTACCTCCAGATGAGCCGTTTCAAGCCCACTGATGATGATTTCAAGAATAATTTCAACCTCTCCCTCTTCCAGGACAACAACATAAAGCTCCTGGTGACCGTCGGAGGTGATGACACTGCATCTACAGCCAACAGGATCGCCAAGTTCCTCGAGGCCAAGAACTATCCGATCCGCAACATCCATGTCCCCAAGACTATCGACGATGACCTTCCTCTTCCTGACAACGCTCCTACATTCGGATTCAATTCTGCAAAGGACGAAGGAGCCCACATCGCCCGCACTGTTTATGAGGATGCCCGTACTTCCGGCAACTGGCTTCTGATCTCCGCGATGGGCCGTTCCGCAGGTCACCTGGCTCTCGGAATCGGTGAGGCAACACATTGCCCCATGACCATTATTCCCGAGATGTTCAACAAGACCACCATCTCGGTCGACAAGATCATCAAGCTTACCCTTTCAGCCATCCTGAAGAGGAAGCTCCTCGGCATCCCTTACGGAACCGTCGTTGTCGCAGAAGGCGTTTTCCACGACCTTGACGCTGAAGACATCAAGGCTACAGGAGTCCACATGACCTACGATGAGCACGGACACCCCGAGCTTGGCAAGATCAGCAAGGCCGTCCTCTTCAACGACATCCTTGAAAAGGAATTCAAGAAGGTCGGAATGAAGGTCAAGACACGTCCTGTGGAGATTGGTTACGATGTCCGCTGCCAGGATCCCGTTGCATACGACCTTTCATACTGCACCGAACTTGCAATGGGAGTCTATGAGCTCTACACCAAGGGCGAGACAGGTTGCATGGTCTATGTCGATGTCAACGGCAACCCTGCACCTCTGTACCTTAAGGACCTCCAGAACGAAGAAGGCAAGATTCCTCCGCGTCGCGTGGACATTGAAGGCGGTATTGCCCGCAACTACTACGGACATATCTGCAACTACATCACTCCTGCCGACTACGAGGCTGCAAAGGCATTCGTCCCCAATCCTGAGGAGTATGATTTCAAGAAGATCCTAAACTGGTAAGACGGAATATCCGAATCTTTTCACGGAGGCGTTCATCTTGAATGCCTCCGTTTTTTTCATTCCGAAAAATCGGAGGGCCTCTGCGGGTATGAATATTTCGGGTGTAGCGTCGGAATCAGAAAAATTGCACACAAAGAGCATGACCTTTTTACTGTTCCCGCGCAGGAAGGCGAAATGATGCCTTGGATCAAAGCCACGGGAAGATTGATTGCAGTAGCAGAGGTCGAAAGTCCTCCCATGGGAGACAGCCGGACCGGCCGCCAGTGAAGCAGCTCTCCGGAATACTTCTAGAGTCTCCTTCTCCTTAGGTTCGAGGGCATCTTTGCCATGAATATATTCATAGAGCCTCCTGAGGGAAGGAACGCTCCACCAGTCGAAAATTGTAGTCTTGCCATCCACCCCGCTGAAACCTTCAGAGTCCATTCCGCGCTCTCCGGTTTCCTCGCCGAAGTAAATCATGAAAGGTGCTGTGTTGAAGAGCATCGAAACGCAGAGAGGAGCGGGGGTCCTGGAAGCATCGTATCCGAAGAAATCTGATGCGAACCTTTGTTCGTCGTGGTTTTCCAGGAAATTGAGCATCCTGGGCTGAAGGTCACCAAGCATCTGCCAGTTCCATGTTATTGCCTGTGCCGAGCCGTGACCTTCCACAATTGACCGGAGGGAATCATACAGACCTGATTTGTCATACAGGAAGTCGAAACCGACTGTCTCGATGTAGTGCCGGTAAAGTTCTTTCTTGTACACCTCGGCAATGAATATCACGTCCGGGAACACAGCTTTGATGTTCTCTATCAGCCATTCCATGAATTGCCAGGGCACCATCTCGACCATGTCGCACCTGAAGCCGTCGATTCCCTTGCTGCACCAGAAGCGCACTATGTCCAGCATCTTGTCCCAGGTGGAAGTATGGAAGTCGCAGTAATTCAGGCGTATGGTCTCGTACCAGTCATTCTTTCCAGGGAAAGGTGAGAAGCAGTTGCCAGAGGCTTTTGCCGGATTCTCGTAGTAGCCGTCCCCATGAACCGGAAGTACGAGAGTCTGGCCTGGATAGTAGTAGAAATCATTCTCCGGTGCCCAGTGTACAGACGGATCGTCTCCTGTACCCAGGACTCCGGATTTTCCGAATCCTGCAGGCACTTGGGCAAGCCCGGCTTTACCGTAATCCCGCGAGACATGGTTGGGAATGAAATCAATGATAGCTTTTAGCCCGGCAGAATGAGTCCTCTTTAATAAAGACTCGAACTCATCCATTCTTTCATGCAGATTATCTGCAAGATATGGATTGACATCATAATAATCAACAATGGCATAGGGAGAGCCTGCAGCCCCTTTGACGATAGCAGGGGAGGAGGCTGGACAACCATTACATGAATAGGTCGTTGCGTGCCGGATGATGCCAGTGTACCAGACATGGGTGATGCCAAGTTCATCCCTCAAGTAGGAGAGGGATGCATCATCCACTTTGCAGAACTTCCCGCAGGGTTCCCCCTCGGAATTGCCCCATAGCCTTGGGAGCAACTGGTAGATTGTCATTTTTCCATCCATGTCATACCCCGATGATGGCACGAGAACTGTTCCGGTCTATGAATCCTGTGAGTCCTTCGATGCGGTAGACTTTGACGAAGTCTCCTGACCAGATGCATTCCTTGGACTTTATAGATTCAAAGTCGATTTCGCCGGAGCCGGCGAACTGGTCCACCGAAAGGTACCCTACGCCAAGTGAAGTTATGTTCTGGAAGAAGTGCGTGCCCTGGCTGGGTTCTATCCTGAAACCTTCCATGCCATATTCAACGACCATCCTTGCGGCCGAAATGTCGGTCCACGCTACAGGCACGCCAAGTGTCGGAATAGATGATCCCCACCTTCCTGGACCGACAAGGAAATAGCTCTTTCCTTCAGCGATCATCCTCGAATTGATCCCGGCTATTTCCGCAGCCATTTTTTCAGTCTTCATCTTATCGAATGACTCAGGCAGGATGATCACGAGATACTCTGATTCGTTGAACCAACCGTTGCCAAGAGCACTGTCGCTCTTTATCAGATGCTGACTGACAGTCTTGGTGGCTTCGGCGATTGATGAGGTCCGGAAATCGGATCCGGAAGAGACGGGGCGTACCTGGAGGAGATCAAGTACAGCCTCCTTCCCGCCGCTGCCGGTCACCGGATCGAGCGCAAACTCCAGTTCTACCTCTCCCATGAGTTCATTCCGGCAAATGTCCATGATGTCGGACAGAGCCTTGGCAAGAGGGAAGCGGTCATACTGGAATATACCATCGAATGATATGACACGCGGTCCTCTTGCATTTACGCCCGGTTGCATCCTGTCATCTTGGAAAACGTAAGTGGATGCCACCAGCTCCGGGTGGTCATAGCTTTCAAGCGCCTGTGCTATGGGAACCATCTTGAGGTTGATGCCATCGTTCCTGGAAATCTTGAAGGACCCCGGGTTAGTGTCCAGTACGAACATTTCGTTCTGGGTGTCACGCATGGCAAGCTTGGGAGATGACAACTGCAGTATCTTCTTTGGTTGCCTGGGATCCACACGGAGGGTCCTGCCTCCGTCGACGACCGTCTTGCCCAGTCCGAAGGCTACGTTCAGGACTCCATCTTCAGACTTCTCGGAACCTATAGGGTAAGAGTTCATTGACCTGGCAACTCCTGATAGCATGGGATAGTAGAATCCGCCGTGGTCCGAGCCACAGATGGTTTGTATGATGACAGCCATCTTCTCCTCTCCAAGTAGGTTCCCGCTTGCCTGGATGTAAGCCCTGCTTCCGGCAAAATAAGTGGATGCATAGACGCTTTTGATCGCCTTTGTGAGTTCCCTTAGCATCCTGTCCTTGTTCTCCACGAAGGGGCACATGTAGGTCGAATAGACACCGGCGAATGGCTGGTAATTGCTGTCCTCAAGCTTGGAGCTTGAACGGACCGCAACCGGGCGGCGGACAGTCTCCACGAAAGCCTTCAGCTTCTTCATCAAGTCCGCGGGGAGCGTGGATGCTACGAATTCAGAAAGTATCTCGTCATCAGATAGTTCAGAATCGATTACCGACTGCAAGCCATTCTCAACTATAAACTGGTCGAACCAGTCTGTGGACACGACGACGCTTCGAGGGATCCGGATCCTCATCCGTGGATACTTGAATGCAAGCGAATGCTTCTGGACAAGATGATTCAGGAATGCCAAACCCCTGGCTTTGCCTCCGAGTGAGCCTTCACCCAGGCGGGAGAACCAGAAATAGCTCTGGTAGGAATCTTCATTGAATTCAGCGATCACACCCTGTCCGATCATCTGGTGATATCTCCCGATCTGTTCCAACAGGAATTCCCTGAATTCACCGGCGTCGTCATGGTGGGCCTCCCTGAATGTCTTGGCAAGGTCGAAAAGCCCCCTGGCGTAAAGCCACTTCGAAAACATATTCCTGGAAGTGTTGCTGACCAGGATTTTATCAGGGATGTCTCCAACTATCTTTTCCAGCTGTGTCAGGCTTGATGCCCGGCCGCGTTCTGTACCCGAGGAGTCACGGAAGACGAAGTCTCCAAATCCGAACTCTTCCTTCATGTAGTCGCCAAGCTGCATGAAAAGGGTCCTCGAGAATTTCTTCAGGAAACCGACTTTAAGCTCTTCAGCGACCTCTGCAATGCTTCCTTGTGAAGACTGCAGGAGGACAGGCATCAGGGGATCATATTCCTTGATCCTCCTCACGAGGCCGAGTCCTGCATCGAGCTTTTCACTCTTGCTGCTGTCTCCCTTGTGGATGACCATCCCAACGTCGGAGATTACACCCATCAGGTAATCCTTGTACTTTTCAAAATAGGCGAGAGCATCGTCGTAGCAAGTGGCCAGCAGGATCTTCGGTCTGGAACGCTTACGGTACTTCCTCTGTCCCTCGTTTTGGAATTCGGTCAGGAATTCACGGCTCTGCGTGATGAGCAGCTTGTACAACTCCGGCAGGTAGGTCGAATAGTATCGGACCGAGTCCTCTACGAGCAGGATCACCCTGACACCGACTCCGAAGACATCGTTGTCGGCATTAGCAGAATCTTCTATCAGCTTGACGATCGCAAGGATCAGGTCGGCGTTGCCGTGCCAGCTGAACACGAAGTCGATACCGCTTTGGTCATATTCAAAAATACGCTGCCTTACGGCCTTGGAGTAATGGATGAGCATAATGAACGGGATGTCGCTTCCGTTCTTCTTAAGTTCAGACGCGAAGGCGAAGATTTCCCGATCCCGGTCATTGTACATGCACATGATCATGTCTATTTCCGAGTCCGATTCCATCACCGTCCTGGCTTCTGACGAGGAATTGGCCCAGATGAACATCGGGGGATTGCTCAGGTTCAGTTCACGGTATTCATTGATGACCTGGCTTTCGATCCGGCCGTCCTCTTCGAGAGTGAAGGCGTCATAGTTGCTGCAGATCATCAGGATCCTCCTGATCCTGGAGCGCATCAAGGATTCTTCGTTCATTTCCTGTCTTTTGTTAAGGTCCTCCGGCGGAACTCTGCTACAGTGACGGCTGTAGCCACGGCTGCGTTGAGCGATTCGGAGCCCGGCTGGTCAGCCGGATATGGGGGGATGTACAATCTGTCGGTCACGGCGGAAGCGACCGCAGACGAGATACCGTTCGCTTCGTTTCCGACAACTATCAATGACTTGGTCGAATTGCCTGTGTTGAGTTCCTTGGAATAGATGTTGTCTCCGTCGAGGAAGGTGCCATAGGCGGATCCTCCGGAAAGGGAGAAGAACCTGCAAAGCCTCGTGATGTCACAATAATGGAAGCGGACCCTGAAAATGGCACCCATCGTGGACTGGACTACCTTCGGATTGAAGACATCTACAGTGTCCGGGGACGCGAAAACTCCGTCCAGCCCGAACCAGTCGGCAATCCTGAGTATCGTGCCCAGGTTGCCAGGGTCCCTGATCCCGTCCAAGGCAAGGAACAGGCCGTTTTCTGGAAGTGCAAAATAAGAGAGGTCTTCGATCTCAAGGTTCTCCGGCTTCCTGAGGACTGCCAGGGCAGGGGAAGGGGAACTCAGGAGGGTCATCCTTTCCATTGCAGTTACACCTATGTCCTTCATGCGGTAGTGCCTGACAACTTCGAATGATGACTGCAGTGCTTCATCGACCATCTTTTCGCCTTCTACGACGAACATCCCGTTTTCATCCCTGTTTTTTTTCCTTTCGAGGGACTTGACGAAGCGTATTTCGTTATTGGAAACCGGTAAGCTCATAAATCTGTCATCCAATGGTGAACAAATATATTAATATTCTTCCTATTTTTGTAGAATCATGGTGCCAAAAACGTCCTCCACCATACTCTCCGTCCTGGTCATCGCTATCGCGCTGGTCTGCTCCTGCAGTACTACCCGCGTGCTCGAAGAAGGGCAGTACCGCCTGGCGAAGAATGAGGTCGAAATCACCAATGACCGTAAATTCAATCCCAAGGAAGTCGAGAAGTACATTCAGCAGAAATCCAACACCTACCTCGTCTTCGGCTGGAACCCGTTCCTTAACGTCTACAACTGGTCAGGAAGGGACACCAGCAAGTTCTCCAACAAGTTGATCCGCAAGATAGGCGTTGCTCCGGTCGTCTACCAGCCAGCGCAGGTGGACGCTTCCATCGACAACATCAAGCGCCACCTCGAGTACCTTGGCTATTACCATTCTGATGTCAAGAGCGACGTCAAAGTGGACGGCAGGGATGTCGACGTCAAATACACGGTCACCCTGGGTGACAGGTACAAGATCGACAAGATCACCTTCTCGGTTCCGGAAGGAAAGTTTGCGGAGGATTTCTATGCGGACACCACGAACCTTTCGATCAAGAGGGGAGACTATCTTTCCGAGGCCGACCTGGAACTTGAAACTGAGCGTTCTGCAGCATGGATGAGAAGGAACGGATGGTTCGGTTTTACCAAGAATTACTACACCTTCGAGGCAGACACACTGGAACGCCGTGACACTGCCGACCTGCAGATGATCATCCGCGAATACACCAGGAACCAAAGTCCGGACAATGCCCGTCCGTTCAGGAAATACAATTTCGGAAATGTTGGAATATCGTGGGACAAGGACCTTGTCTTCAACCGCAGGGTTCTCAGGAACATGAATACCATCGTCCCGGGCAACATGTACGATGAAGGGGAAGTCAATACGACCTATTCAAGACTTTCTGCGCTCAAGCTTTTCAGTGGGGTGAGCATTGCCCTCAATCCTCGGGATACCTCCGACATCGTGGACTGCGACATAACACTGACGAGGTCAAGGGTACAGGGATTCAAGGTCAACCTGGAGGGCTCGACGAATTCAAACGGTCTGATCGGCGTCTCGCCGCAGCTCAGCTATTTCCACAAGAATATATTCCATGGCGGCCAGTGGCTGAACCTCAGTTTCCTGGGTAATTTCCAGTTCAAGTCAAACGACCGGAATGTCCGTTCGGATGAGACCGGTGTTTCTGGAAGCTTGAGTTTCCCTAAGTTCCTGGGGCTGCCCAACACCTTGTTTACAGGACCCAACATTCCACGGACAGAGATAAACGCATCCTATACCTACCAGAACCGCCCTGAATATACCAGGAAAATGATTTCGACATCCTTCGGCTATTCCGGGTCCTTGTCAGGAGGAAGGTTCTACTACCAATTCTACCCGGTCCAAGCCAAGATCGTCCGCCTGGACCATCTGGATCCCGGTTTCTTCAACACTCTTTCAGGGAATCCCTTCATGAGGGATGCGTACCAGAACCACTTTGATCTCGGCTCCAGTGTCATGGCTTACTACACTACATGTGCCGACCTCAATCCAAAGGTTTCATACCAGTACGTCCGCTTCCAACTCGACGCCTCCGGTAACGTGGCCAGTCTGTTCAACCGCTACATGAAATCAGACCAGTATGGTTCGAAGCTGATCTGGGGGACACCATACTCGCAGTATCTGCGATCCGAGGTTTCCTATGGAAAGACTGTTGTACTGGGCAAGAACAGCAACAGGGCGATTGCCCTGAGGGTACTGGCCGGAGTCGGACACGCCTATGGCAATTCCGTTACGATGCCTTTCGAGAAGCAGTTCTACAGTGGAGGCGCCAGCAGCATGAGAGGATGGCAGGCCCGTACCCTGGGCCCCGGACGTGCCAAGGCCGACACATCATTCGTGATTCCGAGCCAGACCGGAGACCTGAAGATGGAGGTTAATCTCGAATACCGTTTCCCCTTATTCTGGAAACTGTACGGAGCCTTGTTCCTGGACATGGGAAATGTCTGGAACATAAAGACTTCTGAAGACGATGAGGCTGGCAGGTTTTCTTTCGACGACTTTCAGGATACCATGGCATCAAACACAGGTTTCGGGCTTAGGATGGACCTGAATTTCCTTATCCTCAGGCTTGATGTCGGTCTGAAGACCTATGATCCTTCTAAAGGTGAAGACGGAACCTACGGTTTTGCAGACTGGACCAGACGGGATGCCTACGCAATCCATTTTGGAGTCGGTTATCCCTTCTAATTAGCTATAATATCCTTATTTTTAAGACGATGGGGTAGTGGTCGCTGATTTTCGGCACCCCGTATCCATCAGTAATCATTGCGTACGAGAGGGGAGTGAGGCCGTTGACAAAGAAATGGTCGATCGCACCGTGACTCTCGGCCGGCCTGGAAAAGTTTGCGAATGTGTCCTCTTCAGGAATACCCAGGATCACCCTTGCTGATTCCATTTTGAGACCGGCTTCGTTGATATTCTTAAGAAAGGTGTTCCAGTCCCCGCATGCAACATCTTTTCCTGTCAGCTGTCCGTTGACTTGTTCAACGGTCCTGGTAACGATCTTAGCCTCCCATCTTGAATGCACATTGATTATCTTGATTCCTGAGACCGAGCATGAGTCCCAGAAGATCGAAAATCTGTGCCCTGAGGATTTCGTGGTTTTGCGGATATAGATTGGATGGCTGACGGAAAGACCGGCACTCTTGTAGCCGTCGGGAATATACCGTCCGACCGGTGGAAGTACTTCCTGAAGGCAGATTACATCCGGATCAACATCCCCGATCATTTTCTCCATAGCCTCCATCCGTCTTTTCCAGTAGGTATCCTTGCTCTCGTCAGTATCTCTGGTCCATTCACGGACATTGAATGAAAGAATCACCAGAGAATCAGCGGTTTGGGCAGAAGCAGGCAACGCCTGGAAGGGGAGTGAAGCCATTGCAAGGAGAATCAACTGCCAGATCCGGCTCATGGAAAAGAATCTATTTGAGGGACAATGCACAGACGTTCTCGACGTGTTGGGTGTGAGGGAACATGTCGACCGGTTGAACGGCAGTTATTACATATTTTTCGCACAAGATAGCCAGATCCCTTGCTTGAGAAGCAGGATTGCAGCTGACATAGACTATCTTTTCAGGGGAGGCGGCCATGATCACCTTGGCGACATCCGGATGGATTCCTGCCCTGGGAGGATCCAAGATAATGACATCAGGATGGCCGTGCTCTGCAATGAAATCCTCGCTAAGTACGTCTTTCATGTCACCTGCAAAGAATTCGCAGTTCGAGATCCCGTTGGCTGCAGCATTTGCCTTGGCATCCTCGATCGCCTCAGGCACATACTCGATTCCTATTACCTTTGATGCCTTTCTGGACACAAACTGCGCGATGGTACCTGTACCGGTGTAGAGGTCATATACGATTTCTTTCCCAGTCAGGCCGGCAAAGTCCCTCGCAACTGAATAGAGCTTGAAAGCCTGTCCAGAATTAGTCTGGTAGAAGGACTTGGCTCCAATGCGGAAAGTCAGTCCTTCCATGGTCTCACGGATTACAGGTTCGCCCTTGTAAAGGACACATTCCTGATCTCCGATCGAATCATTTAGTTTACTGTTAATTACATAGTAAAGTGAGGTTATCTGGGGGAATGCTTCTGCAAGTGCGTCCAGCATGGCCTCCCTCACATCCTTCTGTTCGTAGAAGAAGCACAGGATCACCATAAGGTCGCCGGTCTCTGTCGTCCGGATGAACATGTTGCGGATGAACCCTACGTTATTCCTTATGTCGAAAAAGTCGAGCCCATGGCTGATTGCATATTCCTTGCAGAAAAGCCTGATGTCGTTTGAAGGATCCTTCTGGAGATAACAGTGCTTGATGTCAAGGACCTTGTCAAAGAATTTCCCGACATGGAAGCCAAGTCCGAGCCTTTCCTCGGGAGGGAAGTCCTCGGGATTCTCGCCCCAGTTGAACCATTTCTTGCTTGAATAGGTGAATTCCAGCTTGTTACGGTAATAGACAGTCTTGTCCGAAGGAAGGGTAGGCCTTATCTCGGGCACTTTGAGGTGCCCAAGCCTAACTAGTTGGTCTTCAACTTGTTTACGCTTAGCTTCCAACTGCATAGGATAGGGAAGTGGCTGCCATTTGCATCCTCCGCAAGTTCCGAAATGCTCACAGAAAGGTTCGATCCTGTCCTTTGACGGCTTTACGATCCTGGAAATGAAACCTTCATAGTAGTTATGGTATTTCCTGGTTATCTTGATGTCCACGACATCTCCAGGGACTGCAAAGGGAACGAAGACGACAGCGCCATCCCAATGTGTCAATGCTTTTCCTTCAGCAGCACACGCTTCGATTGTCATGTTCTCAAGCAGCAGGTCAACTTTCTTTCTGGACATATTCAAGTCTGGTTGATGATCAAGTCTGTTCTTAAATGAGGGCAGGGCAGAACCAGATTTCGGCCTGCCCCGTCCCTTATATATCTATATTAACATAATATAAATTGTGTAACAAAAGGCTTAGAGTTTGCGGAGCCAGATGTTACGGTAGCTGATGCCCGGGCTGGGATCACCATGGCTCTGGAGAAGGATCGGGCCGTCACCGTGTACTTTGACTTTCGGGAATCCGATATATTCAGTGGTTCCGATGATCTCTGTGTTGTTCTGGACAACGACGCCATTGTGGATGACAGTCACCCTCGGCTTGTAAAGATACTGACCGTCCTCAGTGAAAACAGGAGCTGTGTAGATAATGTCATAGACATTCCACTCACCAGGAGCGCGCATCGCATTCACAAGCGGCGGAGTCTGCTTGTAGATAGATCCAGCCTGGCCGTTGACATAAGTTTCGTTGTTGTAGCTGTCAAGGACCTGGACTTCGTACATGTTCTGGAGATAGACACCGCTGTTGCCGCGAGCCTGGCTCTTGAACTGGGCATCCATCTGAGGAATGCACCACTCGATGTGAAGCTGGAAGTTGTGGAAAGATTCCTTGGTCTGGATGTCTCCAGCCTTCTTGTTGACAGTCATGATGCCATCATGGACAGTCCAGCCGGCTGCAGAATGATCCCTGGCACTTTCCCATGCTGAAAGATCCTTTCCGTCAAAAAGGACGATGGCATCGGATGGAGCTGAAGCTGTGGCCTGGTTTCCCGGAGTAACGATCTTGGGCTGAGGTGTCCAGTACTCTGACATGCCAGGACGCATGCGCTCCTGCTGGGGATACTCCTTCTTTTCCTGAGCAAAGGAATTGACTGCCAGTGAAGCCATGAGGGCCACTGCAGCGATTTTTGTAATGTTAAGTGTCATAATATTAAATAGTTAGATGAGTAAATCGGCAATTTCTGAAGCATTGAATTTGTCAGCGCTGTAACCCTGGGCGAATGACAGTCCGTCATGGACTGTTTCAAACTGCATTTCGGTGGCGAGAGCATTGAGCAGTTTCACGCTCATGCCGGCCCAAGTGTAGGATCCGAAGGCCGCGAAACGGCGGTTCTTGACTCCCCGTGCTTTCAAAGCCTCCATGAAAGACTGGACTGGCGGGAATATCCCGGCATTGTAGGTCGGCGAACCTACGATCAGTGTATCGTAAAGGAATACATCGGCCAGAGCATAGGAATAATTCTCCTCACAAAGGTCATGAAGCTTTACGGTAATACCTTTATTTTCAAGCTCTTGAGCAATTGCCTGTGCGGCTTTGGCAGTGTTCCCATACATCGAGCCATAGGCAATGGTGACTCCCCTTTCAAGTTTCGCCGCTGAAAGACGGTCGTACCACCCAACGACTTCGAGGATATCCTTTTCCCAGACAGGTCCGTGAGTAGGACATATACGCTCAATTCCTAAAGGAGAAACCTTTCTGAGTGCAGCCTGGACCGTCTGGCCGTATTTACCTACAATCGAGGCATAATAGCGGGTCATTTCTTCCTTGAAATCCACGAATCCGTCCACAAGACAGCCTTCAGGTACAGCCCTGAAGCAACCGAAAGCATCACCGCTGAAAGCGGTTTTTTCTTCGGGGCACCAGGTGACCATCGTTTCAGGCCAGTGAACCATCGGGATCATGTAAAACTGAAGGGTGGTTCCGCCGAGTGAGAGAGACTCCCCTTCTTTTATGACCTTTATGTTGTCTGTAAGCCCTTGATAGCCTTCTATCATGGGAACGGCCTTGGCGTTAGTGACTATCGTGCAGTCCGGATATTCATTCCTGATTACGGCCTGGAGGGCACTGTGATCAGGCTCCATGTGGTTTACGACCAGGTAATCAATCTTCCTGTCGCCTATTTCCTCTTTTATGTTCGAGAGGAATTCGTCCTTGAATGCCGCGGCTGCAGTGTCGATCAGTGCGATCTTTTCATCTACCACGAGATAGGAATTATAGCTTACTCCCTCGGGTACAGGCCACTGATGCTCAAATAGCACTGTCTGCCTGTCATTCATCCCTACGTAGCGGATCTTATCAGAAATTTTCATTTGCAATTATTCAGTTTATGCAGGATTCTGTTGATTAGCAAATTTAAGAAACTTATTCCGCTTTTTGCTAAATTTGTAATCGAAGGTTAGAAAATATATTCCAATATGCCATCAAACGATCAGTTTACTGCTCAAAGCACAGTCCTTCCCCCACTCCCTGAAAGGATGAGGCCCAGGACTCTTGCCGACTATGTCGGCCAGAAGCATCTAGTAGGCGAAGGCTGCATACTCCGCAACATGATTTCCAGCGGCAATCTGAGTTCGTTTATTCTATGGGGACCTCCAGGTGTGGGAAAAACGACCTTGGCAGGCATAATAGCCTCCACTCTGAACAGGGATTTCTATACCTTGTCGGCTGTCAGTGCAGGCGTCAAGGATGTCCGTGACGTCATCGAAAGGGCGAAAGGACGTTCGGTCTTTTCACAAGGAGCATCTCCGGTCCTTTTCATCGACGAGATCCACCGGTTCAGCAAGTCCCAGCAGGATGCACTCCTGGGAGCTGTAGAAAACGGAACCATAGTCCTGATCGGAGCAACGACGGAAAACCCTTCTTTCGAGGTCATAACTCCCCTGCTATCCCGTTGCCAGGTCTTTGTACTCAAGTCCCTTGAAGTGGAGGACCTGCAAACCCTGCTTGACCGTGCCCTAAGAACGGATGTCCTTCTGAAGGAAAAAGACATACGTATCAATGAGAATGAAGCCCTGCTCCGCTATAGCGGCGGCGATGCCAGGAAGCTTTTGAATATTCTGGAAATCGTCGTGGATTCCTTTGCCGGTAAGCCTGGCCCGATCGAGATAGACAATTCAGTCGTCACGTCATGTATCCAGGAGAATCTGGCAATATACGACAAGGATGGCGAGATGCATTACGACATCATATCAGCCTTCATCAAGTCCATACGAGGCTCGGATCCGAATGCTGCCGTCTATTATCTGGCAAGGATGCTCGATGGAGGAGAAGATCCCCTTTTCATAGCGCGACGCCTGTGCCTGTCAGCTTCCGAAGATGTCGGATTGGCCAATCCAAATGCACTGCTGCTGGCTAATGCCTGCTTCCAAGTGGTGCATCAGATCGGTATGCCTGAGGCTAGGATTCCGCTTGCAGAGGTCACCGTTTACCTTGCAAGCTCTCCTAAAAGTAACGCGTCGTATATGGCTGTGGAAAAGGCTCTTGCAACTGTTAAGGAGGATCGGACGAAGGCAGTCCCCCTGCATCTGAGGAATGCGCCTACCAAGCTGATGGAAGACCTTGGATACTCTGATGGTTACAAATATGCCCATGATTATCCGGGACATTTCGTCGACCTGGAATTCATGCCGAAGGGGCTCGAAGGCACGGTCTTTTACGAACCGGCTCCGAACCCCCACGAGGATCGCCTGAAAGCTTATCTCAAAGCTTGCTGGCCCAAGTATTATGTCTAACTAGAAGAGCTTGTCGACAGAAGAGATAACTTCTTCGGCTGAAAGCTCTGTGCTGAGCACAAGGTCCGGCTTCTTAAGCTCGAAGCCCTTGCTTGTGGCATTCAGCATTCCGGCTCCCGTAATGTTAAGCATCACGGTCTCGTCCTTCTTGACAGTACCTTCGTCAAGAGCCTTCTTCAAGGCAGCGACTGCTGAAGCAGCTGCAGGGAAAATGTCATAGCCTTCCTTGTTATAGAACTGAAGCATCCAGTAGACAATCTCATCGTTGGTCACCTTGAAGAAATCACCGCCTGAAGCAGTAAGTACATCGTAAAGGCCTCCGGCGAGACTGTACGGCGGTTTCCTGTTGGAAAGGACCTTTGCCAGGATGATCTCTGCATTCTTCCTCGACTCTTCAGGAGCAATAGGCACAAGGTCTCCGGAACCAGCCTTCCATGAATCGTACATCAGAGTGTAGGGGGCGTTCTGTACGCAGTAAACCCTCATTTCGTTCCTTCCGAAACGACCGTCCTTCTCGAGCCGGCATGCGTTTTCCCATGCTGCGATGGCTCCTGTACCGCTACCGACAGCTTGGAAATAAGCGTCGGGAATCCTTCCTATCACCTCGACTGCGCTGAGGATGGTTGTGCCCATTCCGTCGCGGCGGGCGACATTCTTTGCACCGCCTTCAGCCAGGTATCTGGGATCCTTGCATAGTTTTTCGCCCAGGGCAATGGCATCGTAATAATCTGTTCCATGCGGCGTTGCGATAACCTTTACGCAAGGCTTGAGCCTGCTTGTGAACCACAGGTCGGAAACATTGTCATTGGGGATGCAGATTACAATCGGGATGTTGTTGTCGGAGCAGACGCGGGCGAAAGCCCTCGCCGTATTGCCGGCGGACTGGACGACGAGGATATGCTTGTCATTCTTCGGAAGCCTGGCACATACAGAGAAAGCCTCCGTCTCCTTGAACGAACATGTCTCCATCCTCGCTCCCCTTTTGGGAACATAGCCGGAAAGTGTTATGAACAGGTTTTCCATCCCGAGCAGGTCAGCAAGGCCTTTGCTCTTGTACGTCACAGGAGCATGGGAGCGACGCAGGGTCCTTTTGATCGGGAGCCACTCTGCGTACCTGTAGAGTCCGTTGAGATCCTTCCTCGGAGTGAACTTTTCGTTGGCATAGACAGCCCTGACGAGGGATGGTGCAGGAGCCAGTGGATCAGCGAGGGACCATCCGGCGTCTTCGAAGACACGGCCGGTGCCCACGTCCATAAGCTTGTAATCTGTTGGTTGGAATTTCATATAGCGGTTAGTTTATATATTCATTATCAGGAAAACCATGTAAGCAGCGAACAGCACGAAGAAAGATACTCCGTCGCCCCTGCCGACCTTGTTGTTGCGTCCGGTCCAGGCGCTGGTCAGGAGGACGAAAGCGCTGAGGAGTACCATGATAAGGTCAACCGGATGGACATTGGCAAACGATAGAGGGCAAGCCAGTGCGGAGCATCCGAGGATGAGCAAGATGTTTGAAACATTCGATCCGATGATATTACCCAATGCAAGGGCTCCCTTTCCTTTCGATGCTGCCACGATGCAGGTGACAAGCTCCGGGAGTGAAGTGCCGGTGGCAAGGATAGTAATCGCTATGAACTTTTCCGAAAGGCCGGCCTTTTCCGCGATCTTGCAGGCAGAATCGACGAATAAGTCACCACCGAATATCAAGCCGGCAAGTCCTGCCAGGACCATTATAACTGCCACCCAGAGCTTCTTGGGGCCCTTGGATTCCTCTTCAGGTGATCCTTCGTCCTCAGCCTTTCCGGTCATGAATGAGATTATCATGTACCCGATGAAAAGAAGCAGGAATATCGCCCCTTCCGCAGCAGTGATAGTGTCGCTGCTGCCCAATCCGAACAAGGTTTTCTGCATTCCGAAGCAGACCAGCAGCACCGTGGTAAGGATCATGATAGGGATGTCCCTGGATTTGTTTTCGCGGGTAATGACGACGGGCCTGATCAGGGCGGTGAGTCCGAGGATGAGAAAGACATTGAATATGTTGGACCCCACCACGTTGCCGATCGCGATGTCTGCACTCCCCCTGAGGGCTCCTGTAAGGCTGACAACCAGTTCCGGCATCGAAGTGCCGATTCCTACGATAGTCATTCCGATGAGGAATTCACTGAGACCGGCCCTGCGTGCAATCGACGAAGAACCGTCCACCAGCCACTCAGCTCCGAGGATGACAAGGGCCAGTCCGCAAATGAGGATGAGGATGTCTATTATCATACCTGTTCCTGCCTGAGAGGTTCTCCGGAGGCCAGGCGTTCCTTGGATAGGACCGGATTGGAATAGATATGCAGGAATATGTTCCTGAGTTCGCCTCGGTCAAGTCTCTTTTCAACCTTGTCCAGACGATGCTCCATGTAGGCCTGGAAGCATTCAACATCTTCCGGACCGTAAAGATCCGAGTACTTGTTCCCTCCTCCTACAAGGTCATAGGCGATGTAATTCGTCTTCCAGAGATGATAGCCGGCTATCACCCTCTTGTCAACTGCGTGGCGGATAGCCTGGTAACGGTCGTTCTTGTTGCACTTGCTGGCCACTTCAATCTCATCGTAAGTCAGGGGAAGACCAAAATTCAGGTGTACATTGCCTTTCTTCTGACGGATTCCCATCACGATGCTGTGCATGTCCTCATGATGGCTCTTGACATACTTCCTTGTCCTGGAGATAAGGATCTCGCGGGCCTTCCGGATGTCGCAGGGTTCATATTCATAAGAAATGCTCAGAGGGACGATGTTCAGTTCCATGAAATTCTCCTGGAATGACTTTTCTCCACTCATGTCCAGCATCTTAAGGAGGCCTTGTTCTGTTGTGTCAATTCCGTCCTTCGTCCTTCCCTGCCTCTGGGCCAGCCAGATGGAGGCCTTCCCGGAAGTGATGGTCTGGCGGATATAACGGGAAAGCATCTGCGACGAAAGGTAGAGGTCCCTGGCGGAGATACCTCGTATGACCTTTATCATCCTGTTGGAACGCAGCAGGTACTCGACTGTCTTGCTTTGCTTGATGAGGTTGTCACCGACGCATATCTCGGTCATAGGGATTCCGTTACGGTAGAAGACCAATTGGGTTATGGCCGGATCGAGGATGATGTCCCTGTGGTTGGACATGGCCAGGAACTTGCCCCTTATCCCCTTGATGTAGCTGATGCCATCGTAGGAGAAGTTGTGGACAGTGTGGTCTATGCACCAGGTCACGGCATCATTCATCACAACCTCCTGAAACTCGTCTACGCTCTGGACGGACTTCAAGGCGTTGCGAAGATAGGTGACCGGCTGGTCAGGGAAAAGATATTCTGAAATCGCCAGGACGGCGGGGTGGTTGGCGACTTTGTTAAGAGCCGCTACAGCTTCCTCGTCATTATAGGGACAAATGCTTTCAAATTCGGATGTTTCAACCATCTTTCGGTGATTTTTTGTCTGAAAGACAAATTTAACAAATTATGAGCCAATAGCAATATCGCTGCGGAAAAGTAACGAGCTGTCGCCGTAACTCAGGAAACGGAAGTCGTGCTGCAGGGCATAATCATAGATTGTCTTCCAGTCGCCTCCGACGAATGCCGAGATAAGCAGGATCAAAGTGCTTTCTGGCTGATGGAAATTGGTGACTAGGACATCTACGAGACGGAATTTGAAGCCAGGAACAATGATGATCCTCGTTCCCGCCCTTAGTTCGCTCATTCCATTGTCTTCCAGATATTTGATTATGGCATCAATCGCTTCTTCCGTCGAATAGGGGTAGGTCCTGTCATAAGGTGCCCATTGGCGGACATCGGAAGGACATCCATCCTCGATACAGCTGACACCGACATAATAAAGAGATTCGAGTGTCCGGACCGATGTGGTACCTACCGCTATAAGGCTGGTTTTCTTGTCTCTCAGTTTCCTGAGCAGATCTAGGCTAACGGCGAAAGGCTCCCGATGCATCGGATGTTCAGAAACATCGCGGCTCTTGACAGGCAGGAAGGTTCCAGCACCGACATGCAGGCAGACATTGTCGATTTCTATACCCCTATCTTTGATTCCATCCAATACCCTTGCAGTAAAATGAAGGCCTGCAGTAGGAGCGGCAACTGAGCCTCTGATCTTGGCGTAAAGGGTTTGGTAGCGTTCAAGATCTATGGCCTCGGTGTCCCGGTTGAGATATGGAGGAATAGGAATGGTGCCGCATATCTCGAGGACTCTCGAGAAAGGGCAATCTCCGTTCCATCTAAACTCGACAGTGCCAGTCTGGCCGTCCCGTTCAATGAGTGACGCCTTCAGGTCCATTTGCGACACTGAATCGTCATTTTCCGGATTGGAAAGCGAAAGGACATCACCTTTCCATTTCTTTGCATTGCCGATAACGCATTTCCAAGAACATTTCCCGATAGCTGCAAATGATGTGTTGTACTCCGGAGGATCTATCGGTTCCAGACAGAATATCTCGATATGGGCTCCGGATTCTCTCTGGAAATGCAGACGCGCAGGCACGACCTTGGTTTCGTTGAAAACCATCATGGAATCCTCCGGAAGTAATCCGGGGATATCCTTGAACACGTATTCTTCCACTTTGCCTCCCTCGTAGCGAAGCAACTTTGAGGAATCCCTTTCGGGAAGGGGATATTTTGCGATTCTTCCTTCAGGAAGATCGTATTTGTAATCGTCGATGTGAATAACAGGTATCATCGCGAGAATTCAAAATCTGATGCAAAGTTAACCCTTACTCCGTGAATTTCAAATTCTCATCCTAAAGCTGTTTTCCCTGCAGCTTGCAGTATACATTTGTAAATTTTTCACAAATTTTTGCGTTGGGATTATATTTGTAAAATAAGTTTTAATAATCATAATATTATCATATATGTAATTAACGTATTATCAGATAATTAACGTATTCAATTAAAACATTGATATAACAATGCTAAGTAAACTCACCACCCTGAACTCTCAATAATTAGCCATATGGACTGATTTTTGATAATTATTGTACTAATATTCAGGTAGTTATGTTCGTTTAGCTAAAATTAATATTTAGATTATTTACGGCTATTTACAAAGCTATTTAACTTCTGTAACATGCCAAATGCATTGTGTTGTTACGAATTAATTTGTTAAATTTGTAAACAAACCTCAATGCCATGATGAACAAACGCCTTCAACAGTTCCTTAATGCAGAGAACATCACTCAATCCCAATTCGCTGAATTGATCGGTGTCGCAAAGGCTAGCGTTTCCCATATCCTTGCCGGCAGGAACAAACCAGGTTTCGATTTCATAGAGAGCATGGCACGCGAATTTCCCCACCTTAACCTCGAATGGTTGATCAGCGGCCGCGGACGTATGTATAAGGACATACCGGTCGATACTTTCCAGGAACAGATCCCAGGACCTGACGCCGCACCGGAGCAGGCTCCCGATGTTCCGAAGGCCGGCTCGCCGCGTATTACAAAGGTTGTCATATTCTTTGACAACGGGACTTTCAAAGAATTCGAGTAAATGCTATATTTGTATTCATGTACAAGCAGCTTATCCGTCCCATTCTGTTCAAGCTTTCACCGGAACGTGCACACAACATCACCCTCCGGATGCTTGGTGTAGCCCGCAGGATTCCTCTCCTGGGGAAAGCCTTGAGGTTATGTTTCAAGTATGACGATCCTTCTCTGAGGCGCAATCTGTTCGGACTGGAATTCCCCAATCCAGTTGGTCTTGCAGCCGGAATAGACAAGAATGGAGACCATTATAATGAGCTTGCCTGGTTCGGTTTTTCCTTCATTGAGATAGGTTCCCTGACGCCTGAGCCACAGGATGGCAATCCACGTCCCAGGCTATTCCGCCTTCCCCAGGACAGGGCCCTGATAAACAGGATGGGAATCAATAACAAGGGAATGCTGCATGCCATAAACCGGATCAAATCCGACCCTCCCAAGACTATTATCTGTGCCAGCATTGCGAAGAACAGTTCCTCTGCTTCAGAAGCAGACATCGTAAATGACTACAAGAAGGCGTTTTCGTATCTCTACGATTTCGTGGACATGTTCACTATCAACGTCTCATGCCCGAATGTAGAGGGTTTGCAGCACCTACAGGACGTTTCCTACCTTTCTGATCTAGTTGATCCACTCCTGGACCTGAGGGTCTGCTACGACACCTACAAGCCACTTCTGGTCAAGGTCTCCCCTGACATCCCTCATGAGGAACTGGACGAAATCCTGAACTACTGCCTGATCTCAGGAATCGACGGAATCGTGGCCGGAAACACCACCACTTCACGTGAGGGCCTGACAACACCCCGCGAAAAAGTTGAAAAGATCGGCAACGGAGGCTTGTCCGGAGCACCTCTCTTCGAGCGCAGCCTGGCATTGGTACGCTACATCCATGACAAGACAGAAGGACGTCTCCCGGTGATCGGTGTCGGTGGCATAATGAATGCCGACCAGGCAACCCAGATGCTGCAGGCAGGTGCATCGCTGATAGAAATCTGCACGGGTTTCGTTTATGAGGGCCCAAGTGCAGTGAAAAACATACTCAAGAATTTAAAATAATGACACAGGCTTCAATCTGTACGATAGGTGACGAGATCTTGATAGGACAGATCCTTGACACCAATTCATCCGTAATTGCGAGGACACTTGAGGAGAACGGCGTCAGGGTGACCCGCATGCTGTCGATTGGCGACGATCATGATACAATCATAGACAATCTTCGCAATGAGTTGGAACATAATCAGATAGTTATTTCTACCGGAGGTCTTGGTCCAACCAAGGACGACATCACCAAAGCCGCCCTAGCTGAACTTTCCGGCAGTAAGGGATATGTTATGAACGAGCCTCAGCTCGAGATCGTACACAGGATTCTTAAAGCTCGCGGCCTTGATGTGCTTGACATCAACATCGCTCAGGCACTTGTTCCTGACACTTGTGAGGTTATACCCAACCAGAAAGGAACCGCCCCGGTCATGGTGTTCCGTTTCCCTGAAGAGAGATTCGGCCACCCGGCGACCTTATATTCTCTTCCAGGAGTGCCTTTTGAGGCTATTGGAGCCTTGCCGGACGTGGTCAGCGACATTAAGTCGCACAATCCCCTTTCTGACATATTCCATAAGTGTGTCATGGTCTCCGGCATGGCCGAATCTGCACTTTCGAAGAAGATCGAGGATTGGGAGGACAATCTTCCATCCGACATACATCTCGCCTACCTCCCCAATCAGCTAACTGGTGTCAGGCTCAGGCTTTCCATCTATGGCGGAAACCGTGAAGAAGAGGAAAAACGCATAGATGAGGAGTTTGCAAAGCTTCGTCCCATCCTCGGCGACATGATCTATTCCTACCATGACGACACTCTCCAGAATGCGCTTGGATCCCTTTTCAGAGGCACCGGAATGACTATCAGCGCAGCTGAATCCTGCACAGGAGGCATGATAGCATCCTTGATAACCTCCGTTCCGGGTGCTTCTGAATATTTTCTCGGCTCGGTGACCTCTTATGCAATAGCGGTCAAGCAAAGGGTACTTGATGTTCATCCGGACGATATCATATCCTATGGAGTCGTCAGTTCCGAAGTTGCAGCCGCAATGGCCGACGGAGTCCGGAAGCTGACAGGCAGTACCTATGCGGTGGCCACTACAGGTCTGGCAGGCCCTGGCGGTGATGACAAGAACCCAGTCGGAACTGTGTGGATCGGGCTCTCCGGTCCTAACGGTACCACCACCCTAACAAAGGTCTTCAAGAATGACAGAAAGACGAATATTGAGAGATTCTCGTCCGCAGCAATCGATGCTCTCCGTCTATTTGTGCTAAATGACTTAAAACGTTAGTAAATAATAAATGTAACATAAGCGTTACAACTATTAACATTTATGTTGCATAAATTATTTACAGGCGGAACTATTGCCCTAACGAACATGAAATCACTTCGTTAAAGACTCTGATGAAATTTCCGCCTGCTATCTTCTCAATTTCGTCTTCGGTGTAACCTCTTATTGTCAATTCGTCGAAAATCTTCGGCAGCTTTGAAATGTCTTCCATGCCTTCGGGCGTGATTTCAATGCCATCGTAATCGGTTCCTATCCCTACATGTTCAATCCCTCCGACCTTGACAGCATGGTCGATGTGGGCGGCTATGTCTTTAACCGAAGGCATCCTCTCCTGGTAAGCGTCAGAAAGGAATGCCGGGTAGAAGTTGATCTGGATGACACCTCCCCTGTCTGCCATTGTCCTGATCATCTCGTCAGTCATGTTCCTGGGATGACTTGCCAGGGCTCTGCAGCAAGAGTGAGTGGAAACAATAGGGGCCTTTGAGCATCTGATGACATCGTAGAATGTCTCGTCGGAGACATGCGCGACGTCGACAATCATTCCGAGGCGGTTCATCTCTTCAACCACATCCCTTCCGAACGGGCTTAATCCATGCCACCGATGTCCCTCTGCAGCAGCATCTGCAATCTCGTTGTCCCCGTTATGGGTCAGTGTCAAGTACCTGACACCGAAACGATAATACATCCTGAGAAGGGAAAGCGACTTCTGTATAGGAGAACCGTTTTCCATGCCTATGAATATGGAAATCAGTCCATTTTCTTTATTTCGCAAGGCTTCGGATGGAGATGTTGCGAGGGCTATGCTGTCCTTGTATACCTCCAGGGCATCGTAAATCTTTCCCAACATCTCCAGGGTGTACCTTGTAGATTCGTCAGGAGATAGTTCCGCAGAGGTGTACAAGGCAAAAAAGGAGGCATCAACGCCTCCCCTTTTGAGCTTGTCGATATCGACATGACCGCAGCCACCAACTGCGCCCAGATCCAGCCCACGCATCATCATTGTGGGTGTATCACAATGGGAATCAAGTACAAACATTACTGATGTATGACTGTTGCGTTTTGAATCTTGGCAATCTTGACCACAGGATCTCCTGAATAGGTCACCTGGCTTCCCCTGCCCAGGTCGAATTCAATGCTCTCCGTGGGAGAGACATTAACGTCGGCACCTGTGACTGTCAGGACGGCTGATGCTACTTTCAGACCAGCAGCCTCTATCTTGGATGAGATGGCCTTGCCATTGACAACAAGGGATTCCGATGAACCGGAAAGTGTTGTTTTTGATGAACCGGCGATTGCCTGGTCCACCTTTTTCTCGACTGTCACATTGAGATTAAGATCCGATGATCCGGAGGCGGAAATGAGAAGATTCTCTGCAGCGCATTCCATATCAACGGCAACCTTGCCGTCAGCATTGATTGCAATGTCACCTTCGGAAGTCACCTTGGCTCCGGTAAGCTTGGCATTCTTGGTGAGGTTTATGTTCACAACCTTAGCCACAACCTTCATGTTGTTGATCTTGGATGTGCCGTTCATGGCCAGAGTAAATGACTCGCCACTGAAATTTGGTGAGTTTAAAAACTCTGAATCATCATTAAGGGTTAATGATTTAAGTGTTGGCAAATAAACAATCGCTACAAGTGTAGGATCGCTTGAATTGCGACCTTTGTACTGCCTCTTCAAGTCTTTGGGAATACTCTTGTCATCCAGGGAGATGTGGAGAGTTCCGGCTTTGACATAGCATTCGACATAGCTTTCGAGTGCATCGTCTACTGTAAGCTTGACACCGTAGGAATCACTGGCCGAAGTGGAGACCTTGAATCCGTTGGAAGCTTCAATGGCGTCGAACGGAGAAAAATCATGTTCGATAGTACGGGTCTGTGCAAACCCGAATACTGAAGCCATGGTCAAAGTGGCCACTGCAACAGTCTTGTAAATCAAAGCTTTCATATTCATAATCATTTACAGTTTCTATTCATCTAACTTAAGCATCAGGTCCTCCCATTCAGCTGTTTTTGCATCCAGTTCCCTCTTTGATTCCAGATAGGTCCTGGTGAGTTCCATAATGTCGTCGCTAGAGGTAGGATTTGATAGGATCTTTTCAATCTCTTTCATTTTGGCTTCCACCTTACCTATCTCGCCTTCAAGGAACTCTACACGATGTTTAATGCGCCTGATTTCCTTGGATTCACTCCTGCGCTGCTCAAAACTCTGCTTCGCTTGTTCCTTCTTTCCTGTCGCTGCCGTTGATGTACTTACCTGTCCAATCGTCGGTGAACTGCCCGGGACGGTTGATTCGGCAGCAGGAAAACGTCTTTCAAGCTCCTGCAGGCTTTCTATCTTCCTCTTTTCAAGGAAGTCGCTGATGCTGCCAAGGTGTTCCCGGACTTTGCCGTCACGGAATTCATACATCTTGTCCACGAGGCCATCCAGGAAATCCCTGTCATGAGACACAACAATCAACGTGCCATCATAAGCCTTGAGAGCCTGCTTGAGAATTTCCTTGGACTTGATGTCCATGTGGTTAGTAGGCTCGTCAAGCGCCAGGAGGTTATAGGGTTGAAGCATGAACTTAGCCATACCGAGACGTGCACGCTCCCCTCCGGAAAGGATGCTGACCTTCTTGTCGATGTCCTCGCCCCTGAAAAGGAACTGGGCCAGGATGTCCCTTAGCTTGGTCCTTATGTCTCCGACCGCTATTCTCTCCAAGGTCTCCCAGACCGTAAGGCTTCCGTCGAGTATATCTTCCTGATTCTGGGCATAGTAGCCCATGCTGACATTATAGCCTGTCTTGGCTTCGCCATCCAGCGGGGACAATTCACCCGTAATCACACGCATCAGGGTGGTCTTGCCTTCGCCGTTTCGCCCGATCAGGGCTACTTTCTCCCCCCTCTTTACTTCGATGTCGGCTCCAGTGAAGACGACTTTGCCTGGATAACCTGCAGAGAGGCCGGAAGCCTTGAAGACAATGTCACCAGCCCTCGGAGCCGGTGGGAATTTCACTGTAAGAGTCACATTGTCAGTCTCATCTACCTCAATCCTGTCCAGTTTCTCAAGCTGTTTGATCCTGGACTGGACTTGGTTGGACTTGGTAGGTTTGTAACGGAACCGGTTGATGAAATCCTCAGTCTTCTCGATCATCCGCTGCTGGTTTTCGTAGGCAGCAGTCTGTTGTTCGAGCCTTTCCTTCCTAAGTTCCAGATATTTGCTATAAGGCACCTTGTAGTCGTGGATGTGCCCGAGCATGATCTCGACAGTCCTGTTCGTCACGTTGTCCAGGAACTTCCTGTCATGGGAGACCAGCAACAATGCGCCCCTGTAAGATTTCAGATAATCTTCCAGCCACTCAATCGACTCAATGTCAAGGTGATTGGTCGGCTCGTCGAGCAGCAGGGCATCAGGAGAAGAAAGCAGGACCTTAGCAAGTTCGATCCTCATGTTCCAGCCTTGGCTGAATGTCTCTGTCCTTCGGTTGAAGTCGGAGTCCTTGAAACCTAAGCCAAGCAGCGTCTTTTCTGCCAGGACTTCGAGAGGCTCACTATGAGTCATCGCAAGGCTGTCGGTAAGATCATTCAGGCGTGTAATCAGCTCCAGGTACGATGCAGACTCATAATCAGTCCTCTCCGCCAGCTGAAGATTGATCCCTTCGATCTCGTCGTTGATTGAATTGATGTGATCGAAAGCCGTAAGCGTTTCTTCAAGCACGGTCCGTCCCTTCGAGTGCTCCATGATCTGGGGCAGGTATCCTATCCTCAAATCGTTAGGCATGTCAACAGACCCCGAGGTCGGATTCTGGATTCCACAGATAAGTTTCATTATTGTCGACTTGCCGGCACCATTCTTACCTACGAGTCCGATCTTGTCAGACTCGCTAATGTGGAAATCTATGTTGTCCAGCAGTGTAAACCCGCCGTAGGCTACAGTCAGCCCGTTAATGGAGATCATTCCTCAGAGACGTTGGCCGGCAGGGTCTCCCCTTCCTCTTCAGGCCGCGGCTTGCAGCACAGGATGCTGGCCTCGTAAAGCAGCAGCAACGGAGCAGCTGCGATCATCATGGAGAAGGGATCCGCCGGTGTAATCAAGGCTGCAATACAGAGGACAACCACGATTGCATGCTTGCGGTACTTGGTCAGAGTGTCCCTGTAGATGATGCCAAGCTTGTTGAGTATGACTATCACAGCAGGGAACTCAAACACGATTCCGAACGCCAGGATACAAGATGTGAACAATGATATGTACGAATTGAGCGATATCGTATTCACTATAGTATCACTGATCTTGTAGCCAAGGAAGAAGTTGAGCGAGATCGGTACGATCAGGATATAGCCGATGTACAGGCCGAGGTAGAAAAGGAACGAGGCAGCGATGAAGACACCGCTGATCGTCTTTTTCTCATTCTGGTAGAGAGCCGGGGCTATGAATTTCCAAATCTCCCAGATAATGAAAGGGAAGGATAGGATAAATCCCAGCTGGAAGGCAACCTTCAGATGGACGAAGAACTGGGTGGAAATCTCAAGATTCACCAGGTTCATGTTCAAATCCATCTTGAAAAGCCTGTAGACCCAGAAATCACTCCTCGTCGGAGCAAGGACCACGTCGTCAAAGACGAACTTCTTGAAGCAGAAGACGATGACGCTGATGACGGTAATAGCAAGCAATGAGCGGAACAAGGTTCCTCTCAGTACTTCGAGATGGTCCCAGAAGGACATCTCAGCACCATCCTGGAGCTTTTTCTCTTCTTCTGCCACAGTCTTACTTGTTGTATTCGTCCTTCTTCTCGATCTTGTCCGGGCTCTTGGCTGCAGAGTTGATGTCCTTGTCGATGTCATCAATCTGCTTCTCGACTTCGTTCATGCCTTCCTTGAAGCTCTTCATGCCCTTGCCAAGTCCATGCATGAGCTCAGGAATCTTCTTTCCGCCGAAAAGGAGGAGAATAACGAGGGCGATGATGACAATCTGCCAGGGCCCTACGACACCTAATGGAATAAATGTAAGCATATTCATGAATATTAAAGGTTTCTAAATAAATTATCTGTCACCCATGTGGGAACGGATAGCTTCCACAAGCGGTTCCGGGCACCGCGTAGGACGGTCGGTGGCCTTGCTGAGGAAGCCGAGCACGACTAGTCCGTCTGCGCAAAGCACTCCGTCCTGATTGTAGACGGCCTGCTTGATCTTGAGCTTGGCCAGCGGTTCTTCTTCTATCGTGGCGATAACCTTAAGGTCATCCCCCATCTTGGCCGGAAACTTATAGCGGCACTCAAGGGAGACCAGGGGTATGGTCACACCGTCCTCCTCGCATCTCTCGATCGGATAACCGAACTCTCGCATCATGTTGTTGCGGGCGCACTCGAAATACCTTATGTAATTCGAGTGATGGACTATGCCCATCTGGTCCGTTTCGTAGTATCTGACCGGGAAAAATGTCTCGGAATATACCATAACAAAAAAGTTAATACTTAAAACTTTTAAGTTGCATTACTTGTTTTTCAGAGCATTAAGGCTCTTTTCTAAGTTTTCAATCTTCAGGAGGGCATCAGCCTCCTTCTTGCGCTCCATGGCGATGACTTTCTCCGGTGCATGGGCTGTGAAAGCCTCGTTCGAGAGCTTTTTGCGTACACCTTCGAGGAAACCGCGGAGCCTGATAAGCTCAGATTCCATCTTGGCGATCTCCTCGCCTGCATCCACCAGTCCGTCGAGCGGGATGAATATCTCAACCGTACCGACCATGAATGAAATGCCGTTGCCTTCGACGGATTCAGTGACCTTTTCAGCCGAACCAAGATTGGCAAGCTTCGTCACCACGGGAATCATTTCCATCGGGAAATCACCCTTCACCTTTATATCAAGGGGTTCTTTCGGAGGAATATTCTTCTGCTGCCTTGTCGCACGAACTCCACCGGCAAGTTCCTTGGCTGCTTCGAAACCATTTATGACAGTTTCGTCAATCTCTCCGGCAATCGGGGTGGGCTGGTACATAATCGTCTCCCCTTCCTTGCGCCCAGCGAGTGACTGCCAAAGCTCCTCGCTGATGAAAGGCATGACAGGATGGATCAACTTCAGGAGCTTCTCGAGGAATACCTGGGTTGCATCCATGGTCGCCTTGTCGATGGCCTCTCCAAAAGCAGGCTTCACGGCCTCAAGGTACCATGAGCAGTAATCGTCCCAGAAAAGCTTATAGATTGCCATCAGGGCATCAGAGATCCTGAACTTGGAATAATGCTCTTCGACTGATTGGATAGTTTGACTGAGTTTACTATCGAACCATTTGACGGCAAGAGAATTAACTGCGCTCTGCTGAAGTGTTTCATCAACTCTCCATCCCTGGACGAGGCGGAAGGAATTCCAGATCTTGTTGCAGAAATTCCTACCCTGTTCAACCTGGCTTTCATCGTAGAAGATGTCATTGCCTGCGGAAGAGCAGAGAAGCATTCCGATCCTGACGGCATCCGCTCCATACTTCTCAATCAGCACAAGTGGATCAGGAGAGTTGCCGAGAGTCTTGCTCATCTTCCGGCCGAGCTTGTCGCGGACAATTCCGGTAAAGTAGACATTACTGAATGGAATGTCGTTCATGAACTCCCCTCCTGCCATGATCATCCTGGCCACCCAGAAGAAAATGATGTCGGGACCTGTCACGAGGTCACTCGTAGGATAGTAGTAAGAAAGATCCTTATTGGGTTCATGCTCGGGATGGCCGGGTCGGCCGGCATCAAAGACAGAGATCGGCCACAGCCAGCTGGAGAACCAGGTGTCAAGTACGTCTTCGTCTTGCTTGAGGTCAGCAGCTGTATAGGCCGGATTGATCTTCCTAGCCGCTTCAAGAGCCTTTTCAGGAGTTTCTTCGACAACTATCTGGCCATCAGGCAGGTAGTAGGCAGGAATCCTCTGTCCCCACCAGAGCTGGCGGGAAATGCACCAGTCGTGGACATTCTCCATCCAATGACGATAGGTGTTGCGGTACTTGTCAGGAATGAACTTGATCCTGCCGGACTCGACCTTGTCGAGCGCCGATGCAGCGAGGTCTTCCATCTTCAGGAACCACTGTGCGGACAGCTTCGGTTCTATGACGGCGTCAGTCCTTTCTGAATATCCGACCGGGGAAACATATTCCTCGACCTTCTCGAGATTGCCGGCTTCCTCCAGCATCCCCACGATCTTCTTCCTGGCCACGAACCTGTCTTCACCCACCAGTATGGTAGCGTCTTCAGTCAGGCGGCCATGGTCGTCGATAATGTTGATGATAGGAAGGTTGTGCCTAAGACCGATTTCGTAGTCATGTGCATCGTGGGCAGGAGTCACCTTGAGGCAGCCGGTACCGAAATCCATCTCGACATAGCTGTCTTCGATCACGGGTATTTCCCTGCCGATCAGAGGGATAAGGACCTTCTTGCCCTTAAGCCAGTGATAGCGCTCGTCTGCAGGATTGACGCAGATGGCGGAGTCGGCCATGATTGTCTCGGGACGGGTTGTAGCAATCACAAGATACTTGTCGGTAGGATTGCCATTACCGTCAGATATATAATATTTAAGGTGATAGAAATGGCTCTTCGTGTCCTTGTGGATAACTTCGTCATCACTTATGGCGGTGAGGGCCACAGGATCCCAGTTGACCATCCTCACTCCCCTGTAAATCAAGCCCTTCTTGTAGAAATAGCAGAAGGTAGCGATGACAGCATCGGAGAGTTCAGGATCCATGGTGAACTTGGTCCGGTCCCAGTCGCAGGAGGCGCCGAGTTTGCGAAGCTGCTGGAGGATAATGCCTCCATGCTCTTCCTTCCACTCCCAGGCGTATTTCATGAATTCCTCACGAGTGATGTCTTCCTTGGAAATCCCTCTTTCCTTAAGCCTGGCTACGACCTTACTTTCGGTTGCGATGGATGCGTGGTCTGTGCCGGGAACCCAGCATGCGTTCTTTCCGTCCATGCGAGCCTTGCGGATCAGCACGTCATTAAGAGTGTTGTTCAGGACATGGCCCATGTGAAGGATACCGGTCACGTTGGGCGGAGGTATAACTATGGTGTAAGGATCCCTTTCATCGGGCTCGGAATGGAAACATCCGTGCTCCAGCCACCAGGAGTACCATTTGTCCTCGACTTCGGCCGGATTGTACTTTGCGGAGAGTTCTTTTTTCTCGCTCATATCGTTCATACTGCATTCAAGAATTACAAATATAGCATATTTTTCACTAATTTTGCTTCACAATACCAGACTATCATGGAAGAGAAAAAGGAAATAAGTCTCGAGATCAGACCCGAGATCGCCAAGGGAACCTATTCTAACCTTGCAATAATCACCCACTCACACAGCGAATTCATCATTGATTTCGCCACAATGTTGCCTGGACTCCCCAAGCCCGACATCGGCAACAGGATCATAATGACCCCCGAGCATGCGAAGAGGCTTCTGAACGCCCTGATGGACAATGTTACGAAGTATGAATCCCAGTTCGGCCTGATCCAACTTGGCGGCCAGCCCCAGCCTGGTGGGACTTTCAATCTAGGAGACCTTCCCCAGTTCGGTCAAGGAGGTAATAAATCATAGGTTATGACCGATCTTAAAGACATCAAAGGTTTCGCGTTCGACATAGACGGCGTGATGACTGACGGTGGAATACTTGCTGACCTGGAAGGCCAGCTCTACCGTACATTCGATGCCAAGGACGGATTTGCAGTCAGGATGGCTTCCATGAACGGCTACCCTGTTGCGGTAATCACCGGAGCACGTTCCCAGAGCGTACGTGCCAGATACAAAGGCAACGGTATTCCCCCGGAGGACATCTACCTCGGTTCACGCGACAAACTTGCCGACTTTGAAGACTTTTGCAGGAGATATGGCCTGGAGCATTCCGAAGTCATGTATTTCGGCGACGATATCCCGGACATCCCGGTAATCCTCGCAGCAGGCATTGGTATCGCACCTTCTGACGCATGTGAAGAAGCGAGGGCTGCCGCCGACATCGTCTCGACTTTCCCTGGTGGCAAGGGATGCGTCCGCCACCACATGGAAGAGGTAATGAAGGCACAGGGACACTGGAACTTTGACGTCCAGGTCTACAAGAACAAGTTCTGATGAAGATTATCCTAGCTTCCAACTCACCCAGGCGAAGGGAACTCATGGCTGCCCTCGGTCTCGATTTCACTGTCGACACCGGTACATCTTTCGTGGAGACATATTCCCCTGAGACACCTCATGTCAAGGTGCCTGAGCTGATGTCCTCCGGCAAGTCCCATGGCTTCCACCGGCATCTAGAAGATGATGAGGTACTGGTAACTTCCGACACGATGGTACTTTGCGGAGAGGAGATACTCGGCAAACCGCACGACCGCAGTGATGCCGTCAGGATGCTGAAGCTTCTATCAGGGCGCGAGCATCAGGTCATAACTGCAGTGACAATCCGCAACAAGGATCGCGAAAAGACCTTCTCCGTCACTTCAAATGTTTTCTTCAAGAACCTGTCGGATAAGGAGATAGATTATTATATCGACAACTACAAGCCGTTTGACAAAGCCGGCGCCTATGGCATTCAGGAATGGATAGGATACATAGGTATTACAGGTATAGAAGGATCCTTCTACAATGTAATGGGCTTCCCTACCCAGCGCTTCTACGAAGAGTTGCAGGCTTTCTTATAAGAAGAGCCTCCTGCCTATCCGGAGTATCGTCCGCCTGGTAATATTGTTCTTTTCACACAGCGAATCGACAGTCGTGCCGTACTTCTTGGCAATCTTGGCCAGGGTGTCGCCTGCTTTCACTATGTAGATACTGTCCGTGGATGCAGTCGGTTCGACGGCATCGGTCTTGTCGACCCTTTCGACAGGCTCATGGACTTTGGCCGGTCTCTTATATTCAATGACCTTGAGGTTCCTGCGTCCCGGCATGCTCCGGTAAGCATCCGTCATTCCAGCATCGGTGATCTGGACACTTGTGTCAAGGGCCCGCACGGAATCTGCCAAAGAATGCTTAGAGAACCACTCGTAAGGCTCGCTCATATAGAAGACCCTGCCAAGCCTGGAATGACTCGCCCCCTTTATCAGGTCAAATCTCAGAAGGTCTGTCGGACCTGCGGCCTTCATAGCGTCAACCACCTTCTCAGACTCCTTGTAAGGCACAGCAGAATCAGAGGTTCCATGTATTATCCATAGAGGGACCTTGTTCAGCCCGGAATAATCCTTTATCGTCCCACCACCGCACATCGCGATAGCTGCTGCAACCTTGTCCGGATAGGTTCCCACGAAATCAATCGTCCCGTAGCCTCCCATGCTCATTCCGAAAACGTAAATCCTGTTCGTGTCGACAGGATAGTTGTCTTCGGTCCAGTCGAGAACCTTCAAAACCCTGGAGGGCGTCCATCCGTTCTGGGCCTGAGGGGCAAGTATGAGAGCGTCGATCCTGCGGCCGAATCTCAGGGCCTCCAAAGGGCCGTAGCTACGCACCTTTTCAAGATTGCTGCCACTGAGGCTCTTTCCGTGCAGGAAGAGGACCAACGGAAGCTTTGTCGTGTCACGAGCCTGGCGCTCCTGCGGTACATAGACCCAGAAATCATAGCCTCCCGGTACAACTCCGTGGTGTGAAATCAATTGGGAATACGCATATTGCGGAATTAATAGAAGCAGGAATGCTATTATGCTTAAGGATTTCTTCATCATGTAGTATCGAACGGGAGCTGTTTCTGCAATAATCTTGCCTTTTTTGAGTAGATTTGCATTCATGAAAGCTGTGATCCAAAGAGTAGCTAATGCGAGCGTAACGATCGAAGGAAACCTTAAATCCTCAATAGGTCAGGGACTTCTTGTCCTCCTTGGAGTCGGAGAAGATGACGGGCAGGAAGACATAGCCTGGCTGGTAAGGAAGATTTCTGCCATGCGGATTTTTGACGATCCTGACGGTGTCATGAACCTTTCCGTAATGGACATCGGAGGTGAAGTCCTTGTGGTCAGCCAGTTCACCCTCATGGCGGACTGCAGGCGAGGCAACCGCCCATCCTACATAAAGGCGGCACGGCACGAGATTTCCATTCCTCTCTACGAAGAATTCTGCCGCTGCATGTCCGACGCGATCGGCAAACCTGTAGGTACAGGGGAATTCGGAGCTTACATGAAGGTCGATCTTCTGAATGACGGTCCAGTCACTATAATCCTGGATTCCAAGAACAGATAATTATTCCTGAGGTTTTTCTTCCTCCTTGGGGAGATTGATGGTACGGAAGCGCTTCTGGCGACGCTCCCAGCGTTCGCGTGCAAACTGTTGCATGTCTATAGCCTGGTCGTTCTCATCAATGATCTCGAGGCCGAGGATAGTTTCGATGATGTCCTCCAGGGTGACGATTCCCTGGAAGCATCCATATTCATCGATAATCAGGGCCATCTGTTCACGCTTCTTGAGGAGTTCTTCCCAGACCGTGCTGAGCGACTCTTCCTCCTTGAAATAGGAAATCGGCCTCTTAAGCTCCTTGAGCCTCTTGTCGAACTCATCGTCGGCGAGTCCTTCGAGCGCATCGCTCAAGAGGATGTAGCCTGTGATATATTCCGGAGAGTCACCATAGACAGGAATCCTGGAGTAATGGAGGTACTGGTCGTTCTTGTAGAAGTTCTTAAGGGTCATGTTCTCCTGGGCAGTCATCGCCACGATCCTCGGAGTCATGGCCTCATAGGCCTGGACATTATCCAGTTTCATTATATTCTGGATGACCTTGTTCTCGTCTGAATCGATTACTCCCTCTTCCACCCCGATGTTCGCCATTGCAGTCACTTCTTCCCTGCTGACTGTCGCCTCATCCTCGTCTCCGGTGGACATCATCCTGACGATCAGGCTTACCAGAAGGACGAGTGGGTACATGAGTACGATCAGGATCGAAATAGCCCTTGTCGTGAACCCCATAAGGTTCTTCCAGTAGGAAGTGCCGATGGTCTTCGGAACTATCTCAGCGAAGATCAGGATAAGCAGAGTGGTGATAGCAGAAATGATTCCGAACCATGTGCTGCCGAATAGGATCGTAGCCTGACGGCCGACACCAGCGGCACCGATCGTGTTCGCAATAGTGTTCAGCGAGAGGATTGCCGCCAATGGTTTCTCCGTGTCGGTCTTGTAGTCCAGGAACTTGTCTGCAAGCTTATAGCCCTGTTCCTTCTTCATGGTAATGAACGAGAGAGGAGTCGACATCAGGACAGACTCCAGGATGGAACAGAGGAATGAAACGCAGAGCGTTCCCAGCAGGAAAGTGAACAGCAAACCCATAGATTCGTGAATCAATATGCAAACTTACGCAAAATCCTGCTGGGAAACAAAAAATCAGAACCTTAGTGAGAGGGTACCCATCACATTGAATCCTGCCATCGGAACGAAGCCAATCTGATAGTAGCGGTTGCTGTCCGGGTGGTTGTAGTCTTCAAGGATCGAAGAATATACCCAGCCGCTTGTGGCATAATGGGCATTGAATATATTCCCGAACCTAAGTCCGAACACGGCCTCCTTGACAAGGAGCTTGGGGAAGCTCTTTGAGTACGTGAAGTTCAGGTCGGAAAAGGTGTATGCAGGAAGCGACCGGTCAATGTTCTGGGAGTTGTCAAGGTACTGTCTCGAAACGAAGTTGGTGTGCCAGACTGCCTCGAATCCTTTATGATGGAATCTTATGAACCCGTTCAAGATGCATGAAGGTGAGAATGCCAGGGTGGCATCATCATAGTGGATCGGCCTGAACGAGTCATCCCAGTCGACACTGGCCATCTCGGTGAAATCTTTCAACTTGTTGACGCTTAAGGCAGCGTTCCCTTCCAGGGTAAGGAGCCGGGACACCTTCCATGCTGCCGTCAATTCGACACCTGACCTGAATGACTTCTTGACATTCGCCGTAAGGGGCTCCCCTATCTCGCTCAGCTCTCCGGTCTGTACAAGCTGGTTGTCATAATCCATGTAGTAGAGGTTGGCGCCTGCCTGGAACTTGTAGGCTGTGTAATTATAACCAAGCTCGTAGTCGAACACGCGCTCGGCAACAGGGAAGGGATATTTGTAGTTGTCCGTAAAATTATCCCTCTGTGGTTCCCTGTGGCTGACTGCGGCGGAGGCATAGAGATGATTGTAATCCTTCACCCAACTGAGGCCTAACTTCGGATTGAAAAAGTTGTAAGTCTCGTCAATGTCAAGGGGCTGGTTGTACCAACGGCCACCCTCTTCGTAGAACTTGTCGTTGATTCCGTCGGTGATGTACCTCACGCGGCGGTATTGGGCATCAGCAAAGACCTCCCAGTCCGGTGCGAAGGAATATGTGGCCTTGAGATAGGCGCTTCCATCGAACTTGGCAGCATCAGAATCATAATAGCTGTAAGGCCCTGAGGCAAGGATCCTGTCGGCAAGTGCCTGATCCTTGACATAGGTGAGGAAACCGTAGTGGTTGCCGTCGAACTGCTGGACCGAGAAACCTCCGATGACATCCCATTTGTCATTCTCGTAGCTGATGCTTCCGACCACACCGTATGTATCTTGGGTGAGACCCTTCCTGCGTACGAAGTCTGTCCTCACCAAGTCAGGATCAGTCAGGCCGAACTTCTTGAGCTTGTTGCCGGGACGGAACTCTTCATAATAACCATGGCCGTGGGTGTAATGGGCGGCGAGGTTGATTATCCAATAATCGGCGGGATTGATTGCAATGGAAAGGATGTTATGGTCCTGCCAAAAATTGTCCGTAGTCTGAGGCCAGAAAGAGCCGTCGCGCATCTTGTAACGCTCAGTGGCATACTTTCCTTCCTCGTTCTTGACGAATAGACCGTCAGGTCCGGTAACAAGTCTCTCATAAAGACTGTTGAATCCTCCCAGGCCGACCCTGTACATGTCTTTGTAAGTCTTAATACCGGTCTTGGTAGTGTAACTCCAAGTTCCATCGTCATAGCTTCCGTCCATCAAGCTGTAATCCCCGTTGCCCGCCGTAACGGCGTTCCAAGCCTGACCGGTCTGCTCATAGTTGCCTATATTCCTGTATTTGAGGATGAATGAACGTCCCAGCCATGTCAGGCCACCGTACCATGAACCAGACTTACCTGCTGTACCGTGGACATAGCCGTCAGTGCCGGTTGTGTGGAATGCAGCATCTGCTACCAGCCTGTTCCAAAGCAGGCCGGTAGAAAGTGACAGGCCGGTATTATAAGTGTTGTAGCTCCCATAAGAGACATCGAACTGTGCGTTCGGATCATAGGAAATCGCTCTCGTGCGCAGTGCGACGCTTCCTCCGAAGGCACCGTCACCATTAGTGGAAGTTCCGACTCCCCTTTGTATCTGGATGCTTTCCAGGAAGTGGGAATAGCTGTTCATGTTGGCCCAGAAAACACTCTGGTCCTCAGGAGAATTGAGAGGTACTCCATCAATTGTGACATTGATTCTCGAATCCCCTGCTCCACGTATGCGCAGGAATGTGGTACCGGTTCCGACCCCGTTCTCACTCCAAGAGAGTACTCCCGGAGTGGTAGAAAGCAGGAAGGGAATTTCTTTCCCTGATTTTGAGAAGGAACCGAGTTCCTTGTAGTCGATGTTGGCTACTGCAAATGGTGCATCCTTGGAGACCGTGACACCTTTTACGACAGAGGCTTCCAGGACTTCGGTCCTCGTCGTGTCGCTAAGATTCTGGGCATTCGAAGAGACTGCAGCTGACAGAAGGGCTGCGGCCATGGGCATTAAATAAAAAACTCGCATAATAAATAAATATTCATGCGAGGGGACGCCCAAAAGGCGTTTGTGAGATTATGCTTCCCTTCGGCGGCATTACCCGCATCAGGTTCAATGGGTATGATCTCAACCGGGCTATGCCGGTACCCCCGCTTATTTCGATGCAAAGATAGCTATTTTTTCTCTACAAGCTCCACTTCATAGAGTCTTTTCCAGTACTTTCCGGTAAGGTAGACTTTCTTTGTGGCAGGATTGTAAGCTATCCCGTTAAGGACGTCAGTATATTGGTCCCTAAGATGCCTTGGAAGCAGGCCTGTGCAGTCGACGGTAGCTTCAACCTCCCCGCTCTGGGGATTGATGATCACAATCATGTCCGTCATGTAGACATTGGCCCAGACCTTTCCATCGATCCATTCAAGTTCGTTCAGTTGATTGACAGGACGGCCGTTCATCTTGACTGTCAGGGCCTTCTGCTGCTTGAACTGCTCGTCAAGCCAATACAGACGGGAAGTGCCGTCACTGGCTATCAGGCTCTTGCCATCAGTAGTCAGCCCCCAGCCCTCACGTGCATAACTGTAGGTCTGCTTGTAGTCGAGCGTCTTTGCGTCGTAAATGAAGGCAACCTTGTTCTTCCAGGTCAGGATGTAGATGTTGTCACCGAGCTGGACCGATCCTTCAAGAAAGTACTTCTTGTCAAAATCGAATTTCTTCAGCGCCTTACCGGTGGCCAGGTCGACCAGCCTCAAGGTAGATTCGCCCCATTGGCCTGTGGTCTCGATCATCTTGTCGCCCTGGAAGAAAAGTCCTTGTGTGTAGGACATTTCGTCATGGGGATACTCTTTCACAACCTTGATCTTGTACTGCTTGACCTTGGCATTAGCACAGGATGAAGCAGACAACACCCAGAGTGCCATCATGAAGATTGCAAGTATGTTCCTCCCAGTTCTCATGACTGAATAATTCAAAATAAAAAGGAGGGGCCGTAAGCCGGTTTCTGTTTTTAAATCTGTCATTTATCTTCGCAACCTACCCCCTGGCATCGGACGGGCAGCCCTCATCTGCCAGTATATTTGGTCTTGCAGGCCCTGGCACCGTACCCATGCGGCGTCGCCGACGCATGTCGTGAGCTCTTACCTCGCGTTTTCACCCTTACCTTACGGCGGTTGTTTTCTGTTACGATGCTATAAGATCACTCCCATCTGAGCTTTCCTCAGCAGGGTGCCCTTTCCTGTCCGGACTTTCCTCACCGGGAGCCGAAACTCACGGCGCGACAGATCGCCCCACCTTTATATCCGGCAAATTTACAAAAAATGTGCTAAAGAAGACTACCTTCAGCTGACTCCGTTAGCCTTGGCCGTAGCTTCCAGGTCGAGGGCATCGGCAAGGATCAGGATAGGATTGAGGACGTTGTAGCCGGTGGACATCTCAATCTGCCACTTGCAGGTCTCACATTCGCAGCAGACAAAATCCGGAGCGAGGGACTTGATCTGCTCGAAAAGAGGACGTCCGATCTCCTGTGAATACTTGTAGTTCTCTTTCTTGAACCCGTAAGTTCCTGCCATGCCGCAGCAATGGCTGTCAAGTACGGTCAGGGAAACTCCCGGTATCATACTCATCAGGCTGCGAGTGAATATTCCCCATCCGAGTTTCTCCATATGGCAAGGCACATGGTAAGCGACCCGTGCGCGATAGTCATCGCGGAACACCAACTTGGCCTTTCCGGAATCGACAAGTTCGAACAGGAACTTCTCGACCATAGTTATGCTGTCCCTTACTGCTGAGTTGTCGACATCTAGGACATCCGGATATTCATCTCTCATGGTAAAGACGCAGGTCGAAGAGGTGGCCACTATAGGCATTCCCTTTTCAACGGCTTTGGCGAACACCTTGACGTTATGATCGGCGTGGCGTTTGGCTGAATTCCATAAACCATTGGAAATCATTGCAACACCACAGCATTTCTCATCCATCAGTTCAACTCCCCAACCAAGTGCATTCATCACTTTGACGAAGGCTTTACCGACCTCCGGCTGCTGGAATTCCGTTGAACAGCCATGGAAGAAAGCAACCTTGCTGGAGAATCTTCCCTGTTCATTGCGGGCCTCCTTCCTGAACCAGCTTTCGAAACCCTTTCGCTGGTACAGCGGGAAGGTCCTCTCCTTATCGATGTCGAGCATGACATCCATGATTCCTTTGACCGGTTTCATCTTGACAATCGAATTGACAAGAGGGGCTACAGGCCTGGCGACCTTACCCATGAAATCAGTATTTGCAAGTATCCTGTCACGGAGATCCGGCATCTCACGGGAATATCTCCTTCTGGCAGAATGGATAAGGTCGGCAATCTTAACTCCGGATGGACAGGCGACTTCACAGCGCTTGCAGTTCATGCAGTACTTGAGATTCTCATCAAAGAAGTACTTGTCCTTCAGGCGGAGTCTTTCTCCGTCAGGCCCAGCTTGTTTCGGACCCGGGTAGGATGGATTGACTGCGACTACCGGGCAATATGCGGTACAGATCGTACACTTTATGCACTGCTCGAAATTATTGAAGCTTACATTACTTTCCTGCATGGTTCCTAAAGCGCTAAAATGTTATCAGCAACGCTCATTGCAGTGAGGATGGCTACACCAGCGCCGCTGCCTTCCTGGAGAGAATTGCATCCACCGACTTCAGAGCCGACAACGAAGAGGTTCCCTATGGTCTCGCCTCCCTTGACAGCACGGAACTTATCGTCGGTCACTACGCCGAATCCTGAGAAATTCTGGGGAGCGAAGAAATCCTCGTCACACCAGTCTTTCCTTCCTTCAGGGAAATCCACGTCAAGTCCGAAGACTGGTTCAGTGACTTTGTCAGGAGTAGCTTCCAATCCCTTACCGAACAGGTTGCCGCTGGCAAGTACGAAGTTGTCCGCTTCAAGACGGATCTCTCCAAGATTCTGGGTCTTGATGCTCTTGACCATGCCATCTTTAATGACCGGATCGACTGCTGTATCACCCATGAGGAAGGTACCTCCCGCTGCTTCGAATGCTTTCTTAAGAAGCATCTGAGCACGGATACCTGGGACAGAGGGGGGCATGGTTCCGATGAACATAACCTTTGCAGGAATCATCTCCCTGAGCCAGCCGGTAATCTCATCGTTCACGAGCCCGAAGACTTCGGGGAGAATTACCAGGTCCTCGTCCTTGACGAGTCTGCCGACCTTGTGACCGAATTCTTTCCAATTCTCCTCACGGGTCATCACGCGGGCTATATTGACTGAACGCATCTCAGTCGGGTTCTTCCTGATGTTCTCGACATCATTGAGCTTCGCAACTTCTATCCTGCAGGAAGTGCCTCTTCTTTCGAGGCCTTCCGCTATGAAACGGGTGTTGAAGTCGAGGAATCCAGCGAAATTGACTATCAGCGCCTTACTGCCGGGCATCTGGTCCTTGGATTCGAGAAGAGTCACATCCTTCATCGCCAGCCATGCAGGCTTCAGGGTACCCATAGGTGTCATCCTGTACCCATTGCGGACGATTGCCTCGCCAACTTCGGAACGGGAAGTATCTGAAGGAGAAACCTGATGAAGCTCTATTCCACATTCCTTAAAGAAAGCAGGAACCGCGGCCACATATTCAGTGAGCTTGTCGGTACCGATCTTCGAATAGGGATGCTTTTCCGGGAGCGAGAACAGGACTTTCAGGGGCTCAGTTACCGGAGTACCATCTGACATACGACCAAGCAGTCCAAATGCTCCGGACGAGAAATGAAGGGCATTCTGGCCGGCTGAAACCATTAGGCACTTGCGACCGGCTTTTTGCAGTCTGATTCCGCAGACAAGGGCGGACATCCCACCGCCTATCAATATTGTGTCAAATTTCATATTTCTTCATTCAAGCCAAGGACCTCTGAATATACCCACTGGGTGTAGGCACTTTCACGCAGGGTTTCTCCCCATGCGACAGGGAACATTCCTTTCCAACGTTCATTCATGAAGGATTTCAGATTTGCCCTTGCTGCCGCAGCACATTCTGTAGCCTTGGCAAAACGACCCGCTGCCCTGCAGGCGCACAGCTCACCCTGGCAAGTACCCATACCTACGCGAGTCCTTCGACGCAGGTCTACCAAGTCATTGACCTCAAGGTTCTTTATGGCTGAATCGACTTCAGCGACAGAGACCTGTTCGCACTCGCAGACAAGGCTTCCGTTGTCGTCATCGAAATCGAGATTGGCAGCCCTTGAACCAAAACGTCCAACCGAGGCCTTCTGAGCGGTCGTAGGGACATCCCAAATCTTCTTGGCTACTTTTTCGATACCCCCAGGTTCCGATCCCGGAAGCGGAGTCTTGGCGGTAGTACAGACCAAGTTGACACCAAGTTTCTTGCAGACCGCGTCGGTGGCCATTTCGGCCATCAGCCTGTAGGTCATCAGTTTACCACCAGTGATGCTGATGAAGCCCTTGATGCCGTCACGTTTTTCGTGATCGAGGCAGACAATTCCACGGCTGATATTCCTTCCCGAAGGATCATTGTCGGCAGAGACCAACGGACGGACACCTGCATAGGCTCTTAGAATCCTAGTCTGTGCAAGGCTGGGGGCGAGTTTCGCACCTTCCGTGAGTAGAAGGTCGACTTCATCCGGAGTAACCTTTATTCCGTCGCACTCTTCGTAAGGTACCCTGGTGGAGGTAGTACCGATTATACAGACAGTGTCACCAGGCACCAGGATGTCAGCGTTGGCTGGCTTTCGGCAACGGTTCAGCACGACTCCGTTGACCCTGTGCGCAAAGATGAGCAAGGCACCTTTGGCAGGGAACATGCCGATATTGGCACCGGCCATCAGAGCAATGTTGTGCCCCCATATACCGCCGGCATTGACAGTAACCTGTGCATAATAGTCAGTTACGGATTTGGAATCATGGTCGAGAACCTTGACTCCCCTGACAGTGTCACCGTCCTTTATGAATCCGACTACTTCTGAGTGGACCAGGATTTTCGCCCCGTGAAGCTTGGCGTCGACCATGTTTGCCGCGCAGAGACGGAACGGATCGACTGAGCCGTCAGGAACCTTGACCGCACCTATGATGGATGGATTGACAGAAGGTTCCAGGGCTATCGCCTCTTTCGGATCCATTACTTCAGCCTTGATACCTGCAGCAGTACAGGCCTTTACGAAAGTAGCCTGATACTCAAGATCATCTTCGGGCAAGGTTATGAATAGACCTGAAGTGTCGTCGACGCAATGACGTGCAATTTTCTTGAGAATCATGTTCTCCTCGATGCACTCAGCGGCAGACTCCTTGTCAGTAACTGCATAACGAGCACCGCTGTGCAACAAACCGTGATTACGTCCGGTGGCTCCGGTAGCAATGTCTCCCCTCTCAATAAGGAGGACTTTCAAACCTCTCAAGGCGCAGTCCCTTGCGGTTCCGGCACCTGTTATGCCACCTCCAACGACGATTACATCAAATTCTTCCATTAACGTCCTGTATATTGCTTGATTTTATCCCTCAGCTGCTTCGAAAGACTGACGGGCATGTCCTTGTCGGAACGGTCGAGCCATTCGAGGGCAAGTCCGGGCTGTCCGGACATGAAGCATCCAAGGGCTATGTTATAGGCCGCGCATGACCTTTTCTCAGAATTCTTGTTGCCTACCAGTGTCATCCATTCCTTTATGGCCTTGTCCCATTCAAATGAATAGGCGTAGTTCGCCGCCGTGTTCCATGCTTTCTCAGCCCCATCATAATAGATGACATAGAATGAGTCCTGGACCCATGTGGAAAGGAAGGATGCGGCAGCAAGGCTTCCCGCTTTTTCAGCCATCTCGGGGATGCTACGCAAGGAAGTTGCAGCGATCTTGTTCTTCGAAGCCTTTCCGTCGGAATATACGTCCGTAGCAAGCGACTTGCTGCCCGTGAATCCGAAGACTTTGTCCTCCTTGTTCATGGAGTCGTAGACGTAGACCTTGGTAGTGAAGGGCATAGCCACATTGGAAACGTAAGCAGAATCCGCCGGAACAGGCTTGGTTGATGTGACCTTCAACGGTTCGCCCACAATCGGAGAGCCGAGTTCAGGAATGTCGAACAGGAACACTACGTCTTTCCCGGATTCCAGGACCAGGTTGACAAGGGTATCCTTGGCGGAAAAGTCAGCACCAGGAACTGATGCCATCTTGAACAGGCCGACTTCCCTCGAGCCACCGAAATAGTCTTCTTCCAGCCTGGTTGCGAAACCGTCTGCCACAGCCGCATTGAAAGCATTCTCATTAGCCTCGTTACCGGTCACATAGACTACGGCAAAAGTCTTTCCGTTAAGATTGAGACCTGACTTGGAAGCGCCTCGCATCTCAGGTCTTACAACAAAAGCCTGCGGAGCGCAGGACACGAGTGCCAGCAAGGCCGACACCAGGAAAATACCTTTGAGTGAAGTTGTTTTCATCTGTTTATCTTTTTGAAGGGCTGGCGACGAGATCGTATTCATCGGCAGCCGTTATCTTAACTTCAAGAAACTTGCCGCAGATTTCCTCGGGTGTTTTTCCTCCGAAAAGTTCCGGTTTGTAGCGTACGAGAATCTCACCGTCCACATCCGGGCTCTCCGAGGAACTTCTGCACACAAACACTCCATCGTTGAAATCGTCGACCAGTACCCGCTCAGTCGTAGAAATCCTTGATTTATTGAATGATAAGGAGATATCACGCTGAACCTGCATCAACTCTTCAAGTCTGCGCCGTTTCTCGTTCTTTGAAATCCTGTCACGATAATTATCCGCTCCGAAAGTTCCTTCTTCTTCTGAATACATGAAAGCCCCAAGTCTTTCGAAACGGGCCTCACGCACGAAGTCGAGCAGTTCTTCGAAATCCCTCTTCCCTTCTCCCGGATGTCCTACGATCATCGTAGTCCTAAGGACAACTCCGGGTATCCTTTCACGAAGTTTCCTGACGAGTTCCCTTGTCCAAGCTCCGTCAACCTGCCGATGCATCATCGAAAGCACCTTATCGGAAATGTGCTGGAGAGGGATGTCAAGGTACTTGCAGACTTTAGGATTGCATGCCATCTCATCGAGGACATCCTCCGGGAAGTCTGCGGGATAAGAATAGTGGATCCTGATCCATTCTATGCCGTCTACGGCGGACAGTTTCCTGATCAACTCCGCCAGAGCCCTCCGGCGGTAGAGATCGAGTCCATAATAGGTAGTGTCCTGGGCAATGAGGATCAGTTCCTTGACACCGGAAGCTGCAAGCGTCTCAGCTTCCTTGACAAGGATTTCCATCGGGACAGACCTGTGAGGCCCCCTGATGAACGGAATGGCGCAGTAGGCACAGCGGCGGTCACAACCTTCGGATATTTTCAAATAGGCATAAGCATGCGAATCCGTCCTGTACCGGCCTGTCTGGGCAGGAGGAACGACTCCAAGAGCCTTGGCTACGGGAGTCAGGTCCCTGGCGCCGAACCAGCAGTCTACCTCAGGGATAAGGTCAGGCAACTGGGACATGTACCTCTGTGACAGGCAGCCGAACACCATCAACTTCCCTACTTCTCCTGCCTTCTTCCGCTCAGCGGCAGAAAGGATGGCTTGGATTGACTCCTCCTTAGCGTCACCTATGAAGCCACAGGTGTTGACCAGAAGGACGTCAACCGGAGAAAAGGATTCATTCTCGGGCACGATCTCATACTCCCCCTGGAGCATCGAAAGAAGGTGCTCGGTGTCAACCGTGTTCTTGGAACAACCCAGAGTTATGACCTGCAATGACTTCACTATTCGCTCTTTTCTTCAGCTTCAGTTTCTTCGTCCGGGTTCACGAAATCGAAGGAAGCATATTCCCTGATCTCATTGTACCATTCGACGACCTTTTTCATGTGGGAGACGTAGAAACGCTCCTCGTCGTAATCCGGAAGAGCTTTCTTGAAGAGATCCTTGAGTTCTTTGGGATCAGCCTTAGGTGAAGGAGCAGCATTGTCTCCAAGGACTTCCTTCATCTTAAGCATGACTTCGCAAAGCTTGGTCTCGCCCTCAGATGTGTAGATGGATATGTCTTCAAGGGTCGTGATGCGGTTCTTGGCATCCACGACAGTCCTCTTCTTGTCGGAAAGATTCTCAACAATGGCACCTGCACGTGCCTGGGCCAGATAGAGGAAGAGTCCATGCTGGCCCGAGATTGAAAGGATTTTTGAAAGATCTGTTTTCATATCTGTTAAATTTAATCATTTTTATTCAATTAATCATAAATCGAGGCCGCGGAAGACACGCAGGGTCTCGGTCTGAAGATCTGCTTCAGAACCTTCGTTCCTCAAGATCGCATCTACCTTCGACAAGTCGAAATGTTGGGCGGACATCCTCCTGATAATCTCCTCTGGCTCGGCGCCGTCACGCTCGCAAGCCCTTCTGAGCCTGGTTGAGAGGGACGCATCAACAAGCACCACCTTATCCACGTGCGAAATGAACTCCGGCTTATCAAGGATTATAGCAGATTCAATCACGCAATAAGGCTTATCGCCATGCAGAGTCGACTGAAGTGCTTTCCACCTTAGGAAATCCTTGAGTACGGCGGGGTGCACGATACCCTCGAGAACCTTGAGTTTGTCAGGAGATGAGAAAGCTATCCCTGCCAGTTTTCGGGTGTCGAGTGCACCTCCGGGAAGACGGATGCTGCAACCATAGGCCTCCTCGATTGCATCCAGGAGGGAATCGTCCTTGGCATAGAGTCTTTTAGCTGCCGAATCAGCCTCATAGACGGGAATCCCACTGGCGGAAAGGATGTTGCAGACCGTTGACTTTCCGCTGCCGATTCCACCTGTGACCGCAACTGTCTTCATTGCCTTCCCTCCTCCACGCAGTCGAACACTTCAGGATCGATTGAATATTCGATCACGCCGTCCGGAATCGCCGTTGAATGAGCCATGCAACGACCGCCTATCGATTTCTCGAACTCACGGTAGTCTATGTAGAAACGTACCACGTCCCTCGGATCATGCGAAAGTGGGAATGTACACTTGTAGACAACCTTTGCTGTCGACGGATATACAGAGAGTCTCACTCCGGCCGGCACTCCCCTGGTGGTCACCTGGACTTCTTCCTTGATCTCAACGAAGCGGGATACATCAAGGGAATAATTCACCTCGGTGTCGGACATCCTGACCCCCAGGATCGGTTCGAGCTTGACCGAACCATGGGCACTGGATTTCAGGTTGGGCAGGTCTATGGTCCTGGTGAAGACCCTGTCGACGTTTTCCAAATGGAAGGGTTCACCGTAGACAGTTATCGAATCAGGCTGCAGCCGGATAGGAGAAATAGCCATGTACTGTGGCTTGAAAGAAAGCACAGTCACGGCCTGCACAGGCACTCTCTTATTGTTCTCGTACGGGAACCTAAATTGGACCGTCTCAGATAGGAAGGATTCAAGCCGGACCCCGTCGCCGAAAATCTCGGTGACATAGTTGCCAAGTTCAGCAGAAGAGATGTAGAACATTTCCCCTTCTGAATGATGCATGTCTTTTGTGTCGAAGCGGATATGGATAGCTTCCTTCTTTGCCTTATGCCTGTTTCTCAGGAGGCTGAAACCGGTGGTCCTGCACCTGGCTGCAATCGAACTCGAATTTGAGGAGATGTTGGAATGGCCATCAAGGTTGCATTCGGCAATGACCGGCACGATCATGGTGTCTGAATAAGACAGGGAAAGATTGTGAATCAGCCAGATACCGAAAGCCAGCAAGAGAGACATCAGGAAAACTCCGAAGTCCCTCCCGCCATTTTTCAGTTTCAAACGTTCTTGAAGCTTATTTAGCCAGTCCGTCCTCATTCCATGAAGCCAGGGACGGCTTAAGCCTTGGGAGCGTCCTCAGTGAAATCCCTTACGATGGAGTTCTTGTCCACCCTCAGTTTCACGTCTCCGTCAACCTTGATCAGGACACTTCTTTCCTTGATCTCGTCGACGATTCCGTAGATACCGCCTGCAGTAACGACCTTGTCGCCGCGCTTCAATTCGTTACGGAATTTCTCAAGTTCTTTCTGCTGCTTGCGCTGAGGCCTGATCATGAAGGCCCACATGATAACGAACAGGAGGATCATCATGATCCAGAACATTCCACTGCCACCAGCAGGGGCGGCTCCCGGAGCACCTGCAGAAGTCTGCAGAAGGGTGATTGCTAGGATATTCATTTCAGCAAGTATTAATTTGTACAAATTTAATCAAAATTCTCGGTCTTTACAATCTCTCCCGTGCCGACAAGTTGCTTGATGAGTTTGTCAAGGAGACCGTTGACAAAGGCCTTGCTCTTGGGCGTGCTGTAGTACTTGGAGATTTCAACATATTCATTGATAGTCACCCTGACCGGCATTTCGGGGAATGCCTTTGCTTCCCCAAGACCCATGATTATCAGGACGGTGTCGGTCGTGAAGAGTCGGTCGTCCTGCCACTGGTCGGTGCTTGCCGCGACGAGCGGGAAATACTTCTCGTAGCATGAATATGAGGTCCTAAGCAGCTTTGTGACAAAGGCCTTGTCGCTGCCGCTGGATTTGGAGGGAGTCATCTCACTACGGTAGAGTGGAGGGAGTTCCCACCTCTTCCCTTTTGCGAGAGACTTCATGGTGTCGCAGCATATTCCCAGTGAATATGCAAGGTCGTCATTCCACCAGATCGACATGTCCTCGAGTATCTTGGCAAGTTCCTCAGAATCCACGAACTCTTCTTCGAACATCTTCACGAAGAGAGCTGCATCCTGCTCAAGTGAACGCTCCGGATCGGCCATATATTCCTTGAAATAATCTTTCTGGAGCATAGAGGTGTAAACGTCCCTGATGAAAGCGTCATATGGCTCCCAGGAAAGTTTCCTCCGATCCATGAGTTTCCTGAAATCAGGATCGTTCTCCAGGAGCGGGGAAATGCCGTTGGCGACGAATTTCATGTTCGGATTCTTCTCTTCCTCTGTAGGATTGAATTTCCTGCCGGCATTTTCTATCCTTGTTGCAGCCTCCTGTGTCACATAGGGAATGATGCCCAACATGAACAGGTATAGGGATCTGGTGGCCTCGCATGAAGTCTGAAGCTGGGACTCTGCTTCAGCGAGTGTCATCGATGGATTCTCGGCATAACTGAATAAAACTTTGAATGCTTTTATCCGCAATATTCTTCTGTTTAGCATTGCTTGACGTAAATTTTTATGCAAAGATAGCATACTATTTCAGATTTTTCTTAATTTTGTATGTTTACAAACCAATCTGCGCATGTACAGAGATGATTTTGATCGGTCCGGTTTTGGTGACCGCAATTCTGATGATGTCTGGTCCAAGCCTGTCAGGGCTGGAAAGAGGACCTATTTTTTCGACGTCAAGACGACAAAGGGCAACAACGACTACTATCTGACCATAACTGAAAGCAAGCGCAGACAGGAAGCCGATGGCAGTTTTTCCTTCGACAAGCATAAGATTTTCCTTTACAAGGAAGATTTCGACAAATTCCAGGAAGGACTCCAAGAGGTCATAGCCTACATGAAGGACAACCTACTCAAAGACGTCCCCGAGCACAACGGTCCGGAGACAGAACAGGATTCAGAAGTTTTTTAACACAATCAATCAAACACATAATCACACTATTTTTATGAGCAACGACATGTCAAGACGCTCTTTCCTCAAGAAGGGAACAGCAATGGCCGCCGGTCTGGCGGTAGCCCCAGGAATCATCATCGCCGGTGAGACCCCTAAGGACAACAAAAAGAAGAAGAAAGTCGCTCCCATCGACAAGCTGAACATCCTCGGTGTCGGTATCGGTGGCCGTGGAGCCGCTGACCTCCGTGAAATGGAGACCGAGAACTTCATCGGACTCTGCGACGTCGACTGGAAGTACGCTGACCCTGTGTTCAAGAAATATCCTCAGGCAAAGAAGTACAACGACTATCGCAAGATGTTCGACGAGATGCTCGACCAGGCTGACGCCGTCATGATCGCAACCGCCGACCATACCCACGCAGTCATCGCTGCCCAGGCAATCGCTGCCGGCAAGCATGTCTACTGCGAGAAGCCGCTCACCCTCACAGTCTATGAGGCCAGGCTCCTTACCAAGCTCGCTGCCAAGTACAAAGTCGCTACCCAGATGGGTAACCAGGGAGCTTCCAGCCCCGGCACCCGCCAGGCTCTCGAGTGGCTGTGGAACGGTGAGATCGGAGAGGTCACCCGCGTCGACTGCTTCACCGACCGTCCTATCTGGCCCCAGGGTCTCGAGAAACCCTCAGAGGTCCAGCCTATTCCTTCAACCCTGAACTGGGATGCTTTCATCGGACCCGCTCCGATGCGTGACTACAACGAGATCTACCATCCTTGGAACTTCCGCGGCTGGTGGGACTTCGGAACCGGTGCAATGGGTGACATGGCTTGCCATATCATGCACGTTCCTTTCAAGGGTCTCAAGCTCGGTTATCCCATCAAGGCTCAGGCCAGCTCCACTCCGGTCCTTACCGACTGCTGCCCTAGCGCCGAGATGATCAAACTGACATTCCCTGCACGTGACAACATGCCTAAGCTCGCCCTTCCTGAGGTCGAGGTCCGCTGGTACGACGGTGGCTTCAAGCCCGAGCGTCCTGAGGGAATCCCTGCCGGTGTCAATCTCAACACCGATGGTGGTTGCAGCATTTTCTACGGAACAAAGGACATCATGGTCGTCGGTTGCTATGGCAACAAGCCTTATCTCCTCTCCGGAAGGAAGCCTGAGGTTCCCCACGTCCTCCGTGAGGTTACCGTTTCCCATCAGCAGGACTGGATCCGTGCTTGCAAGGAGTGCATGACCGATCCCGACAATTTCGTCCGTTCCAACTCCGACTTCTGCGAGGCTGGTCCTTTCGTGGAGATGGTCGACCTCGGCGTCGCCGCTGTCAGGCTCCAGGGACTCAACCAGGTTCTCGAATGGGATGGCCCGAACATGAAGTTCACCAACATCCCTGCTGACGCAAAGGTCAGGTTCCAGATCCATGACGGCTTCACCATCAAGGAAGGCCACCCGACATTCAACAAGACTTACTCAGAGCCCGTCAACGCCCGCGAGTTTGCTGCCAGCCTCATCAAGCGCCAGTACCGTGAGGGTTACTCTCTCCCTGAGATGCCTGAATAATCGAAACACACAAACACAAATAAAGTCATGAAGAAAGTTTTGCTTTATGTCGCATGCGCTGCCGCTGTCCTCAGCCTGGCATCATGCAAGAACAAGAAGGCTGCACCCGCTGCTGAAGAGACCAGCGCAGTGCCTGCTTACGAAGTGGTTGAGAACCCCCAGGTCGACCTGGCAGGATTCCCTGTTGACGACGAAGGATATATCGTTATTTTCGACGGAACTTCCCTCAATGGTTGGAGAGGCTACGGTAAGGACAATGTCCCTGCCCGCTGGACAATCGAGGATGGTTGCCTGAAGTTCACCGGCACCGGTGCTGGTGAGTCACAGTCCGGAGACGGTGGCGACATCATCTTCACCAAGAAGTTCAAGAACTTCGAGATGAAGTTTGACTGGAAGATCTCCAAGGGAGGAAACTCCGGCGTCTTCTATCTCGCCCGCGAGGTCAAGACCGTCAAGGATGGCAAGGAGCAGTACGAGCCTATCTACATCTCCTCTCCTGAGTATCAGGTTCTCGACAATGCCAACCACCCGGATGCAAAGCTCGGAAAGGATGGCAATCGTCAGAGCGCTTCCCTCTATGACATGATCCCTGCAGTTCCCCAGAACCAGAATCCTTTCGGTGAGTGGAACAGCGGCAGCATCATGGTCTACCAGGGCACCGTCGTCCACGCTCAGAACGGCGTGAACGTCCTCGAGTACCATCTCTGGACTCCGAAGTGGACTGAGATGCTCCAGGCCAGCAAGTTCTCCGAGGAGGCATGGCCGCTCGCATTCGAGCTGCTGAACAACCTCGGTGGCGACGCCCACGAAGGCTACATCGGCTTCCAGGATCATGGCAACGATGTATGGTATCGTAACATCCGTGTCAAAATCCTCGACTAAAGATGAAGCGTATACTTATTCTTTTGTCTGCTGTCGCATTGCTTGCCAGCTGCGCACAGAAGCCTGCCGAGCCGGTCAAGAAGGAAATCGGTCTCCAGCTCTACAGCATCAGGAGCGTCATCGGCAATCCTGATCTCTACGCCAAGAATCACGAGGAAGCTTTCAAGGCCCTTGCTGAGATGGGTTACACTGCAGTCGAAGCTGCCAGCTACAACGATGGCAAGCTCTATGGTGTGGATCCTGCACAGTACAAGGCTGACCTTGAGGCTGCCGGACTGAAGTCTCTCTCAAGCCACATCGGCCACAACCTCTCCCCTGAGGAGCTGGCCTCCGGCAATTTCGAGGAGTCAATGAAATGGTGGGACCAGGCTATCGCCGCCCACAAGGCTGCCGGCTGCAAGTACATCGTTACCCCCAGCTTCCGCATCCCTGAGACTCTCGAAGGCCTGAAGACCTACTGCGACTATTTCAACGCGATTGGAAAGAAGTGCGCTGAGAACGGAATCAAGTACGGTTACCACAACCACTCCCATGAGTTCAACAAGATCGAGGACAAGGTCATCTATGACTTCATGCTCGAGAACACCGATCCGAACTACGTTTTCTTCGAGATGGATGTTTACTGGGCTTGCATGGGTCGTGCCTATCCCGTCGAGTACTTCAGGAAGTATCCCGGCCGTTTCACCATGCTCCACATCAAGGATCATCTTGAGCTTGGAGAGAGCGGCATGGTCGGTTTCGACGCTATCTTCAACAATGCTTCCACCGCAGGCATGAAAGACTACATCGTCGAGCTTGAGGGTTACACCAACGGTGACTGGAAGGAGAGCATCAAGATGTGCGCTGACTACCTTCTCAAGTCTGACTTCGTCAAGAAGACCTATTCAGAATAAGGTCAACTTGCAATCCTGAAGAGGGCTCCGGAATCGGGGCCCTCTTTTCATATTATCACATTTTTTCTTAAATTTGAAAAATATGTGAACCCTATGGACAGGATATTCCTGAAAAACATAACCCTCGACGGCAGGCAGGTGGACATATTCATCTCCGATGGCATCTTCACCTCGATTACCCCTCATTCCTGCGAGACTCCCCTGGCGGCAGAAGGCGCTGAAATCGTGGACTGCTCAGGCAAGACTGCGATGCCCGGCTTCGTCAACATGCACACCCACGCTGCGATGACCCTCATGAGGGGAATCGGAGAAGACATGTGCCTTTCGGACTGGCTGGACCACATCTGGGCCATCGAAGCCCACCTTGACGAGCCCTTCATCTACTGGGGCACCAAGGTGGCCGCCCTGGAGATGATAAAGACCGGTACGACCGCTTTCAATGACATGTACTGGTTCTCCCCCATTGCAAGGAAAGCGGCCGAAGAAGTCGGGCTCAGGAATATGGTTTCGTTCACCTTCCTCGACAATTTCGACCCTTCAGCGGCTGAGCATCAGAAGGAAAGCTGCATAGCCATGCATGAGACTGTCCCCTCCTGGGGACCACGGTCTTCATTCGCCGTCAGCATCCATTCTGTGTACACCGTCAGCGAGCCTCTCATCCTCTGGGTCACTGAATATGCCAGAAAGCATGGTCTAAAGATCCATGTCCATATTGCCGAAACTGAAAAGGAAGTCGTCGATTGCAGGAAGGCCCACGGCGGGCTCTCCCCTGTCGAATACCTTGATTCGCTGGGTGTTCTCGGCCCTGATGTCATAGCTGCGCACACCCTATGGCTTTCCGACAAGGATATCGAGATCCTTGGAAGCCGGAAAGTCAACTGCGTGCACAACATCAACTCGAACCTTAAGCTTGCTTCCGGCAATTTCTTCAAGGCGGATGAACTGGCAGCCGCCGGCGCCAACATCTGTCTCGGAACCGATGGATGTGCTTCATCGAACAACCTGGACATGCTGGAGGCAATGAAGACTACGGCAATCGTCCAGAAGGCCATGCGCCATGATCCGGCTGCGCTTCCTTTGCCTGACCTGCTCAAGATGGCCACGGCCAACGGCGCCAAGGCCCTCGGAGCCAACTCGGGAAAGATAGAGGAAGGGTATGAAGCCGACCTTCAGATAATCGACACCGACAGCACCTTCTTCCTCTCCCCCGGCCCGTTCCTCGCCAACTTTGTTTATTCCGCCCACAGTGACTGCATAGTCTCTCTTATCAGCGGAGGACGTTTCGTAATGAGGGACCGGAAAGTCCCTGCCGAGAGGGAGATCCTCGAAGGCGGAAGGGCGGAACTTGAGTTACTTAAAAATATTGACAAATAATATATAATAATATGGACCCGAGATTAGAAAGAATCCACAGCGCAGCTGACTACCTGAAGGAGCAGCTTGGCGACAGGAAGCCCATCGTGGGCATAGTCCTTGGCAGCGGCCTCGGAAGGCTTGCAGATGAAGTCCGCAATCCATTGGTCATCCCTTACAAGGCGATCCCTGGCTTCCCTGCATCCACCGCCATCGGCCACAAAGGCAATTTCATCATAGGCGAACTCGGAGGGAAGGAAGTCATCATGATGCAGGGCAGGATACACTTTTACGAAGGATATTCAATGGACATGGTTACCCTCCCGACAAGGGTCATGATCCTTGCAGGCATCAAGTACCTATTCGTCTCGAACGCCGCAGGAGGAGTCAATTACGACTACAAGATCGGCGACCTCATGATCATCAAGGATCATATCTGCCAGCAGCCCAATCCCCTGATCGGGCCCAACATGGATGAATTCGGTCCCCGTTTCCCTGACATGACGAGGCCTTACGATCTGGGTCTCATCGCAAAAGCCGAGGAGATCGCAGCCGGAATGGGAATAAAGGTCCACAAGGGAGTCTACTACGGCGGCACAGGTCCTACTTATGAGACGCCGTCCGAGTACAAATACATCCGCATAATAGGCGGAGATGTGACCGGAATGTCCACCATCCCCGAAGTCATCACCGCCCGCCACTCCGACATCCCCGTGTTCGGAATGTCAGTCGTCACCAATGAGGCCCATGACGACTACACCGCCGACTACAAGAATGACGGAGACGATGTGATCAAGGCCGCAGACGCTGCTGCCGACCGCATATGTTCCATATTCAAGAAACTGATCGAATCGCTTTAAGCCATGTCAAGATACATCAATATCATCTATTTTCTCTTCGCTGCCTTCATCCTTTATTTCGGCATTGCAACTCTCCTCGGTGGCGAAGGTAAACTTTGGGTCAACATCTGCATAGTCCTCATCGGCCTTTATTTCCTCTACAGGGGAATAGCCGTGACTGTCAACAACGCCCATCGCAGGGAACGCGAGCGCCTCAATGCCGAGGACAATGACAATGACCCTGCCAACGCATAATTTGATATAGAGATGGATTACGGATTTTTCAGGGTTGCGGCAGCAGTGCCGCGCGTGAAAGTTGCTGACGTCGGATTCAACAAGGAAGCGATCTGCCGTTTGATTGACAGGGTCGAAGCTGAGGGCACATCTCTCGTCGTCTTCCCGGAACTGTCAATCACCGGTTACACATGCATGGACCTTTTCGGCCAGGACCTGCTTTTGAATAAATCGGACGAGGCTGTTGGACAGATTTGCTGGCACACAAGAGGAAAGCATGTCACGGTTGTATTAGGCGCGCCTGTACGTTTCCGCGGAAGACTCTACAACTCGGCAGTCGTCATCAGGAACGGAGGAATCAAGGGAATAGTTCCGAAGATCTATCTCCCCACTTACGCTGAATTCGACGAGAGCCGTTGGTTCGCTTCGGGTTCGGACTTCCTCTCGCCCGGACGCCAGGTTTCGGGACGTTTCGTGGATGACGGACGCAATTACTACAGGGACGGTTTTGATTCAGACATAAAGTACTGCGGCCAGCGCTGCAACATATCCCCGAACATGTTGTTCACCGTCGGAGGAACCACTTTCGGAATTGAGATTTGTGAAGATTTCTGGACTCCTATTCCCCCGTCCTCATTCCTTGCACCTTCAGGTGCCCAAGTGATCGTAAACATATCGGCATCCAATGAGGTGATGGCCAAGCATCATCAGCGCAAGGAACTGATCTCCAATCAGTCCGGACGTACGGTCTCAGGTTACATCTACTGTTCTGCCGGCTATGGTGAATCCACCATGGACACTGTCTACGGCGGAGCCTCCATTATCTGTGAGAACGGAAAATTAGTCGCAGAGAACAAACGCTTCCAGATGGATGATTCAGTCATCTATGCCGATCTGGACATCGCAAAGCTGAACATCCAGCGTCAGAAAAAGAATTCCTTCAGAGGAATGGCACCTGACGGTACCTCGGCCAGCGAGTATTCAGGCCTCTATTCCAGGATGGACCTTGGAGATGCTGCCCCCACTGACTTCGCAGCTAAACTCTACAGGAAAGTCGAACCACACCCGTTCCTCCCTGAAGGCAATGCCACAGAAATCGCCAAAAGATCCAGGGAGATCCTGAGAATACAATCAACCGGCCTTGCAGCCAGGATGGAACACATCGGCTGCAAGATAGCTATTATCGGAGTCTCAGGAGGTTTGGACAGCACCCTTGCCCTTATCGTAGCTTCCATGGCATTCGATAAGCTTGGACTTGACCGCTCCGGGATAATCGGAATCACAATGCCCGGTCTCGGCACAACAACACGGACAAAATCCAATGCCGTAGACCTGATGGAAGCATTGGGAATCACTGCAAAGGAGATATCGGTCGTGCCTGCGGTCGAACAGCATTTCAAGGACATAGGTCACGATCCTTCAGTCATTGATTCCACATATGAGAACGCCCAGGCTCGGGAAAGGACACAGATCCTGATGGACATGGCCAACCAGGAGAACGGGCTTGTCATCGGAACCGGAGATTTGTCCGAACTGGCCCTGGGATGGTGCACCTACAATGGAGACCACATGT